>ERZ1463038.99-NODE-99-length-23729-cov-17.405804_pt1 | contig 23729 bp, 19 predicted proteins | sample MGYA00564479_ERZ1463038 | MGnify/ENA primary metagenome ERZ1463038 (study PRJEB39244, sample SAMEA3635134) | Helicobacter pylori | study: EMG produced TPA metagenomics assembly of PRJEB11511 data set (Assembly of a 5300-year-old Helicobacter pylori...
GCGCGAGCGCGCCGAGAGGGCCGAGCGCCACGCCGCACGGGCAGCCGCCGCCGCTGCCGCGCAGAACGCGGCCAACGGTGGGCTCGGGCAGCCGTCAGCGGCGCTCCTGCGGAACGGGTCGAAGCTGGGGCGCAACCCGAACGGGTCCTCGACACCCGCGACAAACGCGAGCGCGGTCGCGATCAAGGGCGTCACGCCCGTCAAGCGGGCGAGTGGGCAGCTGCCGCACCCGTACGCGAGCGGCGGCTTCGACCGCACGAGCGACTATGGCGCGAGCGCCGGGTACCGCAGCGGGCAGGCGACGCCACAGCCGCCGATGAGCACCTCGGTGCCAGTCACGCAGGGCGCGAGCGGTGGGATCGGGAACGGCGAGTTTCACAAGGACGACGAGCCGCAGGGGTTCTCGATCGGCCGCCTGCTCACGTGCAGGTGCGGCTAGCCCGCCGTCGCCGTCGCTGTCGCACCTGTTCTCCGTCGTCGTTCGTCGCTCCGCCAGCACTCCACATTTCTCTCTCGTCACCTCACCATCGTATTTCAGCATCATGGATCGGCTGCGACCGGCCCCATACCCGTATCTTAATCTTGTTCACCACCATGCCCACCCCGCTCCCTTGAGGAACCACCCCGCCGTCACCGGAGGCCCGACTCCGCCATCTGCTAGCCAGCCATAGAACCCGAAAATCAACACTGTCTCACGTTATCTACCGACCTGCGAAACGATTGTCGAGAGCCGAGGTACCCACGCGCCGACAAAGCCATGTAGAGCGGACGTGGGAAGCCGGGGCTCCTAGCAGGTTGGGCGAGCATAGCCTAACCTACGACGTTCTTGGTCCAGGTATTGGATCGTCCCAAGGGCAAGCTTGCCAGTCCGGCCATCTGCTCCAAACGCAGGCGGCACACCAAGGTTGGCTGAACTTGCGGCAACCGGCAGGGGCGGAAGCACGTCCTAGCGGAGAGGCTCATCTTCCGAATCGTCTAGAATAGTCTCATGCCGAGTTCAGAGCGATCCGACATGTTCGAAAGCTTCGGTAGTCGCGAGGCGGGACTTGACCGCCACGGATAGTCGCCGGCGTGGCGAGTATTTAACGTGCGACAGCGTCTCGACTCTCTCCTTTCCGTCATCCTCTCCACTTCATACAAACTCCTCACACTCTTTCACACCTCTCACACACACACACCGCCCTCCTCTACCATGCAGCTTTTCAACCTCGCCGCACTTGCCATCCTCATCCCCGCCGCGCTCGCGTTCCACGAGGTCGGAGCGACCGAGAAGGGCACCCCGGGGGCTGCTTGCAGCTGTAAGCATAAGTAAAATAAATTCCTTGTAGCTCGACACTGACATTTCGCGACTCGCCAGACTCGTACAAGGCGAGTACCGGGAAGCAGGCGACGCTCACCGGATTCGTCTCCCCGGAGGGCTACTGTGGCGACAACGGCGCCAAGTGCTCGTCGTCGACCGGTTGCTAAAGTGACTCTGTAATCTCGCAGGGCTCATTCAGAGAGCTTGCTGACGATGCAACCCGGCAGACGACTGCTCAGACGATGGAACTTGCGGCGGAGCTGCCGCGGCGTGCTGCACCCAGGAGCTATTCACCCACAACCAGGTCCAGCTTGGATGTGACACGACCCGTGAGCTCAAGTGGTACACTGACTTACTCGTTTCCTTCACTCGGGCGACGCTAACCACCTGTTCCTGCAGCACGATCAACGTTGGTCGTGGCACCTGCCAGAAGGCGGTCGCTTGAAGGATCCCACGAGATAGGAGGATTCAGTAGCTCCCTGCCGGTCACAATGCACCTCCGCGTCTTCGTCCTTCCTGCCAGCATTAAGAGACTGTTGCGACTCCGCGGAGCTCCCCCGGGGCCGCGTGTGGACACAGATCGAGGAGACTCCAAGCGACGGCAAGTTGCGACTACTGTCTGCCTTCACAGTTCCCTTTATATCATAGCCAAAGCGGCATGTCACTTCGCGAGCTTCTCTCAACGCGGAAGTTGTGATTGTGGCGCTTCTCGTGCTCATTGTTCCAGCCCCGCCCGCGGCGGCTCTTCGTGGCTCCAAGACCCGTTGACCGGGCCCCTTCTTCCTCGCAATCATTGAACGCACCAACCTCTGTCCACCTCCGCTCGTCGTCGACGTCTTTCCTCTCCCTTCCACCGCCATTGTCGCAAGGCATGTCCGAGACGCTGCTTCGCAATGCACCGTTGGCGTGGCTCACTGCACAGAGCACCGTCCTGGGAGTCGTACTGCACCATGTAAGAGCCCGTTGATCAGACTGAGCTGCCATCTTCCAGCTGCTAAAGGACCTACTCCCCCGCAGAGCCCGGTCCATTGCGGCCCGCCCCCCTCTGGCCCTGCGGCCGTCGCCTTAACGATGCTCGGGCGAGCGAGCCTCTCACTTGTCGCTGTGAGCTCTCGTGATCACACAGAGGCGCCGCGATGATCTGATGCAGCCCTATTGATCAGGTTATCTGGAACAAGCAGACCTTGACTAGCTTGACTTCGCACGATGATCCAGGCAGCCGCCGCTTGTCCGACTCTGAGTCGCTCCGAACGAGGATACTTGGGTGAGCGTTCACGGATGCCATACTTTCTGGATGAAAAGACGCTCACACCTGTTGTCTATCCAGCTCGAACCTGTGGAGATTGGGAATCCTCTCCGTTGCTCAGGTCGCGCAAATTAACGTACGGGACCCAAGCTGCAGTTCCACAAGATTCTTCACTAAGACTGAGAATCGGTACATACAGTGCCTATATGTCGCTGCCGCGAACTTGGATGCCGCGACGCTTCAAGTCACTCTCGCGGCCGAAGTCGTCGCGACGGCGGTCTTTACCAGCGCCGTCTTTCAGCGCCGAGTGACACTCCGGCGCTGGATAGCCCTGATTACCATCGGCATCGGGCTGGTTATAATACACACGCCCATCGTTGGGATCACTGGTCATGGCCACGCCGGCCTCGACCGGAAGAAGGGCCTCGCCGCGGCTGACGTCGCATCCGTGCTCGCCGGCATTGTCGTCACCTTGCTCGAGTCGGTGCACAAAAGCGCGGAGCCGACGGATCGATACACCGTCAATTTTCAAATATCCACACTCTCCATCCTACCCGCCCTCGCCCCCGTCTTCTTCCCCGCGACTCTCCTGGGGTTCGCCCCGCGAGCTCGGTAGTGTCTCCTCGCTGTTCGCAAACCGCAGCGGGTGGGGTCTGTTCGTTGTCCTAGTCGGAGTCGTGGCGGGTACTCTCGGAAACGTCGCCATCCCCTGCTGGGACGTGTCCCTTCGGAGCACCGCCATCGCATGCTCGACACTCCTCATCCTCGCCAGTCACCTCACCTCCTTCCACGTCTCCCCTCCGCTCTTCGTGGGTACGATCCTAGTCGTCACCGCAACCTCCGTCTACTCCAAGCCCGATCGCATTTCCGCTCCGCTGTTCCGAGGTCGTCCCCAATTCCGCGAAGGACTAAAGCTGGCCGCCACCCCCGCGCCCGTCGCAACAGCGAGGCCTTTGAGCTTGACGCACAGCCCTCCACTCTCACCTCCATCAACACCCCACGAGTATTCCACCTTTGCACCACATCCGTCACCCGCCCTCCTTCGCGACATTTCCGCCCCACCGACGCCGCCGCATACTGAGGTCGACTTTGGCGACCTCAGACCAGATGCCACTCACCCCCAAACGGTCGGCGCCAACAGCTTCGGCTTGGGCTCGCCGATGCCGCCATATCACCCGAGCGGCTCGCAGCCTCGCCTCTCGGTGAGCCCGCACCTTCGCAGATCGAGCGCGACCGACGCCGAGCCCACCACACCCGAGATCGGGAAGGTATTTGACTTCAACAGCGGGCACCTGCCAGACGGACCTGGGGACACTCCAGCGTGGGTCTCAATGGGCCTGCCCGACTCGGCGGAGGCGGGGGATGTACGACGATTCGAGTAGACGCAGTAAGCATTTGGATTGTAGCAAGTGTAGGTCTCCGTTGTGATTTACATCTCTAAAGCCACGCTCTTGTTGTACTTTGTATCTAAAAGCCATACTTATGAGTGCCCAAGCACTTTGCGTGGGCGGTAGGGCGACGAAATCGCTGCGATCTCCTCCGTGGTGAGTTCAATGTGCGTCGCCTGCACAAGCTCAACCAAGCTTTCGACCTTGGTACTTCCGATGATTGGGGCGGAGACGGTTGGGTTGGAGAGTACCCAGGCGAGTGCGATCTGTAGACGCGGTGGCGACGAGCATCCGGGTCAGCTCCCGCTGCGAGGTCCCCCCAACACGCATGCTCACCTGCGCCATGCTGTATCCTCTCGCGTTCGCGATGGTCTCAATGCTAGACGAGAAGATAAAGGTTGAGCTTGGATCTCGGATGATGGGTCAATAGTGCAACTCACGCAGCATTGATGGCCTGGAGAGGCTTCTCCTCGGCCGGGTCGCCCAGACCGACAAAACGCGCAAAGTTGGGGTCCGTGGCAGAGCGAAGGGTTGCACCCTGGTCCGCGAACGGACGAGCAAGGTATCCACGAGCGAGGGGCGACCAAGGAATGGCGCCGACACCGAACACTAATGAGACGAGCTTGTCAGGTTGTGTGGGACTCAGGACGAGAGGAAAGTCTTACTGTCTAGGGTGGGATACATTTCACGCTCCTCTTCACGGTAGACAGCGTTGTAAAAGGGTCTGATAATACTCTTGGTTAGCAGCTCCTCGACAGCTTAAGCGGCTACCTCGAATGCTCACTGCATCGAGATGAATTGGGTTTGCTGCACAAGAATCACGATAAGAGAGATCCTCCACGTTGGGAAATGTAGCCACTGACATTCCGGCTCTTGGCGTAAGACTGCATCGCGTGGAACTGGTAGGCGTAACAGGAGGACATGCCTATGTAGCGAGCGAGGCCGCTCTTAACGACATCATGAAGAGCATCCACTGCGATAAGAGGCGGAGTTAGCAACATAACTCGTGACTTATTGGGTCTCTTATGATGTCCACGCACTCGTCTCCTCGATTGGCGTTTCGGGGTCAAACCGGTGGCCTGCGCAATTTGTAATGTTCAGCCAAACGAAACCAGAAGCCCGAGCCATCTAGACTCACACTGGAGGACATCAACATAGTCGAGCTGGACAGTATCAACGGTTAGCGGCGTCGCTACACAGGCAGGCGGGTGGGGCGATTGGGCGTACGTCCATCCGCTTCAACGAAGCCTTGATCGAGTCGAAGATGTGCTTCCTCGAAAGTCCGCGCAAATTGACACCATCGGTAGCCTTATGGGAAGGGCAGTGAGCACTGCACGGATCAGACTTAGTTAGGTCGCTTAACGCACCTTGTAGGTCGACGGGTGCGCCCTCGGATTGTTCCCGACGAACATGTGCACCTTCGTGAGGATCACAATCTCCTCGCGGGGGATCTTGAGCTGCTTGATCGCCTTCCCAACCAGAATCTCGCTGTCTCCGCCGCTGTAAACCTGCGGGTGGGCTCATCAGTCTCCGGCTCCTCATTTCGAGCGTCGTGCTTACATTCGCTGTGTCCCAGGTGAAGATGCCCATCTTCCAAGCGGCCGCAAAGTGCTTCATACTCTCCTCCTCCTCGAGCACCCAGTCGCTCCACCCACTGTTACCACTTGAGGTGTTTCAGGCGGTTAGTCAGCTCCGGGCCACCCTCACGAGCCGAGCGGATCTGCACGAACTAGGTCATGCATCCCAGAATGACCTGGACGATGTGGGTGAGCGTCAGCGCGCCCTTCACGATTGTCACCGTGTCCGACCGACAGACTCGGACTCGGAGGCCAAGATAGACGCACCTTGGACACCTTGAGCCCAGAGCGGCCGAGCCTGACGCATCCAACCTTGGAAGGGAGAGTAGCGGCCATGTTGATGAAGGGATCGGTGGTGAGCGGAAGAGAGAGGCCATGCGAGCTTCGCCTCCACCTTCGGCCGGTCGGGGACGGCACGGTGCCGAACTAATTAGGGGCTACAGCGCAACATCGCAAGTCCGAGAGCAAACGAGTGAGTCTTGTATTTCCCAAAGCTACCCACTCAGCTGAGTAGCCTAGTGGATCACTCAGTCGCGAGGCGCGGAGCCGGCCGCGGAGCTGTGAGTGAACTCCTTCACGTAATCCACCAGCGTAACAAAGCAGACAGTCTGCCGACCGCCATCATCTTCAGTGGAGTCATTTGAGCTCTGACAGACGTAAACTGACCCTCCAGACTCCCAGCAGGACTCGGGGTGTTAGGCCACGGAAAAGACCGCGGATGCCGTTCTCTGCGAGCCGTTGTGAGCCCAGTAGTGAAACAGGGTTGGAACAGGAGGAAGCCGACCAGAGTAGATGTAGCGGAAGGTCGAGACAATTGTTGGCTTCACAGGACGGTTCCCCGACTTGATGAGGCTTTGCATCTCGACGCGGACAACCTCTGTTCCGTGTGCGGAACAAGCGTCAGTGACTAGAGTCTGCAGGAAGTCAAAGCATTTTGCACCGATGGGATGATTCCAGCAGCCGAGGACTCCGCCAATGGTGCTGGCGATGACCTTGTCCTCCGTTCCGAGCTTCGAGCCGGGCGCCAGTCCCTTCATCTCGCGGATTACGCCCTCGGAGGCCCTCGCAAAGCCCATGCGTGATCCCCAGTTGGTTACCTGACATATTTGAAGCGAATTTTGCTTCAGCGAACAAGAGACTGCCGTGCAAGAGAACACAGCGGCACGCGCCTGGCGAAGCGCAACGGCGTTGACGCCCTTATTGATGCCTCGAATACCACCTTGCTTGTACATGTCCGAGAAAAGTCGCCAGGTAGATGGAAGCTGCAGAGGTCGGCCGGGGTCTCCGGGGATGGTAGATGGCACTCGGAGGCTCTGGCCCAGGAGGGCCTTCTGCCGCCTGCGATTCGGAACCGCATGAGCCACCGCAGCGCAACAAGACTAGCAAAAGGACTGACGTTATCTCGGCGGTCTTCATCGTCGTGCAGACGCCCATCACGAGGTACCCCTGGGCCGCTGCGTCCATGTCGATGATTGTTCAGAGTCTGCGGAGCGCTTGCGAAGGTCGTCGACGCACCTCCACCAAGCATCCCGCCCGCGAGCCCCGCAGTTCCGGTCGAGAGACCACCTCCGAGAAGCAAGCTCTCGACGTAAGACGAAGTAAAGATGAGTACACCGCCTGCAAGGCCCGACTCGATCCACGCCTGTCAACCGTACAAGTCAGATCTGCCTCATCGCTTCCCCAACGTTCAAGAGATCGATTATGCGAACCCATGGGATCAGACCCTACGTGAAGATGCGATCAAGATCGGATGTCCGAGCATGCTTCCCCAGCGGATGGCTCGAAGCCACCCGCCCAACGCGGGTGGCGGAGGACGCACCTGATAGAACCCCTTGACTCCGCCGCGAGCGTACGTCTTCTTGATGGCGGTTCGGAGTGAGTCGGTCCGGTTTGCGGCTTGATGGGTCTTTAGAACCTCCAGCGGCTGCCCCAACGTCGATCTGAGTGAAAGGGTGGGTGGGTTGGCGTCTGCTTCCTGAGAGAGCGCGCTGCACACGGTCCGGCCCGCCCCGACACACTTACACCTCAAAGAGAGCTTACGCAACGACAATGAAGTCAGCGGAGATCGCACGACAGCGACGCAATCAGTCGCGCGCTCAGTGCTCACAGACGGCCGCTCCAACTGCGAGGTTGGAGAGTTGAGTCGCGGGCTTGGGTTGAGGGGATGGCATCGCGATCCGGTAGTGCCGTGCGGAAGAAGTGGTGTGGAGGTGGGGAAGGGAGAGAGCCGAACCGAGGTCAGCGGATCTCACAGGTTCATCACGCTTCCGGTCCGTGCGTCCGCGCGCGAATTCCCCACCACCCGATGCCGTGCTGATGAGGTCTACGCTGGATTGACAGAGTCGTGGCGTGGAAAGGAATGGAATACGGAAAGAGAGAGAGGAAACCACCGCCCGACCGATCGCCCTTATTGCCCAACCTGCGAATTTCCGAGCGTCAGCGCTTGGCAATGCAGGGCACGAGACCGGTGGGGGCAAAGCACATACAGTGGCCGTGATCTGCTCCGCCTTCTGCAGCGCTCCAATCATCTTGACACACTCCTTCCGCCTTGTGACGACCGAGTCCGACTCTGTGCGGGTGGGGGAGAAGGTGAGCAACGAGTTGCGTGGTGGCGGAGCGGTGGAACGAACCCTTGAGGATGTCGTCGATCACCTCGGGTTTGTACAGCTCGGCCAAAAGTTCGCGCTGCAGGTCGTCCTTGGCGTGGAAGACGAGGTTGAGCATGATGGCTAGGTTGGGGAAGCGAGATGAGCGGTGTTGCGGCAGCGAAGCGGAATGTGAACGTCGAGCGCGCACCTTTCGGCACCATGTCGATAAGGGTCCTCTTCGAGAGACTGAAGTATGAAGAGATAAGGAGCTTGATGACCTCCGTCTCCATCGTCTCGCGCTCGGAAAGCGTTCCCGACGCGCGAAGAACTTGAGGCGGCTGTCAAGGCGGCGCGCGACTCGTCAGCTCCGTGCCAGATGCAAACCGCGCAGACCATGCTCACGGCCTCCATCGTGCTGGCTCCACCAGCCTTCTTCGCCGGGGGCTTCTTTCCGCCGGGCCAGAACGAGCCGAAGAAGCCCTCCTCCTTCTGCTTCAGGTCCGAGTCGAGGTCGCGCCCGTTGTTGAGCGTGCCGGGCGGGAGCTTGCCCGTCTTGGGGTCAATCACGGCTGGCGGCGGCTTCGACGCGTTCATGCGGTCGCTGACGATCGCCATCGCCTTGTGGCCGCTGATGAAGTCCGGGTGTCCGGTGTTGATGTACGTCGACTCCATCCTGTTGTGAGCAATGTGCGGGGTCAGCGCTGGAGCACTGCAGTCGGACCCTTCCCCTTCGCAAAAGACTTACGAGACGAGGTCCGTGACGAGCTTGTTGGTCGGGATCATCGACTTGCGGTAGAAGGCGTTGACGACCGAGTAGAACCGGTCCCTAAGCGCCGGGTAGCGCTTGAAGGTGGCCTGCAGATTGCGAGGGGGTCAGAGACTGCTGGCCACGCGAGAGAAGCAGCACGCACGTTCTTGTTGAGTAGCTGGTTCAATATCCGGACAAGCTCGTCGTACACGAGGGTCGCGCACTTGAGGGACGGCTCCTCGATGCGCTTGATCTGCTGCTTGATGATGACCTCGAACGCGGTCGTGCCAACAAAGAGCGCAGGCGAGGATCCCTGGGCAAGCGAAAGTCTTAGAATCGGGGTGAACGATCAACACCCGGACAACTCACGGAGGAGTTGTAGAGGATGGTGCGGATGTCGGCGTCCTTGACCTGGTCGTACGGGTCGAGCGACTTGACGCCGTTCGAAAAGAGCTCGTGGAAGACGAAGCTGATACGCGCTCCACCAGAGAGCTCGTTCAAGGTGAGGTCGCCCGACGTTCCGTCAATGGCCGTGCGGAACTCGGAGCAGAACTCGGTGATGATGGACAGGATCACGTTGCCCTGTTGATGCTCGAGGTAAGTTGAAAGTGCAACATTTTGGTGGCTGAGAGGCTCACCGAGTTTTCCGCGCCTTGAGCTCCACCGAGACTCGCAAGCTCGGCCTCAAACTTGGCGAGGTTCTGGTTGATCTTCGCCTTAATGTCGGGCAGTGTCGACCTGATGTGGTGCATGAGGATCTGCGGCAGGCAACTGATCAGGACGGGTTCTAAAACTTTCGGACATCGAGACGCACCGTGTTGAGGCGGCGGGTGAGGTACGGCGTGCCACAGTACGCGGCCTTGCTCCGGTAGCTCGCGTGGCTCTCGAAGAACTCCTTCTCGTGTTCGAGCGCGGCCGAGATGCGCTTGTTGTTCTCAATGTCTCGCTGGCCACGGTTGACGACGGGGACGTAGCCGAGACGGAGGGGGATGATGCGCCCCGCGAGGATGTCAACGACGTCCGTTCCCTGGTCCCTGCAGCGCCTTCGAGTGTCAGCTCCCACTCTGGTTATCCACCAAGTCCCCGTGACGCACATGAGGTCGACCTTGGTGAGCACACCGATCGTGCGCGTGCCCTCGGGGTCGCACTCGCGTGCCATCTTGAGCCCGTCCGAGTTGGCGAGATCAGTGTTGGCGGCCGTGACGGCGAGGATGATCGAGTTGGGCTTCATGATGAACTTGAGGAGCATCTCGCGGATCTGGCGCTCAATGTCGCGCGGCTGGTCGCCGACCGGGACCTGTAGAGCCCCGCAGGTCAGCGCACGCGCACGCGCAGGCGTGCGGCCGAAGCGACGGGACGGACCTTGGTGAGGCCGGGAAGATCAATGAGAGTAAGAGTGAGGACATGGGGGGAGAAGATGCGGAGACCGATCGGAAGCGGGGAGATGCCTGTCGCGTCGCCACCAGAAGGTCAGCCTTGCCTGCATGCAGGCGCGTGGCAAGCCAGTGGACGCACCAGCGTTCTTGCCCGTCTTGGCCTCCGTGTCGGCGACAATCTCGTCGCGGACCTTGTTGAAGTCGTAGAATTTCTCTCCAGGTCGGTGCAGCTGGCGAGGCGAGCATGCGGCGTCAGCGAACTGTCGCTCATCTCGGACACTCGGGGGTCACGCACGAACTCGGCCCACTCGTCCGGGTTGCTCGCTCCGTCAGAGGTCGGGAGCGATCCATCGGCTGCGTCACAGAGCCAGCGTCAGCCTCCACGCGTGCGCCGTCGAGGTCGGCCGGCTCACGTCCGTCACCGTTCGCAGCAGGCTTGCTCGTCGCAGCCTTGTTGATCAGCTGCAAGACGAGCGGTCGCCGAGTGACGATTCCAGCTGCAAGCAACACGTTAGCCGGCGTTCGCGACTTGACGCGCGGAGGGGAGGCGTCACGCACTTCCACGCGGAAGGAAGTCGCGCCCAACGATGTTCTAGAGACACGGCGTCAGCAGGCAGCCCGTGGGAGATGTCAGACATCGTCTGGGTAACACACCTCGAGCACCGACGACTTTCCACTACGCGGGGTCATCAGCCGGTCAGCTCCAATGTGCACTCGTACAAGCCAGCGTGCAACCGCTCACGAGCTCTGCGATCCGATGACTGTTGCGAAAAGCAGCTCCCGTCAGTCTCCTGCGCCGCCCAGTCCAGCACCAGAGCACGAGGGCGCACCAGCGATTTGGGGCAAGTCAATCGGGTTCGACGAGAGCCCGACGGACGCGAACGCGTCTTGAAGTTTCTATAGACAGGACAAGCCTCGTCAGTCGAGACGAGTGCCACTGGGGAGCCAGGCACGCACGTTGACGGTCTTGATGAGTTGCTGATCCTGACGAGGCACGAGCGCGGGTCAGCCTGGTCTGGTCGCCCACTCGCGCGCGGGGCATAGAGGGACGCGATCCGGCAAGCCAGCAGCTTGGTAGATGCTGCTGGCCAGGCTGCAAGGACCGGCAGGGGTATCGGGGACGTACCATGCTGAGTGGCGGGGGGTGGGAGGAGCGGCGAGGCGGAGTCGGGGGTCTAGTGACGTGTCTCGAGGTCGATCCAGACGCTCAGCAGATGCTTTCCAAAGACGACGAAGCTCGGGCGAACGGAAGTCGAGACGTTCGGGAGGTAGGAAGCCAAGGTGGCGGCGAACAACTGACCGAACGCGAGCGCTTGCTGCGCACGGGCACGCCTCGTCGGAACCGCGCACAAACCGGAACGCGCCGTTTTACATACTCACTTCTGCACCCCCGATCCCCGGTCAGGTGCTACTCCTACACCTACACTGACTGAGGCGGACTCCAACCTCTCAAACGATCGAGTCACTTTCAGGCCGGAGTCACTTCGCTCGCGACGAGCTGAGCGGATGTTAGGACTCTGCGTAGGGTTACAGCACAGGGAGAAGCACAGTCGAGCAAGGTACCAACAAGTCACGCCCCGTCGTTGAGGCCCGCGTCGAGCCCCCAATCCGCGCCCGCGAGGCTCTCCAGCTCGTGTTTTATGCTCTTCCGCGCCACGGCGTCGACGTCCTTGGTCAAGAGCGCGATGAGTTTCTATCGAGGCATTCGTTAGCCCTTGAGGAGCGACACACAAAACGGGGGGACCTTACGGTGAGCCGGCCGTCAATCTTGAGCACGACCTCCGTCAGCGCCGGACTCAGACCTGCAGCTGCTGGCCCGCGCTCCGACGCGCCAAGATTTGAACCCGATACGGCGGCCCCAGGTGGTTGTGGGAATCCAGCAGGGACTGGAGCGCCGCCGCTGGAGGGCCCGAGGTAGGAAAGGATCTTGGTGTACGTCTCCGCGAGCATGTCGCACGTCGTGAAGAGGACTTGAAAGTAGTCAAGCTCGAAGGGCTGCAGTCCCGGAAAGTACGTAAGTTCGACGTACGAGCAGACGCGATAGTAACGCACAATGTTGGGAGTGAAGAGGTACGAAGCCTCGCCCGATTCTGGAAGGCTGATCGAGAAGTCCGCCCCGCTCGACACTCCGGTGCCCTTCCGCGCCCTGCTGTTGACGCGAAACACACTCCGCTGTTCCGTAGGAGAGTGTACACGTCAGCTCGGCGCCACCCCGCGTCCTCGCTGGGCCCGAGGGAGCTCCTCGGCGCCGCTGCGTCTTTCAACGCACATTCTTGCGGTCGAGGTCAAACTTGTCGTCGGGGACCGAATCAAACTCCTGCACGAGGGACAGGAGGCCGCGAAGAAAGTCGTGGGCGGCCGAAATGTCGAGCAGAGACGAGAGGGACATGCCCAAGATGGCGAAGCGCGTGGTCCTGGTGCCCCACGGTGGGGGGGTCTGGTCAGCTTTGCACCCCGTCGAAGCTCCGAGTGAGTCTCCGCGCACCTCGTGCGCATTTTCGAGTTCTCAAACGCCGCCGCGAGCTCGTCCTTGCTCAGCAGGACCGTCTGCCGCGCGGGATCTCGTCAGCTCGCGCCCGCGCCCCACAAGCTCCGCACCGCACGCGGCTCACATTGAACCAGAAGACTTGGCCCTGGTGAGCCGACCTGAGGTAGGTCCACGTCGTGATGCGCTTCTGGACGGTGCGCCGGAGGTGCTCGAGCGCCTGGGAGAGCGAGCCTGTCGGGAGGTTCGGGGAGCTGTAGCTGTTGCTCGCCACCGCGGGCGCGTGCTCGGGCAGGTGCTCCACCTCGTCCGTGCCATTCGTCGAAAACGTGCTCGTGCGCGAGAGCACCTTGATCGCAGACGACTGGGACGGGCCGTCGTCAGCGCGCGTGCACGAGCGTGTTGGGCGACGCCCTCCTGAGCGCGAGCTCACCTTGCGCCGGATGCGAGGCTTCACTCCCGTGTAGGCATCCATCGAGTGCAATCAAGGTCAACCTGCTCCAGCCCCGTTCGTTGTCGTCCACTCGCGTGTTGTCGTCTGATGGAGCCTTCGTCGGTCCGCGCCTCGAGGACCTTCCAGGACTGCGCACGAGGCTCGACGCCTCTTCGCGGCCATTCACCAAGGCCACGCTGTTCTTTGTTCTCTTCTGGGCTCTCTTCGATTAGTGCAGTTCTTACCTATTCTCTTGTGAAGGCTATTTTTTCTTTGGAAAGGAGGGTGTGCGGCCGTAGATGGTGTTGGAGGGAAACTCGGTCCCCAGGAGTTCCTACAAACCATCGCACGCTGACTCAGTGACGCACCCTGCGTCTATTCACAGTTTTAAAATACGTGATCCCAGAAAGTTGATCCTGCTGCCTTCTCCCGCAACACGAACTGGAGAGACCCCCGGACGCTCGACGTCGCCTCCGACGACTCGGAAGCGTTATATTCACCGGCAGCCGGGGACTTTGCGTGGATGCCATTATGCGTGGGTGCTTTGTGAGACTGAGTGTTTCCCTAGTGTCAGTGGTGCGAGGTTCCATGCTAGGGACAGAGCGTACGCTGAGTTGGCAGTGACGACGTTGGTTCGAGGCCGCGGCGAAAGCCCGTCCGCACGAGGGATCAGGGCAAGTGAAAGGTAGTTGCTTCGGGTGATTCCTCTGTATAGGCTCTTTGTTCGTGAGAACTCGAAGAAAGAGTTGTGCCGCTTCCAGGAGTAGGCTCACCTCGTGGGTTTCGACCGCAGAAGGCTAGTCGGGAGCCACCAGCATCAGCGCTCAGCATGGCATTAAAGTGAGCCCTGATCGTATTCATACTCACGCGTGCGAACTTCTTGCCGCAGAACTGGCAAGGGTACCTCCGCCGATCCGCGTCGCGAGGTACCTCCGAGGGCGAGCGACGCCGGTGGCGTTTTTTGGGCGCTCCCTCGTGCGGCGGCGATTCCGACGACACCTCAGTGGATTCCTGTCTCGAAGAAATTATCTCCTCGTGTCTGTGATTGGTTGCAGTCTCCTCGAGCGCCGTTGAGCTGCCGGGCGCGCGATCGGTTGCGAACGTCGTTGCGGCAGGTGAGCGGGGGTCGGCGAGAAAACGCTGTGTCGGAGAATGTTCTCCACGCTCGACGATGAGGAATAGTACCCCATTCTCCTTGATAACGGCGGAGAGAGGCAGTGGCGGCGAGGTGAAACTTGACCGTAGGGGAGGGCAGTTCAATCGGCAGGGCTCGTCATGCGGAGTGATGAGTGAAGGTCGCAGTGGCAGAGATTTCACATGGATGAACTGTTTCGTTGAGTATGGGGCGCTTGGGTTGGGATGGGGTCGGCCTGGAACAGAGTGGACTCCGGGCAGGAGAGGACGCGCAGGCCGATCCACGGAGGCGAGGGCGAAGTGCGTCTTCGCGCAGTTGTGGTATGAGAGGTCTGCCATTTTAAAGCTGGTGGGTGGTCATTGATATGGCTCGAGGGTATGGTGCGAGGGAGAAGGCAACACACTGGCGAGCCTGAAGACGGTTGCCGTCACGGGGCGCGGTGGATGATGATGATGCAAAGAACAAACCAGGATTGTTCGGGGGACAGCGCTGATAAAGATCTCCAGCTGCTCATCTCTTACCCCAGTCTCAGCCTCCAGGAACCCATGACCTGAGTCCGTTGATCTCGAGGATCTCCGTCGCCTCGCGACAGCGAGGGGCCTTGAAGGAGCGGCAAGTCCGGACATCGCCATTTTTATGATGGCACTCGATGGTGGACATGGATCGGAGCCTGAGCGTAGATCTCCAGTTGGCCAGCGGAGGCCTGCTGAGGCCTCCGCTCGCCTCCGCCTGCACGAAGCCGCGAAGCCGCCAAGGTTAAAGAAGGACCCAGGCTGCTCCTTAGAAAGTATGACGAAGTTTTACACAGATATTTCACTATCGCAGGAGGTCTACGTGTTGTGCAATCTCTCTCTTTTCCCCTAGCTCATGGCGGTTGTCCCTGGAGCCAGGCAACTCTGCTTCGGAATCAGAGCGCATCTATCGCGTCTACGGCGCACGAACAGAGAATGTGGTGAATGGCTCAAGAATCTGGCGTTTTAGGACTGGTAAGAGAAGCATGCGGATCGCGGGCTCGCTTCTCAAACTGTTCACGGGGTCCCGATGTGCGAAGAGCCTCGCTGCACGGACAATCGTTTCGGAGGAATTCTCAAGCGCCTCCAGAGCACGTACGACCGATCAATGAAGTCCACGAGTGCGGACCTAATATTCTTCCGCGCTCCTTCGCATCGAGAGGATCACGTTGCGACGCCCAACACCTCGAGACTTCGTAGCGTCAACGCGTCGGCCATAGCGGGGAACCGCCAAAGGAAGAGGCGAGAGTGCCCTTGCTCAATTGTACCGCCAAAATCTCCCGCTCTGGTTCATCACACATCATTTCAGGAGGCTCGCGCGCCGTCGACATTAAATCGCGCGCTTCACAACTCTGTTGACCTCGTTCCTAGAATACTGGAATAATGATAAGTAGTTAAGCCTATGTATGAACGTCACTTGCTGGTGTTCTCGACCGCCTGCTCTGCCTGCTGGTTGGCGTCAACTTCCTCTTACATGTTGACGCCGGCGCCCGCCAGAGCAGCTTTACATGCAGCGCGAAAAACTCGGGCCTTATGGATCCAGATTGTATCTCTCTTCCTGTCTTTCCTTGCCGCGGCGGCGTGACGCCGGATTAAGACCTCTCGAGATCGCGGAGCCCACCCGTCGCCGCGCAAGCGTGCGAATGAGGGCCATCCGACACCAGCCTCCTCCGCAATGGCAGACCAGCCCCGTACTTTCTCCCTTCCTTTGATCCACATCATGTATCTCGCAACTTCACTTCGCGGCCTGCTGCCCACCATGCTGGTGCTTTTGGTCGCGGCCCTCCCCGCACGTATCGAATCGCACGACGACACCGCGCACGAGTTCGCTCCTGAACTTTCCAACGACTCGGTGGCAACCGGTATCAGCTTCAACTTCACTGACGTCACAACTCCGGAACCCGTTCGCGGTGACTTCGGCACACCCTCCCTCATCGAAGAGAACGATCAGATGAACGCACAGAACCCCGACGCCTGGGCTCCGCCACAGACAGACGAGGGCACCGTTTATCAGGGTTAGTACTTCTAACCTGTCACAATCTTTTCTAAAAACCACTGATTCAAACTTTTCCTCCACCATTTTAGCGAAATGGCCGATGGGTGCGTTCGCTGCGATGCCATGCCAGAGAGTGTAGCGGTGGGTGCATGCTCACTTTCATGGTTATAAGCGCTATCACACAATCGTGCGACTTTGGGAGGCTATGCTCGCCAGCAAGATGTCTCGCTTCTCCCAGTTGCGAAAGAAAGTACGCGCACACCTCCGAGTCGTGCCGAACCCCCAGGTGTGCTCTACGCTCATCCAAGCCCGTACCGCAGTGGCGGGCGTCACGATGACTCTCAAGCCGAATGCCTATCGAGAGCTTCGTGAGTCACTTGCACCCCAACTTCCGCTCCCACCCTCACTTGGAGCCTTAACTGAGTTCAAGCCGGTTGAGGTAGATTGGCACACTGCGGCCGAATGGGGCTACTTGTTCAAAGGTTCCTGCCGGATATCGACCGTAGACACGAAGGGAAAGACCTTCATCGACGACATCGACCCTGGGGACCTCTGGTCAGCACTTTGTCTCCCTGCCACTTCACCCAGTCTCATGGTACGTATTCAGGTACTTCCCGTCAGGAATTCCCCAAAGTATTCAAGCTTTTGGTGAAGGGGCCGAGTTCCTTCTGGTGAGGGGCCCTCGTCAAGCTCGAACTTGAAGCTTGAAGGCGTGAGCTGTGCTCACTGGCATCCTGGACGCATCCAGGTATTCGACGATGGGACCTTCAGTGAGGATGCAACATTGTACGTTTTACGCTTCCTTCTGTTACCATGGGATCTGCGTTCTCACTGAGCGTTGCGTGTGTGTAGCTTGGTTACGGATGTGAGTGTTTTCCCTCGCGGTGCTTCGAGCCACAGACAAGCCGCTGACCCCAATACATCGGCAGTGGCTGGCCCACACACCCAAAGAGGTAAAAAAATCCACGTCACTTCTTCAGTTTGCGGATACTGAGCCGGGAACTAAAGGTGGTGGCGAAGAATTTCGGACTCGACATCCCAGATCTGGACAACTTGCCTAGGGAGCAACGGTGGAGTGAGCTGTAATTCTTCCGACAGGAGCTAGAGGTCAAACTCATGTTTCGTTGCCAGTCTTCAATGGCGCTCCCGACGACCAGACGCTGGCGGAGGCTCGGGCGTCCGTCGCGACCCCGGCTGGCACGTCTGACCCGGTCTACAGCTTCCACTTCTCCAAGTACAACGCTACGCAGTACGCAGGTGGATCTTTGAAAATCGCAGACTCGACCACCAACTTCCCGGCCTCCAAGACTATCGCTGCTGCACTTGTCACAATCAACCCGCGAGAGATGCATTGGCACCCGACATCGGACGAATGGGGGTTCTTCATTTCTGGTAAGGGAAGGATAACTGTTTCTTCCGAGCCTGGTAACGTATGCATCGCTCGTATTGGTTTGCAGTCGGGGAGCTGATGAAGCGCGAACGTCAGGCCGAGACGTTCGACTTCCAGGCGGGAGACGTGAGCTACATTTAGAAGTCGAACGGACACTACATCGAGAATGTTGGAACCGGTTCATTTCGTTCATCTTTCCCTACTTTCGGCCGCATGACCTGAGCCCTCTCCATTCTCACACAGAGCCACTCGTCTTGCTGGAGATGCTTAAGGCGCCGACCTTCTCCGACATCGCTCTTGGGCAATGGTTGAGCCTTACACCAAAACAGGTACGCAAACTTGACATTCTGACTCTGGTGGGGGTGAGATCACTGACGTTCGGGGTACTTCAGGTGGTGAAGGACACTCTCAACTTAAGCGACAATGTTACGGAGCACATCTTCTCTGGCGAGAAGACCAAGCATGTGGTTGTTGGACCTCGATGAAATGTGACGTAATGATAAATCGGACATCTCAAGTATACTACTACCTTACTCTGTGAAAGGATCCATTAGCCCCCCCCCCCCCCCCAATCCCGTTGACGTCCTCGGACACCTGAGGAAGGCACAAGTATCGACCATGTGAGCTATGAGGATCGTAAGATAACAATTCCCAACCATGCTCTGCGCAAACCAAGATGACGCCGCGGCCGATGTGGGGGGGCCCCGGTGGAGAGTGGGGAACGGGTGGGGGTCCTCAGATGTAGTCGTCGCCACCACCGCCCATGCCGTCCTCCTCCCAGGTGCGGGCCATGCCTTTCCCGCTCTTGCCCTTGACCTTTGAGTTCCCGAGCGACTTGTAGTAGGCGCGCATGACGCCCTTGTCGCCAGCCTCGTCCTCGGCGAGCTCGTTCTCCTCGCGCCACTTTGCCTCGCGCTCTTCCTTCATCGTCAGGCCGTTCTCGTCCTCGTCCGACGGGCCCCGCTCAATGTCGTCCCGCCGGTTGATCGACGCGTACCGCGCGGCCCAGTCGACTTTCGAGTCGCCGCGGCGCCAGGTGGGGAGCGAGGACGAGGCGGCGTATGGTTTCGAGGCCGGCGAGTGGTACGTGATGGCTTGCAATAGCAAGTACCAGGTGTAGTCTGCGCGAGGAATGCGCGAGCCTCGACGTCAGCTGACCGGCTCGAGTCAACGAGCAAGGTGGGGGGGAGCGGGACTGACTGATGGTGGCGCTCTTGCGCCACTTCTTGCACACGAGCCCGCAATTGAGCATGTCGTCGACGCTAAGCTCGCCAAAGATCCTGCCCGAAACCTCGCCGGGGAACTTAACGAGTGGGTCCATCGTCTTCTCGGCCTGCGCCGCCTTTTCGCGCTCCTTGGTCTTGTCCCGCCGTGGCTTGCCCGCGCCGCTCCGCGGCTTGGTGAGCAGGCTCTTACCCGGCGAGGACCCGCGTGTGGGCGAGGGGTTGCGCGAGGTGCCCGGTGTTGTGGTGCGTGAGAGCGCTGGCGTCTGCGAGAGGGGCGTGCGGACGGCGATCACGTCGTCGTCCGAGTCGGACAGCGAGAGCGACGCGAGGTTGGGCGACTGCGACTGTAGCGAGGCGCGGGTGAGCGCCTCGTGCAGGAGCGTATCTGGGGGCATCGCTCGAATGCGGGGCGAAGGGCCGGGTGGGGTGGCGCGCGGGCGGGAGATGAAGGCGGGCGCCAGAGCTGTGCTGGCGAGGTCGAGGAAGGCACACGTCGCTCAGGTCGTTTGAGAAATGCGGAGGCGAAGTGGCGAGAAGGGAGGGAGCGCCGAGAAAATCGGCTGCCAGCGTCATCGTTGCCACACTCGGCCCACAACCGGTCTGTACCGGACACCGAGTCAGCGTGCATGTGTTGAACACTTCTGCGCTCCACGGGCGGCGATGACGCTCTCGAGTCACCAGGAAGCTGGGAAACTGGACCAGCGAGCGCGGGGCCCGAGTCCCACTCTCGGCCAGATCGGCAGACCATCGGGCCTTCGCAACAGCAACAATGTGGGGTTTGTAGTACACGAAGCGACATCCTCTGACCTGAAGCACGGGTGACTCTCTCGTCGACCGACCTCGATGCCACTCATGTTAGTGAATCTGGGCGTAGTCCTCGAGGCTTTGCCTAACAGCGACGACGGCGGCCTCATCGACCTGGAGTCCGCACGAGGGGTCGCACCGGGCCATTTCGCCACCACTGCGGCGCGACTGCTCGATCATGCTGACGAGGTCGCGCGGGTTCATGTTGCGACGATGGGGCGCGAGGTGCATCCACGCGACGCTGACCGCGATGAACGTGCGCCCGTCGGGCGGCGGGAGGAGCAGCGGCGAGGGCTCGTCCTGGTCGAACAGCGGGCCGGAGCAGTCGATGAGCCCGCCACAGCACTGGTCTTCGGGTTTGACCGTGGGTTGGGTCGGTTGTTGCTGGCGCGGGGCGGGGAGGGATGGGATGAGGGCGAGGCAGAAGGCGATGTACGGCGACGGGTCGGCGATGTCGGGCAGGGGGATCGGGCAGAACGAGGTGATGAACTGGAGGTCGCTCAGGCTGAACCGGCTCGCGAGTACGACCGGCAGCAGCGTCGGCCCTGGCGCGGGCGGCGGTGGTGCGCGGTCCTGCTCGTACGCAGCCCGTGGGGGCGGGGTCGGGGGCGGCGGCTGGTGCTGGTACTGCTCGAGGTGGGCGATTCGCGCCTGCATGGCCTCGTTCTGCTGCTGCAGCGTCTCGACCTGGTCGAGCAGGGACGACTGGCGCTCAGCCTTGCGGGCACGGAAAGCTCGCTGGGCGAGTCGAGCGGCCTGTAGTCATTCCAGGTCGTCAGCAACACGGACGTGCTTGTGTCGCAGTGATCACACGCACGGTGAGCGGAAGCGTTGGGTCGAGCTTGCGGCCTGGCTTCAGCGGGCCTGCGGTGGACTGGGCTGGCATCGTCCTGGCGGCTCCTGGGTGTCCCCTCTCGAGCCTGTCCTGCGTTGTTGACGGGAACGGGGGTGCGAGAACGCTGGGCTAGCGACGGTCCTGGGGCGGGCTGGTCGCCGTTCGGACGCAAAAGTCGGAGAGGCGCAGGCGCGACCGTGGGGCTGCTGGCGGGATCCGCAGACCATCGGGCCTTCGCAACAGCAACAATGTGGGGTTTGTAGTACACGAAGCGACATCCTCTGACCTGAAGCACGGGTGACTCTCTCGTCGACCGACCTCGATGCCACTCATGTTAGTGAATCTGGGCGTAGTCCTCGAGGCTTTGCCTAACAGCGACGACGGCGGCCTCATCGACCTGGAGTCCGCACGAGGGGTCGCACCGGGCCATTTCGCCACCACTGCGGCGCGACTGCTCGATCATGCTGACGAGGTCGCGCGGGTTCATGTTGCGACGATGGGGCGCGAGGTGCATCCACGCGACGCTGACCGCGATGAACGTGCGCCCGTCGGGCGGCGGGAGGAGCAGCGGCGAGGGCTCGTCCTGGTCGAACAGCGGGCCGGAGCAGTCGATGAGCCCGCCACAGCACTGGTCTTCGGGTTTGACCGTGGGTTGGGTCGGTTGTTGCTGGCGCGGGGCGGGGAGGGATGGGATGAGGGCGAGGCAGAAGGCGATGTACGGCGACGGGTCGGCGATGTCGGGCAGGGGGATCGGGCAGAACGAGGTGATGAACTGGAGGTCGCTCAGGCTGAACCGGCTCGCGAGTACGACCGGCAGCAGCGTCGGCCCTGGCGCGGGCGGCGGTGGTGCGCGGTCCTGCTCGTACGCAGCCCGTGGGGGCGGGGTCGGGGGCGGCGGCTGGTGCTGGTACTGCTCGAGGTGGGCGATTCGCGCCTGCATGGCCTCGTTCTGCTGCTGCAGCGTCTCGACCTGGTCGAGCAGGGACGACTGGCGCTCAGCCTTGCGGGCACGGAAAGCTCGCTGGGCGAGTCGAGCGGCCTGTAGTCATTCCAGGTCGTCAGCAACACGGACGTGCTTGTGTCGCAGTGATCACACGCACGGTGAGCGGAAGCGTTGGGTCGAGCTTGCGGCCTGGCTTCAGCGGGCCTGCGGTGGACTGGGCTGGCATCGTCCTGGCGGCTCCTGGGTGTCCCCTCTCGAGCCTGTCCTGCGTTGTTGACGGGAACGGGGGTGCGAGAACGCTGGGCTAGCGACGGTCCTGGGGCGGGCTGGTCGCCGTTCGGACGCAAAAGTCGGAGAGGCGCAGGCGCGACCGTGGGGCTGCTGGCGGGGCTGGAGTGAGTGTGAAGGCGTGCGATGGGAAATGAGTGGCAGACGGGAGATGGACGAAGAGAAGAAGCGGGGACGCACGGCGATGACATTCACTGTCTTCTGGCGGCACCCGCTAGACCGGCTGCCCGGAGCTTGGCTCAGACAACCTTCGTCCGCCGCTCGGCTCGTCACACGATGCTCGGCAGCCGCGTCTTGCGCACACTGCACAAACCGCCACCGATCTCCTTCTGGGCCCAGGCAGGCCAGGCGCGGCATCGGCCTGCGTTGGTGCTGCCTGGCCAGGTCGCGCCGCCACTGCCGCCGAAAAGGTCGCCCCAGCTCGCGACGCCTCCGCCGCCAGTACCGAGCCCCGTGCGACCACCTCGGTCAGCGACGCAGGTCAAGACACTCATGGTCGAGCACTTCGAGACGCGGCACCCGCGGCGCGCGCTGCACCTCTTCCGCAACTTTCTCGCGCACCCACCACCGACGGCCACCGCCACGAGCGTCGAAGGCCTCGTCTGGCTCTTCTTCACGTACCGCCAACCCGAGCTCGCCATCGAGGCACTCGCGCGCATGCACGAGCAAGGGCGGCGCATCCCCGTCCAGCTCTGCTCCAAGGCTCTCCGCACCGCCTACGACCGCCTCGCGACCGACGAGGCCGCCATGATTCAAGTCTTTGGCTGGTTGAAGGAGGGAATCACGGGCGACGATGCGGGTGAGCGCCTCGACGACGCGCTGGTCGAGACGGTGCTCGAGGCGCTCGCGAGGCTCGGCCGCGACGACTGGGTCAAGGACCTGTTCGAGACCTACCTCGCGTCGCTTCCCGGGGGCGAGGTCGGCGCGGATCGCATTTGGAGCACGGCCATCACCGCCGTGGGTTCGGCCGGCGACGTCGACGCCGCGGAGCAGCTCTTCCGTCGGTGGCGCTCTGCCTGGCACGCCGTCCCGCGACCCTCGACGTCGACGACCCCGCCAGTACCACCGCCTGAGGGCCCCTATCTCGCCCTGCTCCGACAGCTCGCACTCAGCTCGCGAGACGTCCCTCAGTCCCTCTCGAGGGCGTACGCGTTCCTGCCCACGATCGCAGACGACGGCCTCGCCGCGACGACCGGCGTTCACAATGCGCTCCTGCACCTCGAGCTTACCCAGCGGGCGTTCCCGTCGTTCTGGGCCATCTGGTCCCGAATTGCTCCCCCGCCGTCCGCCGACTCGTCAGATCCTTCACACTCCATCGCGACCGGCGCCGACCGCCCCTGCCGCGACCAGCACTCGTGGCGGCTCGCGATCCGGGCCCGGACGGTACAGCACCTCCTCCCACGTAGCCGAGCGCGGGTTCTACGCACGCCGCTGTCGACCGGCGCCGCGCTGCCGCCGACGTTCCCGCCGTCGCACCGGACGCTCCTGCGCGAGCTCCTGTCCGAGGACCTCGCGCACCGCGAGCACCGCCCTTCGCTCCTTCTCCCCACCACGACGCCTTCCCTCGTCACCAGATCCACACTCAACGACCTTCTCGAGCTCCTCATCGCCGTGCGCGACTGGCCCGCCGCGAGTGTCGTGCTCGAGACGTTCCGCGTGCGCCGGCTCGAGCCCTCCGAGGCGACGCATGCCGCCGTTGTTCTCGGCGTCGTGCGGCACTGGGAGAAGGGCAAGATTCGTGCGGGTCTTCTGCGCGAGGCACACGGGATCGTCGACGGACCGCGGCGGACGCCCCAGGCCGGCCTTGCGATGGTCGGACGCATCCTCCAGGGCCGCCAGATGCGCGTCGGTCTGTGGATGCGCAAGCGCGAGGAGCTTGCACCGGGTTGCTGCGAGATCGCCCTCGACGGCAGCAGCACGGTCGAAATCGTCCCACACGACCGCGAGCCCGAGCCGGCGC
>ERZ1463038.100-NODE-100-length-23695-cov-16.038959_pt1 | contig 23695 bp, 47 predicted proteins | sample MGYA00564479_ERZ1463038 | MGnify/ENA primary metagenome ERZ1463038 (study PRJEB39244, sample SAMEA3635134) | Helicobacter pylori | study: EMG produced TPA metagenomics assembly of PRJEB11511 data set (Assembly of a 5300-year-old Helicobacter pylori...
GAGTTGGTCTGCTGTGAGTCGCTTTCGAGCGCAGGTGCGAGGTTGCGTGCTGACGGAGGTTTGGCACGCCCCAGGTGACGTCTGCGCCAGAGACGTTGGGACGGGGAACCTCGTGCCGAAGGACCCCAAGCAGCGGCTCACGTTCGGGATCGAAATCCTCTGCACCTCGTGCGGAGACAAGTACCGGCGCTGTTCTGGTGAGCTCCGTTCTTCGCAACGCTTGCCTCGCGGGATCCTGACGCCTTCCCTTCTTCAGATTGCGGAGGGTGTGTCTTGCTTGTGCGTTGTTAATCTTCCATGCCAGGAGCTGACTTTCCGTTCCATCTTCAGCGGCGGTGGCGTCCGAGTCGGGTGAGCACCCTTCCGTCCGCCGACCCAACCCCTCGAAGCTGACCTTGATCCGGTTTCCAGCGTCGGCAAATGGCGCTGCAAAGAGCTCTTCCCCGAAGCGCGAAAGACGTGCCAGATCTCGCACTTGCGCCTCGGCGCCCTGCACGACATGTCCTAGTGCGTCGCGCTCTCGCCGCGCCAGCTGTCCTCAAGCTAACGATGACATTCTCAGTGCCGTCTGGCCAATTTCGGAGCTTCCCGCGGCGGACGTCGACACCCTCGTGGGGCTCTGTCGAGACCTATGGACGACGACGATCCTCGCGACGCTCGCGACGCCCGAGACGCTCGAATCGCCACTCCCGATCGCGCGCACGTACGAGGAGGTCCACAAGCTCGCGATGGACTCGTGGACGATGTGCGAGCCGTACATCAGGGACGACATCGAGGACGCTCAGTTTTTGAGAAGGTGCGTCCTCGCTGGCGCTGGGAGAAAGTGGTGGCTGATGAACGCGCGGCAGGTACATCGCGCTGAGGTGGTCCGTCCCGGCGCCGCGAAAGCGCGGGAAAGCAGCTTCGGTCAAGCCGATCGCAGCTCTGCAGGAAGACGAGTCGGACGTTCCGCTCATCCGAACAGATGGCAAGCAGCTCGCGGGCTTCATTCTCGGCGAGTTCGACGTGCGCTCCGCCCCGTCGCCGCTTCGCGCATGCTTGATCTGACACTTCAGTTTTCGCAGATGCAAGGCGGGAGTCTGTTCTTGCCCTTCACGATGCCCACTGGGACCGGAGAGACGTTCGAGAGCACGACGATTCTCCTCCAGACGCTGCACAAGCGCGTTCGAGGCGACTTGGACGCCGCGAACCAGCGCCGGAGAGCGCGCGGGGCGCACGACTTCCCGCCGCTCACAGAGGCGTGGACCATGCGTGCGTGTTACCCTGAACACTTTTCGGGACCAGTGCTAACGTTTGAGAGTGCGCAGGGCTGTACAAGAAGGAGACGCGGATCCTCACGCGGCGAGGGTATCTCGTGATCGATGAGTGTGCGTACTCTTCTTTCACCTCCGTGAACTCGAGCCCAATCTGACCCATCATTACAACACAGACATCAAGCGGAACCCTGAGATCGACCGCTCCGACTACCCGCCGACGAGGCCCGTCTTTCTGCCCCCAGAGCGTGGGTCTTTCCCCTCTTAGCTGCCCAGTCTCTATTTCTGACATGCGTGAAAATCCTTGCAGTGCTCAAAGGCTGGGACACGTTTATCAAGCGCCTCGCGCCCGACGACGACTGGGGCCACTCGCGGCTCGCGACCACTGGCCGCGAGAACTCGCGCGCCAAGTCGTCCTTCGACGATTACTGAGCGCCCGCACACTGCGCCCACCTTCTACTTATCCTTACTGTCCGAGTCGCCGCTGTGCATGCTTGTTGTCAATCCGAGCCACATTTGGCACTCTCCATCTCTCGGCTCCCGGCGTCCACCCGGCAAGCGGGCCCACGCACCCGGCTACACGGACTGAGGCCGCGTTCGAACGCACGCGTGGCCAAGATGTTCCGCGGATACGGGTAGTACAACATGCGAGATCTACAGGGCCTTCTAGTGGTGCTCGAGGTGTATCTTTCCCACGAGTGGGCATGTACGCCTAGAGCGGCGATCGGGCGCCCAAGATGGAGATGACTGCGCGACGTCGGAGAGCGCGGTCAGCTTGCAGACTCGGAGACTGCGAGTTCGGAGGAGAGAGAACGTGCCCTTCTCGTAGACCGTGAACACGATCGGCGTGGAGAGCTGGAAGGGAAGAGCGCAGTAGGCAAGTAATGTCAGCGTGGCGGAGACGGCACCTTGGAGAATGCGTGCGCACCATGAAGCGTCCCATACGGGGTGTCGTCCCTCGCCAGAACTGCATGAAGCCCTCCTATATGTGCATGTCGTATCAATGGCGTGAACCGAGAGGCGAAGGGAGTTGGGACGTCGCACCTCGCTGAAGATCCTCGCGGTGCAATGGAACGAGTTGCGGTACAGCTTCTTGGCCTCGAGCGACTGCATGCGAGTTTTGACGACACTGCAGAGTCCACAACATGAGCCGAGGAGACGAGAAGGCGCGGCAGCGAAGGAGGGCGCACTCGAGAGGCTGCGTCGCAAGGACCGTCGCGGCTCCACTCAAGGCTCCGATCACGAAGGTGACACCCATCGGGAGCGTCGCTCCTGGTCTCGAGTTCCCATACACGAGTGACTAAATGTTCCGGATAGTCAGCAGCGGCGATTGACGGGCTTTGGAGGTCAAAAGGGATACACCTTGAGCGCTGAGTACGTCCAGAAGCGCACGCCTGCATTCGCTCCTTGACGGATCATCTGGAAGATGGAGGTTATTTGGTGCTCCGCTCAACCTTGATGAGGCGAATGGGCGGCGCACCACTGGGAACAGCCCTCTGTAGATCCCTCCGAGTCCTTCTTCGCGAACGATCGTCATCGTGCCGTGGACGGTGCCGTGATACCGCGGTGTCGGTCGACGTTGGTCATCAATCATTTTTGTCCTAGTCGGGCGGGCGGTAAGATTAGTGACCGGCGAACACAATACAGGGAAGGGGAGACGCACTTGATCGTCTCGGCGGGCGTCACGACAACTACAGCTTCGGCCACTCCGGCTCCCAGCCCCGCTACGAGAACGGGATCTATCAAAACCATTTCCTACCACCCGGTCGCAACAGAACGACAAACCAAGCAAGCTCTTCGGCCCGCTCACCTTGCCCTGCTCAGCACGCACCGCGTCAGCTCCCCGCGCGCGCCTCAAGACGCCACAAGCGACCTACCTCGCCATCCGCCAGCGCTCCCTTGAGCTGCTCGTACGCCAAGAATCGCACACCCGCCTTGCCCGCCGTGCCCGCCAGCAACGCCCCAACACCGGCGTACAGGCCCCTCACGCCATGACGCTGTACCGTCGTTCGTGCGAGCTTGATCACGCTCGGTGCCTACTCGTTTACCGATTCAGCCAAGGTTGAGATCGACGGGAGAGGCTCGTACCCGTAGACCGGCGCCGGGCGTCGAAGCGCCGAGCTGCGCTTGCGTCTTCAGGACTGGACGATCGGGAGCGATGAGCGAGGCTCGGGCGCGTGCGAAGGAATTCTGTGCGTACAGTCGAGTGGGTACAGCAGGCCTGCTTCGGCGAGGCCGGCGGTGCAGCCCGCGACAAACGTCAGCGAGGCGGACTCGGTCTGCGTGCCAGTGAAGTTTGAGTGAGCGGCCTGGAGGCGGTCTGGAGGGCAAAGCAGGTACCTTGCGGCCTCGGGTCATCCTGGCTGGACTTTGGAGAAGTGAAGCGCTGGGTTGGCGGAGAGAGAGGTGCGATCGACGCCCGATGACGCGCGTGAAAGCCGAAGGACGCAGTGGATCGCTATCCTCCAGCACAATATTCCAAGGCCTGGAATTTGAAGCCTGACAACTTAAAGAGCTCAAGAGCTGTCTCACAGACACACTCGGTACGACTGAGCACAAATGGACTTCAAATTGCCCGAGCTAATCTCCCTCGACCCGAAAGGAAACGACGACGACAGCAGGGGTTTCATATGCATGGGGCGAGCTGTTTAGAGCTTGGCGCCACCGGCGACGAGGCGCTCCTCGGCCTTCTTCCAGTTGATGCTGTAGGTGAGGAGGTTCGTCAGCTTGGGGCTCGAGCGGGAAGTGGGGGAGCGCGTGTGGTGGAGCTCGGCGTTGCGGGCGGAAAGTCGAGGTGGAAAGTAGACTTACACGCTCCAGATGGCCTTGAGGTAGTCGGGCTTGACGTCTGACGGGGAGAGTGGCGAGATTAGCCCTGCGATCCGTCGCACACCCGGCCGCGGCACTTCGCAACGCACTCTTGTAGTCGAGGTAGAAGGCGTGCCTTCAGGTGAACGGGTCAGCAAGACGAACAGTGCGTTGGGAGTGGAATGGGACGCACTCCCAGAGGTCGATGCCGACGAGGACGGTGAGGCCAAGGACGGGGTCCTGGTTGGCGGTCGAGACGGTCTCAATCTTCTTCGAGGTGGGGTTGTAGACCTATCGCGCCGCTTCATCAGCACCAGGTCGAGCAACACATCTTGAAGCAGTGCTCACAATCCACGCCCATCCGGATCCCTGGATGCCGAGCGCGGTCGCGTCCGAGCTCTTCTGGAGCGACTCGAACGAGCCGAAGCTGTCCTTGACGGCGTCGAAGAGAGGGCCCGAGGTCGGCACGGCTCCCCCGCCGGCCTTGTGGGGCGCGAGGTTCTCCCAGAAGAGCGACTGGGGACAGGCCAATCGGGTTAGCGCGCTGCAACGGCGGGCAGCGTCGGAGCGGCGCGTACGTGGTTGATGTGTCCTGGAGTCGGGGCTGTGAGTTCGGATTGAGCTCGAGAGGCACGAAACGACGCACCTCCACCGTTGAACTTGATGGCGCTCTGGAGCGCGATCTGCTTCTTGGTGTCCTGCGCCTGGATCGCGGCAGCGTAGTCGCCCTCGGCCTATCGGTCTCTCGTCAGCTACTCCGTTCCCAAGAACCTCTGCCAGCTGGAACGCACCTTGTTGAGGTTGGCGACGTAGGTCTGCGGGGCGCAAGTAGGGCAAAGATTAGTCATGACCTCGGCGACGAGTGGGGCAAAGCGAAGCCGAGGCTGGGCCGGACACGTACGGCGTGGTGCTTGGTGTGGTGGAGCGTCATGATCGCGGACGAGATGGCGGGCTCGAGGTCCTGCGGGCGTCGCGGGAACGTGTCAGTCTTCGGTGGGGTCAGGTGGGGCCGTCGTCGCTCGTCCGTCTCGTCGTGCGAGAGCAGCCTCGCTCTCGGTTCAGCCAGGCTCGGACAAGCGACAGGACGGTCGCGTAGAGACCAGACTCACGGCGTAGCCGTACGGGAGGGGCGGGAGGACGGCAGACCTGTGGGGCCGGCAGCGCTCAATCAGCACCACAGTCGCACCTGAATCGTTCGCGAGACGGGACCCGGACGAACATCTTGGGTGCGGTGGTGGAGAAGTTGCGGAGCGAGGTACGAGTGATAGAAGCGACGGAAGAGCGGAGCATAAAGTGGATGGGGCAGAGGAGGATTCCGTCATCGCGCCCGCGTCGTTCTACAGCATGCGAAAGACGGGTGAAAACGTACCGAGCAATCTTTTTTAACGCGGGAAGGCGGCGGACGGTCGTTCGTGGGCATCCAGGTCTTCTTTAATTGTTGGAGCTGGGACAGAGTGGGTGCGAGAGGAAGGCGAACGCGAGCTTGCGCGGAGTGGCGCTGCGATGCGAAGTCTGCAGGGGCTGGTGGCGCACCGTTGGCTGCATGACCTGCAGCTCAAGTAGGTTCAAGTATGTGGTCACAATCCCTCGAAACTCAAATCAGTGTGTGGACGCATAAGGTCGCTCTTGCCGGTGCGAGCGTGTGCGATGTCGCAGCGTCCCACAAGACTTGCTCCAGAGCGCTGGCAGCCTGAGCATGAAAGTGCTAGATCAGTTCTGTATGTTTCAAGCTCGCTGTGTATGCTCGGCCTCCGCAGAAGCCGGTCTCGCGATACCTACCTCCCACTTCGCACGAGGGCGTGCAAAAGAGGTCCGCGACGCCTGCTGGCGACGACGCGCGGCGCTGTTCAGTGCAGGATCAGTACAAGGGACGCACGGGGTGTAAGAAAGACGGTTAGGCCTCCTTCCAAAAAGTACTCTCTGTCCGGGAATTGAACCCGGATCACCAGCGTGACAAGCTGGTATACTGACCATTATACTAACAAAGATAGGGGCGAGACCCAAGGATGCGCATATTATACAGCAGAGTCTGACGGCGGCCGCGCGCGTCCTGTCGCGGGGCCGAGTCTTCTTTCGCAGTGGGCCGAGGCGGCGTCGGGAGAGCGGTCAATAGCCCGAGATATTATTATTTGAGCCTCTTGAGCTGACAGTAGCGGTCCAAGGGACGCCCAGCTTCCGCGACGTCGACACCGCCGCGGACTTCGTGGCGAATCTGAAGCCGACGTCGCAGAAGGAGGGCGGCTGGGCGTAAAGACTTGAAAAGCAGTAATATGAAAGCCGTATATTTTGAAGCTGCCTCCAAGTCGTCGTTATTCATCATAAGGGTGTACAAGAAGTCACGATCCGCCCAATCCTCTCGCCGGTGGCGGCACACGCGTGCAAGGCCAGTCACCGTCTCCCAAGGGCGCAGCTCAGACGCGGTCCCGGTCCGAAGACTCGGAATCCTTCTCGTCGTTCGCCTCCACGACGTCGACGTTTGCGAGGTCCTCCTTCTTGGGTCCCGGGGCGAACAGCGCCTCGATTCCGCCACCAGTCGGGTCCTTCAGGCCCATCCCCGAGCTGCTCAGGATATCTCTGTGAGCTGGGAGGCTACGTGATACGAGGGGAGCGCTCACGTGTCAAATCCGTTCTCCTCGAGGTACACACGGAACGCCGCGTCCTGTCGCACTCGCAGGTTGGTGAGCTGGACAAACCAAGGCGGAACTTCAAGGCCAACCTCATTGGTCATGTGGTCCGTGTGAACTTCGGGTACAAGAGAGAATAGGATTATGGCAGAAAGTACCGCAAGTCCTGATCCAATCCAGACTGTGTCGGGCGGGTCAGCGAGGTGCGTCATGAGATGGGGAGCGACGCACAAGGTCCACTGGTCTGCTTGGGGCCGACAGGGAAGTCGTCGACTGCAATTTTGTTCCTTTTTTCAGCTGTTGTCACTCGTGCTCGCTGCCCGCAAACGTACTGATTGCGGGGAATGCCCAAGTCCCTGGTTACATTCCCATCAGCGGCGCTCCCGAGGCTCAGGTCAAGTGTAACACGCACCCACAAAGGCACCGATCTTTCCAATAGCTGCCGCCATTCCATCTGCAAAGTCTGAATTAGTGCGTGTAACTTCGAGCGGGAGTGGAGCTCGGCGCACAGGCTTGACCCCGAATGGCGGTCGGCCACCTCTTCGAGGCCAGGAGGCCGAGGCAGTTCCCGGGCCCAGCCTCCCCAAAGGAAAGGAAGAGGCCGTACATCACGGTGAAGCCCGCGATGTGCTTCGTGAGCTGTGTGTAAAAGCCTGACATGAAGAAGCCGCTGGGTGTTGTGGCGTCAGCTTGCTGACTGCGAGTGAGGTGGTCTTGGGACATGTACGCACAGTACGGCTTGCTGCGCGTGGTACGATATTTAGTGAGCTTCAAGTACTCATAGGAAAGCAGCCTTACAATCAAAAGCATGATTATCATGAGCCTTTTGGGGCGAACCCAATCCACCAGCATGGCGCCGATCATAGTCCCTGCACGACTCGAGTGAGCACAAAACATTTATGTAGAAGCAGATTCGTCGCGCCTGGGATGTAGAAAAGGTTCAAGACAACGTTCTGCGCACGGTTGTCAGCGCTTCGCCTCCGCCCAACCTCCGCCAGTGAGCGTACCCAGCCGAAGATGACATAAAGGCTCGTCGTGTCCCCGTAGACACCATCAAGTATTGTAGAGCTGAACAGTCCGAAAGGGTAAACTGATCGGGGAGAGCGTCAGCTGAAGGTTGGCCGTGAGTATCTTCGGGTACCGACCGATGAAGTCCTGGGTGCAACGGGCCTTTAGTGAGCGAGGTCAAAGATCATAGTTTCGTACATCACGTACGTAGAGGAACCAGCATAGGCTGTTTGGATCAATCAGCGACTGCCAGCCGACGCGGGAGCGATGCGACGACTCACGAGAGCCCGAGGAACGACTTCCAGTAGCGCTTGAAGACGAGTCCGTACGGAATAGCAATGTTCCTCATGCTTTCCTTTTGGTATCGGATGGGCTCCGTCATCCGCGTCCGCCTGATCCTGCCGCGAGGGTCAGCATGGTCGAAGCCAAGCGGTAGGTCTGCCGAGCTCACAGGACGAGGAGCGGGGGAAGGACTCCGAAGCCTGTGTGTAGCAGTATTAGTGATGAGGATGTCTCAAGATCGGATTGGCTCGCACCGAAACTGAGGCGCCACACCCTGAACGAGAACGAGGGCATCAGCATTGCGAGTGTAGGACGACGGCAAGAGCGACTGACAGGCGAAGGTGGTCCATACCACCGATCCACAGGAAAACAAGCGGGACGAATGAAGAAATCACGAATCCCTGAATCGCGTCCGAAGGCCGTCAGTGTCGCGCACAATGAAGCTTCGGAACCTTGCTCACCCAGTCGATCATGCTGCACAGTGTTACCCCGTTAGTGAAAGGCGCATAACATGGATTTGAGTCTCGCTCGCCGTCAGCGATGTGGGTCCACGAGGCAGGCTCAATCGCGCCGCCCGCGAACGAACGGGGGACAACCATCTTCGTGGAATGTATCTTACCAGTTGGTACTCAGTGCAAACAGCATGTGCTGCGTGCCCTTCTTGATTCCAGGGTCTTCCGTGTTCTCAGACGCGCCGACCGATCCGGCGGGGTACCTTCGAAGCATCGGATCAGCTCCCTATCGAACAGGAACACCGCTGATAGCTCACTCGGCACCGATCCCGATGCCTGCAAAGGTATCATCGCATCAGCTCGTGGTAGAACGCAGTCGCAGGAGGACGACTTGCCGGTCAGGAAGCGGTAGGCGACGAGTGCTGTTCGAAAGAGATCTCCATCAGCTTCACTTCTGCGGAGAAAATGCTGTGATCACCTTGAAGCATGCCGCTAATAGAACTCCCAGCCCCGTAGGCTCCAGCCGCCAGCGCCCTGCGGTCGACCGTCAGCTGGCGAACAGGCGGCGAGATCCAAGACGCACGTGAACACAGCGACGATGAGCGTTGCAGCGATCATTCCAAATTTGCGCCCAATCTTGTCCGACATCCAGCGTAAGGAAAACAAAAAACAAGCGCTGGTCAGTCAAGCGCCGAGAGCGAATGCAAGGTAGGACTCATCAAAGACGAGCTGCGGAGGAAGGAAGTCAGTCTCAGTCGCCAGCAACGACCCGGGGAAGGGCAGTCTCACCATCCCAACAACAGTTCCTGCGAAACCCATCGAGCTGAACAGCGTTCCATGGTTGTTGAGCTTGTACTCGACAGGCTGCGCACCGCTCGAGTTTCAGCATGCGCGCTCGCGAAAATTGGAGAACGCCGACGTACATCTGAAGCGAGCTTGTGGTCAGTAGAAGTTCGTGCATATCAAGAATAGTGCTCACAGAGTCGCTTGAGGATCGTGTTGACGTCTGTCGGAAGCATCCATCGGGTCAGCACGCGCCCCGATTCCCAAACGTGTCGTCGTGGCAGCGCTCCGGCACAGGAGCTCGCGGCGAGGCGGGAAACCGAAGGGAGAACGTACCAGAAATAACACCATTCTGTGGGGTAGGCGACCAGCCGAACGTGGACACCGTCAGTGCCCGGAGCTTGTGCGGAACAGACAGGAACGGAGCCGCACCTGGTAGCCGTCCGCTGGGGAGGTACAATGGGTCGGTAAAGCGTCAGAGATTACGTCCAGTTGGGAATAGCTTACAGAAAAGTGCAGTGCCGCAGCTGGAACGTGGGACAGAAGTGCGAGCACGAGTGCGAACACGACGAGGGGCGCGAGCAGGGAGAGGGGAGAAAGTGCAAGTGAGGTGAGCCTCACCATCTTCTCTGGATGGAAGAAGAGCAACACTTACGCGAACACCATTCCGATCTGCAGGACACCCAATAGCCTGTCAGCGCAAGTCCTCGGAGCAGTTCGTCGAGCTTCGTTCGAGCCGGGAGGCGGCTCACCTTGTCGACGCCTTTGCGCGCCACCACGGGCGCTTGAACTTCAGCCATGTATTGAGCTCGTCACGAGTAGCGAGTTGGTGGTTTGAAGAAGGAAGGGACGGGCGGAGAAGAAAGGAGAGGAGTGAGCGCGGCCGGCAGCCGGCAGGGCCGGGCTCCGCATGGTGGTGATAAGCTCGCTGTGGGATCTCAGTGGCGACGCGTCGGCAATCCGTGTGTGTTTGCGTCCTCTTCGTTATCGCCTGTATCGCTGGGTGATCTGCACGAGGAAAGAGCGCTGATTGACAGGGCCCGCTGGAGCCGCGCGGAGAGCTTGTGGAGGCGATCTGGTTCCGGTGGCGACAACGACGGACGGCTCAAGGTCGATTTTCGCGTACAGTAAGTGCTGATTTCACGTGCGTCAGCATCGGAAGTTGCGCCTGCTGAACTGCGGCTCACGATTGGTGGGCTCGCGCCGACAGCGTCTCGCCGCCGTCAACGCAGGTGATCCAAAGCAGCGAGATATCGTCGGAGGTGCGAGGACAAAAAGTATGTGTTGGTCGGTTTCATTAGGTACTGTTGAGGTGACCGCCGTCACCTTGAAAGCGAAGGAGTCGGGAGAACGTCGTCGAGAGGCGACAAACTGCTGCTGCAAAGCGATGCGGGTATGATTGCTACTAGCGCGCGTCCCCTCCTTCTACACTCACAACAGCGCCATGTCTCTTTGTGCAAAGTTTGCTCTAAAGCGTGGGCGTACGCGGCTCAGCGGCGGACGGCAGGGAGGGGCACGACGACGGCGAACGTCTCGACGCGGCGTTTCGGGGTCGGAGTGTAGTCGGGTGATGGTGGGGGGCGTTTCTTTGTGGGCGGGAGCGCGGAGAAGGTGGGAAAGGGCCCGGCTGGGGGCGTGTAGCGGGCGTTCGGGAGGGCGTGCAGCGGGCGGCGGGCTGGAGTCGACGCCGGGGTTGGATTTGGCGTCGATACTGAGTGTGTGAGTAAAGGTATGGAGCGTGTAGGTGCATGGACAGAAGGGAGCGAAGGGAGAGGCCCAGTCAGCGAATTGCGAGGAACGAGTGGCGCTGAATCGGGACGTACAGATCGCCTGAGAGGTCTTGGAGGCGGCGTTCACTGAATGCTTCGACAAGACGACGAATTGGTTCGTGTCGAGCGTAACCTGCTTGACCCAGTCGCGCGGCCGCGTCGCCTTCCACTCGGCGAGCACGCGCTCGACGAAGTCGTCCGACTTGTCCAGGACTGCACGGCGCACGAAGTGTCAGCTCCCGATCCCTCCAATTCCCACCGAGAATAACGATCCAGAGCACTCACCCTGGTAGTCAAACACGGCGTCCCACTCGCGCCCGACCTTCTCGCCATTGACGAGGACGCACATGCCGCCTCCGCGCTGAGCCTCGCGCGCAAACTTGCGGACGAGGTCTTTAAAGCCGGGGATCTTGAGGCTGGTTCCCATGACGAGCACGAAGTCGGGCTTCGCATCGAGGTCGCTCTGCGCGACCTGCGCGATCGTCGTCGGCGCCGCGTGTGGTGGGGACTCGTCGTAGAGGACAAGGGCGGGTCGGAGGTAGGTGAGGAGGGGTGGCGAACGCTTCTGGGAGAGTTTTCGGATGTAGGCTGCGGCACAAAGACGCGTGAGCAGCTGTGCGCCGCTGGCACCGCGCAGGAAAAGACGCACCGATCTCGAGGCAGTTCGGGCAATCCTGCGTCTCGCCGCGCGAGAACGCGTCGCCGAGGTCCTCGTCCCACTCGCCGACAAAGTCACACGCGGTGCATCGGACGAGGTTGACGTCGCCGTGGAGCGCGACGTAGTCGCCCTCCCAGCGCGCCTTGCCCTTGCCCTTCTCCTGCGTGACGCCGGGCCGGCTGACGACGGTTCCCTCGACCGCAACCTTGATGAGCCCTGCGCGCTCCTCGAGCCCGTCGATGTTCTGCGAAAACACGCGGCGAAGCTGGCGGCGCGCCTTGAGGAGCGCAAAGAACCGGTGCGTCGGCGTCGGGCCCGCGAGGTCCGTCTGCGCCTTGAGCGACGCGATCAGGCGCCAGTGCAGCGAGCGGGCCGAGGGGGACGCGTAGACGGTTGCGGAGAAGTGCGAGGGCGTGATTCGGGGAAGGGAAGGGAGCGTGCTCGTCGACGCGTAGAGACCGGTCGGCGAGCGGAAGTCCTGTAAATTGCGACACTGTCAGGCCATCCATCGGGTTCAGAAGCGACGGAAAAAGTCACTTGGATGCCTGCTGAGGTCGAGATGCCCGCGCCGACGAGGCAGACGGTCCGCTTCGACTTGGCCAGCGAGGCCGTCACCTTCACAAGCTCGGGGCACGTCGTTGACGCCGAGGGCGGAAGGGAGAAGGTGATCATCGTGTCAGTGGGGACGAGGTGATTCGGGAGGGAGGTGGTGACGAGAGAGCAGGAGTCGGCCAGGAATCTCGCCAAGCGCGCAACGAGCACCATTCTCGGACTTTGCGCGTCGCGTCGCGCGTCACGTGCAGAACAACAACCTCCTGTAGCACGCGCTGAGGTGCTTCTTTCTGGTACTCTGTCGTGACTATAAGGTTTGAAAGCTCCATTCTTGGGAGGCTCTTCCCACTTCACGTTCCTGCGTACCGCGCGCCGCCCGGTCAAGGGTGGCTGGCGGTCTTCGCGCGCTGTCCACCAGTGTACGGGGTCCACCTTTACATAATACATATTATATTGAGAAGTCATAGGTCATTTGCTACGGACGGTGCCCACCGTCAAGTTTGGGAGGCACTTCGCAGCCACCGTGAGCAGCGAAGTGAGCCAGTATACGACTCACCGACAGGCATGAGCTCCGCAAGAGTTTCTGCATAAGGTAGATCCGAATGTGCTGGCGACGTGGTGAGGTACGTAAATGTTGCTGAGAGTGCAGATGCGGGGTTCGTCTACGGGCGGCTCGCAGTCGCTACTCATGCACAGCGCTCAGCGTTTGGATCCTCAGATTTCTCTTTCCGACGGCATGAAGTTTGGATTCGAATAGGAAGTATCACTTCAATATCTGGTGCAGCCGGACCCTACTATGACGGGGCCAGAAGGACAAAGCGTGGGAGGCGTCGCACTCCCGCAAATGTCTCAGCCCTATTCAACGCGTCGACGTGACTTCCACAGAGCGCTTGCAAACCCTTACCGAACGTCACGAAGCACCTCTACTCGCATGGGTCCCGCCTTGAGGCGAGGGTCCCTGGTGGTCGGCTGGCTCACCAACGGTGCGCGGTCGCCGGCGTTTCTGATCCTGGCCGCGCTCAACGTCGCGGTCGCCTTCCTCTTCTTCTCGACCTCGACGCCGAGCACCCATCCCGAATCCCACTCAACACACATCGCAGCTCGGCTGGACCCCTTCCTCGCCGCACCTTCAGAGACTCCCGACCTCGCCGACCCCGCACTTCGCCCGCCGTCGTGCGAGCTCTGCTTACTCGACCCGACCCACCCGCTCTGCCATCCGTATGGGATCAGCAACGTCCGACTATCTCGAGCGCACGAAGGCTCAGGATTTCGCGTCCAGCGGTTCTTGAGGAGGGCGATGGCTGGAGAGGCGGTAAGCATCGGGATAGTCGGCGCGTCGGTCTCACAAGGCCACGGCATCAAGCACAAGGGGCTACCAACATGTCATGAGGTCTTCTTCAAGGACTTCAAGACAATGTTCCCCAGCGCGACCATCCACGAGGGCCTCGCGGGCGGGGTCGACAGTCAGTCGTCGAGTCCGCCACTCGGAATTCCGGGAAGCTGACCAGACTGTTCACCCAGGTGCATTCTTTTCGTTCTGCTACCACACACTCATTTCTTCCGACCACGATTTGTACGTGCTCGAGCTTGACGTCAACAATGATTTGTGAGTCGCGACGGCCCGTCTCCGCAAAAGCGGCCCTGAAAGAACATGGCTCGGCAGTAACGACAAGACATTCATCCACGATGATCGTCTCTTCAGAAACCTGCTCGGTCTGCCACAAGAACCCGCCGTGATGCGCGCGACGGCCATCGCACTCTTCACGGAGATGATCCGCGGAGCGGCGTCGTCGATGGTGACTGCCAGCTATTTTGACATCCCAGTCATCGGGTATGCGTCACTTGAATACCACCTCATTTGCATATACTGACGTCAGCCTCGCGTGCAGACTGCGAAACTCTCACCTCCCGTGGGCACCTACCTCCCTTGCTGATGCACCGATTGCAAGCTGACTGTCACCGCCCAGACATCTCCTCTTGCATCCAGAACAGCGCGCACCATTCTTCACTATCATTGGTGAAGGAGAGCCGAACGAGGAGCCTGACTTGGTGCGTGCGCGCAGGAAGGCAACGACCGAGCGACTCACTGACGAACGTGACCTACGCAGCGACACATGTCTGGGATTGGACATCAAGCCCTTGGAGACATGTTCTCGATATATATGAGAGATCGGCTTTGCGAGATGCAGCGCCGAGTGGACTTTCCGCCACATGAGGTGGACGCAGTGCAGCCGAATGGTGACTGGCAGGGGACCATTCCCAGAATGCCGGTCTACGAGAAGGTACGCTTCCAAACTGAGATCTACCATGATGTATCCCTGAGTGAGTCTTCCAGTATTCCATCAGTGAGACCGTCCCGAACCATCAGCCCAGCTGCTCGTGGGCGGGGTCCAAGACCCATCTGCTCGAGCCTACCCTCATACAAGGCAAATGGATTCTCGAGGAATGGAACGGGAAGTTCGCGTGAGCAACACTCTCGTTAGTGTCGCCTGCCCTCACTGACGACGAGCTTCGCAGGTGGGCGTCTCATACACCAGGCGCAAAGATCACGTTCAACTTTACCGGTACAGAAGTAGGAGCATTCGTATGGGAAACAATGGGGCTGGAGACCGACAAGGTTCAACCGGGGCGAGCAATTGCGGTGGTCGATCACGATGGGCGGTATCAGTATCAGCTGAACGCGCACCAGCCCTGGCGGACGTTCGCGTGCTCCAAGTCAGTTGTTCCGTGTACTCGTGTACTCTAAACGTCTACCCTTATGCTCATCATCTGAATAGATGGCGGCCTCTACACAAAGGCATGAAGCCAGGACCTCAGTAAAAAAACCGCACCTGCCTTTTCGAAGCGAGTGACTGACGTTTGATTCCCTCAGCACCATCACCTTTATCGTACTACCACAAACAGATACGACAGGTCACGAGTTCCGTGTACTTGGTTTGGCTGCGTTTTGAAACACTGAGCTGCCGTGGAAGTCGGTAGGCTCCGGGGCAGCCGAACCCGGGCGCGAGCCGAGATCGCGAAGGCGAACCCGCATCGCGAGGACCGCCACATGCCGGTTTTCACGCGCTCTTTCTTCTCCCTTCGCCTCGGCTACTCTTGCACTCCCCAGTTCCTCTCAGCCTCCCGCGTGCGAAGCGTCTCGCTCAAGCACTCGCATGACGGTATCAGGGGTCGCCGCGTGGTTTGTCATCGAGCTCAAAGAAAGTCTACAAGTGTGGCGAAACGTTTGCAGGTGGTGAGTGTGGCAGAAGTCCTATGTACGCCGCGGTGCAGCATCTGACGGAGCCCGGCATCGCAGGGCGAAGGCTCACGACTGGCGATCCGTCGCGAGAGGGTCACTGCGACTGAGACACTGGAGTAGGTAGTTGTTTGATTTTCGTTGTTCCAGCTCCTGATGAGCGCTTCGGGAGCAGAGGCGTGGCTAGGACTAGTCACGGCCGTGGGTATCACGGTCCTCTTCACCGTATCCAGACCAAGATTGGGGACTACTTTGAGCGACACTCGAACGCCATCGGATACTTCCCCGGGTCCTTCATTTTTCCAATACTACTGCTCATGATCCTCTCCTTCCCTCCCATGGTGCGTGCGGGAAGGCACTTGCCGCGTCCTCGCTAAGTCCGCTCGCGCAGATTGGCCAAGAGCTCGTGTGTTTGGTGATTGGACTTGTCTGGGGCCTCGCATCCGGCTTCTTCATCGTTGCTCCGGGAACAATCTTTGGCGAGCTGGCATGCTTTTACGTCTTCAGGCGCTGGTGGTCGGAGAAGGCCCGGAAGTGTGCCATTCATCCTCTCCCCGAAATCGAGGAGAGCAATACTAGAAGCCTCCAAATTTCAGTATTGAGCACCAGAGCATACTCTATGGATGCCTTGTCGCACTCATGCGCCACGGCAACCTCGGCATTGTCGTCGCGGTGCGGATGTCGTTCCTTCCAGGTCAGTCAGCTTTTGTGACTACGTTGCTACAGAAAACTGATTTGATTCGATGCCACTTTTTTCTGCCACTTTTAGGGCACGTTGTGACGGCCAACCAGGTCAGCACAGGTTGCAGGAGAGCGGCAACGCGCTGACACCATGACGCGCAGTCCACGGTCGGCATGTCAATCTGGAAGTACCTGCTCGCCATGTGAGTGCATTAACTCAAAATGTCTTTCACATTTTGACCCCCTTTAAAGCATCCTCTCCCTCCCCAAACAGTTCGGGCTGGTCCTCCTTGGGGTGGGCTTCGGCCTCTCAAGCACCCACAGCACCGCCGCGATCCGCGAACAGACCCAGATCTCAGTGGGAGTGCTAGTGAGCACAATACTGACATCCATAGTCGCCTTCAATATGGTCCTTGTGCGGGGGCGCCGACACTGTCCCGCCGTTGCGGCCGAGTTCGCCCGACGCGAGGCGGAGGCGGAACTGCAGGTCGACGTCGCAGGTGTGGGTGACGCGACGGCTGTGCATATGGAGATGGATGAAGAAGTAGACCCGGTCACTACTCATAAAGCACAGAAACCTTGTTAGAGAATGATACAAGGGGTTCTGCGAAGCTCGGCAAGCACTGCCACCAATATCTTAATTTTCGGAATCTCACCAATTACTCACGTAGTAATAAGTCATTTGCAGGTATCGGGGCGCCCCACCTTTTATCACGCCGCTTGGTCCATGTGCCCACTATCATCTTGCGATCGCCGTGAGCGAGCGCCATCGACCGACTCCAGCACGCCTTCGCATCTGCGGATCTCTTTCCAACGCTCGCTCAGCTCCATGCAGTGCTCAGGACCTCGAGGATGAATCATTCCATATCGGCAGATGCCATCGTGGCCAGCTCCTCGCTGGAGGGCCGCGAGCCGTCGTTCGAGACGCGGTACCAGGGTCCGCCCTCTCGGATCCGGCCAGTAACTGATGCTGACTGGGATTTGCAGGTCACCGCCGTTCATCGTACACAGAGGAAGATGTAGACATGATCGTTGAGCTGCGGGCGACGCAGAGGACGTTCGACGGTGCGTGAGACTTGGGGCGCAACCAGGATGGGGGGACTGACAAGAGGCGTACTCGATCCTGAGGATAGGCTCATATCAGCGGGCTGCTTTGGGAAACTTCTCATAGTGAGTGCATCTATCATCTCTGCAAAGGTGTGAATAGATCTTTGAAACGATGATCCACAGCGGTCTGGTCGTCCTCAAGATCTTTAGGCGTGAGTTCGCGCGGAGTGAGAAGCTCCACTGAACTCTCCTCCAAAACTCACGCTGAATCGTATCTGAGAGCAGTCGGACTACTTTACGTGATGCTCGGCGTCCTCCTGCTCCTGCTCGGCTTGCGTCGCAAGACCCGGGCACACCAAAACTTCGCTGGTATGACGCATCCATCCTGTCAGTAGATGAAGCGACACTACCTAAGATCATCGGTACTTGACAGACGGGCTGGAATCGCCAAAGCCACCATCACTCCCCGACATGAAGCCCGAGTCCCCCTCGAGCCGGCCTTCGCAAGCCCGCGTTTGGGGGCGGCCGTTTCGTACTTCTGGGGATGGTGTGATCGTTCTCGGTATCGTCTGCACAGTATTATATGTTGTACTCTTCCTGTTGGTAATGAAGCTCACCTGAGCTTCACGCTCGCGTTGTCAGGAGTGCGCCGGCATCGACAACGAATGAACCGTTGAGATGCGAGGTGGTGCCATAAAGTGTCTGTATATAATCCTTGGTCTACCAGCTCTTCATCCTCTCCGCTCCGACGGCACATTTTCTGTGTCTTCCGGCACAGGCCCCAGCCGTGTTCCCGTGCCCTCTCCTTCCACACCCGTCGCACGCTCCGCCTCCCGTGCTTCTCCGGTCGAGCTTCCAGCACCCTCGCCCGCAGACGCACCGGCTACCTCCGTCCTGGTCTCCTCGTACTTTGGCAGATCGGGTGGGGGCACGTAGGCTGGTGGACCGACGACGGAGTCGCCAAGGTGCGCCGCTGGCATCGCAGCCACGCCTGAACGGAGGAAGGCGGGTGGCGACGAGAAATATGAAAGGGTCTGGGGGGCGGTGGCTGGGAAATAATGGTGTGGGAATCAGCTTCCCGATGAACGATCGCTTCCTCCACACCGGTGCTCGTCGGCGCCTCGGCAGCTCGGAAGAACGCACTTTGAAGATAACTCGGCAGTCCGTCCTCCTCCCCTCGTCGCCGCATTTCCATTCGCTCCCTTGTATGCGTGTTTCGCGCTCGTCGCGTGTACAATATCCGCTACGGCGAGCGATGGGTCAGCTCGTCTGCAGAGGTGCAGGGCAATTGTGGCGAGCAAGTGGTCGGTGAGGGCTAAAGGACGTACCGAGGTGATGATAAGGACAAAGATGACGACTGGGTAGGCAAACAGGACAAGTCAGCGACGAGAACGGCCGCGATCGAGCCACGCGTGCGGGGACGCAAGTGGCTATACAGTCCACAGCGAGGCCCCGCCCCAGCCCCAGCTCGGTCCCCAGCAAAGGAGGCTTACCAACTGCGAGCCCGATAGCTCCATACTACTCGCCCCCAGTCCGATCAGTGCTGCTCTCTTCGGGATCGAGGGCACGAAAAGACGCACATAGGTCGCCGCACCGAGTCCGCCCTGCATTCCGCTGCCATCCGGCGTGGAGGTGCTTGTGGATGATGCAAACGGTGCCGATGAAGATGTTGTGGTGGCCATGGTGGTGTGTGGAAGGCAGGCCTGTGATGGGCGAGCGAGGACTTAGGATTCGGGATCGTATGACCTCAGCCGCTCAGCGGCTCAGCTCGGCGAATCGGCGGAGGTTCCTTGGCATTACTCATCGCACGACCTCACTCACTCCCTGCTCTCGTCTCATCTCATAAAGTGACTACGTACGACTCACCTTTCGAAAAGTAGAAAGCGCTTGGAAGATGGCGCGGACCATGCATAACTCTGAGAACATCCGCCACCGCCGAGTGCGCCGGAGCATGTGGGGGCCCGCGACTCATCTATAAGTTATCTCGATCCAGATTTTATCAAGTTCGGCTACCTTCTGTTGACGAGACTCCCCTCGTCGCCCACCACACCAGCCCAGTTCAGCCAAAATGTCCTCGAAGCAACCCCTTCGAAGGACACGTGAAAGCACTTGAGCCTGGAAGCACCATCTTTGAGAGTCACTTTGGCTCGGTTGAAGAAGGATGGACGACCACACGGATGAGCTCGAGGAAGTGCTACGCACACAGCCCTGCGTGAGTCCCGCTGGAACAGCTGGAAGGAGACTGCTGATCTTCTGCTGCTGTCCTTGTGTAGGTCTTGAAAATCACTATGGGAGTCGATACTTGCAGGGAGCATCATCGAGGTCCGAGCGGAATTGGACGGACTGGACCGTGGCACTGCGAAGCCGCAGGCGGACTCACCAGTGTACCCATGTCGACCAAATGGTCTGGAGTGTTCTCGTCTTGTGAACTAGCGAAAGGCCCACTCATGCTCTATGGACCACCAAGACTTGGGGATGTGCTTTAAGAAGACGACTTCGCACCCTGAATCGCACGACCGTGAACTTGCAGGACGCGGTAAGCCCCGTGACGTCCCAGCCGGCGACGCAACGTCGATGAAGTAATCCATGACGCGTCTTCTCTTGAGAACAGGCCGCAATCCCGTCCACTTAGTCGCCCGTGATTCTGATCCCACCCGAGCGCCGCAGACGCAGCACGTCTCCGGCTTGTCGGGTAGCCGCATCTCCAGCTCCTTCGTCTCCTGCACAACTCCAGACATCCCCTACGGTTCCTCAATGTCCGATCTCACACCCAAAGACATCGTCCTCCGCGCCCGCGCCCGACAGACCCAACGCGCTGCTCACGCCGCTTCGCACGCTCCTGGTGCGTCTTTTCTTGTCGGCTTCTGACACGCGCTGACCCATCTGGACTCCAGAGCCTCTCGAGAGCGAAGAGACAAAGCTGCTTCGCCTCGTCAACACGTTCCGTCAAAGCTACGGCGCGGGGCTGCTCCTCGTGCAAGATCTCAAGAAGTGCGCCTTCCCCCACCCGACGAAAAGAGCCGAACCTGACGACGAGCCAGGACGATGCTTCACAACCGAAAGATCATTCGCGTGCAGCATGCGAGGATTCGGGAGCTGGAGAGGTGCGTCGGCAACTTCGCGGCTGGCGTGAGCTGATGCTGCAGGTCGCCGGCAGGGCGCTCGCGGAGGGGGAGTGGAGGAACGAGGACCCGTTTGCTGATCATAGGATGGAGAAAATTAGACCGGTAGAGTGCATGCCTCTCAGCAGCAAGGAGAATCGAGGGTGGTGAAACATGAGCTTTCTTGAGCGAGGACGTCTAGGCACTGGTGACCCCGTCGCGAGGGTACAGCAGGGGTTCCCCAAGGACTCAGCTGAGCTTCGCACATCCTTTCTTGAGGAGTAGCCGACGTGTTGTGGTGATGGACTGCTCGGCGTGACCAGGAGAGACATGGAAACCCGCGGGGCTCGCACGAGCAGGCGGCGGCGCGCAGTGGCCACTGTCCTACGGACCAGGAAGATTTGACGCGAGGAAGAACATGGCGGAGGATCCGTGGATCCGTTCAATGGGTGATCGGTAGTTGTGTCGAAAGCGACAGTGGGCGACCGCGGCCACGACGCCAGGTCGCGCGGGCCTGGCTGCCTGCCCAGCACGACTCGGTGCCACCGGATCTCCCAAACGAGCGCGAATAGGTCATCTTGTCTTGAGAGCCAATTGCGACCATCTCCCCACGTCCCAGCGTACACCCTCCGTCCAACGTTCCGCGTGTGCGTGAGTCGACCTATGCCTCCCGCCTGAGCTTTTGCAGCTGCAACCGCGACATGTCAGCGTTCACCCTCAAAGCTCCTACACTGATGCAAACGCACGAGTTCCCGGTGCGAGCTCTTGACGCCGCTGTACTCCTTGCGTCTCGGCACAAACTCTTCGATGCGGAGGTTCGGAGGCAAGAGGCCCGCGCCGAGTCCCCGTCCGGACTCGAGCGGTGTCGCGACCGGTGCTGGTGTCGCAGCGCCCACCACATCGACGTCCTCGCCGCCGAGGCCGACGTCGCGGAGGCTGCCGAGGCCGCGCCCGTCCGAGGTGGACGCTCGTCGGCTTGCGCGCTTCTGGAGCGTCGCGAGCAGGCGGTCAACCGTTGGCGATGCGCCGTTCTTGGTCGAGGGCGCCGTCGACGGCTTGGGGGGCAGGCGCAGGAGGAGTGGCGGAACCGACGAGAGCGGGACCGGGCGCGTTGAGAGGCGCGTGAAGGATGGGCGCAGGGCGGACTGCATTGGGCTGCGGGTGTCGAGTATCGGTCGGCGGTGGAACAAGCGTTCGGTCGGGGGCTGGGCAACGGCAGTTGCAAGTCAGGTCTGCAGTCGGCCTCCAGGTGAGGTCCGAGCGCAAATCGGGCGACCTCGTCCCGCGTCGCTCCGCCTTCCTTTCCTTCCCACCACCTTCAACTCATCGTAAGTCTTGGCCATTCCTGCCGACTGTGAGCCCGGGCAGCAGTGAAGCGCACGAAATCGAGTTCAAAGTCGCCGACGGTCTCACGGACCACGCGCATCTGGCGGAAGCTCGTCCGCTGGGCCTCGTCAACCGCCCCACACCGGGACATCCACCTGCCAGCACCGAATCTATCCGCCTTGGGATCCTCAGTTACGGCCTCACCTCCGCTGTACCCCATCCCCCGTCCCCGCCGCTGCTCGGCCGGAAAAAGCTCGAGCGACCTCCCGCAGTTTGACTGACGCCTTGCGCTCCCTGCCTATAGCTTTAAAATGGCCAACCAGGAGCAGACCTACATCATGATCAAGTGAGTACTCGTTCCTCTGCCTGGTGCGAGCACGGGAGGTGACGTGGTCGTGCCGGGGGCCCGAACGTGCGCGGGCGCTAATTTCCTCGTCCCCCAGGCCTGACGGTGTCCAGCGCGGTTCGTACCGGTCACGATCGACCCGCGGGACGATGCTGATTCTCTCCATGTCATTTCCTGTCCCGTTTGCCCGACCGCCTCGTCACCACTACCTCCTCTCCGACCCTGCACTCTTCCGCACTCCACAACGCCTGACCTGCTACCCTGTGCCGCCCACCTGAACCCGTCATCCCAAATCCTGGATCGTCGTAACCAGGACTCGTCGGCGAGATCATCGCCCGCTTCGAGAAGCGCGGCTACAAGCTCGTCGCCATGAAGCTCGTCCACGCGACCGTCGAGCACCTGTCAGTCCCCTCCCCCTCCCCCTCGCCCTCGTTGGGTCTGTAGCTGACCAGCGTCTTTACACCCATCAGCGAGAACCACTACGTACGCATGAGCGAGTCCCCGAGTGCGAATCGGCCGGAGACGCTGACGCTCGACCTCTCCTGTGCGCACAGGCTGACCTCAAGGAGAAGAAGTTCTTCCCCGGCCTCGTCAAGTACATGGCTTCCGGTAAGCTTCCTTCCCAGTCCCCTTGCTGTTCGGACGCGGGATGCTTTGGCGTCGCGGGCGTCGAACGCTGGCGCTGTGGTGGCTCAGCGGGGGGGCGACTTCTTGCGAGGCGGGACATGCGGTTCGGTTCTCTGCGCATTCGTTCTGGGTGCTGCATTTGGGATGGATCGACCGGTTGATTACCCGGGCCCCTCGATCCTCTTCCCAAGTGCGACCCGGGACTTCCGCATCTGCGGCACCCAGCTCCCACACATGCCCACTCTTCACTAACTCTCCATCCCGACTCCACAGGCCCCGTCGTCGCGATGGTCTGGGAGGGCAAAGACGCCGTCAAGACCGGCCGTGTCATCCTCGGCGCGACCAACCCCCTCGCGTCCGCGCCCGGAACCAGTCCGTCGCCTCTCCACGCTCACTTCCCTTGCTCTTTGCTGATTGATACCTCTATATAGTCCGTGGCGACTACGCCATCGACGTCGGACGCAACGTCTGCCACGGATCCGACGCCGTCGAGTCGTGCGTCGCCTCTCCCCACCCGTCTCGCGCGCACTCGCTGACCCTCTCCCTGCCGTTCACTTACTCTCAAACAGCGCCAAGGTACGCTAATATCATTGAGCGCGCTTTCGATGCCCCAAGAGTGATTCTGACCTCGTTGTTCATCCAGCACGAGATTGCCTTGTGGTTCCCGGAGGTTCGCGACTCCAATCGTCCCCGGATGACGAGCAATCACTAATGCACATTCACTAGGGAGTCACCCAGTACTCCAACACCCTCGCGGAGGCCTGGGTCTACGAGTAGGCGCTGCGACGCTGCACTGGAGGGTCGGCCTGGGAGCGGACGGTCGTGGCAGCGGACGAGGAGATGCAACCATTTCGTCGTTTCCCCCAATATAACGGCACAGGCCCGTCAGCGAGGCCCTCAGAAGCGGTCTCCCGCCTCCACGCCTCGACGTTCGTTCGCTTCCCCGGCTCGAGATGCGGTCGACCACCAAGGCCGGCGGCCCTGAGCTGCTCGCGAAGCGCCGACTCTAGGTTGTTGTCCGGAAGGACGCGCACGAGCTCCAGCTTGTCGTACAGCTCCTGGCCGAGCTCGCCGCCGCCGATGGCGTGGAGGACTTGCGCCATGCCGTAATGAAAGCGAAGCAGGGCGGGGTCGGTCAGT
>ERZ1463038.101-NODE-101-length-23677-cov-14.889044_pt1 | contig 23677 bp, 32 predicted proteins | sample MGYA00564479_ERZ1463038 | MGnify/ENA primary metagenome ERZ1463038 (study PRJEB39244, sample SAMEA3635134) | Helicobacter pylori | study: EMG produced TPA metagenomics assembly of PRJEB11511 data set (Assembly of a 5300-year-old Helicobacter pylori...
TTACCCTGCCCCCGGAATTGCCAGAATGTGCCGGTGGTTCGCAATACTGAGCTCCTCGTCGCCGCCTCGCTCAAAGACGCAACTTGGGCTCTCCCTCAGCGCGCGGCTGCACACGAGCTTGCCGCAGCCCTCGCTCGGTGCGCCATGGAAGCCCTTCGGCAGCCGCTGCTCGGGTTTACCACAGTATAGCAGCATGCAGCCGCGCTTCGCCCGGCTCGCGGTCGTCGTTGGGCGCGCGTGGAACGTCCAGTCGAGCGAGTGCAGCGAGTCGTCGCTCGCGAGCGCGGGCGGACCGCGGAAGTCGCTCGTCGTCGAAGTGGGCGGGAGCGAGAGCCGGAACGAGTCGAGGTCGCGCTGGTACGTCGGTGGCGGGGCCTGCGAGCGCCGACGGAGCTCGACTTCGTCCGCGGACTCGAACAGCGACTGGCGCGGCGGTCGGATCTGCGCGGTTTGCGACGACGTGGACAGCCCTGGGGGCCACCAGCCGCGGGAGATGTCGATTGGGTCATTCTACGCGCACAGTAGATGAGTCACTCTGGCCCAGGAACGGGAACCTCGGGGAGGCGGACGTACGCGCCACAGCCTCGTCGCGCGCGCGACGTCCTGCTCGACGCTGCTCGCTCGCACAGTCGCCTGGTCGTCGTCCTCGTCGCTTCCATCTTCGCGCTCGACGGCAGCGCCGAGGTCCTGCAAGCCCGTGGGCCACAGCTCGCGCTCGCGCTCGTCCAAGTCCGCCCAGCCGTACACCTCGGCGCTCTCTGCCGCTGTGGCGCTGACCGCAGCCTGCAGCAGCCTCCGTCTCCGCTGGCGCGAGTCGGCGCCCGCCCGGAGCGTCGAGTAGAACAGCGCACCCGCGTCGTCCGACTCGTCGTCGTCAACGGGCGAAAGCGGGGCACCCTCGCGTGGCCTCGTGCCGCGGAGCAGATGCTGGACTTCGCGCTCGAGGTCGTCGTTCTGCGAGCTCTCGAGCAGCCGCCAGTCGTGTAGCTCGCGTGGCGGGGTCGCGGCGAGGCCGTGGGTGAGGCGCCGCTCAAGGAAGCGCTGCAGCGACTGCGCGCGGTCGAGTGCGCCGATAGTAGGCGGGTCGAGGAGAGGTGAGATGGAGCGTGGGAGTGGCGAGATGGAGCGGTAGCGTGGCGATTGTGTGTCCGTGTCACTCGGTGGGCGGAACAGCGACGCGAGGCTCGTGAACGGCGACGGCGACGCGGCCGCGAGTAGAGGGGACAGAATGACGTGTGCGCCAGCGTCCAGACCGACGTTGCTCGGCGGGCTCAACGACCCCGACGACGAACGGAGCTGTTCGGCCTCGCCGCCCGATGTCCCGTCGCCCCGTCCGCGCACGTCCGCCGCGGCTGACAGCTCCATCAACCCAGTCGTGCGTATTCGAGTGAAGTTCAGTCGAGGTGTGCTCCAGGTGAAGGTGAAGGTCGTTGGGAGAATCAAGACGCAACTCGCGCTGGGAGTGGCGCCTCGCTCACCGACCGTGGGAACTCAACGACTCGGCCAGCTTTTTGCAGGCAGCTCGGACCACGCACCGCTCGACCAACGACCACGATGGCGGCAGGCGACAGCACCCGCCCCGGGCGGCCCCGACCGTCCTCATCCAAGCCAAAAGCCAATCCACGCTCCGACCGCAAGCGCAACGAGCGCGCCGCGATCGTAGACCTGCAGGTCGCGGTGGACGCCTACAGCCCGGCGGTCGCGCCGACGCTGTTCACGGAGCTGCCGCTGTCGGCGCCGACGCTCGAGGGCCTCCAGTCGGCTTACTACTCGAAGCTGACGGACATCCAGGCGCGCGCGCTCCCGCTCGCGCTCAAGGGTAAGGACGTCCTCGGCGCCGCGCGCACCGGGTCTGGCAAGACGCTCGCGTTCCTTATCCCCGTCCTCGAGATCCTTCTCCGCAAGAAGTGGGGACCCACGGACGGCCCCGGCGCGCTCATCATCAGCCCCACCCGCGAGCTCGTTCGTCGTCGCCGTCCTGCTCAGAAAAAGTGCGCCACTGACCCCAGCCCGCGGTACATCAGGCGGTCCAGATCTTCGAGGTCCTGCGCAAGATAGGGCACAAGCACCAGTTCTCGGCCGGACTGATCATCGGCGGCAAGAACCTCAAGGACGAGCAGGAGCGCCTGTCGCGGATGAACATCCTCGTCGCCACACCCGGACGGCTGCTGCAGCACATGGACCAGACGCTCGGATTTGAGTGCGACCACCTCCAGCTGCTCGTACTCGACGAGGCGGACCGGATCCTCGACATGGGCTTTGCCGCCTCGCTCAACGCCATCGTCGCGAACCTGCCGCGCAGCCGCCAGACGCTGCTGTTCTCCGCGACGCAGACGAAGAGCGTCAAGGACCTCGCGAGGCTCAGTCTCAAGGACCCCGAGTACGTTGCTGTCCGCGAGGGCGCGCCGGACAAGGGCAAGGGACGCCTCGACGACGGCGAGGGCGAGGGCGACGACGACGACGGCGGCAAGAACCAGGCGACGCCGAAGAACCTCGAGCAGCACTACATGGTCGTTGAGCTCGACCAGAAGCTCGACGTGCTGTGGAGTTTCATCAAGACGGTGCGTCTCTGCCCTTCGCGGCGCCGTGACCCTCGACTGACGCCCGGCCCCCCCACAGCACCTCTTTACCAAGACGATCGTCTTTCTCTCGTCGGGCAAGCAAGTGCGATTCGTGTACGAGAACTTCCGGCACCTGCGACCCGGAGTACCGCTGCTGCACATGCACGGCAAGCAGAAGCAGACGCAGCGGCTCGAGATCTACCAGCGCTTCACGGCCGCGAAGCATTCGATCCTGTTCGCGACCGACATCGCCGCGCGCGGGCTCGACTTCCCCGCCGTGGACTGGGTCGTGCAGGTCGACGCGCCCGAGGACGTCGAGACGTACATCCACCGGGTCGGTCGCACCGCGCGGTACGAGAGCAAGGGCAAGGCGCTGTTGTTCCTGCTCCCGAGCGAGGAGGAGGGCATGCTGCACCGCTTTGAGCAGAAGAAGGTCGCGCTCGGCAAGATCAAGCCGAACGTCAAGAAGCAGCAGAGCGTCCAGACCCAGCTCCAGTCGGCCGCGTTCCAGTTCCCCGAGATCAAGTTCCTCGCCCAGCGCGTGCGTGCTGCCTTCTGACTCAACCCTCGACGCGTACTGACACCCAGAAATCGCAGGCCTTCATCTCCTATGTGCGCTCGATCTACCTCCAGAAGGACAAGACGGTGTTCAAGCTCGACGACCTGCCGCTCGAGGCGTTCGCGACCTCGCTCGGACTCGCCGGTGCGCCCAAGATCAAGTTCGTGACGAAGCAGCAGGCGGAGAAGAAGAAGAACGCGGTGCGCCAGGTCGAGGAGATCAAGAAGGACGTCGGGATCGACGACGGCGACGACGAGAGCGCATCTGGAAGCGACGACGACGGCAGCGACGCCGAGGACAGCGCCGACGAGGACGGCAGTGGCGATGAGAGCGCTGGGGAGGACGATCTGCCCACTGGCAAGGTTCGTCTGTTCTGACTCTGTTCGCTTTGGCGCGCCTGGACGACAGTTGACCCGCCCCCGCGCGCAGGACAAGGTCAAGACCAAGTACGACCGCATGTTCAACCGCAAGAGTCAAACGGTGCTCTCGGAGCACTACTCGAAGCTCATCGACCGGTCCGACGACCCCTCGGCGGCAGCGGACGACGACGCGTTTATTACGCTCAAGCGCGCCGACCACGCGCTCGAGTTCACGCCCCTGCCCGCGTCGTACGAGCTCTCGAAGCGCAAGCTCAAGATGGGCCAGTCGAAGAAGGCGATGCTCAGCAGCCACGGGAACCCGACCAAGCTCGTCTTTGACGACGACGGCGCGAGCCACGCCATCTACGAGCTCGCGGGCGAGGAGGACTTCAAGGCCGACGGCGATGCGGGCGAGCAGCAGCGCAAGTTTGTCGAGGAAGAGCGCGAGCGGCTCAAGGAGCGCGACGTCGCCGACAAGGAGCGCGCCAAGGAGAAGCGCCGCGAGAAGAAGCGCAAGCGAAAGGAGTCTGCCGGCTCGGATGTGCGTCGCTTTCCATTCTACGGTCCTCGTTATTGTACCTCAGGACTGACGGACCCTTCCGACGCAGAACGGCGAGGGCCTCGAGTTTGAGCCGATGGACGGCGACGACGACGGCTACGTGAGCCCCGTCTTTGACCTCCCGAGCGACTCGGACGACGACGGCACCGCGACGACGTATAGCCAGATCAAGAGCAAGAAGCGCCGCGTCGAGGCGCCCGAGGAGGACGCCGTGCCGATCGACCTCGAGGCGCTTGCGCTCCGGGCACTCGGGAAGCGGTAGCGAGCCGGATGGTATCTTGCAAATTGCACGCCGCTGTATGATCGACCTCGGGTCACTTGATTGAGAGACGCCTCTTCAGAGCTTGCGTGGACTGTGTCGCGTACTTGAAAGGAAGAGTGCGCAACAGACCGCTCTCGCGCACTTTCAAAGGGCTCAAAGGGCCGAGATCGCACCGGGTGGGTTACTGAGGCACTGAACGTCCGTTTGTTTTCATTTTTTATCGTTTCGTTTACGTTAGTCATCCAAGTCGGACCCACTCCAACGACCCACTCCAGCGCACCACCGAGACTATGACAAGTTGAGGGAGATCGAAAGGGGGCGGGTGGGGGTGGAAGGACGTCCGAAGACCGAACCTGGCGAGGAACCCGAGCCCTTCCGCGTCGGCAAAGCTCATCAACCATCAGCACTTCATCATCCGCCGCAAGACCCTGGCCTGCAGCGCACTCACTCGCCGCGCAACCGAGTCTGGACAGGAAAACGGCCAGACGGGGTCCAAGTGCTCGACGCTCGAAAGCGGAGCACGGTTGGACATTCCCGAACGGCTGAGATCTGCGACTCGGCGGCGGCGGGAGCGCGGAGAGGGGTTGGGCAGAGCGGGGAGAGAAGTCGAGGGAGAGACAGCGCGCGCGGGAGAGGGCAGGGAACCCGTTCAGGTCAGCTGGAAAACGTCAAGTGAAGTGGGTGGGTGTGTGGGTGGGGGGGACGGGAACGGGGCGTGGGTCTTGTCGAGGAGGTGGGCGAGTAGTCTTTGTGGGCGCATGAACGGCAAGTCAGCCGCTGCGAACGACAAGAGCCAGAACATGACGCACAGGTAGTCGAGCTGGAATCAGCACACGAGCGCTAGAGGGGCGTCGTTGAGGTACGAGAGGTCGAGGAACTCCATCGGGCAGTCGTCCTCGTCCTTGACCGCGAGCGGCTCAGACTGGGACTCGAGCTCGAGGTTGCTCGCCCAGTCGCCCCAGACGTCCGCGAACGTGGTCGGGTCGAGGCCAGGGCTGAGCGACGGGTCGGACGTCGTCGAGGCGAGCGCGAGTGGGGCGGCCGGGACCGGATCAGAGACGAGTGGGACAGCTTCCGCTGCAGGGAAACCTCGCGTGCTACGAGGCAAAAGCTGTCCGTCGTCGTCAGTGATCCAGTCAAGAGCTGCTCCGCGCTCGGCTTGACGTCCGCGTCGAGCTCCGCGTCCTCTGTGAGCGGGTCGAACGCGAACGTCGGTTCCACGGGCGCCGACAGGGACGGCGCCGGGTGCATCGTCGAGGGCGAGTGGTGCGGCGAGACGGGTGCCGAGAGGAACTCCTCGAGCCGGACGAACTTGTCCTCGAGCGACTCGAGCCGCAGGCGCAGCCGCGCCGACTCCTGCTGCTCAAAGTGCAGCTGCGTTCGCAGCGTCTCGTTCTCGTCCTCGAGCTCGACCAATTCTGGTGTCGGGCCGAGCGCCACGGCCGCCGCGACCGGCGGCGGTCGTGGTGCGCGCGCGCGGGCGCGGCTGTTGGACGAGGTCGCCGGCGGTGGCGGTGCCGACGAGTCGGACGAGACGGCGGCCGACTTTAGGAGCGCCTCGAGCTCGGCGACTCGCAGCTCGAGGAAGGCCGTGTGTTCCTTCTTGCGGTCGCGCGAGGCTTGAGCGGCGTCTGCGGGAAGGGGGTGGGTGCGGGACAGGGATGAGCGGACCCGTACTACCGCAGCGCGGCCCAAATTCAGGCGGCTTACTCCGATTTCTGACCATACGCGCCGTCTTACGTGCTTCTTTGTCGGGCTCTTGCCGGACTGATGGTCCTGCGTTTCTCGGGTCCGCTCCGCCGCGCGCGGATGTCGAGGCGGCTGCGGACGCCTTGGCCCGCTTCGAGCGCGGAGCGTGGTCGAGCTCGTCGTCGAGCAGGTCGTCCTCGTCGTAGTCGAGCTCCGATTGCGAGGCCCAGCGCTTCGTGCGCGCGGCTGCGGACGAGGGCTCGGGCGACTGGGAAGCTTCCGAGCGCGACTGGGACGTGAGCGACGAGACGGACGAACGCATTGGGGGCCAGGGGGTTCGGGTAGGGGGCGGGCGGGTGGTGAGTGCGAGTTGGAAGGAAGAAAGTACGGGAGAGAGTTGAGTTGAAGGAAGGAGGAGGAACGTGAGGACTGGCTCGGGCGATTTCATTGTCTGCTGCGGCTACTCACCGATTTAAATCATCCGCCCCCTCGCGACCGGTTCACGTCGATCCAACCTGGATTCTTGGTCCACATCTCACAGCCAGAGTCCTCTACGCCCTTATCCTCCATGCTTGCTACAAACAGGCGATAAGTAAATGTTGGCAGCGCGAGCCCGGTTGGCCGCCCATCAAACCAGAACGTGCCTGACGTCTGATCGTGCCGCGACCAACTTCCGCATGCGAGGGGGTGCGTCACGCCTGGGTCTTCCCTTGGAGCTCGAAGGCCCGGGAGTGGGCCACCCGGCGCCAGTTGCCTCCCTTTGTGGTCCCTAATTCCTGGCATCGTCGCCGCATCGCCAGCAGACCGACAACGCTGAGTATTCCCTCCGCCGATAGTCAATCGGGGGCGTACACGACCGAACTCGACGTACGTCGCAGCCCGCCAGCGTGTTTCGTCTGCGAGCGTCACCGCCTCATCCCCGAGGACGCTCCCGTTGTCAACGTAAATTCGGCCCCTCCTGGTCGACTCTGTTACGGTATTCAAGTGCTCTCCGGGCCCACCAGTCCTCTCCTTGCCTCGCGGCGAACCCCCTCTCGCAGCCGCCTAGCGCTTGCACTTGCACGAAACTCTCTTTCCTTCGCGAAGAACCCCCGCTCATTCATTGCTTGCGTGCGGAGGTATACGAGCACTCGCTGTCACCTGGTGATCTTGGGCTGCTACATATGTAGTGTTACAACGTGCTGCCCAGCTGCCGCACCAGGAGCAGTCGACTCGCGGCGCCAGCGAGGTGAATCGCGCCGAGAGATGTCCGCGGACGCCTGTGCTCCTGGAACAACAGCGCGAGGCCAATACAATACATGCTCGGTGGATATTCAGCGCATGCTCGGAACCCGTTGGTTGTTGTGCATCCATGAACCATGCCAGCCTTCCTTATCGCAATGGCGAAGTCGCGCCGCGTCGAGCGCCACCACCGAACGTCATCCGCACGTTCACCACCCTACAGCGGCCAAGTCTGGGGTTTGTCAAGACTTACTACGGAAGCAGACATGATGCAGAACGCTGATCAACCTCGGCGGGCCCGAGGGAACAAGCTGACTCGAGGACGAGCACCGCAGAAAGTGGGTCGCAGCGGAGGATCTGCGCGCAAGGCCGAGTTTTGAGGGCTCGGCAGAACGCAAGGGCAGCTCCCAGTACAGTAGTAGCGATCAGAGACAACAAATAGCAACAGGCCCCCATCACACAATTACACCCCGGAGAGTCCGGGAAGGTCGCCACCACGGAGGACGTACGACCGAGCCTCCGTAGTACTCAGCACTCACTCGACCGCGCGCTGACAACCCTTAGACTGCGCCTCCTCATCGGCCCCATGAACAGCTTCTGGCTCACAACCTTGCGCGCGAGCACCGCGCGCTCCTTCTCAGCGGCCCTCATCCCCGCGACCGCCTCAGCGACCCGTGCGCGCTCCTGCGCTATCGCCCCACGTTCCGCCTCGAGGATGACGAGCCTATCGTCACGAAGCTTGAGCTCGCTGGCGTGCGCGCGAGCCCGGGCGGAGATTGCAGTGGCGAAAGCCTTCGAATCATGCTCCGCGGACTTCTTGAACGCCGCGAGCTCGGTGCGGAGCGCCTTGACGTCTGGTGAGGTTGGGGAGGACCGAGAGAGGACCAAGGTGAGGTCGTCGATCTCGGTGCAGCGCTGGTTGTGCTGGCCCTGGAGCAATGCAATCGCGGCAGTCATGGCCTTTAAGGATTGCGCCTTGAGGATCGCGGCAGAGTCGACGACAAGAGGAGTGGGACGGCGTGGGGGCTTCCGGTGGTAACAAAATTTGGTTGATGAAGGAGCTATGGCGTCTACAAGTACGGGGTCGCCGTCAGTAAATGAACCCTGGACCGTGATGCGTGGCGTCGCGACAAGCTCACCTTCTTTGGGAGGCGTGAGGGTGATAGTCGGGAGCTCCTGGATGTCCATCGGAGGCTTTGCAAAGTCGAAAGTCTTGACGGCGTCCAAGCCAAACTTGACTCGGGCGGCTACGTGGTTGTGCAAGCTTCAGCACCAGCCAAGTCGGTGCGCTGGAGCGAGAGACACTCACCAGGTTTGCCTGTCTGAACCGAAAAATTGCGGAAGTTTGCGGTGACGGGCTCGCAGTTGGTCACCGTGCCTTTCCCAGGAGCGTTATCGGTCGCGGAAGGCGCTGGGGCGACGAGGTCGACGAGACTGGGACCTTTGGGGATGAGGTGTCAGCATAGCGGCATGATTTTGCGCGTGAGTAGCCTAACTTTTCGCCGAGCTCTTACGGGGGTGTCGGACAATTATTCCCATAGCAACGAGAGCCGCCGTGGTGGAGGCGTCGAGTGTCGTGAACGGCATGCAAGTGGCTGTGGCGCTCATGGTATTGGAGGTAGAGTAGAGCTGATGGGTTGGGGGCGGTGAAGAAAGATATGATGAAGAGAAAGAGAGACAGACCGAGAAAGCCGTTCGTCTCAAGTACCTCAAAGTTCTGCAGGATAAGCATGAGCGTGCCCGAGATGGCGGGTGGTGGCGGCGACGAGCACCACCAGCCGGGCGTTTAAAGATCTGAAATGGTGTTGATAGGCAGTCTCAAGCCATATCCGGTCTAACAACAAGCGGCAACAGACTCCTGAGCCCGCGATGAGGCTCCACTTCTCCTGTGACCGCCGGTGGCGTCCTGATCGTCCCCGGCCTCCCCGACTCCTGTCCCCGTACTCGCACTGATTGTGAGTCTGCAAGCTTTCAACTTACATCTCATATCCGGCGTTCAGCAAGACCAGCGGCTTGGCACTTCTGGTTATGCCTGCTCAGCGGCGTCGGAGCGGTCGCTCACATTCTACTTTTTGACCCCAGATCAGCCCCACAGGGAAGCACGGCTTCGAGCCAGATAATTCAAATCATATAACCGACATAATCTGAGCATTTTCTTGAGAGTCTTCACCACTAGTGTGCCCACACCTCCAGCTCGACCTCTTCCTTTTTTGGTGCCCGCGTTTGGAACGGATCCTCAGCCTCGAATCCCTGGAAGTACACCAGCCGTTGGGGTCTTCCAACACCCCCGATAAGTGTTCCTTTGCCTTGATCTATATCAACAATGAAAGAGGGCGGAGATCCCAAGGTTGATCCAGTCCCGGTCGCCCTTGCGGCCCCGGCGTTCATGCTGCAGCTGAATGCGCGCTTTGATCCTGCCAGATCATCTGATCCGGAAAACAAGAAGACATTTAAAAATGATCCTTTCCCTACTTGGAGCTGTAACAGGCAATGTGATGAGTTGGTAGGGATGCTTTGGTCGGGGGACAACTCAAGAAGGCACCTACGATTTTGCGCGTCGTAACGTACACGATGCAGTTCGCAAGTCCACTGAGGCTGAAAACAGTGCCAGCACCAAGCTCAAAGCGGAATGACCAAGGGTGTCCGGTCAGCGCCGCGATGAAAAAGCACGACAAGGGGAGGCTTGTGACGGTCGGAAGTCCGCGGTCAGCAATCATGCTATCAGCAAGTGGGCAAGAGGCCTACACGGTGCAAAGATAAATAAAAGGGAAGAAAATCATGTTGATTGCTGCGGATGTGGTGGCTCCACCCATCTTCTGGCCATTGACGAGCTTGTTCCCGCGCAAGAGTTTGATACAAATGTACGAGTACATCACCAGATTTGTGACGCCAACCACGAATACCCAGAGGTACTGTTACACTCCATCAGTGCGCACTCCTACCTGGGAGTATCGAGTGGCCTACATGAAGCCACAGCTTGAACGGTTGATAAGGTGCGTATGAGCTGATCCAACCTGTCACTCCCTTGAGGGTCGGCTTGCTTCGTGATCAAGAGGGATACTTACACCATCCTCCCGCCCACCCATACTGACGGCGTGGATTTATCAGCCTCTTGAATGGTCCTCAAATATCACAACATACAAAGGACTGCCCGCCAACGGCAACGGCGACCGGGCCAATCCCCGTGAAAATGCTGGCAGTGATCCACACTCCGGCGATGAGAAATGAGAGAGTTTTACGAGAGAGCTTATGTCCCATGACCAGCATCACTGACCAATGGAACGATCAGCCGGGTCGTGGAGCCCGATTTCGCAGCTCACAGGCTCACCAGCAATGTGAACACCAATGAGGAGGTTCGCAAGGACGGACACCATGTCACCAAGCTTGATGAAAACACTTTGGACAACACAGGCCTGCGTTGGAGTGTCTGAGGGGTACGCTCCTTTCGCGAGCCACTGAGTACCGTGTCCCAAAGAATGTGTTAGAGTCCCAAAGATATTAGCAAGTGAAATTAAGGAAGTTCACGATCTGATACAGCTCTGATGTGGGATTGGAAGCGCCCGGAGGTGGAGATCCTATTCTATTCCAACACTTACCCAGAGGTTTACATTTTAATTATTCCAGCGTTTGGTATCGTATCACACGTTGTGTCTGCATTCTCAGATTAGAGTTGAGCCTACGTATACCATATGAGTGATATTGCACATGAATCCATATACAATAGCATCTTTACGGTATATATGTTGCAGGTTCTTGATCGTTCGTTCTAGGTGCAGATTAGTAAAGAATCACACTGACTTTGGGATAAACGTAAATGTTGTCATTGTTGTTATATGTTATTGGACAATAAAGTTGACAATACCTTACTACCATTCTACTTAACAAGGGCGGATCGGGTGAGCAACCCCGCCATCCTCCACGGAAAGGCTAACGCACCACGATGTTCATGGCAAACCCAAGGGCAGAAACAAGATCCCCCACTAGGAGATTCACTAGCAGCGGGAAGTGGTCGGAGGAGAGAAACTTGGAACCTCGCGTCTCAGACGCCAGGCGTTCGCTGTACAAGAGGTGCATGTAGCGGCGCAGGTTCCATGTGCAGAGCGATAGGACTGAAATAACGCTGAGAATAGACAGCTTCATAGAAAGGGAGTGCAAGTCAGCACAGTTGTTGAGGAGCGAGTGTGGAGAATGCCCGAACCATGGCTGCGACGGCGACGCACACCATGCCCGCCTCGTGTCCCGCAACTGGCGTCCAGACGGTAGCTACCATCCAAGATTTCTTTAGGTGTAAGTTGTGTTGAACAAGAGTGACAGTGTAGAAGGGAGGACTGGTGTACCGCCTCACCGCCCCGCATGCTCCGCGCCGGTCGGCCAGTCGCGCCGGTTGGAGCCCTTCGAATCTTCCACGCGGAGAAAGGTGATCACACCATCCTAGACAGCCTCCCTTTTTTCCCGCAGTGAAATTCTAGCACGGTCGTCAAACCCCGTTGCCACTGCGTGGACTCGGCGCAACCGACGCCACCGGGGGCTCCCCGATCCGCTCAACCTGTTCGGCCTCTCTCCCCACTCCGTTGCGAGTATCATACGGTAGAAAGGGATTCAAATTTGTGTCCGAGAATAAATCAGAGCAGATCTTGGCGCACCCGGCGACGACATACCTCACAACTTGTAGCAATCGAACGGCGCGAGCAGCTCAGGCGGAATGCTTGCACTGCAATCGTTGACTCCATGGAGCCCCTAGCGTAGAAAACTTCAATTTGAATGTTCTTACGACCTGCCCTCGGTTTCAGTCCTCTTGGTCCATGAGCCCCTCACTGGAGAAGATTGCTGAAAAGTAACCTATGAAAATGGAGGGCAGGATTGGGGGTGAGCGGCTTGGGTCGACACAGCACACAGTACGATGAACTTTTGGATCGAGATTCCACCACCACCCCCATCAGTTGGTCCTCCCTTCAACCTCACTGGTAGCCGCGCACCCGTCGCGCTCGCCGGATCGACGGAAAGCGGAGCGAGTCCGCACCTGGTCTCAGCGACCAGCACGCGAGCCGTGAAGACCGGCACCAAGGAGGGACCTGATCGCGGCACGGTGTCGGTGGAGTCCGACAAGAAGCGCGGGAAGAAGCGCGCCCGGGACGAGGGTGATGCCGACCAGATCAGCTCGCCAGGTCAGTCAAACGCTCCCCTTTTCTTGCCATCGCCTCTGCGAGATGTTCCGCCTGCGTGCACTCCTGTGTCCATACGACGCGGACTGGAGAAGGCGCGGAAGCTATCGCTGCGGCGACGCGTCGTCCAATACGACGCGCCTTGACCCCGAGCTGAGTTGAATGGGGACAACACGTGCCTGGAGGAGCGAGCGAGATGGAGAGCTCAATGATGGACACCGAGGGGACTTTGACGCCGAACCGTGTCCTTCAGCCGAGAGCCATGTGGGGGAGGAGCTTCGTGGGAGTCGCGACGCTCACCTCGAAAACTCCCACATGATACCCAGGAGAGCGACGCTGACGTACGGGTACCTTCATACGCAGATGTAATTCCCAGCTCGACCTCAGAAGGTCGCCCAGTCTTTGCTTGCGCATGCCGCCGGCGCGCGTCGACATCCAAGGCGCCCGTGACGAGTTGTCGCTGCGTCCGGAAAGTGGGTCAACCAAATTGCATCTCGAATCACCACCGAGGAACAAATACTGACTACCTCTTATAACCCGCAGACTCCCGCTCACATCTTTGCCTGGAGCCGGTCCCGACCTCAAGGCACGATCGTCGGACCTTCGCGCCTTCAGCCCCCACCTCCTTTCAACGTCCAGCGGGGACCCTTTTACCTTCCAGACTCCTCTCCTACCCCTTCGTCGCCCCCTCCGCCGTCCAAGCGGGCTCGCCAGCAATATCCATCCCCTCCGACCTCCAGTGCCGGTCGCAAATCTACCGGCGGAAAGAAAGGTCTGTCTGAGCCTCCAACGCGCTCTTGTTTCGGTCCTCACTCACTCCCCTCCCGACATATAGAAGAAATCCTGGGCAAGGACTTGCTCGAGCTTGAGCCATCGGGCGGCCTCGAGCCAGACGAGGATGCCTGGGTAAGCTCGGCTCGCGCGAGACCGTATCGCGATACTCACACCGCCTCTGCAGTTTAATTTCTATGTATCGGAAAGCAACGACTGTGAGGGACTGCTTCCCCCAGCGGGAGCCAAGTCGTCCAAGCCATCGACTGGCGAGACCTATCGCAAGTGGAAGCAGGGCCTGCCTAAGTGGCAGCAGACTCAGCTCGATCGGTTTACCAAAGTCCTTCTGTCAAAGGCTGACCGCGTAAGCTCCTGCTCACTCTACTTTTGAGTACCTTGAACTAACAGTCCGCCGGCCTAAAAGTATCAGACCACGCGCAATCTCTCCGCCGTCCGCAAAACCTTCACCGCGCTGGATATCCCCACCACTCAACCCGCCAAAATCCTCCTCAACCTCTGGATTCTGGCCCTCGGCCTCCTCGGCGCGGACGAAGTTGTCCTGTCGAACCTTCCCCCAGGCGGCTTCGCGGTCCCTTCATCCCCCTCAGTGGGCGTCGCGACGTTTAACGCTTGGAAGGACGCGTTGGCTCGTCAATACCCGGACGCGAGCTTCGAATGTACGAGCATCTACGGCTCGGGAAACGCGACGTTCGGGTTGCGGAACATCGAGGGGATATATGAGGCCTTCCCGTCGGCCAGCGCCGCTGTGCTGGCGCTGCCGCAAGGCTCGTCGTGGAGTCGGCTGTACGACGTCCTCAAAAAGCCAAGCAAGACTCACGACAAGATTCCTGGGAGTGGGCCTCTTCTCGCGGCCGTCATCGCCAGTCAGTCGTTGCGTGCTCGTCAACCGCCTTCGAACCTCACGCTCGTGTTCGCAGGCCACATCGAGAACGTGCTGCCAGGGCGGTTCCTCCCGAGGAATTCGGTGCGCTGCTTTCACAGAAGTCAATGGAGACGAAGGGCGCGAACAAGGGCCTCGGGCTCTTGGGCGTGACCTGGGACGAGTTCCGCGGTGCGATGGAGGGCGGCTGGCACGCCGGCGGGTTCCCAAAGGATTTTGTACAGGTCGGTCGTCCAGCTTCGATCCAATCCGCATACTCACTTTGACTCTGCAGTTTATCAACGCCAAGATCTTTGACGACATCAAAGGCGCCGCGGCCTCGGAGCACTTGCTTTGCAAGCCCAGCCGTCACGATTGGGCCTCGTTCAAGCGGATGTCGTTCTATCGAACCTGTCCTCGCATATTCAACATGAAGGCGGCCGTCTGGAGGAACCGGCGGTAGTCTTGTCATATCATCTCCATGTCATAGTCGCCCGCCCTTGAGACGAGACTGCATTCTGCCGAGCCAGGATGGCCGCCTGTTGTCCAGATTCGCCCCAGGAGCTAGCAAAGCGAGTGCCGAATCTTCAGGCAGTCAGCAGGCGACCACGAAATCAGGCTTCCTCGGGTGCCACCATTCGCGAGGATCCCTAGCCAGCACGCCGCGTGCGAGGAAGGCAGAACAGCCCGACGTGCGCACAAGGTGCAATCGCATCGAAATTTCAATCGCCGCCAGCTGCTCAGGTATCCTACATTTAGTCGCGCTTGAGTGCTGTGGTCATGGGTTCGTCAGTCGTAGCCCAACCAGTGCGACATAGAACGTCAATCACCCAAGCTGACGAGCCTCACGCCCTTGCCCTTCTCGATCACGAACATCTCGAGGCCGTCTCCAACCTATCGTTACCAACCCTGTAGTCAGTGGAGAGCAGAGGGGGAATGGGAAGCTGGGCGCACCTCGATATGCCGTTCTGTCGCTCCGGTAAAGGCGTCCGTCACAAGGCCGAGGACCTTCTCGAGCTCAATGATTGGCCTCTCACCGGGGACGAGCGCAGGAAGAGCCGGGTCGCGAACTTGGTTCTTGTCGTAGACCTGACGGGGCGGACGATGGTCAGCTGCAGGGTCGGGGCGCGGGCCGGCGAAAATGTCGAGGCAGAGGTGTGGATGGAGCGAAGCGGTGGCGCGCGAAAGATGGTGGAGTCCGTTCAGACTTACCATGTTGTCAAGGAACGGCTGGACGAGACTCTGCGCGGCACCGGCCGCCCTGCAGCTCTCGCGCTCGTAGCTGCCGACGGGGTCGAACGAATAGACGGCGCCGGTTCCATCGCGGTCGATCCCTCCGACTACCGAATCGATCGTCAGTGAGGGGAACATGGGGCAGGCAAGAACGAGACTCACGGATCACGTATGCGTAGTAGGGGAAGAAGCGCTTGCCGTAGAGCATCGTCTGGATCATGCGCGCGATGGATTGGAGGGAAGGGACGGCGGAGTGCGTGTGGTAGTACCACTGTAGAGTAAAGGCAGGGCAGGGTCAGCTGTCGTGCTCTGACTGAAGCTTGACGGGACAAGAGAAGTTCGGTGTGCGAGGTGGGCCGACGGAAGACATGTGACACACAGCGACTTCCCCCCGCGTCTCTGAGTGCCCAGTCGGAGCTTCTGCGAGCCCTTGTGCAGCTCAAGAGCGCGTCGAGAGCGGCGTGCGACCACCCTGTCTGCGCGCGCTGGCTGCTCCACTTGGTCCACCGAATCTCGCTCCGTCTAGCGTGGATATTTCTCCACACCAATCTCAGCTTCCTCAGCTTAGTCAGAATCCTTCCTCAACGCTTCCAAGGCCGCCGAGCGCCTCGTGCGTGCTTTGCCCGAGCCGCGTCACCCCACCACCGCCAGCTCGAGCGCGCGCCGTCGCCGGCTCCCAATAGCAGCCCAAGTTCTCCAGCTGGGACTGAGGATCAGCTCACCTCGAGCCTCTGCTTGACCCGCTTGACGAGCGCAGACCCGTCCGCCTGGAAGCCCTGGACGGCCATGACGACCTCGTCCGTGAGCTGGTGGCACTTGCGCGCATAGCGCGTCTGAATCGAGTAGCCCTCCGATTGCCGCGTGTCGCCGGCCACGATCGCGAACGTCTGCGACGAGATGGCGAGGATGGTGCCGCCGTTCTCCTGCGCGCGCGGCCCGGGGTCAGCGGCTGAGCCATCGGGTCGGTGAGAAGCGACTGGACGAACCGAGTACGGGTTGAAGGCGCGCTGCTGGGCACCAGCCGAGTTCGGTACGAGAGCGAGAGACATGCTGAGAGTGTGGCGGAAGCGGGAGGTGGGGAGCGAAGGCAAGCTGGTGGGGTCGAGCTGACGCGTCTCAACTTGAGCCTGGCTTGCATTTGCACTACCGCGTTTGCGCCTTCTTGCCTCCAAAGCCACTTGATCTGACACTGCTGTATTGTGTGGACCTCTGTAAAATCTTGCAGGCTCGAACGATTCGGCCAAGCTCCAGAACGCGCGAGATTCAGCGCCTCCGCGCCCAGAGAGCAATCGCGGTTTTCTAAACATCCCGAAAGCTTACCACTAGCAAGAGTGGATCTGACGAAACTTCGGCAGGCGAAGGAGGCACGCGTACGCGTTGAGTCTGAGCCGCGGAGAGCCAGACGTGCGAGACTCGAGCCCGCCCAACAAACCAAGATCCCTAGAGAATAAGGAGGATGGAATATAACTTTGACTTTACTTGTGAGTACCTCAAACCTCGAAGGAGGCGTTAGACATCCGCACCACCTCATCCTGCAGCATAGGTAGACGCATTAATGCTCTATCTCAACTTGCACTGTCGTCCTTTGTGTCCCTGCGACGTTGTCGCGACGTCGACTTGGGATCCGCGGACAACTTGAGTTTCGCCGACGTTCGTGAGCTAGCCCAGCGAATCCACAGTGCCCTATGATTCATGGTCCTTAATTTGATTTTAATTCAAGCATTAGGATTCTGAAACGGTCTGCCGGCCGTCCAGGTCACACGCAAGTCAGCGAGTGAATGACTCGGGGCTCAGCGCTCAGCGCTCAGCGGTCGTAAGCCATTCAGTGTGGTATTTTGATCCTAGATGTTTGGAGACGGGTATGAGCTCGCTTGCGATATGCAAGAGATTCCAACACTCCCAAAGGGAGCCGACAAGAAGGAACGACTGCGGGCTCGAGCAGGAGCGAGCTGGCGTTTAACCGCCTGACATAGCTCGCACGTAGGCTTCCTCGTCAAAGTTGAAAAGGCTCATGAAACGTATCTGTGCATAAAGAAGGTGACAGGTCCAATACTCGCGCAGGCGGCGACTTTCGCGCGTGCCCTGCACGACGTCGACGCCGCACGGCACCTGACTCGAGCGGGGCTCGGCTCGTTTTGTGCCCTTTGTCCTCACGCCGATCGCTCCGCCTGCGTCACACCACCTACTCGCACCAATGGCGGCCAACGCTCTACCCCTCGAGCTTGTGGAGCTCATCATAAGCTCGGTCTCGGAGGGCCTCTACCCGACCGCGTCCGAACGTCAGACGCTCGCGCACCTCTCCCTCACCTCGCGCCGGTGGCAAGAACCAAGCCAGCGGGCGCTCTTCCAGCACATCAAGATCATCGCGAGCCACCCAGAGCATGCGCACCTGGGACTGTACAACGCCTGCCTCGCTCTGCGGCAGTGGCAGCACTCGGCGGCGCGCGCGCGGTTCCCGCTCCGCTCGCTCGTGCTCGACGACGACGTCGCCGAAAGAACACCGGGTGCTTTGGGGAGCTGTGATTCATGCATACTACTCGAGAGATGCGGGCCCAATCCCGAGCCTGAGGAGCGTATCTTGATGATTTTGCTCGGGTTCGATGGTGAGTTGCTTCGTCCGCTCGCTCATGGAGAAGGGCTTTACTCAGTCACCTCACACACAGGCGCGGGTGTGATCGACTTTCCCAAAGACTATATCATCACCCGAGTTATCGGGCCCTTACCCGACCATCTGAAGCCGTTCTGTGTCCTCACCAACGAGGCGACGCTCCCGACCTCGTTCACCTTCCAAAACGTCTACGCGAACGCTCTTATCAGGCGGTACCGTATTCTCAACGAACCAGCTGCCTATCTTCGCACGACCCACATCATTCTCGACGGAGTCGACGCCCAGCAAGTTCCGCATTTCAACCTCTCGAGCTTCACCTCCCTCGACACCCTGGTCATCCGACCACTCTTCCAGCCAGGCGAGGACCAGGGAAAGGCATTCACCAGAATACTGGATGCGGTGTCGAACAATCTCCCCTTTAAGCCGATCCTGTCGCGGTTCGGCGTCAAGTTGGGTCGAGTTTCCGCGATCACAGCCTGGACCCGCAAACCTCGCGACAGGTCCCGTCCTCTCGCCTCTTACCTCAAACACCTCAAAACCTTCCTCAAAGGCCGGAAACTTAAGCTGGTGAAGGTCGTCGAGCTGGACAACGAACTTGCGAGGGTTGTCCGTGCTTCCGGCGAGGAGGAAATCGCGTCTTGGTTTGTGACTCGGGGCATAGACATCAGAGTCCAAGAAGAAGTCCTTGATCAAATGGACATTGACAATTAGTCACTGCACTGAGTTAGACAGTTGCTCATAGCGTGGAACGACTGCCTGGATGAGCGTTGGCCCGCGAAGAGAGATTATTTCACAAAACACAAGGCTTCGCAGTGAGCATGTGTAGAAGAAAACATAAGGCTGCAGAGCCCATGGATCATGCTATGCTTCCGCCTGCCATCGTACCTACACCCCAGGCGGTACCATCTCACGAAGCGCGCTCGCCGGCATCCAAGGGGTGTCAGCCTCGCGGCCCAGGAGAACCAGCTCCTTCGGCATCGGTAGGGCGCACACCGCATCGATGATTATCTGCCTTCGCTCGACGTCGTACTCGAGGTTGAAGGTGCGGTTGGGCAAGAACTGGGTCACGGGGACCGTCAGGACGACGCGCGAGATGAATGGCGGGTAGGTATCGAGAATTTGAAGCGCGGGGAGCGAGTCGTCGACTGTGAGATGGATGAGGGAGGCGAAGGAAATGGGGGCGTGGTCGATGACAAGGTCGTCTGGTGTGCGTCAAACAGGTCGCCGTCCCACACGCGCTCCCATGCGGCCTTCGAGGCAATCGGGGATGAGCGCGGAGTCAAAAATGGCGGCGACTGTGATCCTGGCTTCCGGGTGGGCCTCCATCGCGCGTCGGAACGCCCAAAGCGCGTCTGCGCCGATGGCCCTCGCATGCTCCAAGTGTGCGCCCTGCGCAACCCAAAACTCCGTCAGATGCTCGAGGTGTTCGAGTCCGGTGATCCATTCCTCCTTTGCCTGCGTCAGCGCAACCACTCGGTCGTAGTTGGCCCGGACGGCCTCGCGCTCGTCGGCGGCTGGCCTTGCGCCTGACGCCACACTGCTGCCCCCGGGGATGACAAACTACGTGCATGGATCCTGTAGAGCGTTCGGCGTAGGTCTGCCGCCGGATTCTCCCAGAAGCGGTGCTCCAGTGCCCGATCCCGCTCAACCTCTAGCGCTGCCACGGGGCTTCGTCGACCCCGACGGGCTGAGCGGGGGTGGGGGTATCGAAAGTGACAGTGTGCAACGTTAAAGGTCCTCGATGAGCGGGTGGGCTATGACCAGGTCGCTGGAGATTGCGAGACGCGCCGCGAGGTAGAAGTGTGGGACGGCTGAGGTACTGGGAGCGACCGGAATGCAGTGAGTTCTTCGACGCCTGCTACTCTGTCCTTGAAATAGGCTTCGACGTCGTAGTTGGAGTCGGCAGACATGTAGGAGGGGCAGGAATTTGACCGCTGTTCAACTCCGCCGCTGATCCGCGTCTCGATCGGCGACGTCTCGAGGTCCTTGTCCGAACCGCTCTCCGACCCAACACCCACACCATGAACCGCCTTGTCCGCCTCACAGCTCTCCCGCGTCCTCTGCTGCGTTCGTTCACCACGAGCCGGCTCGTCCTTTCTACGCCGCCGCGGCCAGAAACGCCGCTCACGCACCCGGCGCTCTTGCGCGACCCGCCGGCCGAGGTGCCGCAGGACCCGTGGTCGCTCACGCCGCCTGCGCCGCCACCCGAGGAGACCGGACCGACGCTCACGATGGCAGAGCTGCTCGCCTCGCCGCACCCGGAGGGCCGCGACGCCGAGCCGACCGAGACGCTCCGCAAGCGACTCGTGTACGAGAGCCGCAAGCGCGGCATCCTCGAGATGGACCTCATCCTCGGCACGTTCGCCAAGACCCGCCTCGCGGACATGGCCGACCTCGAGCTGCGCGAGTACGACCGCGTGCGTTTTTTGGGTCCCTCCGAGATCAGGCGGCGGGGTGCTGATGCTGGGGCTTTGCACACAGTTCTTGACGCTGCCGGATTGGTCGATCTACTACTACGTGACGGACAAGAGCAAGGCGCCCGAGCCATGGGCGTCGTCGTGGGTCCTCAAGGAGCTTTTGAACCACTCGAGGAACACGGGGCGCACCGTCAGGCGCATGCCCGACTTGGAAGTCAAAGTGTAGATGCGTACGACACCCGGACGGAGAATGGAGGCGTCGGAGTGCGAGAGACGCGCAGGAGCGCCTGCCGCGGACTTCGCACGGGGACAGACCTGGGAGTCAGACTCGACGCTGTACACTTGTCCGAACCGGGGCGACAATAGAAACCTCGCTTTGTACTACCACCAACTCCCTTCGGTCCTCTCTGTCCCTACATTTTGCACTCGCGCGAGGCACCGGCACTGCGATCGAGATCAGACGACCACACCACTCGACTCGTGGACAGCGACGGTTCAAACTCTTGATGGCACTCGTACTACAGCTATTCACACTTTCCAAAGACTCCATTCTGAGCATCAAAGGGTCAGCGCTGCCCTCCCGCTCACTGGCATCAACGGGACTCACCCGCTCGACGCTCAGAGGTTCCCGAGGTCCTTCCTGGCCTTCTTCCTCGCCTCGATGAGCTCCACCCGCCTCCTGTCGATCTTCGGTGCCTTCGACGCCTTCCGAGCGTTCCCTCCCCGGCCTGCGAGCATGACTTTGGTGCGCATACGCTCTTCGCCGTTCTGTGCGAGCCGGATCCCGCGAGTCGCAGGCATTGCGCCGAACCAGTCCATGTTGGCTACGCCGGGTGCGTCCTGCGAGGTCCACCAGGACGAGGCCGTCTCTTCGGGCGCGGCGAACGCGGGCGAGGACGACGCGCGGGTGTTGGACGGCGCGACGAGCGAGGTTGGCGGGAAGAAGAGCGACTGCGGGCGGGCGGCGGCCAGGAGAGGGGCGAGCACGAAGAGCGCGAGAGCGACGAAAGGGGACGCGGGCATGAGCATCGTGCACAGCGGGCGGCCGGGCGGGCGATCTAAGTGTGCTTGGGTTGTCGCGAGCGGTGGACGAGTTGGCGGTCACGGACGTGTCTGGGTGGGTGTGAGAATGTAAAGGCGAGATGCAAGCGATGGAGATGCGGAGTCTGTTTGTTTGTGTGTGGAGGAAATGGAAGGAGAAGAAGCGTCTTGGATTCCTTGCGTGTTTTTCGGATCGACGCCTGCCGCAGTCACGCGCGCGCGCGCACGCGCAGCGCGTCCTGTTCCCAGATCGCGCTCCTGGTGCACTGGCTTGGCCTCCAGGCTCGCTCAGTGTGTTTGTGAAGTACGTCACTGCTCAACCGAGTGCGTCCACGCTCAGTAGAGCGCGGCGGTGCTCCCCCGTCGCGTTGCGTCGCGTCTTCGTGGCTGACCGTGACGTTGCTCGGACCCGCCAGCGACCATGCCGATCAAAATTGTCTCGTACACCTGCTGCATTCCCTTTGGCCAGACTGCAGACCGGCTTACATCATGACGAGACTCGTGGACCACAGCTCCCATGCTGACGGCTGAGGCGTCTGGGCCGGTGTAGTGTGCGGAGCTGCCGGCACTTACTCCGGCCGCCAGGCAGCTCCCCCACTTCCCCGCTCTTGGGGTCTCTATCTCGCCTCCCACTACTCGCTGTACTCCAGCAAGAATGGGCTTCACGACCGTGTTCCGCCAAACAATCTTCCTCAAGCGCCGCGAGGACCTCACCCACGCTGAGTTTCGACAGTACTGGAGCGAGAACCATTCCAAGACGTGCGTCAGGTTCCAGCTGACCTGAACAGATTGAGTTGAAGCGTTTCCCGCAGAATAATGTCGCTCCCAGCGTTCCAGAAGCATGCGCTGCGCTATGAACAGGTGGGTCTTTGAGCCGGCGTCTCGCGCACCGGTCCTCATGTCGCGCTGCCCCGCAGATCTACCCAACGTCCGAGGGCGGGCCGTTTCTGAATGCGGACGATGGAAGCAGCGTGGTCGGGTACGACGGGGTGGCCGTGATCGACTACGCCTCGCGGGAGGACTGGCAAGCGCTGTCTGGGAGCAACGACTGGAAGACGATTGCGGGTCCGGACAATGCCAACTGTGAGTCGAAAGATCCGGGTTGTAAGGCCGGAGAGCTGGAAGAGCGGGATTGTGAGGGATTGTGTCGCTGACGGGTAGTGTCGCGGCTGCCCGCAGTTGTCGATGTCACCAAGGTGAAGAGGGTCTTCTCCGAGGTGCAGATCCACGTCAACAAGGCTTAAAAAGCGGTGGAATTGTCGATGGGTCGAAGAAGAGTGCCGTGGAAGGAAAGTCGGGGGTGGTCGAGGGGGTCGGTCGGTCGCGCGACTGGTGTCCAGGAGGGGTGTGGGGAGCCAACGCACGCGTGGGCCGCTCAAAAGCTGAAGTGTCTGTCGTGGAGTTGCATCGAGCCCCTCTTACACGACCTTGGCGCCCGTGGCCGAGAACCCGCCCGTCGAGCCGAATCCCCCAGCCCCGCGGACCGTCTCGGACAAGCTCTGCGCGCACAGAATCCCCCAGTCAGCTTCGGTCCGCCTTCCCCACTCCCATACGTTTGCAAGAGACGTACCTCGACCTCGGTGACCTCTGGTGTGACGATCCGCTCGAGGATAAGCTGGGCGACGCGGTCACCCTCCGCGACTTTTGACTCACGCGTCAGATCCTCGCGACACGCGTCGTTCTAGACTAAAGGACGCACCTTCAAAGTCCTTGTCGCTCAGGTTGAAGAGGAGGACGTGGACGGTCCCCCTGTAGTCGGCGTCGATGACGCCAGCGCCCGTGTCAATCATGAACTTGCTCGCTGGCCGCACGCGCGTCAGCTTTTGCTTGGGCAGGAGAGCAAGGTCACGCACCGAGTCCGCTGCGAGGAGCGACGCGGCCATATGTGCCTTCTGGGACCGCGATCGAGAGCTGCGTGTTGATGAGCGCCTTGCCGTGAGCTGGCACCGTCTTCGCTTCGGCGCTGTAGGTAGTCGCGTCAGAACAGCTCAGACATATGTGTAAACGATCGGGGCGCACCTGTAGAGGTCGTAGCCGGCCGCAGAGGCGGATCCGCGCGTCGGCAGCTTGGCCTTGTCAGACAGGCGCTGGACGAGGAACGACGATGCGGGGAGGGGAGTCGTCATGGCGAGCTTCTTCGTGGTCGGTTCGGAGGAGGCGAAGGTGGACGGCGGAGGCGAAGAGCGTTTCATTAGCAAGACGCAGAGGTCGCGTCGGCGGCACGCTCTCAACGCGACTGTGCAAAACCTGTTTCGTTTCGACAGCTCCAGATGGCTTTCCGGGTTCACCCCACTGAAGCTCTCGCCACCACGATTCAACTTGAACTCACTTCGGCATCGGCCTCTCGGCCACTTT
>ERZ1463038.102-NODE-102-length-23580-cov-13.047736_pt1 | contig 23580 bp, 32 predicted proteins | sample MGYA00564479_ERZ1463038 | MGnify/ENA primary metagenome ERZ1463038 (study PRJEB39244, sample SAMEA3635134) | Helicobacter pylori | study: EMG produced TPA metagenomics assembly of PRJEB11511 data set (Assembly of a 5300-year-old Helicobacter pylori...
GTCCGTCCAGCGTTCGACGGGGTTACTCATCGCGGCCCTCGGAGTCGCGCTGGCGTGCCGCTACTGGGCGCTCGGGCGGGGCGGGTCGGGTTCGAGGGACGACGAAGACGCCGAAGGAGCGAGGGTTCGTGCGCGGGCCCGCCGACAAGTCTCGAGTGCGAAGCTCCTGAGGTGCACGGTGTCTCTGCGCGGTGGCCCTGTCGTTCGCGTCGATCCCGGTCGTGGCTTGAGCACGGCTCGAAGACAAAGGCAAGGCGGCGGGATGGGAGAGAGGTGAGAGCGCAATTTAGAGGAAGGCGCCAGGGAACTCGCGCCAAAAAACCGGGGTGCGCATGGGGTGCGCGACGGATCATCGCAAATCAAAGGGCTCCTCGAGGCAGGATCTCTTGTGTCTTTACAGCTCACGTGCAGGTCTCCAGAGCCTCCCCAATTCACTGCATATCCTGACGCCAGACGAGGCCGACGACCGCGACACGTCGAGCTTTCTCCGGCTACCCCGCGAATCGAAGCTCTCGAGCTTCCTCTCGGCACGTCGGCGGGGGCCTAAATATCATGCGTGGAGCATTCCGCTTTCGCGCGTGCGTGGGCGCTGAGCAGTGCATGGGTTCTCCTCGATCCTCGTCAGGGATCATCTATCGGCGCAGGAGGTGAAGAAGGACCCGCTGGGCGATCTGGCGCAACCAGAGCTCCGACAAAGCTTCACGGTCAGGCACCACAGGCGCCTGCAGATGAGAGCTCGTCCTCGCGTGCTGCATTGCATGAGCTCCTCCAAACAGTGTCGAGCTGGGTGCACCGCCAGGGGGAAGGTTCAACAGACTCTCCTCTGCCCTCGCTCTCCTGCAGATGCCCTGGCCGAGACAGCATGGCTTCAAGTTGCGGGGCTCACTGGTCACCCGCACTTTTTTGGGTACGCGCCACTGCGCGCATTCGGCACCAGGTCCGCCGCAGAATGTACATGCCGCACAGGCAGCACAGTAGAGGAGCGATCCAAGCACTTGAAGCCTGGTCGAAGCGTTGGACAAATGATGCTACTGCCGCCCTGGTACTCCGAGACCTCCGAGCGCACTCGCTCTTGCCCGCTGGGCGACGAGCAGGCGAGATGGGTCACCACAAGCTGGCTGCCAAAAGCAAAACGTGCTTAAGCCCTTGTAATTTAGAATGAGTCCAAGAGTTCTATATGTACACAGATCCAAGGTCGTAGTGGTGGCAACGGAGGGCAGTTGACAATGCAGGAGCCGGGTCCGCAATGATCGCTGCCACCCGGAGGAATAGATCACTGGGCCAGGACCGTGTGGCGCTCAAAGAATTGGATGAGCTGTAAGAGCGTCATCGCTGATCAGCGAGAGTCCGCCCAGATGGCGTCGCGGCAGCCACGACCAAGTGCAGGACCTACTTTTTGAGGGGCGCGATGCCGCAGAATATCTCGCGGCACCCAAGAGTACGATTGGTCGTTCCTGATGGGACTCGAGTAAGCGTCCGAGCCAGGCTCGGGGGTCCTCAGAAGCCTGCGGACCGTGCGGGGAAGCCTCGACGCACCAGATGATGCACGCATGGACGACGTCGCTCTCCTTGCACAAAGCATGAATAGTGTGCACAAGATCCTGCGATTGCAAGAAATTGGAGGATCAGTCGTCAGACTTCCCAGGCAGAACGGAGCGGCCGCATACCTCCCACTCGAAAACCGGGTCACTCCACACGCGCTCCATCCCTTGATAGAGGTGCTTTCCCTCGAGCGCGTACTCGGCGTTACCGATCGCTGCCTCGTTGACAACGAGCTCGGAAGTCCTGTGGTGGGCCGCACGCGGGCTCGCGAGCACGGGTTCGGCGGCGAGGGGTGCTGGGTCGGCTCCTGCCGAGCCCACGGTGCGAGTGGAGTCTTCGTCGAGGGATTTGGGGAGCGATGAGCATGAGGCTGGGCTTTTGTTGACGGTTGCTGGGAGAGCGAGGAGGCTGCGGTCCGTGGCGACGGGTGAAGGAAGGGGCACGATGGTCGAGATTGCCCCAGGGTTGGGAGGTGCAGATTTTTGTCTCGAGAACGTGTTCGCGGCTGGCTGTTGGGCAGAGATTGCGGCGGGTGGTGCGACGAGCGCCGGGGTGTTGGAGAGGGGTGAGGCACGGTCGACCGACATCAGGTTGATGGCAATTCTTGACGTGAGAGGATTCGGGGCGCAAGGTAAGGAAGAAGATCCGGTGGTGGTACTGTATGCTGCGGGAGTGTGTACGGGCGCTCTGGCCAGTGGGGCGCGCGAAGGCTGGACAGTCGATTCGGCGGAGGGGCCGGAGCCTGGATCGGAGAGCGGCATGGCAGCTGCTGCCGCGGTTTTGGTGCGTTGTGCCGGTGCAGACGAGGGTTCCTTCTCGGCCGGTTCGCTCCTAAAGTCGAGCACGGCGGCGGCCGGAACGAGCGACGGCTTCGCAACCACCGCTTTCGCGACCGCTGGTGCGCCGACCTCGATCGCTCGCCCATTCCCGTTCCCATGCTCAGTTTCGGCGGACGATCTTCGAGCGATATCGAGCTCCCCCATTCGCACTTTGAGCGCTTCGGCGTCCTTGTCGACTTTCGACATGCGGCCGCGCTTCTTTGGCGGCTGCACCATAGGCGACACCGTTCTCGCGCTCGGCTTGCTAGCGCCGGGAGGGGCAGGAGCGAACGTCAGTTTGACTTTGAGGGACGTAGGCGTGAGGTTTGGGGGTGCTGGGCTGTCTTTCGAGCCGCTTGCGACGGGTGTCGCCGCGCTCGTCGCCGCGCGCGGTCGAGGTTGTGCTGGCGTGGCCGACTTGCGAGGCGACTTTTTGGGCGTCGCCTTGATCTCGTGAGCGCGGTTGTAGTCCGCCTTGGATTTACTGCTCCAGTAATCGGCGATCGCGTCCTCGCAGCTGTTGTGGGACCTCCAGGTCAGTCGACCTGCCTCTGGACAGCTGGACTCCCGAACGATGGGGCAGCGCACTCGCAGTTGTAGACCGAATTCCAATCCATTGGCCAGTCTCCGTCCCAGACGATAAGGTACTCGAGGAGCACCTGTAGGTACGCAGGTGAGCACGAAGACGATCGGGGAAGGATGGAAGCGCACCCCTGAGCCTCGGTGGCCTGTGATGCGCTGAACGGTCCCTGGACAAGCGAGGTTCAGTGGGTGGAACATCAGCGAGCCTTGTGGGGACGAACAGAGCTCTTCGACAGGCTCTAGCGGCTCCGGAGCGTGCGGAGGTGGGGGTACCGGTGATCCACTCTCGTCGTTGTCGCTGTCCGACCCGCTCTCGCTGCTGCTCGAGTCGCTGTCCATGTCGTTTCGCTTGCGTTTGAGCGGCATCGGGGGCAGGGTGGATTGAAGCAGGGCAAAGACAGCTGCGGTCGCCGAAACGTTATTCTGATGCGGGAGGGCCGGTCTGGGCCCGCAGCTCGTCGTCAACCGCGCGAGAAGCCGCGAAGTCGCCTTCACGCTCACCACACGACCACCACGATGCAGCAAGTGCGATCTCAAACCGACGCAGCGAATCACGGTTCTCGGACGCTCACGCTCAACGGGACGAGCGCGGACAGCGACGCCACTCTGTCGACGTCGGCACCAGGCCCGTCGACGAGCAGCGCGGGGGTCCTTCGGCTCCGGGGGCGGGCATTGAACCATGCCAAGGTGCAGTGGGAGGACGATGTGGTCGACAACGAGTTCCTCGGCCGCAAGAAGTCCAAGAGTGAGCCGCGCACCCTCGCTCCAGCGACCGCTCGCTCGCTGACACCGAGCTACCCCGCGACCAGTCTGCTGCATCTACCACAAACCCAAGGCGTTCGACGAGTCGTCCGGGGACGAGTCGGACTCGTCATGCGGCTCGAACGACAGCAGGAACGGTCAGGCGCGCCCGAGGCCGCATACGCACCCGCATCCGCATGGTCACAGTCACGATCACGGCTCTTCGGCGGGCGACGGTGCAGGGGCAGGTGGGCAGCGAGTGGGCGCAGAAGGGGGCTCGTCGACCGAGGTAGAGCGCCCGCCGACGCCGCCAGAGCCGAACGCGTACGATCGCCAGCCGAAGAGCGACAAGGGAAAGGGTGCGTCTCTTTTGCTCTGGAGTCGCCGTGATACTACTTAGGGATTGTAGGGAATTGCTGACGCTCATTTGCTTGGAGCAGGCAAGGCTTGATGCCGCGCTCGAGCGTCGACGCTCGGCCAGAAGGGAGGCAGCGGAAGGGAGGTAGCGATGGGACAGGCTTGCTGTCCGAGGTTCTGGCCTGGACTTCTTTCTCTTCCGTAACACCGTACATATAATCCTAGAGTGGTTTGGGCTTCTGGGACCTCGCTCGAGCTGTGCGGCATCACGTGATGGCCAGCACACTGAACGAAGGCCTCTCCCTCGTATCCAACGCTAATCTTCTACTGGAATATCTGGGACACTCGTTCAATGCCGACCACCCACCATCGTCGGTTCGCTCGCCAACGCGACTTGGACTTTCAGGGGCGTGGTCGTCGGCTGCTGCGCAAAAAAGTCGAAGTCGGCGAGTTTTGCGGGTGACGTCTTGCTCCTCACGCCCACCGCCCAGAGGACCTTGGCAGCCCTCACAATCATCCTTACAGCTCGTAGCATCTCTCCCCAGCCCATTCGAGCCCTCGACGATGTCGACGAACCTGTTCGCGATCAAGCGGTTCGACCCCTCGCAGCCGGCGGCGGCGCCGTCCGCGAGCGCGGGCGTGAGCGACCTCGCGGCCAAGATTGAGGAGCGCCGGAAGAAGCGCAAGGCGGGCGAGGCTGGTCTTGGTGGACCGGATACCGACGCCGTGTCCGAGCCTGCGTATGCGGCACCAGCGTCCGCCGCCGCCGCCGCGCCGACGCCCGCGGCGGGCCCGGTGTCGAGTGTCGTCGAGGAGTGGAAGCCCGCGCCGGGAGAGTCGCCCGCTGAGCGAGAGAAGCGCATCAAGCGCGAGAAGCGAGCGCAGAAGCTCGGCGTCGCGTTCGACATGGCACCGCAGGGCCCGTCCGGCTCGACGTACGTGCCCCCGCCCGCGAGCTACGGGCACAGTAACGGTTACCACCCGATGGAGGTCGACCAGTCCGCCGGCATGGGCGCCGGCGCGATCCACCCGGACCGGATGGGCGCGCCCGCGCTCGCGAACGAGGTCAAGGAGCCGAAGCCGCCCAAAGAGAAGACGGTCGCCAAGGCCAACTACCTCAAGAAGAAGAAGGCGCGTGCGAAGGGCCTCAAGCGGGGCGAGCCGCTCGCAAAGCCCAAGCAGCTCAAGAAGGCGAAGGCGCCGCGAGCACAGGACGTCGCCGCGGCCGCTGCTGCCGCCGGGAGTGGCTCGGACGACTCGGACAGCGACGGGGACGACGATGGCAAGGACAAGGACGCGGTGGCGGCCGAGAAGAAGCGCGTCGAGATTCTCAAGAAGAAGGAGGAGCGCAAGGTCAAGCGCGACGCAAAGAAGGCCGAACTCCGTGCGCTCAAGGCCGACGGCAAGGAAGTCCCAGCCCCGACCCCGCGCGTGCTGCCGACCGCGGCGGCCAAGGCGACGGCGACTGCGACGGTTGTACTGCCTGCGCTCGACGTCGATGCCGCACCCGCTGAGCCGTCGGTCGAGGAGCTCGAGGCAGCTGCGGAGGAAGCGCAACGCCTCGCACGCAAGGAGTCGAAGCGCCTCAAGCGCTCCACCCGCCGCCTGTCGCCAGCCCCACCATCACCGTCGACTTTGATTCCGACGCAGGCGCCTCGCTCGCCGTCGCCTGTCGCCGACCTGCCACCGATCCAGGCCGAGGAGCCCGCACCGCTGCTACGGCTCCCAAGCGCGACCCGCCCGGCGCCACCGAGCGCAAAGACGCTCAGCTCGCTCAACGTCCACGCCAGCGTCCGGAACAAGCTCGTCGTCGACCCCGAGACCAAGCTCAAGATCGACGACCCCGCCCTCGCGCTGAGCGAGCGCGGTCAGGCCCGCCTGGGCGAGATGGGCATCGTCGAGGCGTTCGCAGGTCAGTGCTGTTGACGTGTATCATGCAAGGAACATGGTCACTTAGTATCTTACTTTCCGCAGTCCAAACGAGCGTTCTTCCGATCCTCCTCGGCGCCCCGTCCGCGTCGCAGCTCTACACGCCGTTCGCGCCTCCCCAGGACGTCTGCGTCTCGGCGCCGACGGGCAGTGGCAAGACTCTGAGCTACGTGATTCCCATCATTGAGGTGCGCACTCTCTGAAGCTTCTTCAGCTTGTTTCGAACTTCCGCTAAGCACTTGGCCTTCGCAGACTCTCGAGAAGCGGGTCGTCACGCGCCTCCGCGCGCTCATCGTGCTCCCGACCCGTGATCTCGTGTCCCAAGTGCGGGAGACGTTCGAAGCTTTTGGGAAGGGGACTGGCTTGAAGGTTAGTACTCCCTCCCGTTGCACTATGGGTGAATCTGAACGCTATTCCCGACGGCAGGTCGGAACTGCGACTGGTCAGCATTCGTTTGCGCACGAGCAGGTTCAGCTCGTTGGCGAAGGATTCTTCGAGTTCGTCTCTCCTCGTCCCACGCCCCCTTACCTTTTCAATTATTGACCACGATCGCCCGTCGCAGACAACTCGTGGGAGGCTCGAGCCAGATCGACATCCTCATCGCCACCCCAGGTCGGCTCATGGATCACATCCGCGCCACGAAGGGCTTCTCTCTCCAGCACCTCCGCTACCTCGTACCTTTCTGTCCTGGAAAGCGAAGTCGCAACAACACTTACGCCATGCTCTCGCACAGGTCATCGACGAAGCCGACAGGTTGCTTAACCAGTCCTTCCACGAGTGGCTCCCAAGCATCCTCGCCGCACTCAAGCCGCCAGCAGCATTGACTCTCACCGAATCCGTGGGTGCGATGGCGCCGGACTGGTGGGACGTCGAGGTCGGTCGTGTGGCGTCGGACGTCGACGAGCGCAGCCTGCATTCGGTGCGTGTTTCACGACGTCTTCCGTGAGCTTTTAACTAAGTCGCCGAGACGTTGACAGTGCCAGAAGCTCCTCTTCTCAGCCACCCTCTCCCGCGACCCCGCCAAGATCGACGCGCTCCACCTCTCGCGGCCGATCTTCGTCTCCGTCGAGGATGCCCTCGATGGCAACTACGACGACGACGAAGTTGACGACGAGCTCAAGTTCACACTCCCTGCCACGCTCAAGGTTCGCATCGCTCGTCCTGCGTCAGGGAACTTCTTGCTGACTTGTTCCGCACTGCTCCGCAGGAGTTCATGATCGTCTCACCCGCAAGCCACAAGCCGCTGTACCTCTTCCACCTCCTCCACACGCTTTCCGTATCCTCGGCCCTATGCTTCACCAAGTCTGTCGAGGCCGCCGTTCGGCTCGCGAAGCTTGTTGACCTGTTCGAGGACGAGCGCGTCGCGGCGGACCCCGAGGCGAAGAAGGCCGTCGTGCACACCTACTCGAGCGATCTCTCGCCGAGTGAGCGGAACCGCGTGCTTGCCAGCTTCAAGAAGGGCGAGATCCAGATGTGCGTCTCCGTCTCAGCAGGCTTCGTCTGTGGAGAAAAGGAAGGCTGACACAGTTTCCTGCAGGCTCATCTGTTCCGACCTTATTGCTCGCGGGATTGACTTGCCGGACGTCTCGCACGTCATCAGCTACGACATCCCGACCGACATGCGCAAGTACGTCCACCGAGTGGGTCGCACGGCGCGTGCCGGCAAGTCGGGTGACGCCTGGAGTCTCGTCGAGGACCAGGAGGTATTGCTCTTTATATACACTCCTACGCTGCTTCGCACCCTCTGATCCTCGCCCATCGCAGGCCGCTCCGTTCAAGGCGATCATGACGGGCGCTCAGCATGAAAAGAAGATCAGCCGCATCCGCGTCAAGGACAGCCTCGTGGAACCTTTCGTCGCGCATTACCAGGTTCGTCTCTTCCGGCCCGTTCTTGACCTTGAGTCTCATCCGAATTCACCGACAGACTGCACTGGAGAAGCTGCGCATCCACTTTGCGACGGGGAGGAGGGAAGAGGCATAGTCTGAAAATGATGCGACTGGAGACATTTGACGCTCAAGCTGATTGCTGCATGCTGTCTGTGCTTCGATTTCATGCCGGCGGCCGTCATGACCAACGACTCCGAGCATGAGCTCGGTTAGCGGAGCCGTTTTCGCAGCTTCGCGTCCCAAGCCTTTCAGATCTTGCTCTCAAATGATTCACAAGAGGGTAGTCATAGTTGCCACGCCTGGTTATCACTTGCCTCGCCCACGTTGCCGCGTCGCCTCTACAGGTGCGGCACCCGTATCGTCGTCCCCCGTCAAGATGCGCACACAGATCTTGAAACCTTTAAGGTCTGAAGTAAGAGCAATGAGGAAATCTGAAAGGCAAGCTGGATTCGGTGTACTAACAATCTCGCGGGATGTATATGTCACGATGCGGTGGGAACCACTCCGCACGGACCGAACCCGGCGGACACTCGTCGAGCAGGGAGTAGTTCCGACGTAAGATGCTCTTGTGGAGCTTGCTATCAAGCTTGAACGGATGGACCATCCAGCAGCACGAGACCTGTGGATACAGGGGCAGGCCAGAATCGCGCCGTCCGATGTTGAGGCGGGTGACGTCCGCCCGGGCTCTCTTGACGACCTCCTGACCCATGAGCGTGTTGCTGTGGTAGAGCTGATGCCTTTCCATCAGAATGTGGCTCAGCGTGTCGAATAGTGTCAAGCACCTTATAGCGGCGAAGAACAGCGCACCGGACGTAAGCTATCACGGGAAACAGTGTCAGCCTCGACGATAGCCATTTGAAGCTTCTGCGCACCTCGAGCTCAGAAACCATGAATCCAGTGGGCACACTACTCGGCACCGTAGATTCGGCAGCTCGCCGCTTCGACACGGCCGACTGGAGACCAACGTAGCTACACACGTTGCGGGTGAGTTGAGGTTGGAGAGCGCGCAGGATAGAACCGCTTACCGTCGAATTCCGTGAGTGGCTTCGATATCGTCTGAGATCAAGAGCGAAAGTAGATTCCAAGCGTCTACGGTCGCTGCCTCCACTTGCTGAAACGTCCTCAGCATTCCATTGCCTTGTTCGAGCATTTCGGGCCGTGCGAGAGCTCCTAAAAGAGTTTGAAAGAATAGCTTTCGAACAGTCTCCATGAGATCCGGCCTCTCCAGCTCGGGGACGTCCGAGAGAGAATGAACACAACTTCGACAAGGGTGCGTCAGCCAAGTATGAGTGCTGCTAGCACTACAAAGCACTCACTAATCTCGAAGCTCTGCGGCGGGAGCTCGGACGTGCGAAAGTTGACAGTTCTTTCGGCTGTTGGGGAACAACTCCACCGATCTGAGGATAAGACTGTCAGAGGGTCGCGATGAGTGGGGAATAGCGTGCGGCCCGACCTCCAGCGTCCAACACTGTTGACCATCGAGGGATGTCAGCACCGCAGCACACTCGATGTAGGGGAAGGCTCACGTTTTTCCGTTCCCACCTCCGCCACAATCAGAGCAGCAGCGATACGCCGCACCACACGGATTGCATATGACCTCCGCGACGAACGTGAACGTCGAGGGGAGCGCGAGTGAGATCTGACCTGCGCCAAGGACTCGCGTGCAGATATCACCTGCCGAGGGTAAGAAAAGTCAGACGATCCCATCGCGGACGCAGAAAGGTGGACACTCTGCACATCGGATCTCGTCCACCTCTGGCGCCGTTCGCTCGCTTCGAGCGTGAACGGGCGATTGCTGTCGCCTCGACGATTCAGGCATCTCTGGCTCTGGGTTGATCTCCAAATGAAGTTTATCAACTGCGGCGGATATTGAAGAAGCGGAGTCGAAGCTGTCGGGACCATCGACCTCGCCGTCGTGACGGCCTGAGGGCTGGTCGCTCGGGCCGTCCAAGCACTCGATGCAGACGAGCTCGATCTTCGGTAATGCGGTCACCTGTAGCCAGTCGAAGTTTCCTCGGGGGCGAAGTTCGGCGATACCGGCCCCGCAGGTCCAGCACGAGCCGTTGCGAACGAGGAGGGTTGGCGGCGGCAGTGCTTTGGAGACCTTGCAACGAGGTGGCTTGGCCAGCGTGGATAGGTCCGAGACGCTGGACGGGCCTAGAATTGGCAAAGAGGTAGAGTAGAACGATGAACGTTTCGTGGAGAGTTCGAGGACAGTCAGAGAGGGCGATGAGGGGAAGGCTTGCGCGTCGAGCTTGTTGCGGGTGGGAACGTGACGATGGGGCAGATGGCTCAAGGAATGATTCGTGTATCGTGTCGTGGTATCTGGGGCGAGATTTTGAGCGACTGGTGTAGTGTTATTGACGATAGGTGGCCGCAACGAAGAGAAGTCGAAGATGAAGGACGTGGGCGCGTCGGGGACATCAAGTGAGGTCGGTTCTCCTCGAGGTCGTTGCGCGAAGTATTCATACTCTGGGTAAAGGTTTCTCCTCCTGATACTCACATGAGAGGAGTGTCGCCTCGGAGATACCGAGAGATGGGGTGGCGCGGAGGGTGCTGGTGTGGGGACCAGGCTGTGCCTAAAAACAACGTCAGTTGGACCTTCCCTTGGGTTGGAATTCGCACACGTAAGCCTGGACTTACATATCCGAGTACACATAGCTCCAGGGCGTAGACGCATGGCCGGCAGCGCTCACCCCCTGAGAGCGAGCCCGGGTCAGTCAGGACTCCGCGAAGTCACTCCAGATGCGGTACTGACCGTTGCAGACGCGGCTCCCTCACACGAGCCTCTGGGAAGTGGCCAAGAGAGACGCCGGTCGCCTCCTGTCCGAGTCCCGAAGGCTTGCTCCGGCGCTCCAAGCAGCGCTCCAAACGCACCGTGACGACTCCCGGGGCCCGGCGCCGGCACCGGCGCGCTGTCGCTGTACCCGCCAGTCCGTGTCTCGTTTGCATGGTCGCCCGATGAGATGAGTCGCGAGCAGCTGCTCATGACAGGAGGAGAAAGAAGCCGTGGCACTCGGATTCAGAGGCAAGGAGGTCGCGTAGTAGAGAGGCCTCGATCTGAGCTTCTGAGCCCTGCGGTGGGTCTTGGCTGGGTGGGTGGAAGGGTGATCATTAATATGGTCCACGAACTCGAAAAGAGATGTCCGCGGAGGCAGATGGTGCCAGTGGACTCTGGATCGAGACTTGTCGTTATTCGCGAGATACCGCAGCCTCGGACCAACACGTCAGACGGGCGTTTCGTCCGGTTCTCGGCGGAAGGTGTCGCCGGCGAGGGTCACCGTCGACTGCCACAGTTGCAGCGACCTCTGTCGAAGGTTGACGATGGTAAGCAGCTTTCGACCTTGCAACCGCCGTAGACGCTGAGCTGACCGGTCCAATCGCGCTCCCCTTCCTGTCCTCCGCCGCCGATCTCACGCAGGCGCTCGCTCGCTCGGCATCCGGTGTCAAGCTCCCACCAGACGCGAACCGCATCCTCTTTGTCAAGGTATGTCGACTGCGCTCGGCCTCGGCCCTGTACTCGCTCGCGCCAGCGGAAGGCTGACTCGAACACGCTGTGGCGAACGCACGACAGAACCTGAACTACAAGACACGGGGAGACGACCTGTACGACCTGTTTGGCAAGTACGGGGCGGTGCGGCAGATCAGGCTGGGGAACGAGGCCAAGACACGTGAGTCTGGGAGCCGGTGGAGCGGCGCGGGTGGGATCTCGAGCTGACCTTGTGCTCGTTGGCACGGCGCAGGTGGAACGGCCTACGTCGTGTTTGAGGAGATCATCGATGTGAGAAATGGTCCCCGGAGTCGTGGAGCCCCAAGCAGGACCTGATTGAGCTGACGCACGACTCCAATCTCACAGGCCAAGAACGCGTTCGACCACTTGAATGGTTTCCATCTCCAGGAGCGGTATCTCGTCGGTTAGTGCTGCTCGCGCACCTGCACCCGTCGCCGCAGGACTGAGCTCGCGTCCCGCAGTGCTGTACCACCAAGCAACAAAACTGGCGTCGAAGCAGGACATCGCTCGACGAGAACAGGACGTCGCAGCGGCCAAGATCAAGCTCAACATCGTCGACGAGTAGCCTGGAGACTGTCGTGAGCGCCGGGGCCCTTGTGTAAAGCGGCGAAGGGCGCTGTAACAACTACTGTGCATCAGCGAGCGCCGCCACGCCGCATCCTCGTGCGTTGTGGGACATTGCCTCGTTGGGGAGTGCGTGTGTTTTGGTGACGAGCTTATGTGACACTCCTCCGGCTATCGGGCTGGCGGGGGCGCCTGCTGACCGCGAGCTGCGAGACCGCACCTCCGCTTCAACGAGGCAAGACGCGAGGCTCTTCGTGGCACGTGCAAGGCCGGCGTGATGTCGTGTCAGTCATTCGTGAGGATCTTTTCGTTCCCTCAATATCAATGACGAGCGGCAGGTTTCGCAGGCGTAGATCCTGGACCGAAGTCGACGGTGCTCAGGTGATTGCTCGCTTGACCTGCGAAGGTACCCTTAACCAATAACTGTAAACCAACAGAATCACGTTCTGTTACGAAACTGTATACGGGCGACGGAGTCGGGATCGCACCTCACAAGCGGGCAAGGGCGCCTCGCGCTAAGGCAGCGCGCGTGCCGCCGGGGGGTATTCGACGTCGGACGTCAGGTCGCGTTTCGCTTGATCCTCTACGTCGATCAGCTCGTTCGGTCTCTCGTCTCGTGGCATCAGCATCCTTCCTCGGCGCACAGAGTGTCATGTGGACTGGCTTTGCAACGACGTTCGTCTGGCCGTCGGGGGTCGCGAGCCAGACTTTCGCGACGTCGGAGAACCGGCCACCGTTTGCCGTGAGAGTTGATCTCTAGATTGAGCCTAACACGGTCGGCTGACTCGTCGGCGTATTGGCTGTCCGTGCTTACAGTGGTGGCTCCTCGTGAGCTGCAGCGCCCCATCCGCCTTCAGGTGTACTGACGCCCTCCATCATTCAGCACGCACTTTTATTTGCGACTGTTGTGTCACTACTTTGGAGTTATACTTCAACAGTGCAGTTTTCGAAGGACACCAAAAGGATGCGCGTAAGGCCGCTACCCTCTTCTCGACTCCCGGGTGACACCACCTTATGCTAATCGCCCTCCCCAGGCAATAATTTGGACACTCTTTTCAATAGACGTGCTATCGTCTGGGATCAGCCTCGGTCAAGCGTTTTGGTGAGAGTCCCGGATGAGAGTGCAGTCGACCGTTCTGATTTACGCCTCCTGCGTGCAGGTACGCAGCAACACAGACCAAGCCAGGCTTCGCGAAAGCATTGATCGGGCCTCTCGACACAATCTCGCCACTTCTTTCTGGGGCGTCGGCCGTCCTTGTGCAGCTCTTCCTGGCGCACCGCTGCTCCACGGTTCGTGCGAGGCCGGCCTGCGAAGCCTATTTCCGCCCAAGATTGCTCTCCGGGATCACAGTTTTCGCTTCGTGTTCCTCTCGCTTGTGGTTTCGGCGGCCAGCATTTCCTTTTGCTGTAGCGTCTGTGAGCCTGTTGCGAGATCTGCTCGGTCGGAGACAGGACGCGGTCACTCACTCCTCCGCGACAGTTGTCACCATCTTCTGCGTAATGGAGGAGCATGGTTTCGGCTTCCGAATTCAAGCCATGAATTTTGTCAAACTCCTCGTCGGTGCGTCGAAGCTCAGCTTCCTCGTCCGGGAGATCGCTCATGTTAGCGTTGCAGTCCTCTGGCTGTGGCTGAGTGCAGCAATCGATTGCGCTATCACTGTAGTGCTACTCTTTCATTCGGTTCAACGACAAGTGACAGGTCTAGACGACTTCGCCGATCCTAGCCACCGCCGTGCGCTTTCGACCGCGGTATTGACGTTCGGTGCGCACCGCACAATGAACGTGCCCGGAGTACAGCTGGCTCACAATCACTTCTAATTCAGTGACCTGCGGAATCGGAGCGGTATGTGCACTGCTATTTTCGCGGTCGGCCGGTCAGATGCACGTCGACCTCAGCTTCTTCAGCAAGTGTAGGTCCTGTTCTCAAGTCAGCGAGTCATTCACTGACGCTCTCCCTGACAGATCCTCTCCCAATACTGTACACCCTATCTTTTCTCCTATCTCTTTCCACCCGAGCGCACCTCGTGCCGGCCACGCCAGCGCCGGCCGCACGCCACACCTCTCACAAATTCGAGGCGAACCAGGCAATGTCGACCTACACGTCTGTGAAGCGAGATATAGATGGAGTATTGAAGCTTTCGCCCGGGTTGATGTCCCAGAATGTGTTTGAGGGACTGTCCGTGGTACACGAAGCGGGGAGCCTGGGACGCGGCTCGACAGGCACGTACACAGCCCTCTAAATGTAGAATTGGGGTGAATATGGAGATACAGCAGCAGTGTCTACTCGGTCTTGACCTTTTTCCCTGTTCGCCCACCGCTCTTGCTGGGCGACGCGACCCGCGCCTCCTCGACCTTGTCGTCCTCGTCGCTCTCCTCGCGCTCCAAATACTCGACCTTGACCACCTGCATCCTTCTCCGCTTCCCCGGGGTGGTCAAGAGCTCGTCTAGGTCCGTCTCCCACTTGGCTTTGACCGGCTTCGTCGGCGTCGTGCGCGGTGCGGCCTTCTTGGGTGACGGCGACGCGGGCGACTTGAGGTCGGCGAAGAAAAGCACCTGCTGCGCCCAGCCTGCCTTTGGGCCCCAAAGATCTGCAAGCTTGTTGGCGACCTTGTCGTGCAGGGCGGGCGTAAGCGCGGTCGTCTTGGAGGCGGGGAAATGGTAGTCCCTGATCGCGATCTTGTTGAAGACAGGGCCTTTTAGTCTCACCCACAAGATGCACCAGCAAAAAGAGGGGCTCACCTGGAAGACGTGCGTGTCCACGGGGACGACGTGCGCCCAGCCGAGTCCAAACAGCGCGACACAGTCTGCCACCTTGCGCCCGACGCCCTTGAACGCGACGAGCTTCTCCCGAACCTCCTCCAGCGAGCCGGCAAAGTTGCCGAACTTGAGCCCATCGAGGTACGAGTCCGTGGAGCAGCCGCCGTCGCTCGCGAGCTCCGTGAGGAGCTCTGCCGTCACTTGAACGAACGGGGCACGGTAGCCAAAGCCGAGGCCACGGAGAAGCGGGTCGGTGCTCGCCGGGGTGAAGGACGGCGGTGGCGGAAAGGAGTAGAGCGTCGGCGCCGTTGGTGGTGCGCGAGCGGGAGACGCAGGAAGCGCGGCGAGCGACGCCGGGGTCTGGATCGTCGACGCGTCGAACAGAGTCGGATGGGGGAGGGGCAGGCCGAGCGCCTCGGAGACGCGGTTCAGCATCAGTCCGATGCGCCCGATGTTGTTGTTGCTGGAGCAAATGAAGCTGACTCGGCCGAGCGGCGTTAGCGCCTCGCAGTCGCTCCCGATCACAAATGGCCGGGCGGCACGCACCTGATCAACGTCTCCCATGGGTCCTGCTGCAGCACACGGATGCCCTCGAGCCTCGCTCCACCGTCCTCGGCCAGCTTCTTGGCAAAGTGCGGGTCGGTCGCGCGCCACCGCGCGTAGAGCGGAGCAAGTTTCGTGTCCAGCGCGAAGTAGTGCTGGAGCAACGCTCCGGTCGTGTCGCTCTTCAGGTCCGCGCCGAGTGCAGCAATCGAGGCTGGGGAGTGGGGGTAGAGCGAGCGGTAGTGGATGCCCAGACCTGCGGATGTGACCGCGCATGAGCTTCCAAGGTCGGTCAAGGTGCCGCGCGAGCCGTAAGAGCACTCACGGTCTTGCCGTAGGACGACGGTTCGGTCTCCCCAGCCCATGGCCCACTCCTCACCTCCCATGGGCTTCTCGGCCGTCGGCGAGTCGGGTGCAGAGTCCGGCGCGGTCGCATGGATCGCGTCGAGGCGCAGCCATCGGAACGACTGCCCACTCTTGAGGACCGTGGCGAGGTTCAGCTCGACGGGGAGGACCGACAGGAAGCGCAGGGGCGTCGACAGCATCTTTGTGGAGGCGTGGGCAGAGTGCGGTCCGTGCGAACGAGCTGCACGAGTCGGCAAGTGCAAGGAGAGAAGAGCATACACGCACGCAAGGGACGGCAACGTGCGAAACCTTGCGCTCGTGCATGCGCGAAACGTTTCCCGCGCGAAACCTCTCTCGGTACCGGCCAGAGTGGCAGCCGGTGACCCCGCTCTCGCTCGCGCTTGTTCACCTTGTCCCACCACCCGAACCTCCCGAAACTTCGAAAGCACGCGATGGCACCTTCACCACCACCAGGCGTCGAGTACGGCAAGCAAAGGTGAGCCCCAGAGCCCATCCGAAACGTCGAAGGCTCCGGGAACCCCAAGGCGCGCTCGAGCTCGTGCGGTACTGCCGCACACGATTGTTGGATCGTGAGCTGGCAGGCAGTAGGAAGTGCCGTCGTCGGGGCATTCGCGGTGTGACAGCCCGGTGGGGTTCCGTGCGGCTGGGCGGGGCCGGCGCCTTGGAGTCGGCCTCGCGGGAGCAACATACCTCAGGAAGGGGTGGCAAGGATCAAACTTGTAGCTGACTGTGACTCTTCGTCTTTCAGGAGCCCGCTCGACCAGAACGCCGTCGACTCGTACCTCGAGAAGCATGTCGCGGGCTTCGCCGCACCGTCAGACATCAAGCAGTTCAGCTTCGGGCAATCGTAAGCATCGAATTCTGGTTTGGAAAGACAAGAATCTCATTTCCTTGCGCAGAAACCCGACGTACTTTGTCACCGCCGCCAACGGCTCGCGTTACGTCCTGCGAAAGAAGCCGACCGGCAAGCTCGTGTCCAAGACGGCCCACGCGATCGAGCGGGAGTACCAGATCCTCGACTGCGTCGGAAAGACGGGCAAGATTCCCGTGCCGAAGATGTACTGCCTGTGCATGGACGACAGCGTGCTCGGAACGCCGTTCTACGTGTGAGTCGTGACCTGTCACGGGCCGAGAAGCGCTGCATTGACTGAAATCTCTGGAACCCAAGGATGGAGTACATCGAGGGACGGATATTCACGGACGTGAGGATGCCGGAAATCAAGACGAAGGAGGAGCGCACAGCTTGGTCCGTACCCGAAGCGAGCTCGCGACGGAAGGCACCGGAGCTCACCGGTCGTTTGCAGCTGGAAGTCCATCGTCAAGACTCTTGCCGACCTCCACAAACTCAAGCCGGATGAAATTGGCCTCACTGGATTCGGGTCCACCAAGCCCTTCTATCCGCGTCAGATCCGGTGAGCCGCGTCCCAGCGTGTCCGTCCCTGCGCGAGGCTAACCCCCGCCCTTCAGATCGCTCTCAAGGGTATCCCAGGCGCAAGCGGCTGTCGTCGATACGGCGACTGGATTGCCGGTCGGCGAGATCCCCAACTTCCAGTTCCTACTCGACGCGTTCGCTCAGAGTTGCCCGAACGGTGACAAGTGGGAGGGCGGAATCGTGCACGGCGACTTCAAGTGTGACAACATGGTAGGCACACACTTCACTCGCTACCTACCATTCGTATCGAGCTCAAGCTGGCTCTGCTTAGATCTTCCACCCAACGGAGCCGAGGGTCATCGCTGTGCTCGACTGGGAGCTGTCAACTCTCGCAAGTGACGTTCCGCGAACCTACAGCCCACAAATCTAACCTTCTGTCGCAGGGTCACCCCTTTTCGGACTTGGCAAACCTTCTCCAGCCGTTCTACATCCCCGAGACGAGCCCCGTCTCGTCGTACCTCGTCGCACTGCGGTCAGTTCACGCCTGGCTTGTCTGATCAGACGCTCCTCGTACTCACCCGGACCTGAATCAAACAGCGACATCCCAGAGACAGACCTCCCCATCCCTAGCGCCGACACGCTGATCCGAACCTACGCCGAAGCCGTGGGGCAGCCGTATCCGCTGCCGCGCTGGCCCGCGTGCACCGCCTTCGCCTTCTTCCGCGTAAGCTTCTCCCCGCTGAATCTCGAATACTTCGAGAAGCTCACTCTCGTTGATGTTCCAGCTGTCCGTCATTCTTCAAGGCATCGCGGCGCGCACCGCCAGGGGCCAAGCCTCGAGTGCGAACGCAAAAGTCGTGGGGACGTTCTTCAAGCCGCTTGCCGGTCTCGCGATGGAGACCATCACGAAATCCAAGGCGGAAGGGAAGCTGTAGACTCTACCCGCGTATTTGAAGCCACCCTTTGTCGGTCATGCTCCTGGCCCGAAACAGGCAGTAGCAATTCAATTGAAGTTCTAAACCTGTGACCTTTACCGGGGAGGATGCCGGGGCCCGGAATTCTCTTGGCAGCGCGGGGGCCCTGGTGCCAGCCATTACACTTGCGAGGACAAAGGAGGACCATGCGATCACGCTTCGCAGCTTGATAGCGTATGATTCGACGGCCAACGCTGGTTTCAGATCTATGGTGCAGATCTGGGTCAGCCAGAAGCCGAAGCAAAGCAGTGGGTGCAAGTCCGGACTTTGCAATCGCAGCGTTTGGGTGGAAAACTGACAGGTAGCGACCTTGTTCAGCTCCCAGGGTCTGTGAGGACCATATCCATCGAAGCCACACGTCCCTCCCAGTAACGTCCAGCAACAGCAGAGGAATTCATGACGCGCGTTCCCAGCCACGGACCCTCTGGCCTTTCCCAGGCGGGGTGTGCGGTCTGGCCTCGGGACCGGGAGTGCCACTTTTCCGGCCGGGACTCGACGCGGCTTTGCCCTCCCCCCGCGAATCTGTCTCTCCTACGTCCACCTCGCCAGTCTCCGGTTTTCCCCCCGTACCAACCGCTCATGAGCTGGTCGAACGCGCCGGAGATGGCGTCGTCGCGACTGTCGTTCTCGCTGCACGCGCTCGGCCTGGTGGGGACGTACGCGCTTCAGAGCTTGCTTTCTGAAAGGATCATGAAGGGAGCCTATGGTACGCGTTCGTGCTTCCCGGTTCGCGTCTCTAGCTGCTGACGTCTTCGTCGCCACTGCACCAGGACCCGACGCGAAGCCCTTCTCGTCCTCCTTCCTCCTAATCTTGGGCGCATCCCTCTTCAGCATATTAGCTGCGGTGCTCCTGGCTAGTATCCAGTCACGAGGCTCAGAGACCGTCGTCCGGCGGTTACGACCATCGAGTCCACTGTCCGCGTGCGTTAATGAGCTTCAAGCTGCCGACTAAGGCTCACCTGCTTGGTACATGCAGGTATGCATCGTGGCGGGCGTAATCGTTCTGGGGATGGCGGCTCAGCTCGAGTCTCTCAGACTCGTCTCATTGTGAGTGCTACCTGACGGTCGCGGCCCTGTCCAGCAAGCAAGGCGGAGGAAAAGCTCTGGGTTGACGCGCCAACAGTACAACACAGACTCTCACAAAGTGCATCGATATGGTTCCCGCTCTCCTGATCAGTCTGGTGGTCTACAAGAAGGAGCGCCGCCCCAACGAATGGATCGCCGGCGCTGCGATGATTCTCGGGTGCGTCCCACCCAGCCGTTCAGCTGTCAGAGGCTGATCTTTCCTGATGTACAGATACTCCGTATACCTCGCATCCCAGTACTCTTCGTTTACCTTCCACCAACCTACAACCGAGGACTCGGCTACCACTCTCGAGGCGTTCCCCGCCACCGTCGCCGCGATCTACCTCGCTGGTTACCTTGCTTGCACCGCGCTTGTACCCGTGTTTCAGGAGCGAAATTTCGGGCATGGAATTTCGAGCTCTGATCCGCTCGCCCTCAACTCACCGGTCCTGGATCAGATGGTACCTTCCTCATCAAGGGTCGTGCGTGGGCGGACCGGGACTCACGTCCATTCCCATAGGTCTGGACGAACGTCTTCGTTGCATTTATGTCACTGGGGTGGTGTGCCTATACAAGCGTTTCAGGAGCACTAGGCCCCAATCTCGCGCTGTTGCTCGCGACCCCCTTACTGGCGCTACACGCGACCGCGTTCTGCGCCGTTTCGGCGCTGGGACTGGTCATTTTTGCGAGCTTCACGTCAACTTTCGTCCGTTTCCCTCTGTGTGGCGAAGCCGCAGCCGTCATCCTGACATGCGTACGAACAGGATCCATCGACGGCCAATCTGCTCATCGCAGCGCGGCAGTTTTTGAGCATTGCCCTCAACGCCGGTGAGTTCCTCAGGTTTCCTGCTCCGAGGTTTATGATTCGCTGACTGGTTCAACGACAGTCGTTTTTGGAAACTTCCACTCCATCGGTGCGCTCGGGTGGATGGGCATCGCGTGGGTCGCTGGCGGCGTTCTTGTGGAAAGGATCGCTGCTCCACCAGCTTACAGCAAGATGTCCATGGAAGACTTCGGCGGAAGTGAAGAAAAGCTCGGCCACACTTCAAGTAAGCCACCATTTCCCCCCGGCAGTCCGCACCTCTCACCCGCTTCGCTCGCAGGGCTCTCCCGATGCTTTGTCCCGCTCTCCGCGCCAATGATCATCCCCCTACTTCTTTGGTTCACCGCCGCTCCACCCCCTATAAGCCTACAAGGTGGGGTGTACGCCCTGCAGCTCCACGCGGCCGTTCGACCTCATTGCGCTCACTCCGTCCCCGCGGTGCGGTACAACACCACAATTCGCACGGCGTTCGCAAGCTTCCCCCGCTCAGGGAATAGCTACATGCGCAGTCTTCTTGAGCGCGGAACTGGATACCAGACGAGCTCAACCTGTGAGCAACTTTGGCTTTGGGATCTCGATGGGAAGCTGACGCACACCGCAGACTGTGACAAGACTTTGCCGAGCTTCTTGGGAGAGTGCGACCGGAAGTCAAACTTCTTTGTCAAGGTACGACAATCATTCGGTGGGGGCTCGGGGCACATGCTAACCCGGACGGGTCACGACAGACACACTACCCGGCGTTGCCGCAAGAGGTGCGGCCAAATATCGAAGACCACTTTCAGCGATACGGTCAAGCAGTGCATCTAGGTCCATCAGAATCATCACGTTTTTCGAAACTACTCTGACTCTTGGATACCCCATAGTTCGGAACCCGCTCGACTCGATCGCGTCCTGGTGGAACCTCATCCACGCGCCAAAAGTCGAGGGGCTCAATCGGCACGAGGGCAAAGCCAAGCTCGTCGTATTCAACGACAAGCAGCGCCCACAACTCATTGAGTTTGCGCATCGATGGCGGGACCACGCGCTCTATTGGGAGCAGGCACCCATCCGCACACACACGATGCGGTACGAGGACCTTCGAGCCGACCCGATCCCAGCGGTGAGGTCGCCCATCGTTCAAACTGCGAGCCTCCGGGGCTGATTATTTTACTCTCTAGATGATGGGTCTCGTCACGTTCCTCCTCCCGCCTCAGGACCGTCCGAGTCTGGAACGACTCGTCTGCCTGGCGGAGGAGAAGAGCAACGTGAACGAGCCGTAAGCCGCTTTGATCTTGACGAGCACTGTTCTAGTACTTAGTCCTACAATTACCGCAGATACAAATCCCACAAGATCGACACCTTCGCGTCCTGGCCAATGTGGCCTGAAGACATTCGACATGAGGTCCTCGAGATCGTCCGTCGGCCATTCTGTTCCTTTGGCTACGATCGAGTACTTCTACAGCACATGGGAGACATCCCGGAACTCCGAGGATTCTGCACGGAGGTGAAGTTCGACGGTGGGGCGACAGCCAAGTACGAGGGGTGTGCGCGAGGGTGCGGGCCATTGATACCGCCTGCACCTGTGACCCCAGAAATTCCGCCTCCTGTAGATCCAGCGGAGCCAGGGGATCCGGTAGAGCCAGTGCAGCAGACGCCGCAGGTGAAATAATGACTACCTCACCACGGCCGGCATGGGTCGAGATCTGAGGGTCGCCTCTTCAGCGCCGAGGCGTAGTGGGTAGAACAACAGGGCAAGTGTCTTTCGTATAAAAAAGCTACACGATCAAGTGGTCAAGTGTCGCCGGGCCCATCGAAGGGCGAGCGAAACGGATTGCGGTCCGGCCTCCCACTTTTCGGAGTGTACTGACTCGGCTGGCGCCGTGGGAGGTCCGGCACCAGGGCTGGAAATGCCCCCAGGCTCGGATACCCGACTCCAACCGCGTTTGGCGGAGGCGAGAGCGGCATCTGCGTCGGGTGGCGGTACTCATCGGCGTCGGCTGTCGACAGGCGGTAGTCGAGAAACGACGACCCTTGGCCCATCGCGAGCGCTGGCTGTCGCAGCCTCGGCGGGTCGTGCGAGTCGTACGTCTCGTCTGCGACCTCGTCCCAGGCGCGCCGGTCGCCGCGAGGCCCGAACGACGACGCCAGGCTCGGGTTCCGGTCCAGCGGCTTGAACCCGCGCATCGCGCTCGCGACCGCGCCGACGGCCCCGCGGAGGCGTCCTGTCCCCGTCGCGAGTGGTCGGTGGAGGTATCCACCCGTGCGAAGGTCGATCGTCTCGCTGTCGCGCCGCGCGCGCGAGCGGAGGCCGCCGCCGCTGGACGGGTTGCTGAGGGCCGGGAGGTGCAGCGACGACATCTGGAAGCGCTGGACCGGCGCGGGCGAGGGCGAGCTGTTCGGGTCCGGCGAGGATTTCGGGGACACAGAGTCGTGTCCGGGGCTGAAGAAGTCGATCAAGGACGCCCACGAGCGGCCAGCGGCGTACGACGTTTGGGGCGCCCGAGAGGAGGGGACGTCGAGGGGCGTCGGTGGGAAAGTGTAGGTTGGGAGTGGGTCATCGCCGCGTACGGGCGCCTTGGAGACCTCGTCGGCGACTGGTCGCGGTTGCGAGAGCTGGAGCGTCCGTAGGTCGAACTTCTCGCACGAGAAAGTCGGCGCGCGAGAGCCCCTTCGACGGCGCTCCCACATGTCGCCCCCTTGGTGAGCCCACCAGACGCCGAAGAGGCCCATGGCGAGTACGAGAAGCCAGAGGCATATGCAGATGATGAAGCCAAGGCGCTGGCTCCGGAGCGTCGCGGCGTAGCGGTCGATGAGGTTGTTGACGACCGAGGTAGTCGAGACGGTCGAGTTGGGGGAAGTGAGAGACGAGGTGAGCTCGTTGGTCCGGTTCGAAGAAAGAGTGAGGATTGTGGGCGAAACGGTGGGGAGCGAGAGGTGCGCGTGGTCGTGGATGAAGGTAAGCGCTGTCTCAACGCCCGAGACTTTGCTGCCGATGAGACACTGTTTGAGGCTGAGAGTCAACTGGAGATACCGAGACCGATCCTGAGCTGAGAGCGCACGTAGACGAGGTCGAGCGCAGGGTCCTGCAAAACTGTGTTGTTGAACATGTCCGTGACCGCGCCCTGTCCCAAAACGACTTAGTTCTCCCAAGGCAGGAAAAGACAGCCGAGTAGACAGCTTACCGTAAGGCCAGTGTAGAAAGTGTTTAGCGTCGAATTGATCGCGGTCGTCGTAGTGTTGACCCACGAGAACTTTGCCAGTGCGAAAGGTGTCAGCGCCCACTCCGTCGCCCAAACAGGGGAGCAGGAGCTCACCAAGTCGTTGTTGATGCCGTCTTGGACGCCGACAATGAGGGTGTTGGTGCTGTTCGCAAAGTGGGCGCTCGAGTTGTCCATGAGCGCGTCGACCTGCGACGTGAGGCTCTGCGCAAAGACGCCGGCGCCCTGGTTGGCTGTGTACCTCGCAGCGTCACGGATAGGACCCTCGACGACGGCGAGCTGGATCTCGACGCCGATGATGCCGACGACGCCGAGCGCGAGGAACATGAGCGCGTGCGGGTGGCAGACGTAGTTGCCGAGCCAGAACAGACTCGAGGACCACGCGGGCTGGAGCCGAAACCGCGCAACGAGGCCCGAGATCAGGCCCGAGATGGTCGGATGGTCCGTCGCGGAGATGAACGCGAGCAGGTGCGGCGTCTGCAGCGTCGCGTCCGACGTCGCGGCAGATCGGAAGAGCGTCGTGTAGGGAAAGAGTGTCCTAGGTGTGTAGAT
>ERZ1463038.103-NODE-103-length-23543-cov-15.710746_pt1 | contig 23543 bp, 32 predicted proteins | sample MGYA00564479_ERZ1463038 | MGnify/ENA primary metagenome ERZ1463038 (study PRJEB39244, sample SAMEA3635134) | Helicobacter pylori | study: EMG produced TPA metagenomics assembly of PRJEB11511 data set (Assembly of a 5300-year-old Helicobacter pylori...
TCCGATCTGCCGCCTTGCGTCCGACGGTCCTCGCTGTACGCCTCGCTCGCGGGCACCGAGACCATCCTCGGCTGCTCGTAGCGCTCTTCGATTCCGAGCCCAAGTCCAGCAAGGCCTTTGCCAAGGCCTTCCATCTGGTCGTCCATGTCGCGGAAGGAGATGGGCTTGATGCGCGGCAGCGGCAGAGGTTGCGGCATCGTTCGCTTCGTCGGGCTACCTGCGCCGCGAGGTGCTGGTACGTCGGCAAATTCGGTGCCGGGGAGAGCCTTGCGGCGTGGACTGGCGGCGGGCGTGACGCGGGCACGGATCTTGGGTGCAGTGGTGCTCGGCACGGCGGTTGACCTCGCGAGCGCCGGCTTGCGGTACTCGGTCGGCGACGAGGGCTGGAACGAGAGCGAAGGCACGTTGTGCGCGGACGAGGGCAGCAGCGGGCGCGAGGACGCCGAGGACGTGCTCGCGCTCGAGCTCGACGCGTTCGACTCGGATGCGTGCGACCGCGTCACGCGCTGCGGCTGGCTGAAGACGGGCGACGGCGACGGAGGTGGCGAGGTGCTCGAGTGCTGCCGCACGGGCATGAACGGGCTGCGGGGCGTCGGTGTGCGCGAGCGCTCCTCGTCGTCGTTGCCGTGCTCGTGTTGAGCGAAGCGACCAAACGACGCCAGTGGCGAGTGCGCGCCTGGTTGGAAAGCCATTCTCGCAGTCGGGATCTGCACAGAAGAGAGGTGGCGGCGTGGAGTCGGCGGTGGACCGGGAACGGGACTCGAAGTGCGCGCGCCGCTCTGACCCTTGGCCTCGGGCGTGGCACGTGACCCAACGCGGCGAGACATGCTCCAAAACACTTAGGCCACCGAGTAGTAATGATGGAGATTTCGCTTCGTGTTGTGCGAATTGCAGAAAGAACGCGTGCGTGGGGGAATTCTGCAACAGGATGAACAAGGACGACCGGCGCTCGTGAGCGCATGCACAAAAGTACTAAATGAACTAAGGACCAACAGCAGGGGGGGACCAGGGGAATAAATGAGACGGGGATAGAATGGAAGTGAGGAGAGGGGGAATCAGGCGCGACGGCTCGGAGCCCGGCAGTGTTGCCGTTCGTGTGTGGGCGCGGGCTGGAAGTTGACTACGGTGAGCGTCGACGAAGGTGTTTGGGGAGGAAATTGTCCGTTTTGCGAGGCGAGAGAGAGATTCGGCGCGTCCGGTCGTGTGTGGGGCGCGGCCGACCCAAGAGAGTAGCGGGCGAGTGTGGGAAGCGGAAGAATGGTGGGAGAGGGGTACGAAATGAAGGTGGGTACTGATTTACTCGCGCAGGGACGAGTACAAGTCGCTCAGGCGGCGACCGCCGTTCGGGATCGCAGCGGAATCGACGGCCCAACCGCGATGTCGATTCCGGCGGAAATGTCGTCGTCGAACCGCGGCGCGAGCGTCATGCTGATCGCGTGGGAGAAGTCCGTAGTGGACTCGCTCAGTCCGGCGACGTCCATCGGCGCGACGTGTGCGGGGAGCGCGTTGGCGGCGGCGTGGCTCCCGTCCGAGACCGTCGAGCCCTCGCGGCTCTCGCGCTCAGTTTCTGCGTACAGGTCGTCGACGGAACCCATCGTGGGCACGTTTGTGTAGTCAAGGCCGAGCGTGCGACCCGAGAGCGAGTCGATGGTCGGGATTCCGCCGCCGGACTGCTCGCGGAGCAGGTATCCGCCGATGTGCTCGCACGTGCAGCCGTCGTGCAGCGAGAGCAAGTCGCGGAGTTGCATGACCTCGTCTCGAAGGGCGAGGGCGGTGGCCTGCAAGGCGTGATTGCGTCCTGCGATGTCGCTCGCTTCTGCGACGGGAGGCAGGGTCAGCGAGTGGCCGGTGCTGGGACGACAATCCACGACTACTGACGAGACTCGAGGTTTCCGACGCGCTCCTTCTTCTTCTGTCGACTCTTGCACGCGGCGATGCGGTTGCGCTCGAGGAAAAGCTTGCGGCGCGCCTCCTCGTCGGCCTCGTCGAGCTCCTCCTCGGGCTCCTCGACGACGACCTTCTTGCCCTTTTTGCCGACCGCCTTCTTGCCTTTCCCCGCGACCGGTGCAGGCTTGCCCTTGGTCCGCTTCGCGAAGCCACCGCGAGGCATGAATGCGGGCGCCTGGCCGGGTGCGTTGACACGCCGCGGAGGGAGCGAGAGCGGGCCCGGGTTCGGCTGCTGGTACGCCGCGCCGGACGCGACGAGATTGTTGCGCTCCTGCTCGAGATGCAAGATGAACGGCGAGACGCTGTCGACTGAGCGGTGGACGCCGGAGCCGTTGATGGCGGCCGAAGGGTCGTGCGCGCTCGCGGACGGCGCGAAGACGAACTGCGCGTACGTCGAGTGCCCGGACGGCGTCGTGACGGGAATGTTTTCTGGCGTGGGTACCATGGTGGGTGGTAGGTCGGACATGGGGACTGTGGCCGAGTAGTCGGATTGAGTCGAGGCGGCGAGCACGGACTGGTAGAGCGACTCCTCGTGGTGCTGGAAAAAGGTCGGGTCGTTGTACACCGAGACGGCGTCCTTGTCATACGGGAAGAACAACACTCCCGAGTCTGGCGGGGTGAGGACCGAGGACGAGACGGGCGAGCCCTCGTTCTCGGCGCTGTGTCGCAGGCCCGACGACCCGGACGTCGCGGAGCCGGACGCGTCGAGCGAGAGGCGTGGACGCTTGAACGAGTTCATGCCGCCGAAGGTGAGGTTGAATCCCATGCCGCCTGGGGTCACGGCGGGCGAAGACATGGCCCGCTTGCGACGGTACTCGCCCGCGCTCGTAAGGTCGCTCGCGCCGGGGGTACGCACGTCCCAGTCGTCGAGCGAGGCCTTCTTCGAGGGCGAGTCGGTCTCGAAGCTTAAGTCGAACGGGTTCGTCTCGCCAGACATCGAGGGCGACTTGCGGCCGAAAAAGGACGGCGAGAGTGGGAAGGACCACGGCGAGGTGGGGCCGAGGAAACGCGACGGCGCGTCTTCAGTGCCAAGCCGGATGTCGCCGAGGAACGAGTCTGCGAACGAGTTGCAGTGCGTCAGCTTGCTGGTTCTGCGTGTTCGGCGAGTGCGTGCGCAGGAAGGTGGGCTGCCGCCGTGGCGTGCCTCACGGGGACCGTCCCAGAACGACCCGCATCCTCGCGACGACTCGGAGCTGCTCGCAGGCGGACCCCTCCCGCTCCGGCCACCTAGAAACGACATCGGGCCCTTCGCCCAGTCGCTCCGAGTGAGCGATGGCCTCCGATGAAACGGTCGATGAGAGCGACTCGCAGCGCGGACGATCCTCCCGGCTGCAACGGCCGTCGCCACCAGTGCACCTCGGACGCCCGTGGGTGCTGGGCTCGAGCTGTACATTCCTGCACGCAAGTCGGAGTCGTACCAGGTAGCCTGGCGAAGTCACAGTGCGGAAGACGGCACGTTCGGGTCGCCAGGTGGCCGTGGGTGGGGCTCGCAAGGCGCACAAGCAGACATAGGGCCGACAGGGACGCTCACCTTGAAACGCGTCCATGCTTGCTCGTCTCTGTGGTTGGTCGTGTAGACGAGGCCGACAGTCACTCAGCGTCCAAGAGCAGGGTGTTGGGAAGAGGTGAAGGGACACGGGCGAGCCGCAATCGAGTCGAGAACCGCGTGGCTTTGGTGGGTGCACGGAAACTGGAATGGACTTCTTGAAAACTCGATGATCGTAAACCGATGACGACTACAGGACTCGGCTGATGCTCGTGCCTTACTGCGGCTCCCTTCACGCTCCTGTGCGCTGCTCTCTTCTTTCTATCGCTGGCGCATCGCAGGGTCCTTCGCCCAACTTTTGCGAAAATATTATTTTCAGCGGTGAGCGCCATGTTCAGGCGTAGTCGAAACATCGAGCTCTAGGACCACGGGCTGTGTTTACAATTGCACCCCTGCCCACACGATCGCCGGAAGCTCGCCGCCCAGTCTGCTTTCGACAGGCCCAGACCGATGATCCTCCGCGTAGATCCTAGTCCTTCTGTTGCAAAGCGGATCACACCACCGCTACGATCCTCGGCAGAAACACGCTTGCTGGTCGAAAGTGTCGCGGCCCCGCGGGCTAAAACCGCTCTGGGCAAGACTGAGTGTCAGGCTATCTCCTTCCTACATACGCTTACCAACCCATCTTCTTCCCTGTGTTCTTCTTTTCATGTGGGTAGAACAAGTCGCCACCAGCACAACAACCCGTGACACACGGCGCAGCGTCCGACTCCGTATGACTTCACGCGGTGCAGCGTTCAAACTTCTGAGATCTGCAACATAGCCGGGCACAGCGAGCGCCGAGATGATGCATCATGACTTCATCCAGCAAACTCTCTCGGCCGCTGCAACCACTCTCTTTCACGCTTCCCAACGCGATGAGACTGCGTGCCTCGCCAACGTGGGGGTGATCCAGCTCGCACAGCAGATCCAGCAGAACCTGCATTTGGTCGGCACCCGGGACAGCGTCGCTCCCGGCCCCTCGAGTCTCGACGGATCGCTGATGGCCATCCGACCTGCGCAATCGCGACTCGAACGACTGGCGGCCGGTGGAGGTGGGTAGGGGAGGATATCGCGCCGGCGTTTGACGTGACCAGAACCCGAAGCACCACCCACGGGCCACACATATTTCCTGGACATCCGAATCCGAATTCACTTGGGCGGTGTCGATCCGCCGGCGTGCCGTTTGTCGCGCGCGCCCGCCACCAGCTGCCAGTGCGACGGAGCAGAGGCTGCCGGCGCCATCTACGTAGCGAGGCAACAAGCCTCTATCCTCTTCTCGCATTGATTCTTTCCATGTCCGTCAAAGATTCCGGCAAGCATGCGCCAATACTGCCTCAGCGCACCGGTCCTCCGGATGCGCGGACGCTTCGAGTGCGAGCGACTCAGAGTGTCCGCTGATGCGGCAGCAGGTGATGCAGTTCGATTTATACAGAAAGGGTGGTGTTCTTATGGCCCTAGCTTATGGCCGATATTGTAGAACAGCAGTACGCGCAATGTAGAGCTCCTGCAGGCGGGGGATAGAGACAACGTTTCAGACGCGAGGGAACCCTGCTTCTAAAAGAACACGGCAATTTACACATAGGGTAGACTTGTAATAAGTGATGCCAATTCAGGAACCAGCAAACCGCCACACGCCGCCATCCATCGCGGCAAGACAGTCGCGCGGTCTGCAAGGAGCCTCCTCTGTTGCCGGGAGATCGGCATCGGATCAGCTTCCAGGAGAGGACATCACCTTGTGGGTTTTCTAGAAGGCATCTGTGCGCTCGTGTTTGGTCGGAAGCGGGGTGCGATGCGCAACGACGTCGACGGTCCGAGCTGGGCCTGAACAAGGTGCGACAGGATCGACGTTCGAGAAGAGTACAAAGGGCCCCGGGCAAGGCTCAGCATGACGCGTGTATGTGGTGTCCCATACCAACAGCAGGCCGCTTTCCCGGCCCAACCCCCGTGACGGGCAACTCTCAACCGGCGACCAGCTCACTTGCGCCGGCCCGTGAGCTTGAGGCGCTGAAGCCTCTGGACAGCTGAGAAGGAAGAAGTCAGCGTCATAGTATAACGCGAGGGCTGCGCAGCGCACCAGCTTTGTCTTCACGCTCGATGTGCTCCTCCATGAACGCGCGACGCTCGGCAGCGTTTCTGCGAAATATCCGCGAGTCAGCGGCAGCCTGAATAGAGTCCGGTATAAAAGCCAACCTCTGGAGCTCCCCAACAAACTCGATCCCCTAGGAGCAAGAATCTGCTTGTGAGAAACAGCGGATCCAGAGCAAAGGGAAGGACAGCGCACCCAGTGACTCGCGGTGTATTTGCTGACATAGTCGAACAGCTTGCGGTGGTTCTCCTTCCGCGCGTCTTCTGGCATTGTGACTGCCTTGTTGATTGCGTTGGCAGTCTCGGCCGTGTTCCAAGGGTTGACGATTAGGCTGCCATTGAGCGAGTGCGCCGCGCCGGCGAACTCGGACAGGATGAGCGTCCCGAGGTTCTTCTGCTGGCACGCAATGTACTCGTAGGCGACCTGGAGTTTGTCTGGAGTCAGCTTCGTTGACAATCACTAAGGAATGGGGGGGCTCTCACGAGATTCATGCCATCGCGCGTCGAGGTGATCAAGCAGACGTCGGCGACGGCGTACAGCGCGGTGAGCTCCTCGAATGGGATGCTGCGGTGCATGAAGTGGATCGGCATGAACTCGACGGTGCCGAAGCGGCCGTTGATCCGGCCGACGAGCTCGTTCACGGACGCGCGCAGGTTCTGGTACTCCTCGACGTCCTGGCGCGACGGCACGGCGACCTGCACGAGGACGACCTTGCCGATCCACTCGGGGTGCTCGTCGAGGAAAACCTCGAGTGCATGCATCTTTTGCGGGACGCCCTTGATGTAGTCGAGCCGGTCGACGCCGACGATGATCTTGACGCCCTCGAACCGCCGCCGGAGAGCCGCGACGCGCGCGATCACGCTTTCCTTTTCGAGGCACTGGCGGAGGATCTGGCTCAGCGGCAGAAAGGGCGCGAGCAGAGTTGGAACTCACCTCAAGGAATTGCCCGGGCTCGATACCGATCGGGAAAGTGCCGACGGTGGCGGACCTCCCAACGAGCTCGACGCCTGATGTGGGACGGGTCAGCGTGGCGACGCGGCAAGAAAGCGCCAGCCTCACTGTTGGGGAGGCACTTGAGGCCAAGGAGCCTCGAGCAGCTGGAGAGGAAGTGGCGCGCATAGTCGTACGTGTGGAAGCCGATCAGGTCGCAGTTGAGGATCCCGAGGAGGATCTCGCGGCGCACAGGCAAGACGCTGCCCCAACCGCCGTTCATCAGCGCCCTTCGTGCACATCGTAGCCATAATGTAGACTGACCGGAACACCTCGGAGCTCGGGAAGGGGGTGTGGAGGAAGAAGCCGATCTGGACCTCGGGAACCACGTCGCGGGCGTGGGAGCCGTTGACGCCGTTCGGGGACGTCGCCCCAATCTTGGGAGTCGCAACACCTGCGCCGAACTCGAGACCCTCAAACATGGCCGAGACGGCGCCCTGGGCACCCTCACCCATCGTGGCAGGGTCTCGGCCGAGCAGGTCGCGCAGGAAGAGCGGGACGAGGCAGAGGTGGTAGTCTGCGCACGAGCCGTCAGCGCTGCTCTCAGCGGACCAGGCGGATCAAGACAGACCCTGGACCCAGACGATGTCGCCAGAGTCGACCTCCTTCTTGACGGCCTCGGCGAAGAGCAGGTTCGCCTGGCGGTAAGCGAGCCAGTCCGTCTCGTCGAACGACATCTCCCCCGGGTGGTCTGCGCCGGGCAGTTAGCTTCCTGGACTCTGCACACGATGCAATATAACGCACAGTGGAAGAGGGGCCAGAGGATGCTGTTCGAGAAGCCGTTGTAGTACCGCTCCGCGACCTCGGCGGACAGGTAGACGGGGATGCATGCGAACTCGGTCGAGAGCTTCTTGGTGATGAACTCGCGGTCAATCTCGGGCACGTCGAACCCTGGTCGCACGAGGATCGATCAGCGCTGCTCCCGCGCGTTCCGGCCGCGCACCGCCGCGAGGCTCACCTGGCCAACCGATCCACTGCGGCCGGGAAGCACCACATCAGCATGCGGACGCTCGCGGGGGGGCCCAGGGCTCGAGTAGGGAACGCTCACGACAAAGTCCATCTTCTTCTTGCAGCCCGAGAGAGCACTGGCGAGGCCGCCGCTCGAGACAGCGAAGCGGTAGCCGCCCTCCTGCGTCGGGTCCGGTGCGATGCTGACGGGGAGCCGGTTCGCGACGACGATCAGCTGGCCCGTCGAGGACGAGAGGCGCGACTCGATGCTGTGCTCGGACGAGCACGAGCGGTTGCGCTCGAGGCCGTGTCCGCGCTCGCGTGCGCTCATCTTGTTGCGCAAGAGAACCGGCGGTGGTGCGGTTGGGGAAGCAGGCGGCGGGGGCGTGGGCGGGGTTCGGCTGCCGGGGGCAGGTGTGGGTGAGAGACAAGGCAGCTGGAGGCTGAAGAACGGAGCTCGACGACGCGGTTGATAGGAGATCAAGAAGGATCACCTCGTCAGGATGACGCGCAGCACAATTCGCCTCCGAGCAAACGCGATCTCGCTGTGCCACGAACGTTCGAGGAGCCATAAACCGGCGTGTGGCGCTGACTTTTTTTCTCGCTTGGCCGGTAGGTAGGGTAATTTGATTGCACTGGGTAGTCTGAGCGGAAGTGGTTGGAACAATGGAGCTCGGCGAGCCAGTATGCAGTGAGGGAGCGATGAGGGAGTGCAATGAACACCGTGGCGCAAGACTCTGTCCAGACAGGTCCTGTCGGTGATGCGGTTGGGAATCGTGTGGTGGAGAGATGCGGTACTGGGCTTCCTTCAAGCGCTCCGCCCAAAAGGGTCGGCGGTCGAGAACGGTGGGGGGTGGATACGGATGAGGCGTCCTTTTTGGTTGGTCGGTGGTGATTGTCGTTGAATAGAGGAGGTGATATGGAATTGGAGGTCCGGGTAAGGGCTCAGTCGACGGTGACGAGCGCGCGGATGATGCGCTCCTCGTCGACGTCGCCTAGCGTGTCGATCGTGTAGTGGACCTCGGAGCGGCGGAAGCCGTTGAACTGACGGGGTTGAGCATAATTGTTCAGGATTCGACGCTCGGAAAGGATACTTGACCGAAAAAGCTCACCTGGCTCGCGGCGCAGATCGTGTACGCGCCCATCTTCTCCCAGCGCAGCCAGTCACCAACGCGGAGGAGGCTGACAGGAAGCTTCGCGTTCGCCTGGACGCAATCGATCGAGTCCTGATGATCGATACGAATGTCAGCGACCGCAAAGCGCGGGGAAGCGGCGACGCACGCAGGTGGGACCCCAGAGCGAGCACGTCTCCCAGGGCACGTCCGCGGCGACCTGGTCGTCCGAGACGTGGAACTTGTCCTGAACGGTGAGCACGTGTGGCTGGACGACCTGGTGGTCGAACATGATCGAGTTGAACGCGCCGTAGACACCGTCGTTGATGTAGTCTGCACATTCGAGCTCGTCAGCACTTTCCGCCAAGCGACGCTCAAACAAGACCGCGTACACATGACGACAGGCTCCTCCTCCTCGGCTGCCTCGGGCACGTCCACCATGGCGAGGTCGCCCGCGGCGGCGGTCTCGTCGTCGTCGTGCTCGCTCTCGCGGGCAGCGCGCCTGGCGATAATGTTGGTCGCGAGCTCGAAGGCCTTGCTGACAAAGTAGCGGCCGGGCTCGGCGATGACCCTGATGCCCTCGGCGACGGGGAAGTACTGCTCGATCGCGGGGCGCAGGATCGCGGCGATGAGCTCAAAGTTGTCGTCCTCGAAGCCGCCGCCGATGTCGAGGAGAGTAAAGGTGAAGCCTTCCTCCTTGCCGACGTCGAACGCCCACTTGGCGCGCTTGACGGCGTCGCCGAACAGGTCCGGGTTCGTGCACCCGCTGCCGCAGTGGAAGCTCACGCCGGTGACCTCGATCCCGAGCGCCTTAGCCTTGCGCAGGAGCGCGCGCACCTCGGACAGCGGGGCGCCAAACTTGAGCCCGAGGCGGCAGAGCGAGCCCGAGTCGTCCGTGAGGATGCGCAGGACCATCTTGGCGTGCGGGTGGTACTTCTTGACCTTGGCGAGCTCGTCGCTGTTGTCGAACGTCATGTAGTTGACCCCGTTCTTGGCCGCGTGGCGGATGAAGGACGGGGCCTTGCACGGGTTGGCGTAGATGATGCGCGAGGGGTCGACCGTGTGCGCGAGCGAGAGCACGGCGCTGATCTCGGGCTGGGACGCGCAGTCGAACCCGAGGCCCATCGAGGCGAGCAGCTGCAGCACGTGCGGGTCAGGGTTGCACTTGACGGCTGCAGTCGAAGACAGATTAGCATTCGCGACTCGAGGACTGGCGAGGTCAGGAGACGCACCGAAAAAGGCCTCGACGCGGTGACCGAGCTCGCGCTTCCAGCGAAGGGCCTGGCGGTAGACCTCGGCGAGGTCGCAGACAAAGACGGCGTTCTCGCCGTGGGCCTCACATTCGTCGAGGTTGATGTCGTCGAGCACGACGCGGAAGGCCTCGATGATCGAGCCCGAGTGGATGGCGGGCGGAGGTGCGGGCGGGGGCACGATCGGGGTCGGCCGCGTCGCCTTGCTCGGGTACGGCACGGTGACGATCTCCTGCGCCTGCGCGTGCGCGTGGACCGTCGGCGGCGTCGGCGGGAGGCACGCGCGCGGGATCGGCAGCGCGGCCTTTGCAAGCGCGAACTCGACGGGCGTGTGGCGGACGGGCGATCGGACGAGGAACGGGGAGCGGGACAGCGGCGAGCACGACATGGGCTCGTCCTGGTGCGCGAACGGGATCGCGATCGGCGAGACGAGCGCGGTCATCGTGAGGCGGTCGGGCGGGCGGGAAAAAGTTGTCGGGGGGACGGCGCGCGGACGCGGGTGGCGGTCGGCGGGCGGTGGGAACGGAAGGGAACGGTCAAGGAAGGGCTCCGCACGAAGCGGGGTGTCTAGTCTCGAACGAGCGAGCGAGGCCTGCCCAGGACCCCCTTTAGAAGCGGCGACTGATGCGGCTACGGGTGGCCTGGCTTTCCCGCGTAGAGGAAAGTGCGAGACGACGAGGTCGACGGTGTGGTGACTACTGCGGTCTGGGTGCGTCCTTAGGGAGGCTCAAACCTGGGTGAGCGTGGCGGCTTCAGTGAGAGTCAGCCTCAGGCGGGGCAGACGTGCACGCACGGCTGCAGGGCTCGTTGCCCGTGGTAGAGTGGTGGCCGGTGTTGGTTGATGCTCTTGCACTCCTGAATCGTAGAACGACCTCGACGGGCTGACCTGGGCGGTGGGCGGAGCGGTGGCGGCGGGACGAGTCTGAGCGTTGATCTCCCTCACTGTTTGACCAGGCGCGTCGGATCCGCGTCCAAACCGCGTCGAGGCAGGGAGAGTTGGGGGAAGGGGAACGGGATTGGGTCCATCAAGTATCCTATTTTTAGGCCAGCTGGTTGTAGACAGGACTTGGGTCGAGCGAGGGCGAGCCGCACTTGGGTTGACCTTGCGAAGTCGCGCGACCTCCGAGTCGCCGCGGAGCCGGTCGCGGGTGGCGAACGGTGACGGCGTCCCACTTCCCGCCCGCATCGAGTCTGAAACAACAGCTCACATAGTCCTTTGACAGGTTTGGCTGAGATACATATCAGTTGGTGCCCAGGCGAGCTCGGAGGGGACCCCCAATGTGCCGCTCCTCAGCCGGCTGCGAAGCTCCTTCCCACTGCGATCTTCGCCCTCTTTCGTGGCAACCCTATCCAGGCTGCGGTGTGAACTGATATATCCCGATCGCTTCTCGGACCTCAAAGACCTCCGACTGAGCTTGCTGACCACTGTCGATGAGCCCAACGAATCCGCGCCGACACGGCGACGCCGGCAGGGTCGCACCTGTGACAACAACGGCTGAAGACACTTACTTTCTGTCGATCCAGAATAGATTGGTCAAAGTACTTCTTGGTGGGCGCAGAACGGAGGATTGCTTACGTGAGCTGCCGGGTTGCGTGACCTGCGCAGTGCAGCTCACTTTCACCCCCCTCATCCCCGCCTTAGCCACTTGACCTTCGCGCCGACCAGGATGAGCAACTCGACGCAGGTGACGTCGCCCGAGCACCTGCAGGCGCTCCTGTCGGCAGACCTCTCGCGCGTCTCGCTGCTCTACTTCCGTGCGGACTGGGCCGAGCCATGCACCCAGATGGACGCCGTGACGACCGAGCTCGCCAAGCGGTGGCCAGCAGTCTTGTTCCTCTCGGTGCGTCGCCACTGCCACCCCGTGCTGGCGGGCGGAAGAAAGCCGCCACCGCCATTGCAGCTGACGCTGATCCCCGCCCCGCGTTACAGATCGAGGCGGAGGCGCTGCCGGACATCTCCGAGTCGTTCGAGGTCGACGCCGTGCCGTACTTCATTCTCCTGCGCGTAAGCGACCGCCGCCGTCCTGCTCGCCGCCAGCGATCGCTGACCGAGCCGCGCCTCGCTTACCGCAGGGTCACACGCTCCTGACCCGTCTCTCAGGCGCACAACCCTCTGTACTCTCTGCCGCGCTTACGTCGCACGCCGCCAAGCCTGCTCCGCTCTCGTCGACCGCGCAGAAGCCGCAGGGCCTGCCGACGACCTACGACGGCGCAGCAGAGGAGAAGGGCGGCGACGAGAACGACGAGTCCGAGGAGGACCTTGTCAAGCGCTGCGAGCAGCTCATGGTCAAGAGCGACGTCGTGCTGTTTATGAAGGGCGACAAGGAGACGCCCAGGTGAGCCATCCGCGCATCCGAGCCCCGCCCAGCGGCTGATTGCGGTTCGTGCGTGTGACAGGTGTGGCTTCTCGCAAAAGATCATTGGTATCCTCGACCGGGAGAACGTCGAGTTCACCACCTTCGACATCCTCTCCGACGACGGCGTGCGGCAGAGTGCGTCCCATCTCCGATTCGGAGCTGGCGTGCCGGAGCGCTGACTCGTGTGGGCGTCCGTGCAGAGCTGAAGGAGATCAACACCTGGCCAACCTTCCCGCAACTCATCATCAGGGGCGAGTTCGTCGGCGGGCTCGACGTCGTGAGCGAGAGTAAGCTCGGCACTTGTGGGGGACGGTCGAGGCCCGGGTAGCTAACGACATGTGCTTCCTGCAGTGGTGGAGAATGGCGAGCTGAAGGAGATGCTCGCGTAATTGATATTGCACGCACGGGGGGTTTTTAGACTGGGTGAATGTAAAGGACTCGCGATGACTTACCATAGATTTGGCGTGTGAAGGGCCACTCTCAAGGGTTTGTTCCAGGCGGTCGTTTAGATGAGGTTCTTTGAACCTGACTAGAATTTACCGGAGTGGGCTCCGCGACACGGGGACTTTTGAGGTCTAAAACGCCGACGTCCGCACCTCGCGCTTCTCCTCCCCTTTCGACCCACCTAATGCCAGACCTACGGCATGAAGCGACGTGGCTTTTGAATCGGTCCCTATGGTTTCCAGGTGCGAGAGCCGCCGTGATAAAAATCCTCGAATGCAGGAGGGCCGTGCGAAGGAGGAGCGGAGGTGCGATTCGGCGCCCGGCGGCTCGCGGATCCTTCCGTTTCTCAGCGCACGACCTCTTCGACACCCAGCGGGCGCCCGTACTCATGTCGGGCCAGATCCCGCTCGAAACGCTCGACTTCTCCACAGCGCTGCTCGCCCGAGCCGCAGCCTCGTCCACTCGCCCACTGGCACGTCCGACCGACCCCGGGACAAAACAGCGAGCTCTCCGCATTGTGAAATCATGCGACGTTCGTTTCGGCGCCCCCTGATCCTATCCTGAGACTTATCCCGACACATCCGCAGACCTGCCGCCGCCGGAAGCAACGCTGCTCGGGTGGCTCGCCCTGCGCCGAGTGCGTCTTGGGCAAGCGCCTCCCGTGCACGTTCGAGCTCAGAATACGCCCTCCGCCCAAGACGTTTGCGGAGATGCTCGAGGGGCGCGTGGCGGGGCTGGAAAGTGCGTTGCGGAGCTTGCCCGCCGAAGTGGCGCACGGGCTCGACGTCGGTAGCTTGCTCGAGGGCGAGGGCGACGAGAGCATCACGAGGATGAAGGACGCGGTCCAGATGCTCGAGCAGCTGAGAGTCGCGGACCGGGTGCGAGAGGCGGACAACGCCGGCGCCGACGACGTGCCGGACGGCAGCTCCGGGTCCACGTTGCAGGGGGTCAGTCCGCCTGTCCTACTTCCGTCTCCAGGTTAGAATGATTGTAGCTTGAATAAGTCGCTGACCAAGCGTGCAGGATCACTTCGTCGGCGAGTTCTCGACGGCGGCTCAAGCCCAGGCGAACCTGCTCCCCCTCATCAGCCCCGGTCCAACGATGTTTGATTCAAAGAAGCTCTCACTCGTCGACGCCCTCCTACGCCAGGAGAGCGACGCCCGCGCGAAGACGTCCGTGCTGCCGCCACCTGACCTGGCTGCGAAGCTCCTCGACGCGTATTTTTCGCACCTCGCACCAGTGCTTCCTATTCTACATCGTCCTTCGCTGGATCGAAACATCTCCGACGGACTTTTGGAGGTTGACCCCTCTTTCCGAAGACTTGGTACGCGCGCTTCGTCCTTCGGTCAGAGCTCACCTTGACGACACCACCGCCCCAGTGTTCAGCATCTTCGCCGTTGGCGCCCGATTCGTCGAAGATACACGGATACCCTCTAATACTACTATAGACAGCGCACCTCCTCGAGCTAGGGAGCACGCGCGCGGCTTCGTGTATTACTCGACGGCGTCGCCCAACCTCGCTGCGAACTTCAGCGCCCCGACGCTCTTTGACATACAGACGAGCCTGAACTGCGTCCTTTGGGTCTCAGGCGCATCTCATCCTTTCATTTCGTGGCAACGTGTCGGTTTCGCCAGTACGCTCGCTCACAGTGCTCCTTCGCCTGCTTCCTGATGACCCCCGTTTCAGTCCGCAGGCTGATCGACGCTGGCGCGCATATCGAACAAAGAGAGCGATGGACGGCATCTCCACTTGAAGATCAACTGCGGAAACGCGCGGTGTTTGCACTGTTGGCCTTTGACAGTACACCAGATTCATTGCCACCCATAACCGTCAAACTGACCCTTCTCGTTCGCTACAGGTACACTTTCAGCGCAGCTAGGACGTCCGCTGGCCATTCAGGAGGAAGAAGTCGATCTTTCTCTGCCGTGAGCCTGCTTTGTGTTCTACTCGCTGTCATCCTAATCCATTCTGCCACCAGCGTGGACCTTTCGGACGCGGCGCTCGATGAGTGGAACCTTCGTGGCGGCAAGCTCGCCCCGCCGCCTATGAAACCCTCGCCAACACCAGTGACGGCGTTTATATGCTACCTCAAGCTCATGAAGATCAACACCAGGACACATCAGGTCATCTACCAGCGGCGATCCACTTCTGCGAAGGATCTCGCAGCGGCCGTAAGACCACTCGATAGCATGCTGAACGAGTGTTGGTGTCTCCTCAAGTTTTGAAAGGATCGAGATCTGACCCGTATCTCGTACTACCAGGGCACGCATCAATCCCAGAGCACCTCCGCTGGTGCGAGCGTTGAATCTTGGGACTGTCGCTGCCGACTAATCAAGTCTGCCCCTGCAGGAGGAAAGATATGATTCAATCATATAGGGCAGCTTCAGTCCTTCTCAATTCGTGTTACTACTTTGGTGCTTTGGCGCGCCGAGGCTGCCTTCCTGAGACCCGAGCCGAGCTCAGCGCTGACGCATCCTGACGCCAGCCCAGACATTGATTCATCGTGAGATTATCAAGCCCCCAATTCTTATGTCTCTCGCTACGCCGTCCTTGGCGATTTGCGCGAACGCCGCACGCTCGTGTGCTCACTTGCTCGACGCGGCGACCGCAGCGGATGTTCTACCTGACCTGTTCTGGAGTGCCCCGTACCATGCAAGTATTCTCGGTACTTTTAAATGCGATCGATACTGACCTTTGCACACCTCACCTCAGGCCGCCGTATCTACGTTCATGCTTTCGATCCTCCTTGTCCGACGAGGCCAGTCTGGAGCCGCCGCGTCGGCTGATACGCCCGCCGCAGTCGATGCTCAGCTGTGCATTTCGACTTTGAAGACACTAGGCTCCTCGACATTCATTGCCGAGAACATGGCTCGAGTCGCTTCAGTACGCGACTGCCACCGCGCGATCTCATGGCGCCTGCTGACCCAACGTTGGTACAGCTTGTGCTACGGACGGCATTGCGATACAACGAGCGTATGGCGATCGAGAGAACTCCCAACACCGAGGCTGGATCTCTTGATCAGCCGATCCTCACCACAGCGTCGGACCCCATCCTGGCACTTTCGCCTCTCCCGTTCTTCGCCACGACACCATTGGCCACACCGGGGGCAATTGAGGCGTCCGACGTCAATCCTTTGGATCCGGTGATTCTGGACATACTTCTAGGCACCCATCATGCTCAGGAAATGGAGCTACCTTCCGGAACTCTCTCCGACGACACTTCACAGCCGTGGGCAGATCCTATTCAGTCTGGAGACTTCGGCGTTGGGAACGATTGGATCATGGGTGGCATGGGTTTCGGTTCGTCTTTAGTTCGCGTTAAACTAACGCTTGGGTAGCTGACGAACTTGAACTCGAAAGGCGCCGGACCGACGACATCGTTGGGCAACGGGCTACTCGATCAGTCATATGAAGGGGTGGACTCCTTCGAGCCAGCTAGTGGATGGTACTAAACGGCGAAGCTAGGGTGTCGTTTGCTCTCGGAATATGGCGTCTCTTCTGGCCGCAAGCTTTCTTGCCCAAGTCTTTCGGTAGCCGCCCAGCGTTTACACACGAGTTGCGTCACAAGAACCTCGACGTCTGAATTTCAAAACGAGGGTGCGCTGGTCAGGAACAGCTTCGCGTCCTGGGCCTTGACCCATCGCGAGACGGCGCGCGCGGCTGACACGACGGCCGTCTTTGGGAGGAGGGGCGAAAGCGCGACGTAGAGCTCGAACGACGAAGTGGTCTGCGGATGAGAAATCAGGCGTCATTCCCGAGATGAGGAAGATGAGGAGAAGCCGGAGCGCGTACCCAGCCCAGGAGAGCTTCGTGCTCGGTGCGGAGGTAGACGAGCTTCGCAGCCGGGCGTGCAGAGCCGAGCGACGCGGGCCTGATGTGTAGGGAGTCGTGCAGGCGCTGATAGAGCGTGACGAGGCTGTGGGATCAGCAGAATTCAGCTGGATGAACCACGCGAGAACCGATTGGACGCGCACCGGGACTTGTTCTCGTCCTCGACGTAGTCGCCCTCGTACGCCGGCGACGTGACCTGGACATACGTGCGCGACTTGTACAAGAAATGCCGCAGGCCCGGAATGGCCAGCTCACCTGTCAGAGCCACCTGTCAGCCAATACCTCATCAAATAAGCCGCACGACGGCGTTGGAACGCACCGAGCGAGTACCGCTGGCTGCCCTTCTCCCGCTCGACGCGCTTGAGGAGGCCCTTGATCGCGAGCCTCGCCTTGACCTCCTTTGCGAGCTCCTGCATCTTTTCGAATCCCTCGCGCTCGCCGCAGACAAAGACAACGCCCGTGTCGGGGGTGAGGTAGCTGATGTACGCGTGCAGGAAGCCCTTGTTGTTGAATCGCGGGAGGCAGATTGGGATCCAGCTTTCAGCTTCGGGCGTTTGAAATGTCGCTGAGGATCCAATAGTCGACAGTAGGAGATGCAGGTCCGAGGGGTGTACCGAGTGCTTCTTGGGCCGCACAAGCGTCACAACGAGCGACGAGGAAAGCACGAGCGCATAGAGCAGGTCCTGTGGGGGACATTAGGGTCAGCGGGTTGAAGAGATGGTGAGCGGACGTGCAACGAACGTCGATCTTGCGACCGGGGGAGAGCGCCTTGGCGACCTCGTCGCGAATCGACGAGTCGACGCGGTACACCTCGAGGCTGCTCGTGAGGATCGGGAGCGAGGTCTGAAGGGTGGCGGTAAGATGCGTGAAGAAGCCCTCAGTTCCTGGATGTGGTTCAAGCTAAGTGCTGGTACTTTAGAGAACCGTCTGGGGGTGTCGCAGGGTCGCACCTTCGAGCAGTCGCCGGAGATCAAAGTTGGACCGCCGTGCGAAGATGGCAGTGAGCTGCGAGAGCGTTACGACGCTGAGCACTTGCAGGTAGAGGTAGTCAAGGTGTGTCCGTAGCTAATTGCTAGATTGCTCAGTCGTGTGCGCAGCGGACCACCAGAAAGGGACTGGACGCACCACTGATTCTGGCTCGCCCCAGTCCGAAACACAGACGAGGTACAGCGGTGGCTTGAGGAGGAACGCAATCTTGGTTGTGCCAGCATGCACGTATCTGTGGTATATTCCCAGAGTGAGCTTGGGTCGGTAGAAGCAGGAGACGCAACAAGTCGGACCTGAGCCGGTCGCCTTCATCCGCAAAGATGGATATGATGGCTTGCATCACGCCGACGTAGCCAGTGGCCTCCTCCTCGTCAGTGTCTCTGAGTTCAATTGATTAGTGAGCAAGCGCACGGAGCAAGGACGCAGAGAGAGGCTCACGTTGTGAAGACGAGCTTGCCAGCGGTCGAGAGGATGAAGTAGCGCCGTGGGGTGTACCGTGCGACGACTTTTGCGCGCCGAGGTGGTCAGAAGATATTCCCAGCCCTGGGAAGAGAAATCGGGAGTCACCTATCGGTTCTGAGCCAAGATCTGACGAGCGAAGCGTCAGCGTTTTCCCACATCAACAACAACAACAACGGCAGTGCGCGACGCACCAGTGACGGGCGAATGGGTCGTTCTCCAGCCCCCCTTGCTTCTATCTTCACTCTTGCGCAGCTGTTCCCTCAGCATGTCCCGCGGGTCCGCCTGTCCTTCCTCGCGGGCGACGAGCTCGCCGTCGTCGTCGTCGGCATCAGCTTCGTCCGCCTCAGGGAGCCCAGCGAGCAGCGCGGGTGCGTCGTCCAAGCTCGCAGTGTCCCTCTCCTTGCCCTTGCCCTTGTTTCGCGAAGCAGCCCCGAGCAGTGGCGGATCTGCGCCGCTGACGCGCGAGAGGAGGTTGGCGAACCCGCTGCTCGCGTCGCTGTCCGAGTCCTCGCCCGCGTCCTCGCCGCCGGACGAATGCTTCCGCTCAGGTGACTTGGCCCTCGCGGTGGCGGTGCTTGGGGTGGCTGTGGGCGGGTCCGGCGTCCCGACAGGCTTTGGCTCAAAGACGACGCTGCGCTCGCGCCTGAGTCGTCGTTCAGCGGCTGGCACGGCTGGGTCCCAGTCCTTTTCGCTGACCCCGAGAGCGACGCCAAGAGAGACGCTCGCAGTTGAGAGGCGCGACGACGAGACGCGTCGGCTGCCGTGAGCGCCCGAGCTCTTACCCAGCCGCAGTAGCGACGGGAGCGGCGAGGACGGGGGAGGCGTGTGCGAGTGCAGAGATGTCGGTGGAGTGCTCGCGGCATTCGACGTCGACGCGACGGGCGCAAACGGATCGGCCATCGACTGTGGCTGAGCGAGAGCGGCGTCCGAGCGATCGCGACTTTTGACCTCGCTCCATCTTCTCGAATTCACCAGCCTACTTACTAAAGTTAGTACTCGGATTCAGTGCTCACATTCGAAGATGGCCCGCAGATAGCCTGGCTGGCGAACGCACCCTGCTCGGCTGCTCTGCCGCCGCTCCAAGGCCGCACGGCACCTGCTCAACATGATCTGCCGTCTAAACATCTGACACTTTCAGTACTGTTGTCGATACTCCTTTAATTCGTATCGGGTCAAGCTCCAGCTGCGTCTGTGGTGCGCACTCCAAGCTCGGTCGGGGAGCTCCGCCATCGCCGCTTCATCCTCCTCTCGAGCCTCGCCCCGAAGCTGCCCCCATTGCAAGAAAAAAAAGGACTATCGCACGAAAAAATTAACGCTCACTAAAGCTTTGAGGCTGCGACATGTTAAGGCCGTTGTTGCTCGCAACTGTCGACGTCCGCAGGGCAGGTGCTCGATGCCGGGCCACTCCCGGGAGCGCTTTGGATACCTCACCCAAAGCAAATATCAACAGTTTGACTTGAAAACTCTCTCCGTGACTAACACTCCATACGAATCCACTGCGTGTCTCGGCTGCGGCGCCGCGAGCGCACGGATGCCCGGTGCCCCCGTCCATCGGCTGTCAATGTCCAGATTAGGCAGCTCAGCAGCCTTGAGTGACTTCATACATGGCATAATTCATGACGTAACAGCATACGCACCTATCATCGGGAATGGGTGACCGAGCGTAGGGCGTGCGCGCCGCACATCCTCGTTTTAAGCGCGAGTACGCTCGAACGATGCCGGCGCGGCGGGTCTCGCTGTTGCGTTCCTACCCTCTACCCGCCCTCTCGATGTTGCTGTATATTCTTCTAGCCGGCGGACTGCACACCTCCTTGGCTGTTTCGCTGGCGGGCGTAGGTCCGCGTCCCGTTGTCAACACCACTGGGTCAAGCTGGGTGGGCAAGACGGACCTGCTCGGCAAGATCGACTCGTTCCTCGGCATCCCTTACGCCCAGCCTCCAGTCGGGTGCCTTCTGATGGTGCTCGTTCAGCTGACGTGCATTGACCAGAGACGCTTCTAACAGGGAGCTCCGCTTCGCACCCCCCATTTCGCCCGCGTCGGGTTTCGGCACGTCTGGCGCGCTTCCCTGTTGGAGTCACGTTCTCATGTCCTTCTGAATGCGACAGGAACTTTTGACGCTTCAAAATTCGGGCATGCCTGTCCTCAGCCGAACGGCCTTTCTGGCGTGAGTCTGGTCCGCGGACTTCCCGCAGGAAGGATAATGCTCCAACGGCACGGATGCAGGCGAGCCCGAAAGTGCTCGACACGCTCTCGAAAGAGACTCTCGCACTTCTCAGCGAGATCAGTTTCTTCAACGAGGTCGTCAAGTGCGCCTTGGGAGACACCGTCGCGCTGAAACCGGTGAGCTGACCCCGGGCGTCGTTCGCAGCGGCGCGGAGGACTGCCTCAGCCTAAACATTCAGCGACCGGCGGGTATATCCTCCGATGCAAAGCTTCCGATTCTGTTCTGGGTACGCCCAGCGCCTGCAGAACTCCTGCCTCGCTCACCATGCCCTCCAGATCTACGGTGCGGAGTGCGGCAACCATGGTGCCGAAAGTTGCTGACTCGTGGTGTAAGGCGGTGCATTTGCAAGTAGAGGAACGAGCGTATATGATGGAGCATCTATCGTGAACCGTTCGGTGGCGATGGGATCTCCGAGCATCTACGTTTCAGTGCGTCCTTCCTGGCGGGTGGCTGCGCAGCCTTGACTTACCCCACCTCAGGTCAACTACCGCATCAACGTGCGTGATCAAAGCATGGATTCTACCCTCAAGTACGCTGACCACTTCGTTGCCAGTCTTTCGGCTTCCTGCCCGGACGGGAAGTCGCGGACGACCCAACCGCGAGCGTCAACGCTGGTAAGGACATTGATGTCTTTCTGCGATCAGAGAAGGTTTTAAAATCGCTTTATGTTCCCACAGGTCTCATGGACCAGCGTCTTGCCCTTGATTTCGTTCAGAAGAACATCGTGGCGTTTGGCGGCCACCCGTCGAAAGTCACTCTATTCGGGCAATCGGCAGGAGCAATCTCGATAGGCTTTCACGTGAGGATCCATCTTATTGCTCGTAAAAAGTGTCCCAACGTCGCGTTGATTTTTAAAGCTGATGGCGTTCGACGGCAAAGTCAACGGACTCTTCCGAGGCGCCATCATGGAGAGCGGCAGTGTGAGTATCTTCGTCTACAAATGCTTCTTCCAAGTTGCGGCTTTGACAATCTCGGCCAGCCCATACCCGTAGAAGGGACCGCGCGTGGTCAGCCGTCGTTCGACTCGCTCGCGGTGGCGACGAAGTGCGACCAGGCGGCAGAAAAGATCAAATGCCTCCGTGCTGTTCCTTACCTCGAGCTTCTGACGGCAACAAGTTCACTCCCGGGAGTATGCTTGGCTCACAACATTATCTCGGTTTCTGCTGATGAGCTCGTTTCCAGGGACTTTCGTACCACTCGCTCTCCTTACCGTTCCTTCCTCGCACGGACGGCTACATGCTCACGGACCAGATGCAAACCCTTTTTCGAGAGGGAAAGTACGCCCAGGACATTCCGATTCTTACTGGAGATGCGTACGATGAGGGTGAGTCGGTTCTGTGCGACGGTCAAGGTATGGTGAAGCTGAGCGAATCTCTCATCAGGTACCCTCCAGGCACTAGGGACGCTGAACATCACCACGAGTGAGCAACTGGACCATTGGCTTGCGACAAACTGGTTTCCGAACACCACGGTTGAGCAGCGCGCGAAAATCCTGGAGCTTTAGTGAGCTACCCGGAATGTCAAGCTCCTCTGATGAATACGAAAGGCTAAGTACATCAATCAAACAGTCCCGATGACCCTACGCAGGGCAGCCCATTCGATTCCGGCATGATGAACGTCCTAACGCCGCAGAACAAGCGCGTCAATGCCATCGTAGGGTGGGTGGTTCCGACTCCTTTCCATTGTGATTCCTGAGTACGACTCAATTCCTTTGTTTCATTAGAGACATGATTTTTCAGACTTGCCGGCGCTTCCTCTTGTCGTTCACCTCGAGGACGCAGCCGTCTTGGTCTTATTCGGGGCGCATGCTCCAGGTCACACCTCTGATCGGTGAGCAAATTATTCATGGTAGCCGGAAGTGCGGCTCTGACAAGTTTTCTGTCACGCACAGGATCATTTCATGCGTCCGAAATCTTCAATGTGTATGGAGTTTCTCCCCTCTCGCCAACGGCGGAGATCCAGGTAAGTTGCCTGCCTTCAGTCCTGTGTGGCTATGTTACCGAAATCTGACGTCCAAAATACCCGGAAGAGTCGCTGGATTGCGTTTGCTAACAACCTGGACCGTGAGGAACTCTTCGTGTGTGCTCGAACTCACCACTGACTCCCTTCGCCTCAGCAAACGTGCCCGGCTACCTACACTGGCCCCAATGTGAGCTGCTCAGCCTTATCTTCACACTACACTCAATCTGATGCAAATACCACAGACGGGAGTAATAAAACAAACATCCAGTTCTCCGAAACGGGCTCCAAGCTTGTCCCCGACACTTACAGGGAGGCCCCGATCGCGTACTGGTCCACAATCTTCGACGATCTTGCACTATAGATGTATGCGCACTTTAAATTCTGGCAAACAATATAATTTACAATGTTACAATGCCACCTGGAAGGCGCCACTGACTTGAAGCGCACGAACTGACTGAAGGGGACGCTAGTGGACGTTTGAAAGGCTGCCTCTCTTACAAGGCAGTACAGTCAAGGCTGAATGGTCTCAAAGGTTGGTATTCCTCAAGGTAACTATCATAGGAGAGTGGAGGTGATGCCCCCCTTTCAGGCGACCACACCGGCGAGCTTGCCCAGCGCCGCTGGCAACTCACTCTCGCCACCCAGGACTCCCACACAAAAGTCCTTGGCCTTCTCAAATATTGCCTCCCACGCGTCTTCAATGTCCGTGAGGTGCGTCTCCATGAACCTCATCGCGACGATCGTCGCCGCGAGGCTGTCGAGCTGATCCTTTGCGAGGTTGAGCGCGAGCGCGGCGGTAATCTTGGAGAGGTCGGCACCACAGAGAATGGCGACGTCGGTGGCAAATGAGCCGTCGAACGCCTGCAGACGGGCGAGGCGGTCGAGGCGGTCCGCGGAGGTGAGGGCGGGTGCGAAAGGCTGGGTGGCGTCGGTGACCGTGGACTTCTTCTTGCGACTGAAGAGCGAGGGCGACGGTGTGGAAGGAGCAAACTGGGGCGCAGGGGCGGGCGGAGCGCCATACGATGTGGCCGCACCGAACATGGACGCGGACGCAGCCGGCGCCTGAGCACCGAACGAGGACCGGTTCGACTGGAGGATGGCGCGGTTGAGTTCGGCATACGGATACTGCGCTGGTGCGGCCTGCGAGGTGGTGATTGACTGGATGCTGGCCTGCGCGAACCTCGCCGTGGAAGTGGCGCCCATCGGCGGCACAGCGGCGCCAAAGTTGGAGGAGCTTCCGCCCGGAGACCTGCGCGCAGGAGGCGGCGGAGGTGGCGAAGCGGCTGGAATCACCCGACTTCGGCTCCCGTTGTCGCTCCAGGTGAGGCCGCGTCCCGACGAAGGGCTGCCGAGCCGCCGGGCGCCGGAAGGTTGTAGGCGGTCCTGGGCGCCATTGTTGCACACATGAGCTTA
>ERZ1463038.105-NODE-105-length-23375-cov-23.956389_pt1 | contig 23375 bp, 38 predicted proteins | sample MGYA00564479_ERZ1463038 | MGnify/ENA primary metagenome ERZ1463038 (study PRJEB39244, sample SAMEA3635134) | Helicobacter pylori | study: EMG produced TPA metagenomics assembly of PRJEB11511 data set (Assembly of a 5300-year-old Helicobacter pylori...
ATCACTTGAGCACCTATTGACGAGCTCCTCTGAAACCCAAGTCCCACGAGGTTCTGTGCAACTGAAGTCCCTTGGAACCTGCTTGGCGGGATACCAATGTTCGCGTCGTCACCGAATTTGGCGGTCAACCTTCCCCGGCATCCGCGGCAACTCTTGTATTCTGAGACCATTGATACCATGAGGAAGCGTGGAGAGAACTTTGGAAGTGATCGGCGTCCAGGGTGTGCGCGAACGCCGGGTTCCTTCCGCGTTCCCTCGTCCCAAGCCCGCCGGCTCCACTTCCACCAAGCTCGTCGGCCTAGGATTTAGAAAATAGTGATACGTGCTTCATAATCTACTGTACCAGCTCCTGAGGCAATTGGAAGCTCGCGTGGGTATACGGCCACCTTGGTCCTTCGCAAGCAATCACCAAAAGCCGTACTCCTCCCATCGACAGGCCCACGCGTCCTTCTTGGCATCTCCGAGAAGTCTCGGCATAGTACTGAAGTTCGAAAAAAAGGGCAAGTCGCTCACCCCAAATCTCGGGTCATTCCGACGTCCTCGACGGTTCGGGTCGTCTAACGCGTTGCGGCCGAGAGCTCGTCCGAGCGTCTCGATTCTCGTTATAATGAGCCTGCTGCAAAAGAATGTCCCCGTTGCAGTTCAATCAAGCATATGTGTCATCTGTGGGACATCCATGCATTCGGTTTGATCGCGAAAGGTCTCGCGCTGAGTAGCGGCCGGGTGCGGCACTGCCCAGTAGGCGCTCGGACGGACACACTCACCAAAGCCACAAAAGCAGAAGTAATTGCCTGGGTGCAACTCGAGCCTGGGTCGAAACTATCCATCTCGTCAATCCTACAAGGTGGCGTGGCGGGGGTCGTGCACCGACATCCATGCCTCCCGAGCCGCCCTGAGCGCTTCCCATACAACTTGGCGGGTGTTTAGACTCCCGGCTCAAGCGCATCTCTTTCTCTCTCTCACTCACACTCACAATCACAATCGCATTCTCCTCTTCTTTAGATCACTCCGGCTTCCCCGCCCCGCTCTTCGCCCACTCCGCACCGCACGAGCGACTCGCTCTCGACTTCGAGTCCTCCTCGCTGCTTTACCGGCAACGACCACCAGTACAGACGATCACGTAAATCTCGCAATCTCCCCTGATAAACTCTCTGTAAGCTTGGTTCCTCCTTGATGTTCAGCCCATCCAATGTCGAGACGGGTGTCTCACGGTGTCGCCGGAGGACATGCGGAGGGCCCCCACCCACACCTAACACAGCAAGGCGCTGACACCCATACCAGGACATGTTTTTCTGTTTAACGATACTTTTGCTGGCGGGTACCGTCAACGGGCTTACCATTCCAGCGCGGGCGGGAGTGGAGCGGGCCAGCGACGTTGACGTTCAAAGCCTCAACAAACGGCTCGTCAGCGGGCCCCAATTCACTATTTACTCGTGAGAACACTTTGAGGGTCCTCAGATTTTTGATGGGCTGACACTTGGCTGTCTCTCTCAGCGATAAATGGACAAACTACGGCTCCCCACCTGCCGCGTCCGCGATCCAAGGCTGGACCAAGTTCGCACTCTCATTGTTCGTGCATTCGTTCAAAAAGGGAATAATAGCTGTTTCTGACCCTTGGAACTACATAGCTGGCTACTCAGAGGCCCCGCAGATATGGCACAAGGCTGGACTCAGTTGACCGACTCCCAGCGCTCCACCGTCAAGGCAGATTATTCACAGGCAGGTATCAAGCTTATTGTTGCAGGTGATAAAACAACAACTTGCTGCTCGTGTGCATGGAGACTGACACTGTGAGCTTCATAGCGTTCGGCTCCACTGGTACGCGTCGAGATGGGACCTGAAGTGCTCGTGCGAAGTAAGACTCACTCTGGTATTCCACGCAGATACGCCTACGACCAGTGGTGCGGACCCTGTCACTACCGCCAACAACCTCGCGGCCTTCGTCAAGACCTACAGCTTCGTCCGTTGATCCAGCCTCGTACCTCTGCGCGGCTTCAGCTGACATCAGCTTTTGAACAGGACGGGGCGGACGTCGACTACGAGGATTATCCAGCCTTCCAAAGCGGAGCTGCCGAGCCTTGGTTGATCTCTTTCACCAAGCAACTCCGCAACAACCTCCCGAGCCCCTACATCATCAGCCACGCACCCGTTGCTCCTTGGTTCACGGACGACACAAGTCTATGTGAGATCCTATTCTATGTCCAAGATGCAGTACGCTGACTTTCACCGTTTAGACCCTGGCGGCGGCTATCTGCAAATTGACCGCGCCGTCGGAAACCTAATCGACATGTACAACACGCAGGTGGGCCGGAGTCTATTTGCGCTTGCTTTTTGTACTGATCTACACTTCAAGTTCTACAACCAAGGCACTATGGAGTGTGCGTGACTAACGGAAGCGCCACCACCCGAGCCCAACTCTGACGACATCTTCCGCCGCAGATACTGACTGCACCACACTCTTGACCAAGTCCAATGTCTTTAAACACTCGTCTCTATTTGAGATCAGTGAGCATTTTTAAGGTCACTGCAGCCCAGGTTTGCACGCTCATGCCACCGTCTCACTCCGCAGTCGCCAATGGCGTCCCGGCCAACAAGATCCTTATTGGAAAGCCAGCTATTCCTTCGGACGCCGAAAATGGTCAGCGATAGCGATAGCGCTAGGCAGAACACGGCCCCTCTACCTTCCCGCGAGCGGGACCCTCGTTCCAAAGGTGCCGCGCGCGGCATTTTAGAGGGGTGATTTTTTGCCTACGATAGCGCAAAATAATTGAAGTTTCTGTTCACTTAGGGTTCATGGCACCTTCAGATCTGGGGGCGTGTGTTCAGCAGGCGAAGGCCAAGGGATGGTCAGGCGGTAAGCTCTCCGAGAACTCGAACAAATGTTCACACATGTTGCTCAAACCCTGTTCGTTAGGAATTATGGTATGGCAATACCCTGACCAGAGCTACGGTGAGTAAAAATGTTCCATTCTTGTAATCCCACAAGACGTGCGCGGCGCCGACTGGGCGACTGCGACACGCCTCCAAGGAGCTTGGATCCAGAAACTCACATCATTGACCTTCACAGACTTCGTTCGAACTGTAATTTCCAAAATGCGTAATCACATCTGTAGACGCTGACCTGTTGTCTACTTTAGGCTTGGGGAGCCGACGTGTCGTCCTCGCCCCCTCCAGCGCTGCCAGCCGCGACGTCCACGACGTCGAGCGTGGCCACGCGGCCGACTACGGTAGCCACATCTCACGTTAAAACATCTACTAAAAGCACAACGAGGAAGCGCACGACCACGGTGAAGGCATCCAAAACTACATCCGTCATGGCCCCCACCGGAACGCCCGCAGGCGGATCGACCAGCGCCAGTGCTAGCTGTGCTTTCAAAGTTGACATTAACGGGGGAACGTGTGGGACCGGCACATTGTTCAGGTGATTATTTTTGTGTCCCCCTGCCCATAAACCCGCTCACCGTACTCGTCGTCAGGTGTACGAACGGAAATTGCTGCTCGTCCAGCGGCTGGTGCGGAATGACTGATGCCCACTGCGGTGCGGGCTGTCAGTTTGGTAGGTTGCTTCTAAAGATCACCGATTTGCAATTGACCGCTCCACACTCAGGCTTCGGAGCGTGCACCAACGGTGCTGGCACCTGTCCAGCCTAGTCACTCAGCGCTCCCTGCTCGGCGGGCTTCGAAAAGGCAACTTGGACTCGCCAATGGATCAGCAGACTGCTGGGTTGGTCCTGACGTCGACCAATGCTGTGCGTGACGGTAGCATTTCTCGACTCCCACCAGCTCCAATGCACGGCTCGTGCTTCACTGCGAGACTCCGAGCTACGTTTTTGACTACGGTCCTTCTGCGCGACCTCAGTACAGATAGCCAATTTTTTTCTCACCACACCGCGACTCGCGAGCGATGAGCAGCTGCTCGGGTGAGCCGGGTCCCGGGCCGCATCGGCTGCGAGCCGAGCATCATCAACGATCGGACGAGGCCGAAACGCTTGGCTTTGCTCCGCCCACGCCACCCAGCTGGTCCTGGTAGCGACTCCCTCTCTCCCCCATTCCCACACCCCCTCCGATCCGACCCCGGCATGCTCCTGCGCGTGCTAGCGGCGTTGGCGCTCTTCTCCGCCGCGAACGCTCAGGCGCCAACGTTTGGTCTCCCGGACAACGGTCTCCGCAAGCTGTCGATCCACCTCGGAGTTCTGCCAGACTGGTCGCATGAGGGCCCGATCGAGATCAACAAGGCGCTCGGTGGAGGTGTGGGGATTATAGGTGAGTTGGGAGATCTGGCGAGGTTGTTGCAAGGGCTCACGCGCGTCGCTTAGGTGACTACATCAACGTCAGCCCAAGCGACTACTCGTACTCGCAGATGCGTTACCACCTGCCCGAGATCCTCGAGATTGCCCGAGGGGCCGTACGACCGGTCTACGCGCCTGCGATCATCTACGGGAGCACGCTCGACACTTGGACGGCCGCGATGACTGCGGACCTCGCGGACGCGGTGGCGCGGGTTAACAAGGAGGGGATTACGGTGTGGCTGCGTCTGCTGTTCGAGATGGTGAGCTTGTGTCCCAAAGGGGGGGGGGGCGGAGGAGGAGCTGATGGACCGATGATTGCCAGAACGGGAGCTGGATGCCGTACGGCTTGCAAACGACGGCGTTTCTGAGAATCTGGAAGGACGTCACGATTGCCGTTCGAGCACAAACAAATGATGTGAGCCACTTATTGTGTCAAGTGGACGTGTGATGTGGAAGCTGACTGCCAATCAGACCTTCATGCTTTGGTCCCCGAACATCTGGGCTGGCGCTGTAGACGACAAAACGCAAGGATATGTGCCGTTCTTCCCGGGTGAGGAGTGTGAGTCCTTCTCCGGCTTTCAAATTTAAATCTGTCCTCGAGGTGCTGATGCTCCGCTGTCCCTCAGTCGTCGACATTGCCGGCCTCTCATACTATTCTTCGGGATTCAACAAATCCATCAATCAGCCCCCCTCGAGCAACCAATTTCGATCTCTCTTCACACCCTTCTACAACCTCCTCAACCCAAATCTCAACTCGACCTCATCCAACCTCCTCAAGCTGACGGCGCACATCCCCGTCGTCATCTCCGAGACATCCGCGCCCTACTACTACCACCTCCCTACTTCCTCGCCCTATTACGACCAAGTCGGCGATACGGACCTCGCTGGACCCCTACCTAACACATCCGACTTCACTCCCGCGCTCGCTTCCCCTCCCTACTCAAACTCAGATGACGAGCTGTACATCAAGGCGACATGGTTCGTGCAGCTCACGAGCAACGTCACGAGCGCCATGTTTCCCAACCTCCTCGCCGTCTCCCTCTTCAACTACTTCAAGGTAGGCGGTGATGGGTCGACGCCCGTCCTCGCCGACTTTCGCTCGGTCGGTGGCAACACCACCGTCGAGCAGTGGTTCCGAAACAGCATCGGGAACCAAACAGCGTACGATCTGGGATACACGGGGGCTGGGTCTAAGATGGGTTCAGGTTGGCTGGGCCTGGCCTTCACTTGCCTCACTGGCGTGGTGCTCACGGCGCTGTGAGATCTCGAGCTTGCAAGTGAGCAGCCACTCTTTCAGCAACCGCCGAATTCTGACACTTCGCCCCAGAATAATATATGCAATTAGATTTTCTTTCGCAATGCACCCTGAGGGACCCCACGAGACGCGTGCTACTGCTGCTGCACCAGATCAGAGGCTGCGAAGTCCTCTAGCTTCGATGTCTGCTCGCAAAAGGTCGACCCGTCCTCTGTCCATGTCCTAAGGCTCCATCCAACTCTGCACGAGACTTATGAAAGGGAGTGAGATGGAAAGCTCAATCGGGTGATGTGGCGACTCAACGAGCATGGCACAAGCCGTTCGAGCACTTTGCGCCCCAGACACCTGGGAGGGATCCACAGTTCCACCCTTCACGCATGGAGGCTAGATTAAGCGTGAAGTGAGGAGATTGAACCATGGAATCTGGGTGTGCACGGAAGCGTACCGCATCCTCCGCACTGCTCTATGTCGTCCAGGATCTGCGACGCCGTTTTCGAGCTTAGCGACTCGGCACCCCGACCCTTGAGCAATCTTCGAAGGAGCTTACGGCCACACACTCAAACTTCTGAAAGAATGGGGCTATCGGACATGCAACTTCTCTGGCCTCACACATCGAGAGTGTCTCGGGGAGTGGGTAGTCGAACGAGTCGATCCCAACGGGGCTTGTGTCCGCAGAGCTCGTCTGGCGAGTGGTGACCACGAAACGGACCTCCTGTGATAATCTGGACTCGGTAAAGGTGGATGGTAAGAAGGAGGGGGATGAGGCGGCGATCTGGGCAGGCGACGGCAGTCAGTCGGAGCTGCTCGTGCGAAGGAAGAGGGCACTGGCCGCACAGCCTCGTAGAACGAGGTACACAGCAGGAGAACTGGTATCCTGTGCTTACTGAAGATCATCTTGCGACGGTTGATGTGAGGGGAGCAGACGAAAGAGGATGCTGAGCCTCCACCAAGGAATGGTGTTCGGAGGGCCGTGCATCTAGATTGCACCGTGCGCGCAGAGGAAAAATCATGGGATTTGAGACCTCCGGGACACATCAGCCAATATGCACGAGACGAGAAGAGTGCGGGCCTCCACTGGCGGGCTCGTGCGGGAGCCCGGCAGTTGCGACTCGTTGCCCGGCAGCCGCGTATGTGCAGTCGGACGCGATGTTTATTTACCAGTCCCGATTATCTACTAACAGACCTGCTCGACTCTAGAGACCTGGCTCTGAACTCTCTGACGAGCGGGGTTGTTCTCGGCGTGTCGATCCAGTCACGATGATCCTCCTCTTTCAAATCTGACTCGCTGTTCAGGTGTCGTGTTCTCGGGAATCGGTCGCCAGTAGTTTAGGATAAGTCACTCTCTTTGATCTACTCTCTGACAAAGTCGAATATTCCGCCGCCGTGAGTCCGCGAGAGGCCGCCGACTCCAACTGCAGGGTCCTCAGACTGTGTGAGGCGGGGACCCCAGAGGAAGATGTGTCCATCGTATGTCTTCCTCAAAAAGCACTATTTCTGATTCCATAGCGTACCACGTCCTGCGCCGACTGCGACCCCCGTCCCATCATGCGCATGGACAGTCGCCGTATAGAGGACGCCAGTCGTGTGCGCCATCATCTCTTTTCCTCATACCATCACCGCCTGGCAAGCAAAGATCTCAGAAAAGACCTTGCGTCCTTCGGAACTATCCCGCAATCGCACCCTCACCACTCACGCGCGGAACGCGCTGACCGAGTCAGCATGCACCTCAACCTCGCCTTCCTACCCCTGGCGGCATTCGTCCTGTTCGCCGGTACGCGACTTCATCATTCCAGCTGAATTATCTCACTGACGCAGGAAGAGCAGGTCGAACATCTGCCGCCACGAGTGTCGCCCCGACTCGCGCGTACTTGGCCGCACGCCACCGCGCTCTCGCCGCGAAGGTTCGCGTGACGAACAGCACGACCGCGGCCCGGCCACGCAAAACGAAACCGAAATCGAAAACCAGCAAGATCAAGAGCACGGCGAACTGCACAACTTCCGCAAATTCACCGCGGACGGACGCGACACCCGGCCTGATCACGCTGGCGGGCACGACCGCGCCGGGCCTCCCAGCGAGCACCGGGACCAGCACAAAGAGCGCGGGCGGAAGGAGGTTGGGGGGCAGTCGGGGATTTGGGAGCGTACTGGGAGCTTCTGTTGTGTTGCTGCTCGCGTTGACGTGAGAGCGGTGGACGAGGGCCCTGGTGGCGCCTCGTGAGGTGGTCGGAGCAGACGTACCCACTACTCTTAATGGATCATCACTGAAAATCCTTGTTGAGATTGATTTTGAGCCAGTGCTCCACTTGAATCGCCAGCTCGACCTCGAGCCACACGCATCGCAAGCCGAAGGATGGCCCGAGCTCAAGCTGACGCGCCTCGTCCCGGCTTGCTTGCCAACGCGCATCTCCACACCCGGCACCTCCAGCACAGCTCACTCGACTACCACAACCCCTTCACCTGTCCCCCTACTCACCCGACCGGCGCCACCGGGCTCAAGCAATCACAGCGGGGCCGAGCGCGAGCTCAAGACAACAGCTCGACAATGGCGTCCATCAAGGTGAGCTCACGCTTCCTCGACCCGAGGTTGATACAGCGAGCTGATTGATCGCTGCTGCCATCACTGTCGTGCTACTCCGCCCCGTTTGTCGCCGGCCGTCGCGCGTTGGCAGATCGCGTCCCTGTTCCTCAAGACGCTCGCCAAACCCTTGGCCAACAAGCTCAAGAGCCAGGCGAAGGAACACGAGGGGTTCAGGAATGCGACCATCGCCATGGCGCAGGTGCGTCTACACTTGAGCGCGCTCCCGTGTTCGTGTAGCTCGAGGAGATTGTGGAGCGGACGCGTGGGCCGGAGGCAAGGATTGCGTCTGGAGCAATGGACTCATGGTTCGAGAGCATGGCTCGCTCTGGCTGACTGACGGAAGCTCAATATGGCGTCACAGCGGGATTAAGCGCTGACCTCGCATCTTTCTTTGGCGCCCCACCTTCACATGTCCAGTTTATGCACCGCAATGAGATGAATGTGCGTTCTTCTTGAAAGAGCGTGCTTCCGTCCGCTCAAGTGCTGCCACTTGTAGATGCGGATCAAGCTACTCGGGGAAGCGCCGGAGGCGCACCACATCCGGCCACTGAACGACAAAAAGTGCGTCCGGCTCCACCTTATTTTCTCTCCTGACAGCTGACAACCTTTGGGATAGGGCCATCGACTCTGGAGCGAATTTCATTTCAGAGTCGTTTCTCTTCGGCATCGCCGCCTTCCTGAGTGCGTTCGTCCCTCGCAAGCTCCGTACTTGCACTGACCTTTGCTCCTCCGCACTTCCAGTACTCGCGGAAGGATGGCGAAGCCGCAGAAAAGAGGGCCAGCGGAGGGACCTTGTCGCCGAGACGCTGGACGCGCACGACGCGAAGCTCAAGGAGCTGAGCGAGGAGCTCGAGCGCGAGCGGAAGGAGCGAGAGGCGGGTGTTGGGAGAGAGCGTGAGCTTGAGAAAGTGGTAGACGAGGTACGTTTCTTTTGATTCGGAAGCGAAGTCGTCAGGGATCCGTAAGGCTGACGCCAGCGCTCGCCGTCAGGTCGTCAAGATTGGTGTACGCGGAGGCTGGCTCGAGAGCCCTTCCAGCGGGTGGGAGTCGCACGTGAGACTCTCGGACGCTGCGAGGGAGTCTGGGAGACTTCCGATCACGGTCGTCCGGAACTTTGATGAGGACGAGGGCGAAGGCGCGGTGCTGAGGGAGCTCGCGCGGATCGAAGGTGCGGGGTGGGAAGAGGCACCTGTCGGTCCGGACGCTGTGGTCAGCGCACCCAGTACATCGGGAGAGGGTAAGCCAGATGAGTCATAACATTCATCAAGATTCCAATCTCAACAGCGGCGCCTGAAGCTGAAGTCAAGCGTCGATGGGAGCAAGGGCCAGCAGGGTCTCCTTGTCAAATCAAGAGCTCAGCGGGGCCAGCAAACGCTCCACAGGCAAGTGAACATCAGGCTTTGATGTGCACATCCACTTCACATCAACTCGCGCTCGAAGTCCCCGTACGGGTCCCACGCGAGGGTCTCCTCCGGCTCGTGAGCCTGTTCGCCGTCGGGCCAGCCCTCGTCCCCGGCCCACTCCATCTCAACGTCACCGCCTTTGCTGAATCCTCCATCGCTGTCTCCGTCACTTCGCGGAGTTGGGTAGGCCGTGACGGCAAAGTCCGTATCGTCCCGCTCGACCGCCCAAAACGCTGGGGCGAGCGTTTCGGTTGGGTGCGAGTGTGGTGATGTTGAAAATGGGGAGACGTAAGGAAAGTGGGACGAACGATGCACTGGAGGTTGCAGGCGCGGTCGAGGGAGCGGAAGTGGCATGGGGAGGCTCGGCGATGACGGCGAGTAGAAGAGGTCGGGGAAGGATTGGGTGAGCTTCTCCCACGGCCACTCCTCGATCGGCGACGGGGTCGTTGGGTTTGACGATGAGAGTCGAAATGCACTGAGAGACGGGCGGGGAGGGCGTGGCCCTGCCGTTGGGGCCGGCATGGGCACCGCGGGCAACGACGCCACCGGCCCGACGTCGGCGTCCACGCGGGGCTTCTCATCCTCTGCGCGGGGAACGAGTCAGCTTCTGGTGGAATCGGGCTTCAATCTCCTCTGCTGACCCATCGGCACCACTTCGCGCTTCACGACGGGCTCCTCAGACCTACCCGAGCTGGAGCGAGTCGCGGGTCTTGGCGACTTGGCCTCGCTGGCTCGCCGACGACGTCCAGGCGGAGCATCCGACCGGGATGCATCCACTTTGTGGTCCCGAGCTGTGGCTGCACGCCAAGAAGTGGCGAAGGCCAATCAGCGGCTGCGGGCGACACCATCATGTGGGGAGACGCGAACCTGACGCGGAGGCGGACGCTTTGGGGGACGCGCGGACCACCGACCTCGCGATAGAGCTACGTGGAGTCATTTGAGGTGAGAATCGGGGCGGTAGGGAAGAGAACAGCACGTTTAAGCAGATCCCGCCGGGCCGCGAGTTGGCGACCCTACCCCGCATTCGTGCCGATAAGGCAGTCTCGCTAAGCTCGAAAGGGGATCGGCACCAGCGTGAAAGCCCAAGTCTGAAATATCGTACGTAGTCAAAAGTTTGTATCTGCACTGGTCAGGCTAGGTAGAGGAAGGAGAGATCCTACGCGCCTCCGATAAGGTGACAGCGCTCGTGGTTGGTCGTTCGACGGAAGAATTGAGGTTGGAACCGGGTTGAGGATAGTATGTGAAGTACGAACTTCTATTGTGACTTGTTCAAGGTCGGCGAAACGCTGCAAGGAAGCCAAGTTCGCGTTCCCGCCCGTGGAGTTCCTTCGCGACAGCGATCCCGCAGCTGCTGTGGCCAATGTTCTCGCTGGAGGGAGCGTGAGTACTCGGTATGAACTGTACAATGGCCTGAATTACTGGTGTCTCATACTGCCTGTTAAGCTGGAGCCGCGTTGGTTGTTAACCGATGTGGTCGCAGGAAGGACAACTCTACCGCATTTGGCGTCGCTGACTTTGGTTGACCTTCAAGAAGCACAATCGTACAGCTGTGTTTTTTCATGTATAAGAACACCACTTCCAGCGATGCGGATGGCGTGCGGTCAACCAGCAGTGCATGGGAGGCGTTCGGACGAGCGAGAGCCGGGATTTGGCGCTCAAAAGCCAAACGTCACCAACCCATTCCGAAGCTAGCTGGACCTTAATCTCTTTAACCACCGTTTCGCCCCTCATCTCGCCCTTGAGCACACGGTTGTGCGTGAAGGCGTGACGACGACCGTCGTGGCAACGACTGGAAGCCAACTTCCTGTCTCCCACAGGTTCCCTCTGTGACCCCGAGGGCTGCAGCCAGTACTCTTTTTTTTTCCATAAATCCGAGATTTCATTCAAAAGGACTCGTCAGCGGGAGCTCGGCTTCCATATGGCTAAGCCAAGGAGGCCGTCGTGGTTTGGAAAGTGGGGTGTGTGGCACACTTGGCGTACCTTACGCGCGTACGACAGATCCTGGAGTGTACTATCAAGCGTCAATCTAAGTTGTGGGGCGTTTCGACCTACGGAAGGACTGGCGAGCTGGCAACGCCACCGCGCGGCGCGGAGTCCGACGACATCGCACCGTGTCAGCTCGTACACCATGAGCCTTGCAAAGGAGGCCTCGGGACTCATACGAAGTCTGGAGAGTCTAATTTGAGTACCATGCTGCCCTGTAACCGATTTACTGCCTCCAGAAAGAAGGCGGTGCGTCGCCACACGCCTCATCCACCCTTCTCGCCAGCGAAAACCTCTGGCACACGCGCTTCACCCCGCTCGGACTGAACCGAAGTACCACTGCAATCTCACGATCGTTTCTTATCCTCCTGTCCCTAACAGATGTGTTGGTGTATCTGCTCAACGTGTCGTGAGACTGGGCGTCAAGATGCCGTCGAACGAGTTTCGCGCCTGCACGCCGTCCCACCCTGTCAGACGAATCTGGAACCAGTGCCCGTCGACTTAATACATGTGGAATCATGTCTCACTCATAACTTTCTTTCAAATGGAAAGCTAGACGACCAAGTCCTTAAGCACACGGTACACGTAGGACGGCCCGTTCCTCCTCGAACGAAGCCTCGGCGTTGACGTGCTGCCAGTTCCACGCAGTCTTTCTAAGGTTACTACTTCCGACCGTACAGGAATCACACGTTATCGATGCCGGCAGCCTGTGTACTTACCTCCAGAGTCCAGAGAAGCCGCGCCGCAGAAACAAGTGCGGCCCCAGGGCCCCAGCCAAGAGCCGACCGGCGCGAGGACTCTGGCGGTACGACTCGCCTGGACTCGCGGCATGACTTCTTACAGCGCAATGGTATCGGTCAGGGGTCCAGATGCCTTCGGGATTTGTTCCGACCCACAGTCGGCCGGGCCGCCCGCCTGCCCAGGTGACTCTGCGCGCTGCGAGCGCCGGGGCGCGCGAGGCCAGAGTTAGACTTGGAGCAGACCTGTCCCGCAGGCTGCTTCCGGAAGGGGTTTGTGAGTCCGTTGGGAGCAGAATTTAGATTGACACTATTTCGTCGTCCCATGAAGACCGACAGATTCAAGCTTGATGAAGGTGCCGAGAACATCCCGCTGCAACGGCTCGCCGTCTTGAATGGGATGCCGACAGCGCCCACGCCGACCAGAGCGCGCCGAGAACCTTTCAATACAGTATGCAGTAATTACCATGCAAGTATTGGCCGGATAAGTGGCAATCACCTTATACAAACGTCGACTTCAAGTCAACTTGGAAGGGATGCTGCGAGGGCGAGAGCAAACCCCGAGTGTGCCGTGCGGACGGTGCGACGCTGGGAGCGGGTTTAGCGCGCGACGGGGCCCGACAGGAAGAGCGGGAGGCTGGACGAGAGGCAGTCGATCCATCGCCGACGCAACGCCAGGAGCTGAGCGGAGGCTGCTTTCAGCAGCGTGGGGACACAAACTGGTGTGAAGTGCCTTCGCGACGTTGAGTGGATATCAGCTTGCGAAGCGAGAGCACCCCGCTCCACCCCCCGTGCACCCCGCATCATTATCGCAGTCTTCTTTCGGGGTTTGCCGCACGCTGGCCTACGCTTGTCTGGGGAAGAAGCTTGAGCGCTCATGCATCAGGGTTCGGAGGTCGGGCGGTGCCCTCCGAACCGGCGGCGGGGGGGATACGTTCGGCTTACGGCCAACCTTGGCGTGGTGTGCGTTGTTTACGTCCAGATTCGCAGTCGGAATAACGCTAGGGGAGGCGGCAGACGCACGGCGAACTGGGGCGAGTGGCTCTTGACGCCTATCAGAGGACGCCTCCTCCGTCACGATGCTCCCAGAGCATGCAATATGTGCGGGACGCTGGCGCGGTGCATACGTATCCAAGGCCTGCCGCGCCGTCACTCTGGTCGAGCTACCTGATTGTTCACGCGCAAATGGCCGCCGCCGCCGCCGGCAGGCTCGGACGCACGCAGGCGGCGCACGCGGGCTCTAGCAAAGCAACAGATCCGATCCGCAGGCACGTACTGGAAGATGTCCCGGACGCTGCCCTGATCGTGGAACGTCGAGGTGAGGGCCCAGACCATGACGAGGAGCTCAGAGGTTGGAAATGAGTTGAGCCCCGTGATGGGAAAGTTTGCAGGGCTGGCAGGGCTCTGAGTACGCTGCAGGGTGGAGCGAGTGGTGGCGAGGTGGACCAAGGCGGACGTGCGAAGGAATTTTGGTGAGAGGTGCGTCTGGTCGAGGACTGGCAAAGCATGCGAGGAGCTGGGCAGGAGTCAAGATCACCGTGTTCTCGACTCAAAACCATCGGCCCACTCGTGACGGATATCAATCGAACTTGTCGAATCCTGGTTGCTTCTGCCCCCGATCCTCCGCTCTGCATCGACGCCGAAGATGGAGTACCAACAGCAGCAATTCACGCCGTACGATCCCTACACGTCCTACGGCACTCAATCTGGCTCCGCCTCGACCTCCTCGGCCCGTCAATCCAACTCCCCGACCATGAGCAACGCGTACCCGGCCTACTCGACCTCGAGCGCGAACGGGAACGGCTCGAGCGCGTACCAGTCCGTGCCCCAGCCCCGCCAGCAGCAGCAGCAGCAGCAGCACATGGAGCACCGCGGGTTCAACCTCCAGGCGATCGCGCCGATGGTTGGCTCCCGAGGTGGGCAGCCCTCCTTCTCGCTGGCACGCCCCCGCTAATCGCCGCACGACTCTCAGACAGCAGCTCCGGGCCTGCACGACAAGGCGCAACTCACCGACGTGAATACAGCACCGGAGCCGGCAACGGGGTCGCGCACGCGGCGGGTGGCGGCGGAGGCGGTCGTGGGCCGTACGCTCGTCCAAGCGAGCCGGCGCCTTTGAGCGCGCGCGAGGGCGCCGGCCCAGGGACCGTCAAGGCGAGCAGCACGACCTCCGAGTTCACCAAGCGCAAGAACTGGTCGCAGCACATCATTGACGAGATCCAGGTGCGTCCTGCTCGGTCGGCAGCTCGGAGCCATTTGGGTCGCCTGCGAGCTAACGCGCCGCACCCCTCCCCTCGCGCTCACGCTAATCGTAGGACTTCATGCACGTCCTTGCGCCCGACGGTACCGTCATGTTCGCCGCACCGTCGATACAGGACCTCACCGGCTGGTCGCCCGACGAGGTGACCGGGCACCCCGTCTCGGACTTCATCCACGCCGACGACGTCGAGTCGTTCCTGCGCGACTTTGACGCGTCGCTGCGCGAAGGCTCCGAGCTCAACGTCTACTACCGCTTCCGCATGAAGGACGACCGGTATACCATCTTCGAGATCGCTGGCCACGCCTACTACGCCGTCGACGATGTCACGGGCGAGCGCAAGTGCAAGTGCTTCTTCGGCATGGGTCGGCCCTACCCGTCCAAGAACACGGCCATGCTCGACTCGTTCCTCGAGCTCAAGATGGAGAACGAGCGCTTGCGCCAGGAGCTCCAGGTCATGTACCGCGACATCGAGGGCGGCTCGTCCTACTCTCCCTACCGTGCGCCTTTTCTGCCTGCCGCGGCGGCAACGTGCTGACCTTTGTCTTTCAACAGCCGGCCAAGGTCGGAACGCTTTCCCCTCGCCTTTCAGCAACCACGAGGCCGCCCTCGGGCACTCGCCACCGCAGTTCGAGCCCCGCTCCGGCGCGGGCGTGATTGACCCGGCGACCGGCCTCGTCCAGACGAGCGGGCTCATCCCGTCCTCGTCCAACACGTACGGCGCGCTCGGGATTGGGATCAGTCATACGGGAGCGAAGGGCGAGGGCGTGCCGGGCGACAAGAAGAAGAAGGTGCGTTGGTGCGCGGCGTAGCGACGCAGGGAGTCTTAGCTGACCTCGTCCCTCATTCCATGGCTGTAGAAGCCGAGAGTTGAGGAAGGCGACTTTGTCTGTCGCGACTGTGGAACCGTCGACTCCCCAGAATGGCGCAAGGTGCGTCGCCGCTGTTGATGACATGTCTTGCCGCTTGCTGACGCACATCCACCACAGGGCCCCGAGGGACCGAAGAGTCTCTGCAACGCCTGTGGTCCGTTTCGTCGTTCAGTTTCTATTACGATCAGCTCGACTGACACCCCTGCGCTCCTCCAGGACTCCGCTACGCGAAGCTCCGGTCGAAGGACAAGCTCAAGGGCGAAGTCAAGTAAACCGGCACCTCTCCCGCTTCACTCTCTCGACCTATTTACACCACCGTGGACACTTAGCAAGTACATAGGAAGGCTTTAGTTCCTCCCCGCTGTTACCCCGATACTCGCCTCGGCGCCTCCCCTCTCACCCAAACTCAGTCGGGCCGGCCGTGTGCTCCGTGTACCATCCCCGCATCGCAACCGCCTTTCGTCTAGATGATCCCCGACCCCGAGCTGAGCCCGTGGCCGTGGCATCTTTGTACTTTTAATGCTATTCATACCGCAACTGTCTCTTCAGTACTCAAGGGAGACCAGACTCACTCGCACGAAGCGCACAAAGGTGCCAGGAACATGTGCAGGACCTCGTCTCGTATCGTTACTCGTCGTCCTCGAGCGCCACCGGCCCTTTACGACTCCGCCGACAACACCCCGTCAACCCGCCCCACATCTCCTCTATACCCTCCACCACCTTTCCTGCGACCCACCCGATCGGACTGCCGTTCGAGTCAACACGGTCCAGTCGGATCCGGTGCGAGGCATCGACCAGGACCGTGAGCGTGAGGTAGAGCGAGAACGTGACGCAGAGCGTCGTCGTGGCGGTGATCAAGAACATGATGATCTAATAAAAGAGATTGTTAGGGAGAAGGTCGGAAGCATCGAGAGGGCTGGGAGCACCATTTGCATTTGGGCGGCGGCGTGCGTCGAGGACCCGCCGAGGATCGCTCCGGTCATCACTGCAGGCGCTCGTTTATCAGCACGAGTTCAAGGGATGCCACAACAGGACATTGACTTACTTCCAGGGATCGAGATGAGGCCGATGACGCTCATCTGGTTGACCGTTGGCAGCAAGCTGGAGGGACGAGTCAAAGTCAGTAGGCGGCGGTGCGGAGTGTATGAAGCAAGGAGGAACGCACGCCAGACGAAGAGCTTCCCGCGCAACTGGGATGCAAGCTTCTGTGCGACTCGCACCATGGGCGAGGTATGTCTCGACCTTGTCGCGGTTATCGACGAGCTCCTTAAGCACGACTGACGTTGCGACGGCCATGCCCGAGATGGCATTCCCTGTGATCATTCCCCTGCAGGCGAGCTTCGTCAGTTGGTTCCTTGGGGCTGACAAGCTTTTGAAGACGCACAAAATCGGGATGAAGGACTGAGGCGACCAGAACGGCGTGTGGACGATCGCGAACCGCGCGCCGAAGATTGCGACGGGGATGACGGAGCAGAGGAGCGAGACAAAGGATGAGATGAACTGTTGTAAGCGATGGGGAGTGAGTCAGAAGTCCTAGAGAGCAGGAACGACCGGGGACGCACGAGTCCGCGGGGGCGACGCTTGCTCCGGGCAAAGGTGACCTCCTTTGCGCCTGAACAGACCAGTGGTCAGCCTGGTTCCGACAATACAGTGCTCAGATTAAAAGTATGCTCACCGAGGAGGACCATCGCGAACGACATGGCCGCGACCGCCCACGGACTCTCCGCCTTGAAGACCGCGTCCAGCACGACGCCCATCACCGACAGCTGCACGATACATCTACGAGGGCCAAAGATACATATCAGCATGCTGTCCACCCCTCGCCGCCGAGCGGAACGCACCTCCCAGCGGCAACGAGCAGCGATGAGGCGATGCCGAGGCCCAGAGTCCAAGAGACGAGAGCGTCCGCAACCACCAACGAGAAGGCGATTCCTACATTGGTCGCCGACACCATCGGCTGGGTTTGGGGCGCCAGCATGGGGGGCAAGTGCAGCAGGTGCGGTCGACCAAGCTGCCGGTGCTGAAGTCGGTCCTCGAGCAAGGGGCGGCCGTGCAGAGGCTGGTGGAGGGGTTAGCTGAGTGTGGGAGCCTGAAGACGATTCGAGGGTCAGAGATGGAGCGCGAAGGACTGAATGCCGGTGAGCAGTCCGCGCGGAGCTGCGCCGCTCGCCGAAGCGATCGTCGGGCCTGTCGTGGACGCAACGGACTGTGGCGTAACAGTATAGAGTTTTGACGCTGACAGAAACGCTGTTCTGAATATAAGTTTCAGACAAGTGGTGTACATCGTCACGCTTCAACGTGCTCAGTCTACGAGCGCGGGCGCGAACACATAGCACTGAAAGTAGACGCCCAGTAGACGTCCAAAGTTGAAAGGTGAGAATTAAGAGGATAGAAACTTGTCTCAATCCTCAGTCAGACTCAATAACTCAAAGCGGAGTGACGTCGGCGGGCCGTCGGTGAGGGTCGCGGAAACGCCGTCGGTCCGCGCTTCACCGTATCAAATCACCTTATCGTCTCTTTCCAAAGATGTTGCATACTCTACGAATATTCCCTGGGAGGTACGGGTAGTGGCGACCCCTTTGACGTGACTCGGTCGGTGCGAAGCCGGTGCCAGCGATTCAAACACCGTAAACGGTCCAATACTACACTGCTAGAGATTCTGCTTTCTGTCATTTTGGGGTACGTGATCCGTGCGCTGCCGTGTGAACTACCATTGCGGCTGGCTGAGACCAGCGTTACGGTCCGTCCCCTCCCTTTAGCTGGGTGTCAGGCGACGCCCCTTGTCTTCCCACTTCAATCCAGCTTCCGAATCACCATCTGCCGGCACTCTAGATCCAAAGCTTCCGAGTGCACGCATCTTACACTCGTGCCTCGGCGCCGCCCTCGGCACCGCCAGCTCGTGAATCGACGCTGCACCTCCCGGGGCTTCACTGCATTACGTCAGCGTACTTTAATCTGTCAGGTTGAGAGCACTCCCCAATGCTGCGCTCGCGGGGCATCCGATGGCCGAAGTTTGGTCGGCGCTGACTCCAGCTCTCGAGCTCCTTCCAAGACCGAGGCTGACGATCGTCTTTCAGGCCTAGCAGGGGTGAAATGTTCATGAACTTACGCACGGTGCTATCTATGTCCAAAGAGTGGGAGTTGTCCTCATTCGTGGCTCTTGCTGCCCTTCTAAACCAAAGTTCGTGATCCACCTGCAGCGGGGACGAACGACGCTAGGCTGCAACTGTGCGGCAGATGCAAGGAGGCTCGCTGTAAGAAGTATCACAGCCTCCGAAAAAGTGTAATGACGAACACCTGCGGTGGCCACATTTCAGCTCCGAGTGCCAAACCATCGAACGGGACGAAAAGCACAAGGAAGAGGTTGGTTGCCCGCCCTTCACTCGCACATGGAAACCTTAGGCGACAGTACACAGAGTATCGAGTCATATGGCGCGGATTTTCGATAATCTCGCCGAGGTGGCGTCACACTCCAATCCTCTCGGCGGTGCTTTTCGCCGGGACTCTCTTGTGAGGTTCTCCACAGACGTCATCAAACCCTCCTTCTCCACCTGTCTCCAACTCTCAGAAATATCTCCAGAGTCAGACGGTTCCATCGTGGTCCCCATCCGACTCTCTTGGAACGTGGAGGCCGACTGTCATCGTCGACGATCGCGCCCCGTCGCCGTCAGGACGATGTTGGCCGAGGACCACGTCAACTTTCTGCGACAACAGAGACGACTCACACTTGGCTCCAGAGTTTAGGCTCTGAAGCAGCTTGAGCGCGTAGCCGAGCTTTTGAACAGGCTTGCTGTCACCCCCCGACGCTGTTGGACTCGGACACTCCTCAACCTGGGTCATCACACAATTCGAGTTTGACAGCGAGAATAAAGGAGACAGATCGTGCACGGTCTCCTCTTTCGCAGTGAGTCCGGCCCGTGGGACCCCGTGTACCACGGCACGGCGTCGAGATCCGGCCGCCCGCCCCGCGCTGGACTGGCTCGGCGCCTGGCGACTCGTTCTGAGGAAGTTCCATCATCAGGAAAATTGGAATCCCGATTTGATGCGACGCCAGTAAGTTTGCCCCGGATGTCAACCTTGCAGTGGCGGCGCACAGGACAGCGTCGTCGCTTGCCGCGAAACTGTGCGTGACGAGCGGGGACGACCGATGGACAACACTCGCCTCGGCACACTGGGAAAAGCTTACCCCTGGATGGATCCCATCCCGTCAACTATACTTCCCGCACTTGTGACATCAGGAGTGGTGGATCGCGGCCTACAACTGGCGCTACCTTAGGGGCGTGGATCCTTTCGTAGACTACGACGACGTGGTGTATAGGTTGGCGAGCATGAAGGTGCAGATTGCAGCACGAGGCCTTGCAAGGAAAAAACTGATGTAGTTGTTCCTCGAGCTTGTGTCATACTGAGTCCGCATCGGGTTCGACTTGATCCCCTCTGAAGGCATCGTCTGCACTTGGTTCCAGCGAGCAATGCCATACGCTCGGTTCGTGAGCGTGATAAAATTACTAACAAACCTGATCATCCCGCATCCTATCATGCGAGTCGGGAAACTCACGAGCGTCCTCGCACGGACTTGTCCTCCAACAGATCAAAGCGCACCGCACCGCCTGTCTCCCGATGCGGCCTTGATCCTCGAGCTTCCTAGCATGCTCGGGATAAGCATCGACAGGTCAAGTGGCAATGAAAAGCTCCAAGGGTGAACTCTAGTCGTGCCGCGCGAAAGTGGGGTATGTAGCGTGGGAACGCGGAGGTTCGGCTGACTGCTCGGTGCTGAGCGTGAAGCGCGGATCCTGTCTCCAGTCGAACGATCAGTCTCATTCAATCGTGGAGATGACTTCTCGCCCCCACGGGGCCGACGCGTCGGCCGATTGGGTTCCGCCACCGCGACTCCTCGATCTCGACCTCCTCCGCGTTTCATCCCACTGGGGTCGGTCCCCAGGCCAGCACGTGATTCATTCCATCCTGTTGGCGAAATTGCGCATTAGCAACAGGCGTGCGTCATGGAAGACGAAGGATAATGTGGCTGAGGCAGGTTCAAGCAGGCGGAGTAGGACGAGCCGTCGCAAGCGATTGCTGGTGATCTGCTGATCCCATTCGAGTGAAAATTGCGATCATCATCACCACTACTACTAGTTGCGCAAGCAGGACGCCGAAATGGTGCGAGGCGTCGCCACCGGTGACTGCGCCGAGGAGTCGTCCACGAAGGATCCCTCTTGTCGTAAAGGGCGGATCGGTTGCGCCGGCTAAAGTTCCAACAATTCCTGAGATTGTTTCCAGAGCAGGAATCGTTCTTGGAGAGAGCAGATCCGCCCTTTGGAGGGTTGTGCGAGCGACGAGCAGCTGACCTCGCGTTGCGGCGGCAGCCTGGAGGTGCCTGTGCACACGCTCTGACAACAGACTGCAGATCCATGTCGTCGAAGTCCCACAGACACAAACGCATGGGAGAGTGCGCAGGCGTGCGAGCCCATACGGGGCCCAAAAGCGAAGAGAAGACGAAGGTGGACGTCGCCCGGATGGGAAGGAGCGCGGTCTCGAGTGTGTGCGTGGGTGCTGTTTTTGCTGATGGAGAGAGAAAAAAAAGGTGTACGGCGCAGTGAGTTGGTGGTCAGGTGGGTGTGGGCGCGGGCGCGGGCTAAGGGGAGCGGACGAGGGAGGCGGATCACGGGGTCCGGGGGAGCGACGATCTCGCCGCGTGGGCGCTCAGGATGGCCGGACGATCGCACTTTGCGATTTCGTTTCCTCGGTCCCAGGTCGCGGCGTTGTTGTGGTGAAAGCCGTGGCCCTAGGCGCCCTACGCGTGAGAGTTCTGGCCACAAGAGTGGGACGGTGCGGCGACCTTCGACTGGTAGAAGAATGCCCTGGGGAGTACAGAGCGCGCGAGTGTGGGGAGGGGAGGCCAGAGACCCCGGCCGGATTGGGACGTGCTTTCGAGTCGCGCCTGACGTGCGGGTGGCGAGCAGGTGGTGGCATTTTTCGGGCGCAGGGTTGTTTGGCAGCACGAGATTCCGAGGTCCTCGTACTCGCGACGGTTTGATTGCCGAGGAGCCTGCCGCCCGCGAACGCTCGTTTAGCGCAGAGGACCCCCTGAGCAGGCAGCACAGACCCCCCTTTCTGCACTCGAATCTCGCCGAGCCGTCTCTCGGCACCCACCCACCACCAACACCCGCGCGTGGACGACCAGGCTCGACCCTCTGTCTCTGGGACCTCGAGCGACGCCAGCCGGAGCCGCACAGGGAGCGCAACCTGCACCCCGCGTCGCCCCTTGACGACCAGCCCGCGCTCGGAGCCACCAGTGCGACCATGGTCGGAAGCGGTCGAGCGACGCCGACGGGCAGCAAACGGGACAGTCTTCCCGCTGCGCCCACCGCGAACGGCACCTCAGTCAAAGTCGGTGCGTCGCTCGCTGGCTGGCTTGGGGACGGAAGGGACACATGGATCAATGCACTGACCCCTTGACTACCCTCGTCCGACCCCCAGTGCTCCGCATCCGCCCATCGACAGGCCAGGACCACGCCGCGAACGTGCCGCAGCGGTTCCAGCGCACCGTCATCTCGCCGCTGAACGCGACCACGCTCCAGGTCGACAGCCAGGCCGCCGCGGTCGCCTCGCAGGGCGGGTCCGCCGGCGCGGCACGGCCAGCGTCGACGAGCTCCAGTGGCGGCGGGAAGAACCTGTTCACGTTCGACCGCGTCGTCGGGCCGGACGAAGGGCAGGCGGACGTCTACTCGGAGGCGGAGCCGCTCGTCGAGGCCTTCCTCGAGGGCATGAACGCGACGATTCTCGCGTACGGGCAGACGAGCTCGGGCAAGAGTTACACGATGGGCACCGACCGCACGAACGCGGACGACGACGCCGCGGGCGACGACCGGCTCGGGATCACGCCGCGCGCCGTGCGCGCCATCTTTGACCGCATCCGCGACGTCCAGCGCGACACCAAGGGCGCCACCACGTTCAATGCCAAGCTCAGCTACGTCGAGATCTACAACGAGGACCTGATCGACCTCCTCGCGGGCGAGGGCGACGCGCGACCGACCGTACAGATCCGCGAGGACAAGCAGGGCAACATCATCTGGTCCGGCCTGCGCGAGGTCAAGGTCTCGAGCGCAGCCGACGTCATGAAGTACGTCTCCGTCTCTCCTGGGCGCGTATTTGGATCGGAAAGGGGCTGACCCCCGCGCGCGCGCTCAGCAACCTAACCACTGGGTCCGCACTGCGGCAGACAAACGCGACCGACATGAACGCTCAATCGTCGCGCTCGCACGCCATCTTCTCCCTCACGCTCACCCAGCGCAAGTACACGGGCACGGGCACCCCCGGCCCGCCCTCGCCGAACCCGGCCGCCGGATCGCGCATCTCGCGCGCACTGCCCCGCGTGACGAGCCCGACCCCAGGTAGCCGCTCTGCGACGCCGACGAACGAGCGGCCCGGGAGCAGGTTCGGTCTCCGACCGCCGAGCGCGATGGGGAGGGCGAGCAGCCCCGTACCGCCGGAGGAGAAGGACGGCACGGACTCGTGGGTCACCGTCACGAGCAAGTTCCACTTTGTTGACCTCGCTGGGTCGGAACGGGTGCGCTTCTCTTTGGCGCGGATGGGAAAAGGTCAAGGGGTGGGAGCTGACGGCCCGCTGTTCCGGTGCAGCTCAAGCGAACGTCGGCGCAAGGCGAGCGCGTCAAGGAAGGCATCTCGATCGTGCGTTCGCTCCTCTCAATGCAGCTCTCCGACCCGTACTCACGAACGGTGAATCACCAGAACTCTGGCCTGCACGCGCTCGGGAACGTCATCTCGGCGCTCGGCGACCCGGCGCGGGCGCGGCAGACGACGCACATCCCTTACCGGGACTCGAAGCTCACGCGTCTGCTGCAAGACTCGCTCGGCGGGAATGCGCAGACGATGATGGTCGCGTGCGTGTCGCCGACCGAGTTCAACCTGAACGAGACGCTGTCGACGCTCAAGTACGCCAACCGCGCGCGCAACATCAAGAACCGCGCCGAGGTGAACGAGGTC
>ERZ1463038.106-NODE-106-length-23358-cov-13.877398_pt1 | contig 23358 bp, 33 predicted proteins | sample MGYA00564479_ERZ1463038 | MGnify/ENA primary metagenome ERZ1463038 (study PRJEB39244, sample SAMEA3635134) | Helicobacter pylori | study: EMG produced TPA metagenomics assembly of PRJEB11511 data set (Assembly of a 5300-year-old Helicobacter pylori...
TCTAACGGGTGACTGGAGTTCAGACGTGTGCTCTTCCGATCTCAAGGCGCGTCTCATTCGACGCTTAGCCTCATCCAGCTGGAACTGATTTTTTTCCACTGTCTGTAGCTCCTCCTCGGCGTGTACGACTCGGCGGCGGACGAAGTCCGCGTCGCGGCGTTCATCGCGCTCCGCAAGCTCGCCGTCGCTGCCGACCACAGCCTTCGCGAGTCGGTGCTCAAGGTGCGTCCAGCATCCTCATAAACTTCGCAGAAGCACCGCTGATCACCCTGACGATCGGTGTAGGGCGTTTACGCGACCCTCCTTGCGTCCTTCCGCGCGACGTCCATCTACACGCTCCCGACGCTGAACCTGATGAAGAACTCGGCGAGCGCGCTCTTTGTTCTTCCTGGCAAGCAGGAGGGCGAGATGGCGTACCAGCTCACGTTCGGCTACGTGCGCATGCTGGCGATTCTGCTCCGCAAGGGTGTCAAGGAGGGGTCCAAGGTGCGTCCGGCGTTGGCGGGGCTGGTGCACACGAGAGCTGACGAGATTCGACACGGCAGGACGCGTTCAAGTCGGTCTACAACTGGCAGTTCGTCCACGCGATCGACTTCTGGTCGCTCGTCCTGTCCGAGGCGTGCGACAAGGAGCGCGTGCAGCAGCACGGCCAGAACCCGCTGCAGCAGCTCCTCTACCCGCTCATCCAGGTCGCGCTCGGCGCCATCCGGTGCGTCTTTCTCCCTGCATTCGTACCGCCATGTCAGCGACTGACGCTCTCGCCGCCCACCCAGCCTCGTGCCGACCTCGCGGTATTACCCGCTCCGGTTCCACCTCGTGCGCTCCCTCCTGCGCATCGTGCAGCGCACGGGGACCTACATCCCCCTCTCGACGCCGTTGTTCGAAGTGCTCGACTCGCCGGACCTCTCGAAGCGATCCAAGCCGTCGACGCTCAAGCCGCTCGACTGGGAGTACTACATCCGCTGCCCGGCCGCGTACCTCAAGACGCGCGTCTACGCCGACGGGCTCGCGGACGAGCTCGTGTACCTGCTCACCGAGTACTACGGCACGCTCGCCACCTCGATCGCCTTCCCCGAGCTCGTCCTCCCCGCCATCGTCTCCCTCAAGCGCCACGCCAAGAAGACCGGCCAGGCCCGCCTCGGGAGCCAGATCAAGGTCCTTGTCGAGAAGCTCGAGGCGAACGCCAAGTGGATCGAGGACCGCCGCGAGAAGGTCGAGTTTGCCCCGAATAAGCGCGACAAGGTCGAGCGCTTCCTCCAGGGCGACGACGGCGCGAGTGCGCCCCTCGGCGCACACTTGAGGCTCCAGAAGAAGATGCGCGAGCAGAAGCGTGTCACGCTCGAGAAGGCCGCGATGGGCGACGGGGACGACCTTTGAGCGCCGTTGTTGAAATCAGCGTGTTGGCGCCTTGTCCTGATTTGCGTACACGGCATCCTCGCAGTACTCCACGACGTTTCGGGTCCGTTCCCCAGCCGTCCCTCGTACAGAGCAGCCCTCCCTCGCGCCCTCCCTGTCGCTCGTCGCCCTACGCCGCGCAGCTCCGGGCTGTAGTGGCGAGCGCGAGCGCGCGTCCAGCGGAGCTTCGATGAGTCTACACTTTGTCAGAGCAACCGTTGCGTGAGAGGAATGCGTAGAAAAGGGAAGCGGCGTGGTCGTGAAAGTCGGGCCCCCGCGCGGAGACCCACGCCGTCGGCTCGAAATCTGGACGCCGGACTCCTCTTCCCCACCATCTCTCATCTCCCCAGGTCGACGGCGACAACACAACCCGCGGGGCATAACATATCATATTCCTTCCTTGGATGACCAGCACCAAGTCGGACGGCAGCAAGGCGGACAGCAAAGGCTTGCGGAACTGTCAGTGTCTCGGACGGCGCGCGAAGGGCATCACTCACCATCGTCTTCGGTCACAGCTCATGCCTGCCTCACGTGTCGTAGTGCCAAGATGCGGTGCATCCGGCTCCCGTCAGCCGAGGACGGCAAGTGCATCCGCTGTACTCGTTCGGGTGCGGACTGCGTCGTACCGCAACGGCAGCTCGGTCGCAAGAAGGGCTCCCAAAAGTGCGTGGTCCTCCTCCTCCACATTTCCGCCGACGTGAACGCCAGTCGAGATCCAATCAAGACCCCGGGGGAAGGACTGGCCCACGACGATGACGACCACCTCGTGACTCTTCTGGCGTTCCTTGCTGACCACCACTTACATCCCCACCAGCAAATTTACCGAGCTCAACCGTGCCCTGCGCCAGAATCTTCCGGGCACCGACGCACTCGTCGACGCGCTCCGCCTGGCCGCCCATGCGCGTCTGCCCACGCTCCCAGACCTTTCATTTGCACCAGCCCCACCGTCCGCCTCTTCTTCGTCAACGTCCGAGTCTTCTCCGCACCAGAACATGACACTCTCTCTACCACTCTCGCCCTCGTCCCTCACCCCACCAGACCCCGCACGCGAGCTCGCAGCGCTGCTCGGCATCGCCGGGTCGTCGCAACGCACGTCCGCGCCAACCGAAACGCTGCACGAGCCCGACACCAGCACCAACGCCCTGTCGAACCCGCTCGGACTGCTCTCGGATGTGTGCGCAGACGCGGGCCCGCTGCCAGCTCCGCGGCGGCGAAGGGCTGTCGACAGCGGCGACGAGGTATCGCTCTCGCTCGACGACCTTGGTGTTGGACCCGAGGAAGCTGTGAGACACAGCGATGGGTTCGATTGGTTCACGAATATGGAAGATGGAGCCCGTGGCGGGATCTCGGACGGGAGGGCCGACTACTTCAAGCACGCTCCGACCGCGCGCCTCGAGATTGACGATCCAGATTTTGATCCCATCCATCTAGGGATCGTTACGGAATCGGAAGTGGCGGAGCTGTTCGACTTGTGAGCTCTCTACGTTCGTACGTCGATTGGTCGCGGTGGCTGACCAGCTGTGGCGTTGGCAGTTTTCATGTCCACCTTCGTTCCATCACCCTCGCTCTCGACCCTTATATATCTACGCCAAACTTCCTCCGCAAGACCAGCCCCTTCCTTCTCACGGCGGTCTGCGCGTCGGCGTCAAACTTCCTCCCGGCGGGCAACGCGGGCCTCACTCTGCGGCTCTACAACCATTTCGACAAGGTTCGATCGTCACGTCTATCCAGGAAAGAAGCATTTCTGACCCTGCTGTTTAGCTCGCCGACCTCCTCAAAGTCCGCGGGTACCGCTCCGTCTCGATTGTTCATGGCTACACATTGGGAACAGGGTGGACTCGACCAGCCGCGCACATCTCGCAAGAGAAGAGCTGGGCACACTACACCCACGCCGCGTCAATCGCGGTCGAGCTCGGTCTCCACACCGCGTTCATGAACGTCCCGCTGAGCATCTTGGACGCCGCCGGTGCGCCGTGGGCGCAAGAGCTCGCGCTCTTCGGCGAGGACCCAGCGGGCGAGTGTGAGAAACGGCTGCAGCGGCATGCGGAGCGCAAGTCATCGTTCTTGATCTCCCCTTTGGATACAGGCTGATTCCTCCACCCGCAGGCATCTGGCTTCAGCTGTACCTCTGGGGCTCCGGTCTCGCGCGCACGATGGGCCGACCGTGGGTCACCCGCGCCGAGGACTTCGGGCCGAAGGTCGATCGGTGGCACGAGGACCCGCTCGCCCTCCCCGAGGACCAGCAAACGGTCGCGCTCGTCAACCTCCGCGCGCTCGGCAGCGCGAAGCTCCTCCCGCTCGTGACGACGAGCGACCCGGGCATGCCGTACGAGTTGCTAAAAGCGAGCATCAATCGTGAGCTCTCGGCTTGGTCGCGCAAGTGGCTCGGGGAGTCGGACAGTCCCGGTGCGTCCCACTTTTGCTTTCGCCACCAGCGCCACCTGACTTTCGTCGATTGCAGAGTTCATGGCCCGTACACCGATATATCACCCATATCCTATTCTACTCCTCAAACACATTCAGGTCCTCGTTTACAGCCTCGCGCTGAAGCACCGCCCGGCCTCCGCGAAGCAGATCCTCGCCGACTGCTTTCGCGCCGCACTCGGTGTCGTCCAGCACGTCGTAGGAGAGCTCGAAGCTGGAGCATCGATGCGATACATGGTCAACAATATCGCTGCAATGTCCCTCTGTGCGTGTCTCCTCTGGATTGGGTTCCATTAGACGTCGCTGACCACACCCCACTGCAGACTCGGGTGTCTGTGCATTCAAGGTCCGATAGCCACGCCTACAATTCGGTTATCCAGAGTCAGAACTGATCAATCGTCGTCGTGCAGTGCCTCGTACTTCTGAAACCCACCGACTCGGCCGTCCCGTACTTCCTCATCTCTTTGCTCGGCAAACTTTCCAAGCTCCTGGTCCACTTCGGCACGACACCCTCGCACCGCCAATCGAGTGCTCTTCGAATGTGTGGCGAGCACCTCAAGATCTTCCTTGCGCGCAATGGGCACTCGCTCCTCCCCGAACAGATCGCGCCGAGCGTGATGCACTCGCCGAAGATCGGCGCGATGCAGGACTGGATGCCGTTTACTGATACGTACGGCTGGTTTGATCTCGGGATCGATGTAGGGAGCGGGGAACTCGGGGAGGGGGTCGGCAGCCTCTTCGCAGGCGAGGAGCAGGGGATGTCGGGGGCGGACGACTTTGGGAATTTGTTTTGGGGCGCGACGGAGGTGTCGTAGTGCTCTGCCGGCTGTACCTATTCAGAAAACTTATTATGCCGCGCTTCATCAGAAGTGTTGAGCTACAGCAAGCGCACGTCAAGTCAAGCTGCGACGCTCGCTAACGCAGCCACGGTGGGCCACCCCACCCGCGGAGAGCAAAAGAAGCTCTTGCTCAGACTCTTTCCTCTTAGTACATATCTATACAACCCCGCTGATCACTCCCGCTGAGGTCCCGAGGTCCCGAGGTCCCGAGGTCCCACTCGCGAGCGTGAGGGCCTGCGCACGCAAGAGCGACACCGGCTCAGCCTAGCGAGATAAGTGAATTTTAAGGTACGTGGTTGAGAGAGAAAATCATGCGTGGCTGTGGCAACTTGCAAGCGTTCGAGATCACAGGCCGTGCGCAGGCCGAGCGGACCTTGCCTCCGACCACGTCACCTGGAAGACGACTCGCCCCCCAACCCCGGTCGTCGGGACTCAGAACCCATCTTGACCCTGCGACCTTGATCCCCTGCTTTCGTCCACGAGCTCAAGCTTGACTAGACGACCCAGCACTCCCCACACCACTTGCCACCGCCACTCGCACCCGTCGTCGGCCTCGGCTGAGCAAGTGCAGAGCCATGGAGATTGATGGTGAGTCTCGCAACCATCTCCATGCTCGCTTCGTCGCGCTAACCCTCGCTCGAGCAGCACCAGCTGCTGGCACCCCCACGCCTCGGGCTCCCGAAGTGGGGGCGAGCACCGACTTCACGGTCATCGTGCAAGGAGTATGGTTCATCCTCACTCGCGACCAGTGCGACTTTGACTCGCCCAATTACTTCACACTGGCTTTCGACGGCGACTTTGAGGAGGTACGCCCTTCTCTTCCGTTCGGGCTCACTCGGACGACATGAGCTGACAAGACCGCGCCTGATGCCAGTCAGCGACAAGAACTCTCCGCACCGACCGCTCTCCCGTACTCTTTAAGTTCATCTTCGACCACCTCTCGGGCTACGATGTCCTGCCGCTCCCCGTCATCCCTTCCATGTCCCCTCAAGCAGCGCTCCGCAACCTGCTCCGCGACGCCCAGTTCTTCCAGCTTGACAAGCTTGAGGCCGCAATCAAGTCCCACTAAGGATTGGATTCGGCCCTCGAGTCCCTCGAGTACACTCGGATCATAACCCCGGAGGAACTGTCAGAGGGTGTCGTCGGACTTGAGCGCGACTGCAGCAAGTGGGCGCCGGGAGAGGTGGTCATCGGGACAAAGGTGCCACTTGCTGGAGACCTACTGCCTCCTCTGATCCGATTTACGAACGTGAACCTGCTGTAAGCTCACTTTTGTGCGACCGGGACTGGGTTTGAAAGAATTGGCGCACTTTTGACGTCCTACTTACACAGGATCTCGGGAGTTCTCGATCAGTATGTCGGTCGTACCGTATCCATCGAGGCCCCTTCACTCTCGAAGAGCATCACAGTCCCTTGGAGAGGTGATGGCGACGTGCCTCCGCTCAAGCTCTCAGATGACACAATGCTTGCTTACGAGGACGAGGAGCCCTCCGAAGAACAGGAGGCGCATCCACATTCCCGACCGTCAATATCTATCGACGGTATCAGTGCTTCCGTCACTCAACTCCGACAGGCGCTCGACCGCTGGCCAGCGCGTCGAGCGGAAGGCCAATCACCTTTCGACCTCGCGCTATATCACCATCTCGAGGTCATGAAGGTGGAGCGGATCAATGAGGATTACGACTTGATTCTCATCTTCTCTATCTTCGCGACCGACATTCTGGTGGTGCCCAGGCTGAAGGCGTCGACCGTGTTGCCGGACGGCTCGACGCGCGCGGACGCGGTGGGCTACTCGCTCGTCTCGGCCAAGTGCCTGTCGAGATCCTCGCTGTTGAGCTCTTTGATGTAAAGGTGAGTTTTCAAAGGTTACTGTCAATTTCTGACGAGTGCTCATACGCCTGTGTCTTGAAACACAGCCCTTCTCGACCACGCTTAAACTTGATGAAAGGCTCATTTGTCCCACATGTGTTTGCAAGGCGAGATTGAGTTTTCAAATCACATGTTCTGGTGTCCGTTTGAACGCCGAACAGTGAACCTGCACCTGCGCTCGTCATACTGGCTCCGGAGCGTCTTTGAAGTCGTGCTCGGTGTTGGCTCGTGTCATGTCGCTCTATTCAATAGATCAGCACTCAGAAAATTATGAATTTACTAGTGCTCTTACAAGCTGAATGCTGACTGGGGGCCTGGAGCGATGGCTGCGACTCCGAGACTCGCGCTCCAGCTCCCGGTCGTCCGCCATGCTGACATTCTCCCTGAGCATGCAGTCAGAGGCTGAACAAAGGACTTCCTGCATATTGGTCTTACAGTACAGTGATCTTGAGTGGCTTGCTGCGGCGGTTCCCACCAGAGTTGACCTCACTTTCTCGCTCGTACAATTGACCAGACGATCCGACTCCGAGTCCCTGGCCGCGTTTGCGGCTGTTGAGAGATGCAATGAGCGAGAACACATATGTTTTCGTGAGGATTTTGTCCAGTACGACTGCAATATGCGGTTATCAATGAGCCACTAGACCTCCAGCTTTGGGGAGCGACGCACGAAACCAGAGCCCCACTTTGGCGGAGTTCGCCAGCATGACGATCATGCCGATTTGAAAGGCGAGGGTGACTAGGTTTGTTTCGATAGATTTCCTTGCGATCGAGGTGAAGGCACTGTGGCTGTGACCGGTGCCGACGACATTCCGTTGCGGAACGAACGATGACCCTGACGTGGTGTGAGGTCAGAACTCTGCAAGCATGTGAGAAGTGTATGGACGGCTAACAAATGATATGAAAGTGCAGCAGTGATGATCACATCCGAAGCTGCAGCAAATCCGACCCAGAGATACGCGCGGGGACTGGCAGCAGTCCATTCTGGTCAGAGCGGCCTGTGTGGTCACGAGAATGGACCAAGCGTACAAAATATTGGTCTGCAAGATTCATGTTCAGGCTCGTATCACTTTCCGCTATAGGGTACTCACGAGTTGGAAGAGATAGGCGTTATGGGACCACTTCCACACTCCCCACAAAATCACCCCTGGCCACCAGCGAGCGGGTCAGCCTCAAGTTCGAGTGCGACGTAATGCATATGCGTAATGAACCAACCCAGCTGCGCGAAGCTGAAGGATACAATGGCAGCTGGAAGAAACCAGTTGTGCGCGTTTCCTGGTAGTCCGGTGGTGATGCGGTAGAGGCGGTAGGCAAAGAATATCTGTGGAGCTGGATCAGAACCAAGAACCCGAGGTAGATGACATTTACCTGCCTGTACAACAATGGTGACGCCTCCGGTGATTGACACCTCGACCAGAAACTCCCTGCGGCCAGCGGTCGTCAAATCTTGTGTCTTGGCGGACTTCCCTCCAGGAGGAGCAATTATGCACTTTGGCATGAATGCTAAGATGACGATGTTTCCGTAATTCGTTACCATCAGACGGTAAGCGAGCACACCATCGACCTACTCGATCGGAGCTTAGCGCGACGTCGGAAACGCCACTTTGAACTCACCACAGTGTCCACAGTGAGCAGTACGAGGCAAGCGAGGACTGGTATCTTTAGTATCCAACGGTCCTTTTTGTCTGCGGGGGAACGTCGTTAGCACAAATGAACTGAGAGGGGGTCCAAGCCGTACAGGTGGTAAAGTAGGTCGCCGCTGTAGCGCGGGGTCGTAAGCGGCCACTTCCAACGAGTTGCGTTTCAAAGACTGACCTGAAGATATCACCACGCCGTAAGTCAAGAAGGAGGCGAACGCGGTGACCAGCTGCCCGAGACAAGAGGTCAGCCTGGCGAAGCCGGAGTGGCAGGTGGGGTCGGTCGCACGAGGGCACCGATGGTGTTGGTCAATACCTTCGTCGACATTGAAGCTAAATGAACACAAAGGGAATGGAGTGGAACCAAGAGACTGGTGTCGGAAAAACGCCGGCAGCGTCCGCGGTGCGAGACAGTGACACCCACTTGCTCGCAGGCACGGTCACCCCCCCGCTGAGGCCCCTCAGTCCGTTGCGAATCCGTTTACGACTGAAAGGGACACTAAAGTCCTTTCGAGAGATCTGGACTCGCTGATAAGGACTTCTATCGAGCTGCATAACCTGCCAACCCCGCACCGATCGTTGCCGCGATGCTGGGGCCGATGAAGCTCGCTGTAAAGGCTAGAGAGAGTATCTTCTGTGTGACGAGTGGTGTTGATAGGCATCTTCTGAGGTCCTTTCGAGTCGCAAAAAGCCAGGTGCCGAGTCCCAGACCCACCCCGAGCCGCCCACCTGCGAGTCGGGGCATGAGCGCTTGGCTCCCCCGACAGGCTCGTTAGACATTTGGCTCTGCAGCTCAAATATGAACTTTCGAAGACGTGATTCTACACGAAATCAAAGTCTGCGTTCCGTACCTCCATAATCGGCGCCGGGAAGGCCGGCTCGCAAAGCACCGTGCTGTGCGGGTCACGGGCTGTTAATGACTCGGTCCCTATTCTCCCAGCAACGTACTGGAGCGATAGAAGGCCAATAAGATTCACATTATACAGCCAAGCTCCCCGTGTACTCTCCCCTTCTCTTTGGTGCCCCTGAGATGACTCGGTCCCGGCCGAGCCGGTCTAGTTCCGACAGTCCAGCCAAGGGATGGGATCGCCGCGGTCGACCATATTTCAGCCCGCATGAGCACCAGTACCACCACCTCAGATGGATGCGACATTCGCTTCATACCTCAGCCGTCTCCGCGACGCGTGAGTCGCCTCTCGCCACTTGAGCTGGCGAGGTGGCACCGCGGCACCGTACTAACCAGAGGCGACTCAGGCTCGACATGTTCCTCTGGCGGCTGCCGTTCTACCGTCCTCTGCTCGTACCCACCGTAGATCTCACCGGAAAGAACGCCATCATCACTGGAGGTGCGACTCCGCCCCACCGCGACCTGTACGTAATGCTGACCTCGCGGTGCTCAGCGAACACGGGGATCGGGCTCGAGAGCGCGCGCAAGCTTGCAGCGTTCGGTGCGAACGTCACTCTCGCGTGTAGGAGCGTCGAGAAGGGCGAGGAGGCGAATAAGGACATCGTCGCAACGACGGGGAGCGACCAGGTCAGGGTCCGCGTGCTCGACCTCAGCTCGTTTGCGAGCGTCCGCGCGTTTGTGACCGAGTGGGGAGCAAAGCCCGTGGACATTCTGATGAAGTGAGTTGATTTCAATGAGCTCGAGTCAAGGTGCCGCTGACCCTTCGTCCACAGCAACGCCGGCATGACCCCTGGCCGCTACCTCATCACGAGCGAGTGCGTGCCTCGAGCCACCATCTCTTGACCTCGGACTCCCCCTAACCATGTCATAAATAAGTAACAGCGGACTCGAGCAATCCTACCAAGTCAACCACCTCGCGCACTTCCTCCTCACCTCGCTCCTCCTCCCCGTCCTCGCTTCGCACGCCCGCGTGGTGAACGTCTCGTCCTACATGCACTACTTCGGCTCGCCGAACCCGGACGACCTCGATCGATCCCAGTTATTCAAGAATACACAAAAGCTTGTCCTCGGCGACCCGATGAATCAGGAGCAGCTCGAGGCGTCGTATGCGGTTGCAAAGTGCTCTCAGATCGCGTTCACGAGGGAGCTGCAGGTGCTGCTCGACGCGAGCGAAAAGTACCGGGAGAAGAAGATCATCGTATCGAGCTGTCACCCTGGGTGTGTTGCAGTGAGTCGGATTCTCGTTTGTTTGAAAGGGCGCTCACTCGCCTCGCGCAACCAGTCGAGCATCTGGGAGCGACACCGTGGCACGTCCGAGGGCCTCGACAAGACGATCGATGGCTGGTCGAGGATGGTAAACATGATTGGAAGTACGTGACTAGGAATTTCCGTGAGTTCGGGGCGGCGCTGACTTCTTTCGACCCCAGTCACGACCGAGCAAGGAGCTTGCACGCAGACCTGGCTTGCGACCGATCCCGCTCTCGCGTTCGTCACCTTCCGATCAATGATACGATGATTAACTCTCTAATAATTGATCGCTCTCAGTGTTGGAGGCGGGAAGTACCACGTTCGCTGCAAGGTCAGCGCGCCGAACCCGCTGGTCGAGGACGCGGTGCTTAGGAAGAAGCTTTGGGCTGCGTGGTCCGCTGCGTGTGGAGTATCTGGGGAGATTTGAGCATTCGTTTTGAGCAGAAGGCCCTTTCTGCTGGCTTCGACGTTGCCAGCGCACGACATTGCTTTAAAGGCCGGCAAGCCAGGCTATGCAGTCGCGCCCCGGGGTTGTTTTATTCAGGAGTAATGCTTTTGCGAGCTTGCCAGGTGTACTTTACCAGCGTCTGAAGCTCTCGTCTGAGAGCGCGCCGCCTACACCAAGCACCGAGTTCGCATCCGCAGCACCTGCCGCCTGGGACGTGTCGGCGGGCCGCTCACAGCTCTTGACCGCACCCGTCCACGATGCTCCTCCCGACGCCGCTGCTCGTCCTGGGCGCTCTCCTGCCGGCCCTTGCCCTCGGCAAGGCGGCCAAGCCGTCGTCGCGGGTGGCCAAGTTCAGCGCGTTGGCGCGCAAGAACGGCGGCATCGTGCACCTCAACTCGCAGACGTACGACGAGCTCACCGAGGCGCCGCGAGACTACAGTGTCAGCGTGCTCCTGACTGCGATGGCACCTCAGTTCAAGTGTGCACCGTGCCAGTGAGTGGCTTCAGTCCGGCCGACAGCGAGAGGAGCGTCAAGCTGACGGCCCGCGCCGCAGGACGTTCGCGCCGGAGCATGCGCTCGTCGCGAAGCAGTGGAGTGCCCAGCCCGAGCACGAGCAGCACTTCTTCGCCGTGCTCGACTTCGCGGATGGGCAGATGGTCTACCAGCGCGTGAGCCCGCCCGGCCTTCGACCGCTCGCGCGAGTGCTGACCTGGCTCGCACCACAGCTCGGCCTCTCAAACGCGCCCACGTTCCAGTTGTTCAAGCCTACCGAGGGCGACCGCGCAACGAACCAGATCGGCGCAGAGGTCATGGACTTCTCCCGCTCGTGCGCGCCGCCGCCAGCCCCACATCCCGGCGCACCTGACTGACGGCTCGAACGACCCGCAGAGGATTCAAGGCTGAGGCGGTAGCGACCTACATCAAGGACAGCGGGAACGTGCCGCTCCGGTTCAGCCGCCCGATCGACAAGGCCAAGGTGTTCAGCACCGTCGTGATTGCCGTCGGGTCTGTCATCATGACCGTCAAGGCGTGGCCTGTCGTCAAGATCATCCTTGGTCGCACCTACCTCTGGTCCTTTGCCACGATGGTGCGTTGTTCGAGCCTTTGCGTGGGGACGGGAAGCGGTGCGAGGGCGCGCACGAGAGAGCGAGCTGACAGCTGGCGTTGCTTCCACAGTTCATCATCCTCATCATGACCTCGGGCTACATGTGGAACCAGATCCGCCACCCGCCGTACGTCCAGGCCGGCCAGGGCGGTCAGGTCACCTACATCGCCGGTGGCTACTCGAACCAGCTCGGTGCCGAGACGCACATCATCTCCGCCATCTGTACGTTGCGTTCCATCGTATATTGCGCCTCCACCCCGTTACCATCATCTCGCCGTCGCGCCACCCCACCGCGAAGCTGCACGTACAGCCTTGCTGACCTGTCACGCTTCAACAGACGGCGTTCTCGCCTTCGCAGCGTATACGCTCGCGCACACGATCCCGAAACTCGAGGACCCGACGCGTCAGCGCCTCGGTGTCTACGTCTGGACGGGCATCTCGGTCGTCATGCTCGGGGTCCTCATGAACGTGTTCAAAATCAAGCAGGGAGGTTACCCCTTCAGCTTCCTTTGAACCTGAAATTCAAAAGGACAATTAGAACATCTGCCAACCTCGTTGACTTTCCGGGGGATACAGACAGCGGGCGAGCTCGGCTCTCGAGCGACTGAGCGTTGGCGACGTCCGACCGTCGGTCCATCTCGCCCACCTAAGTGCTCGCACACAATCACTCCAGTTTCCTTTCTGAATGCCCCCTTTATTGCTAAAACCACGAGCTGGGGGTCATGCAGGTCCTTTGGCGGCGTGGCACCTACCCGCTGCCGGCACAGCCGCGCCTGCCCCATTTACTTCGTGCGCACGGTAAGCATTGAACGACGCAGCGAAAGAACATCGAAGTCGATATACTTCACGTGGCCACCTCGCCCTCTACAGTGTACTACGGCAACATCTACGAATCCCTGGCGCCCTCAGACATCTAGTGGTACATGTGCATGCGGACCTGGAGCACTACAAGTCAGCTCTGGTCGAGTAGTGTGTCTATAAGAGCTGCAAGTACCTTGTTGGGCCCGCTGGAGACCTTGGGTGCACGCTTCTTCTCCTTGACGGCAGATGTGGACTCCGAGATTTCCGAGATGACCGGCGAGCTGAGCTGGAGCGTCTGGATTGGCCTGGGAGCAGCTCAACTATCAGCCTGGCGATGCTAAACAAGGGAAGGGAGAGCTGGGCTTACACTTTCTTGAAGAAGTCTCCGGACTCGACAGCGTCGGGTGCCGTGGAGGTTAATGTCGGGCTGGACGCGACGGAGGAGGACTGGAGCGAGGGGGCCGCAATTGTGGGGATGACTGATTGGGAGATAATGATGAGTACCCATCAATCGAAGACAGCGCAAGCAATTCGGACGAACCTGTCGCAGGAGCGGGCGTCGCGGGCGGCGTGCTACTACCGAGGGCGGCGCGGACGCGCGGGGTGTAGCCGATGGCGGACGGCTTAAGGGCGACACCTGACGTGAATGGGATCGGGACCTTCTTGACCTTGGGCGGCTTGACTTTGTCGGACTTTGACGAGCCGAACATGCCCATGAAGCCCTTCTTCTTTGCCAGTGGCGCTTCGGAGCCGACGATGGACGCAGCAGGGCTGTCGAGGTCGAGCATCGGACTAGAGTGCGCGGTGGAGGTCATGGCGGGAGTGGTACGGGCTTGTGAACGGGGGCGAAGACGGGAGTGGCGTCGGCGAGCGGGTCTGAGAGGCGAGCTGAAAGATGAAGGAAAGAGAGAGCGGTGAGAATCAAAGTAAAGTCGCCTTTTCCTACAAGCTCCCCGGAGGTCGAGCTAAAGACGGCGGACGTCGGCGGGCCGTCGGGGCGACCAGAGGATCCTCTCGTTGAGGAAGGTTGGAAGAAGGATTGGAAGCTTTCGTGCAGCTGCCTGCGATCAGATATCTCGTCTCCTGATGTACGTGCGACGATCCCGCATTCACTGCTCGAATCCTGCAATCCAGCTGAGTCGAAGAGCGCACCGACGGCCCTACACCGCTTCGCAAGATGGTGGCGGCGGGCAGCGTTCGTCCCAGACCGAGCTCGGCTCGGCTTACCGGCCGACGGGAATACTTTGAAAAATCCTCTGAGCTTCCTGGGTGCGGGGTGGGCGGTGACGCGAGCCGTGCGCAGGGAGAGCAGTGGCTGCTAGCTGCGCGACGTGCCCGCCGGGCCGCGAGGCGGACGCACGACGGGGTGCCGAGCTGCTTCGGACGCTTCTCCCTCGGGCAGGCTGCCCGCGTACGGAATCTTCAAAGCCTCTATCTTGCAACATGGAGCGCCCAATCCATCGAAACCCTCTCAGAATTTGCGCAACAGGCCTGGTACGCGCGAGAAACGTGCCCACAGCAGACAAACGCTTCCCGCCAGCATCATACCTCCCGCATCTGGTGTGGGGAGTTATTTTGTCAGCTCCCTCAGGGAAGTGCATCCGGTTTGCAAGGTCGACACTTACAGAAAGCGACCCCGCGATAGCCCCCGGACGTCGTGAGGACCACTGCAGAAAGGAGGACTGGTCAGCCTCACGTTGATATGACGCGGCTGTTAGGAAAATTCACCTCCCGCTATTGTGGCCCCAAGGAATTGTCCTGCGAACACGGCACGCGTCAGTGGGCGTCCCTCAAGATGCGAGCGCGGGCGCACTCACCGGGGGAGTTGGCGAGGATTCCAAAGCCCGTGATGGTGCTCAAACCACGCATGCCGAAGAGCTGAGCGCACGCTACTGGGAGGAGAGAGAGGAACCAGGCGCCTGTTGGTTGTGAATGTCAGCAATCGCGTCTCGCGCATGCCGCCGAATCGGAGCGCACCGACGAAGCCGTCTGGGGAGTGAGATGAGCACGGTTAAGTTGAGATGGGTCTATATCTACTCACAGAGGCAGGCAAATGTCATGATCGTGCCGTACGAGTTGGCGACTGGCCAGATCGAGAGTTGGAACAGGCCGCCGAGGAAGAACGACAGAAACATCGCGTTGATCGGCCCAATGAAGTCGGCCAGGAAACCAGCAAATACCTGGCAGTGGAGTTTAGTATATCGTCGTATTCATTTGATGAGACGGCCGCACTCGTCCTGTCCCCGACAAAAGGTTGGCCGCGACGAGCGGCAGTGCCGGCGTGATCGACGACGCTTCCAAGTCTGGGCACTTGAGGGTCGTATAGCTTGTGAGGAAGTAGTAAGGTGTAAGATACCCGAAGATGCCGACGAAGATGGCGCCCATCATCCTGAGGAAAGCATGTGAGCTCCAAATCGCCGGCGCGGAACTCGAGCAAGCTCACGAGTAGAACGCCCCGTCGCCCCAGATGCCCACTGGAAGCCAAGTTCGCGCCACCCGAGGTTGGCCTCTGGCGGAGGGAATCTCGCGGACCTCGAGGAGGAACCACGCGCCGACCGAGATGGTAAGGTTCAGGCAGGCGTAGACCTGCGTCAAGCGTCAGTTAAAGGACGGGCCGCGAGGCGGAGCGCAGCGCACCAGCAACGTCCGATTATAGCCCAACATCGGGAGCAAGCCACGGATGACGAGCGAGCTGATTGCGCCTCCAAATCCCGCCCCACTGGCTGCAATTCCGGTGGCGAGTCCCCGGTTGCGAAGAAACCACTGGGACGGGAGAGAGAGGAAGAGCGGCTGGAAGACGTCTAGGGGTCAGCACGGGTATTAATGCTTGCGTAGAGAAGGGCTCACGTAGCCGAGTCCCTGACTCAACCCCAGGAAGAACCCTTGGAAAACGAACAGCAGAGGGAGGGACGCGCTGACGAAGCTCGAGATGAGGAGCGAGATGAAAGTCGCGACGATGCCGAACGCGATCATGCGCTGCAGGAATTGAATAAGCTTGCTAGCGACCAGGGTATTGGCGTGACTCACCTTGTATCCGTAGCGGTCCCCAAGACGTCCTGAAACGAAGCTACTTCCGTTCATCGTCTGCCTCGCGGCGCGTTCAGTACGCGGTCTCCGTCTGCGGTACAAGAGCGACTCACAAAGTTGCACAATCCAACAGAGAGGTTTAGAATCGACAGCGGCACTTCCTTGTGCGTCGTCTCGTGCAGCTTCTGGCTGAGCACGCCCCAAATCAGCCCGTCTGCACCCGCTGGCATCAGCCACCCCGTCCCTGCAAATCATAGAGAGCGACGTACACCCCATCTGACAGCACACCAGCGCAAACACCCCAAACACCACGCTCCACGCCTTCCATCCGCCATCGGGGTAGTCAGCCGAGTCGCAATCCAGTTGCGGTTGATCGTCATCCCGCCCGTCGCCCGATTTCTCCTCATCGCGCGCCTCGTCCCCGTCCCGCCCGACCTGAGCCAGCATGGACTCTGCCGTCCCGATCTCGTTCGACCGGATGTGCTCGAGCGCGACGGACCCGGCCAGCGTGGGGCGTGCACTTGTCGATCGGGGACCCACGCGAGGCTCGACTGCCGTCGACGATGAGGTGGGTGAGATGGACCGTGGGGGTTGGTGGCGACTGTCGACGTCCATCGTGAAGGGCGCTGAGGTGTGAGGTGGGTGACAAAGAGCTCTGGCGGCGTCGAAAGCACGAGCATCACTCCGCAGGCAAAATTTGGGGGCCGGGCGTCGGCGCGCGCCGACTCAGCTCCGTCTCAAAGTCCGTCGCTGTGTGTTGGTTGAGTTGCAAGACGCTCTGAATGACTTTTCTTGGCCAACAAAAGAGGTTGCTCCAAATCGGGTTTTCGGCGATTAACAAAGTGAGGGATGGTTGCAGAAAAAGGCGAAGATGCCGTGTAGTGTGCCAGGGTCGACGGGCGGGTGTCGAGGACTCGTAGGTGAGTATGGGTCGGCGGGATGGGAATGATGAGACCGCTTTCTGCAAGCTATTCGAATGATTGGACGTCTGCGAGGTCGCTGCTCCGCAGGCTTCCCAGGTCGGCGAGGAGGACGCTCCAGAGGTTGCGCGACGCGAACTCGCCGCTGTACGTGAGGGTCGTGATCGGGTTGAGAACGGCTCTGAGGCGCCTTTGAGTTTTCCGGCGAATTCGAATCCGTAGAGGTCGAGATGCCGAAGGTTCGGCGCCGCTTTCGCGCGGTTGCTCGCTCACCCACCATCCTTTCTGAAAAGGCGAGGCCGACAGACTCTTAACCAGTTGCGCCAGGTTTGTCCTACACTCAAGCGTTTCTGGTGGCGGCCGGTAGGACTCACGCGCCATACCACGTCGATGGAGCTCAAGAGGACTTGTCTGCGCGCATGGCCGGAGCAGACGCGAAAGAGCGCGCAGTGCGTCGAAGAGCATGCTGTTTGGTACCGGCGTGAGGTTCGATCCCACTGCGCGTCGACTTGAGCTGGGTCAGGTTCAGCGACGAGACAAACGATGAGCAAGAGTTGTTCGGGAGCGGGAGCGGGAGCGGGAGCGTCGAGCGCGGAACGGCGACGGGTGCTGCAGGCGAGGCGATCGAGGAGCGAGTACGCCCGGCCCACATCGCTGGTCGAGTTCCGAGCTCTCGGCTGGCGGCGCTGGTCCTGTCAAGACGACCAGGGTCAGTGACCTGCGTGGAGCGCTGAGTGGGGCCGATGACGCACGAGTTTGGTCGCGTGGGGGAGTCAATCGTCAGGCTCGAGGTTTGCGATCAAGTGCTGGGGTTGCAGAGCGTCGGACACGGTGCGGTTCGAGCTGAAGAGTCGGGAGCACGGGTTGGACGCGCTGCGCCTTTTGAGCTCAGACCTTGTCCTCCGAACATTTCGACCGAGGAGACCGACCTCGCTCATCCACCACGACCCAGTGCCTCTGAAGCTCGTTACTCTTAGTCGTCTAGCTCGTTGGGTCGCGGCCGCGCGCTGCCCGAAGCCGCCAGAATGCCGTCATCCTTGCGCCGCGCGAGCACCGTCGCGGCACGGGCGCCGCCTTCCTTCGACGACCGAGTGGACGACTCCGAGGGCACGAACCTGGAGGACCTCAGCTTGGCGCAGCGCTCGACGACGGCGCACGACTCAGACTCGCTCACCGACGGCTGGGAGGACTTGGAGAACGCCGACGGGTGGAAGGGACGCCTGGTCGCGGCCAAGGCGCGGTTCCAGCACGACGTCAAATATGGTCCGCTGGTAGCTGCCGTCGCAGCTCCCATCTCCACATTGCTCGACATCCCAGCGCTCAGCGTACGTTTGGCCCCACCCCTGATCAGGTTCCCAGTGGCGTCGGGCTGACTCTCCTCGGCTTCAGGAAAAGTGGTACCTGTTCGACGGCGAGCCTGTACCGGATCCGAGGGCGTGCTTAGTTCTTTCAGGGTTCTCCCTGGCGCTCAACGTCCTCGCCAATGGGCTTCTCATTCGGCGATTCACGATCGGCGACAAGCGCTGGCGAGCTGCAACAATCGCTTCTGTTGTCTGCTGGGCGATCAAGGTCCGTGGCTTCTTATTCTTTAACTTCTGCGTCCAATCTGAAGCTGGGAGGACAGCTCACGATCGCCATCACGAACCTGTCACTCTTCGGGGCATCACGACGAAACCAGCCGGGGTTCTCATAGTGCGTCAAACTATCAAAAATATGAGCGTGAAAGTATACGGCCTAACTTGACTCGCTTCGTATCGCCAATTTGAAGCTCGGAGGGGTTCTGGTGCGCCGTTGCGAGCGCCGCCATCGCCGGTGCGTTCGACCCCTCCGTCTTCTCGGCGTGAAGGGCTCATCAAACTCTATTCGCAGGCATCATCGTCTGTGTTCTGGTGCTCCACAGCGTCCTTGGCTTCGATAAACGGGGCCCAGAGGCTCAGCGAATACGAGTGGCGGGCGCGGAGTTTATCGTGGTCGTGAGCATGTTTGTATGTTACGGTCCCTTCCTGTTGTGTTGCATACATCCGCTGAATTTCCAAATCGGGCTCAGGTGCTCATGATTGGCTTCGAGGCTCTCGCGTTCAGCAGACTGGAGCACTGGAGTTACTTCACAGGGATTTGTACTTATCTCGCCGTGAAAGACGAGCTACAGAGCTCACGCCTCACCCAACAGACTTCTCGCTCGTAACGGTCCTCACCGTCGGCTTTGGCGACGTCGTACCGACGACTACGGCCGCGCGCATCCTCCTGTTCCCCTTCGCCGTCGGGTCATTGGCCCTGCTCGCAGTCACTGTCGGCATCCTCGTCACGTTCCTGAACCAGGGCGTAGATGCTCGAAAACGCAAGTGGCGGAAAAAGTACGAGGAGACCGTCTGGCGGAAGAGCCGGAGCGGCAGGGCGGTTCGCGGCCTCGCGGACGAGATTCACGAGCTGAAGAAGCTCGAGGCTCGCGAGGAGTACCTCGAGCTGATGGTGCGTGCTCCTTTTACAGCGTAGTAACTCCTGACCATGTTTTACCTTGTAGTATCAACTGGTAACGAGTGGAGCGAGTTTGGCCGTATTCTGGGTCGTTGGCGCCGCCGTCTTCTGGAAGCTTGAAGGATTGTGAGCTTGCTTCCCCAGTAGGAGCATCCAAGATGCCTTGCTCATTCGCGCAATTCACTTTCACAGCACTGTTGGCACATCCTTGTACTTCTGTGCGTGTCCTCAGCTCCCAAATCTACGCGGGACGCATGACTAACGTAATCGCTGTAGGCTACGTTTTTTTCCTCACGGTCAGAATTCTTCAGATTGTGTCTGTGAGTTACTGCTGAGCCGTTGTCGTTTAGATCGGCTACGGGGATGAGACACCCGTGTCGCCAGGAGGAGTCAGTATTGCTCGCGACGCATCTTGTCAGTCCGCTAACGTGGGCAACTGCGCAGCGAGTCTTTTTCGTGGTGTATGCGCTCATTGCTGTTCCCTTCGTGACGAACTTTGTGCTCAACACGGTGTCCTCGGTGAGCATTCCACTTCACTTTTAAGACCTCGCACACTAGGGGCTGACCGACGTCGCGCAGGTCATGTTCTCGCTCACCTCTACCCGATTCCGGTCCTTCCGCATGCGCCACCTCCTCGGACCGGTCCCGCATCATTCGCATGCGCACTTAGTCGTCCAGAGCCACGAGCGACTCTCGAAGCACTTCCCAGCCCCGGCCGGCAACGAGAAGGCGCTCACCCGCGTCGTGCTCGGCCTCGCCCTTCGTCTTGGTGAGCCGTCCATTTAATACTATGAAACGTGACCGATGCTGATGACTCGTCTCCAGAATCCCAAGCGACGGAGCTGTTGATTGAGGCGCTCGAAGGCAACGGTCGTGGGCACATCCTCCTCCGCGCGGACCGAAATCTCCAACGACGAGCCTTGGACACGCTCAAAGTCGAGCCAAGGTACCACACCTTTGTCAGCGATGCCATGGTCGCGCTCGAGGACGAGCAAAAGGGCCCACGGCAGCGAACGCGGTACGACATGAGCGCGAGCGAGTCGGACCAGCTCGATGCGGTGGTTCGGTATCGGGAAACGTTCGCAGCCCTACTCGCGACGGGGAGTGTGCTGATGGGGATGGAAGGGGAGGAGCGCTTCTGGTTCGAGCGGCGCCTCGAGGGCCAGCACCTTCGGGGGGACGACAGCGAGGAAGGCCGTCGATGGGACCAAGCGGAGGACGTGTAGTGACATCAATTATTGGACACTTAAAGGGGGACGCTGTTGCTGCTCGGGGACGAGCGTTTGACGCCTTCGTCGAAATAGTGCTTAACGCTTGCATTTACTGTTGGCGGTGCTCTGGCTGTGAGCAGTCTCATTTCAGAGACAGATGAAACTGACGTGCTCTGCATTGCGTAGGCAGCTGCAACTGCCGGCAAAACTAAATCATCCCTGATGATCCGGAGAACCAGAATCGGAGCTCACACGGATGTTCGACTGCTCCAAGTGCGTCGCTCTCTTTCCTTCCTTCCGCCATCTCCCAGGAAAATGGATGCCTCGCACAAGGCGCTCGTTGCACTCGATCACCTCGAGTCGACCGTCCAGCAGCTCACAGGCGGTCCCTTCGAAGACGACCGCGACGTCCCCGTCGGCCCGATCAATTTCGCGCACCCCGCCTGGCAGAAGAACCTCACTTGGGTCAAGCTCTCTGGATACCTCGAGGCGACCTGGCCCAATGCGTGGCGTGTCCGCGACCTCTCCATCGCGCAGGTCGAACCCCTTCCCGTTCTGTTCCGCCTTGTCCTGCCGAGTGTGACAGACGCCGAGGCGGGCGAGGCGCATGGCTGGATGACTGGGATCTCGAATGAGATTGAGCTTGTTATTGAAAAGGACGGGAGGGACACGTGAGCATCTTAAGCTGCTCTTGACTCCCATCGAGCGTGCTGACGAGGCTCCAGGTACCCAATCATGCGGAAGCAGCGCAGGAAGAGCCCGAGTGAAGATTCAACTGAGTGGGTAGAATAGCTGCCATTACAGGCATTTCATTAAGGCGATTCTAGCGCAGATTGGCGACCCCCCATCCCATCAAGACGACAGCACCACCTGGCGGCACGGGTCCGAAGGCCCAGCAGGACGGGTAGGCAGCCACAGATACGCCTACATGGAAAACTCTAACAGTATTTATTCCAAGACTCAAGCGTCTGCTTTCGCCCTTGCCTGCCCACAGCCGCGACAGCCATCAGTGCCCGAGTCCGTGCGCGAGCCGCATCGCGGACTCGCAGGAGCCAGAATTTCCAGCGTACCACCCCTTTGGCTCGCCGATCCCGCACGACTACAACGCAGTCGCTGGACCTTCCGGAATCGTTCACCCGCGTCGAGATCGCACCCCGTCCCCTGCCATTGACGAGCCCGCGCCGCCGTCGAAGCGCGCTCGGACGGAGCGGGCGATGACCTCGCCGCTCATCATCGAGGAAAAGCGCGAGGTCGAAGATGATATTTTCGCCCCGGGAACCCTCGTCATGACCTGGTCAGGCCAGCGAAAGCGCGATACGCAAGGTCCCGCCGTCGTGCGCACCTTATCCCCTCTGGCAGGTGTTTGGCTAAGGCGTTCTAACTCTTGCTCTCACAGGTCATTGATCATCAAGAATATGAGCGTATTGAGTGGTACGATCTGATGGCGCCGCAAAAGAAGCAGGGCCCCAGCTCGTTGAACGCTCCGCTCCCGCGGCGTCTCGGACCGCGCCCAGCGCCGACGTCGATCCTGCTCAAGGACCCTCGACCATGGGGGCTCAACTTGTGCGGATCGCTCTACATTTTCCTTTTTTTCTCATTCCACGGCTGACCCTCGTCTCTTATTAGTCGCTGGGACGAGCCTGCGGACCTGCGACTGCTCAACTCCGAGGACATCCTCACCGGCATCAAAGACTGTGACTCCCTCAGACGCTACTTCTACCTTATTGCGGCGTACTATGCTCCACACCTCGAAGAGTCTCGCCGCTTCTTTGTGGCGGAATGCGAGAGGGAAACGGAAGCTCGCCGTCGGGCCGAGAGTGGGATTCCGTTCGTGACTCCCGCCGAGGTACTCCTTGAATGCGACAACACCGGTGACTGTCAGTGCAAACTGAGTTTACTTGATGCTGACTTCACTCGCACTCGCAGGACGAGTCACCCGCGGAAAGCAGCCGCTGACTCCACGGGACCTTGCGCTGTACTCTCCCGTCGTTGTTTGCGGCGTCAGCCAGGACCCGTGGATCGGAATCGTGAGTGCTCTACTCGGCGATTCCGGTGTAGTGCTCACCTCCTGGTAGATTATCGATCACATCGAGGAGGCGAGCTTTGGAGAATGGCGCGCGCACCGCGTGAGGCGCTTGACAAAGCCAGCCGGCGACGCGTACCTCGTCAAGTCCCTGTCTTCCAGCAGATCTCGCCTGTAAGATCACAACAGTTCTTTTTTTGGTGAAATTCACGTCTCATGCCATCTTTTTCCGCCTTCAGCGAGTGGTGCAACCAGCTCCGCCCACTTCACGACAACGAGGTTGTGCCGCCCGTGACGTCGAGCTTTCCGTACCGTCACCTCAATGACCTCGAGAACTACTTCGATTATCACGAATGCCTCGAGCGGGCCCAGGTGTTCAGGCAGCCGGGGAGCGAGGCCGCAGCGAAGGAGTGGGCGAGGACGCTTACACAGCTGGAGCAGTTCAACCTGTTCGAGGACACGAGTGAGCAGTTCTTCTTGGGTCATCGCGTTATTTTCAATGATTCGGGTGTTTCTGCAGAAATTGTTTACCTCGATTAATCAACGCCCCGGTTTCCTCTATTTGGTTACATAATGCCGGACGTTGCGATGGGGCAAAATGCTGCAGTCACTGTGCCCTTTGTAGTTTGCCACATGCCATCGCGGTAGTCCAAAGTTGACAACTGGGGCGCTCATGAGCGGCCCACTGTGCACAGCTCCTTACGGTGATCTCGGCTCCCTGTCCCGCCCGGCGTGGAGGGATTGCGAGGCGAAGGGAGATGCCTGAACGTCTGTCAAGAACTCGAAATCAAATTCACGGTGGCTGGATAGCTGTAAATCAACGCCTCCACGAATCCTAGGCTGACGCCTCTCCAGTCGCTCCCGTCGACGCCGCTGCCTCGTCCACTCCAGCCCGCTTCGGGTCCACAACCTGTAGGTATCGCACGTCGACTCAGTGCTAGCCGAGAAGAGAGAGGAAGCTCTGTAACGGACCTTGGCGGGACCCGGATCATTGGACGTCTTCGCACGCTTCGCCGGACTCGACTCGCCGG
>ERZ1463038.107-NODE-107-length-23351-cov-12.134358_pt1 | contig 23351 bp, 37 predicted proteins | sample MGYA00564479_ERZ1463038 | MGnify/ENA primary metagenome ERZ1463038 (study PRJEB39244, sample SAMEA3635134) | Helicobacter pylori | study: EMG produced TPA metagenomics assembly of PRJEB11511 data set (Assembly of a 5300-year-old Helicobacter pylori...
GATCGTGTTGGAAGCAAAACGCACAGTTCCAGTTGCCGTTGACCTTCGTCCACCAGGCGTAGTTGGCTCCGGCGCCGGTCGAGTTCGCGTACGCGTTGTAGCCGTACTGAAGTCCGAGCTCGAGAATGGCCGTGCGAATCGTCGACTTCTGTGCGTCGGTCCAGGCGTCGTAGAACCAGTCGTATCCAATCGCAAAGGCGGCCGTGAACTGCGAGGAATGAGCTTTTTTTAGCACTGTGCGCTCGGGTGTCCGGATAGGCGCCAGCGAACCTCGGCGAGGTCAAGGAAGTGGGCTGGAACGGTCAGAGTCAGCTCGGCAGACGCAGGAATGCAAGTAAAGGACGCACCAGAGTTCCAGTTGTTGCCAGTCGCTCCAAAGGCTTGGTTCGTGGGCGATTGTCCAGAGGCGGTCTGGTGCGAGCAGCACGGTTCAGCTCCGCGGGCATGGCGCCACCCCGAGTTCGTGCGACTCACCTGAAGCTCAAGCCACGCGCGGTCGACCCACTTGGTGTCGTTGCTCATCTTGTACGCGTAGCCCCAGTGCTTGATGCGGAGCTGCACCTCCCTTGCGACGTCGAGCACACCGCTGCCGGTGGGACCTCCGTCCTCGACGTACGCGGTCGGGTCCATCGCGTAGAACTTGGTCGCGTTGAGGAAGATGGTGGCGTTCCAGGACGACATGTAGCTGTCCGCGGCGATGAGCTTGGGCAGGCACGCCCACTTGTACGAGGGCGCGAAGAGGAGCGGGTGGTCCGTTCGCACGTCGAGCGAGTCCGCGGAGCCGAATGCGTATGTGTCGTTGCCGCACGAGAGACTCGCGTTCGAGATGACCGTCGGGCTGGCGATGCGTGCAGAGCCGGTCGTCGTCGCTGCGTGGAATGATATGAGTCAGCCTTTCGCACCTCCCCATGCCCAGTTCTTCGGCTCAACGGTAGAGTGGGTTTCCGTAGGCATCGGTTCCCTGTAGTGCGCGACGCCTGATCAGCCTTGCCACTCCTGTTGGAATCCCGAGGCCCGCGCGCGACGCGGCCAGTGAGAAAGGAGACGCACGGTCGGAACGACGGCCCCGTTCGCACTGCCGGCAGTCTTGGTCGCAGCAGCACCAGTTCCAGTGCCCGAGCCGTCTGAGTTCGACCCGCTATTGACCGAGTTGTTCTTGCTGGCGCGCGAGCCCAAGACACCGCCGAGCACGGCGCCGAGGATGACGACGATCGCAACGATGGCGAGGATTATCCAGAGCCACTTCTTGCCGCCCTTGTTCTTCTGCTCAACCGAATCATGTAACGCGCGTTAGTGATCCGCTTCATCGCACGCGCCTGCGGGGCGAAAAGTGACGCAGGAGGGGGCGACTGACGGGGGTGCCGTTCGCAGCGTAGCGCGGGTTCTGGTCCTGGTATTCCGAGCCGTACTTGGGCTCGTTCTGGCCTGCTTGCGTGCTGGTGACCATGTTCGGCGCGGGCGGGGGTAAGGAAGAGAGGTGCGCGCAGTCAAAGGTTAGGGACGTGTTTCGGAGTGTCCGAGAATCGTACGCGCTGCGGTGCAAGGACTGCTTACTAGTCTACGTTGCTGAGGGGGCGCTGGGCCGAGTCAAACGACTGCCGGCCGTACTGGTGTGACATCCTGCGCGGGCAGCGAACGACGAAGGATGGGGCGCGTGAGCTTGGCGCCCTCGGGATCGCGCACAGAGGGGCCTCGGACGGGCGAGGACGCACCTGGCGCTCGCGGTCCTGCAGAGGACGTCGGGGAGCGAAGGTAGAGAGTGAGGCGAGGCGACGACGATGCGGATCGAGCGAGAAGAGCAACAACGCCCCAGCGCGCCATGGAATGCGGCCTCGGCAAAACCCGCAGCACGCGTCTCGAGCTCCAAGCTCCAAGCCCTGGTCTCTCAGCAACAACCGTTGCGCCTCGTCCATCTCCTCCTCGTCCATCCAAACCCACTGCCAAGGAAAGCGAGCTTTCACATTTCACCCCTCGACCTGAACGCGTGAACGCTGCGACTCCGGTCACCCCAAGCGAGACACCATCTCCCATCTCCCAGCGTGGCAAGTGGCGCCACCTCCCCATTGAGGTCCTTAAGATCAAGTATATCTCTCCCTTTGCGCGACCAGAGTTTGACCTCAGTCGGCGCGTTTATTCAAGCAAAGGACCCGGACTTGCCCTCGTCGCAGGCTTTGACGGACGGACTGGAAGGCGTAGCCGCGGAAGAAGGAAGGTCCTATCGTCCTGATTTGCGAGTCTCTATCACCTAGGACTGATTGAACGATTGCCTGTGGACGAGAACGGAACGAACGAGATTGTGCCCCAGCTGAGCGCTGAACGCGATCCACCACCACGCGCGCGACGGCTTCCGGGGCTGAAGGCGATGAAGGCAAATGACAGGAATATGGTAAGGCATCAGGTATGCATTCAAGCCTCGTTGGCATCGACGATGACAACACTGTCCCCGACACTCCCGATCGACTGCTCGAGCGTCGTGCTCTCGTCGAGAAGGGTTGAGCCATCATCGGTCGTCTCCTCGAGATCGGAAGAAGTGGCCAACTTGGCGTCCCGGTTGGCCTTCCGAACGCGGACGTCGATGTCCTGCAGGAAGTCGCCCAAAGTGTCGAGGCCCCAGTTGCGGTCGCGGGACGGGCCCGTGGTCTTGGTGATGTGAACGCCGGGGACACTCTGCGAGTTAACAGTGAGTTAGAATCCTACTCCAAGACTATTTCTGTAGAAACTGAGGGCGTACCAAGTCGAACAGGATCCAGTCGTGCACTCCCAGCTCCTTGCACAGCCTCTGAGGTGCGACGCCGGCCTTGTCGAGCTTCTCCACAAACTCGACCACATCGTCGCAGAAGATCTCTTTCCCACCTGGTTGGGATGAGCGGTATCAGCGTTGTTAATTCACCAGTGGAGAAAGTGTGATTTGATACTTACCCCAGGCGACCATCGTCTTGCCGGCACCGGGCATCGCCTCCTTCCACCACTCGAGGTCATCACAGACGCTCGGGTTAACGTAGGGCGATCTGAGGAGGTCGAGTCCCTTCCCTTCCTTTCCAGCGACGGTCGGCTTCCCCTTCACGACCGCGAGCATCTTGGCGTGCGGCGCGGGGGTCGGCGGCGTGAAGAAGACTCGTGGGTTCCACGTTGGCGAGTACACTTTCTTGTCCGGGTGAGGAGCTCCAATGTAGTCGAGGACGGCCGTGGCGGAGGAGTCAGTCTCGATGTAATCGAAGAGCTCGTTCGCCTTCCGCGAGGGGAGCGTCGAAACGAGCTTGACCCAAGGACTGATGAGGAACGCAGACTGGAGGTTCAAAGATCAGTCACTTTGCACTCCCGTGTCGAGTGTTAGTCAAAGCTCACCCCAGGCTGAAGCGGAGTCGGGCCGAGGGACGCCGGGACCGTGACAGCGGGATGGGGTCGGGCGAGGTGGAGGAGGAACGCGGCCGCAAGGTTGCCGCCAGCGCTGTCTCCACACACGCAGATCTTATCCTCCGAGATTCCGAGCGTGTTGACGAGGTAGTGGTAGCCGGCAAGCACTTCGATGAGCTGGCTCGGGTACTTGTAGTCGGGCGCGAGGCCTGAGGAAGTAAACCTCAGCGCTTTGACCTTCACAAACTCCGAAGTGCAAGCACGCACGGTAGTCGAGCGAGAAGACCGAGAACTGAACATTGCGCTTGAGGTTCATCTCCTTCGCAAGCTGGATCGCCCAAACGGTCGCGTCTCCACCGGTATCCATCCTGGACCAGTGCGGATCAGCAGGTGCCCAGCGACCTGCAAGCAGGTCAACTCACACGAATCCCCCGCCGTGTACGTAATATAGGCAGACGGCATCCTCCGCGCGCTTCGTATTTGGTGGCGCTGTCCAGCGGCCGGCCGTGCCGTTGACCGAGACGTGCTCGAGCCAATCCTTCTTTCCCTTGAACTCGGGCTTCATGTGTGCGAGCTTGTACGAGCGGACACGGTCGAAGAGGACCCTCGACTGAGCCGCGTTCGACCTCGCGAACATGTAGCGGACCAACTGCACGAGGATGTCGCCATACCACGGACGGCCGATGACCTGGACCAGGGGCGAGTTGCGCCGGTTGATGATGTAGTGCCAAACGAGGTGCACGGGGAGCGTTACGACTGCCGATGGGTGATGAGCGGGGCACGAGCGAGACGCGGCGGAGAGCCGGCGGGGGACTCACAGACGCGCGGCAGGAAGTAGTAGAACCAGTTCGCCAGCAGGTAGGGGGTGAGCTTCGCCGGCCGTCCGGGCACGAGCGCGAGCTTGACGTCGGTCATCGTTGGAGGAAGGCAGGACGGACGCGACGAGGTGAGCGTCGATTGGAGTGGCGGCTACCTCGGGTCGCCGGTCCGACGATCACGTCGTCGTGAAAGCGGTTTCTGGCTCACCAGGCCGGCGTGGACTTCAACTTTGTTCTCACTTGAAGGCTGTAGAATGGCTTAGAGCTGTTTTCGGTAACACTTGTCAAACCTGGTGGAACGTCGAGTTAGACGAGCTGGTGGTTTCGATCTAGCAACGCATCTTCCTATGCCGGGAAAGACCCTCCATTCCGCGTTTTATCGCTTTAGAAAGATCAATATGGCTTTGACCTTCAAGCTCGCCTCGCCGAGAGGAGCAGGTGCTTGCGCGACGCGACATCGCGCCGGGGCGTCGTTGCGCCTTTGGACGACATGGATGGCGCAAAGTCTCCGGTCATAATCCAATATAGCTCGATAATCAACGTGTGTCCAGAAAAACTCTGCTTTCACCTCACCTCTATCACTAATCCGAAAGCCCGGTCCATCTCGCGCTTGTTTAGCGAACACCCCTGAAAGCGCGTCTGGACGCAGACCCGCTCCAGCCCGTTCGTCTCCAAGCACCTGGAAGCTTAGGGGCACGGAAATGCGATTATAGAGGCAACTCAAGATGGGGTACGATCGAGACCTGGGGGTGGACGTGCTGGGGGTATGAGTCTCGGGGGGCGGTGGCGAAGAGCGAAACGGGGACTTGGGCGAAGGGGACAAGGAAGTGCGATGTGCGGTGCGATGGGGTATCACTAAGGATGAAGTGTGTTGGATCAAAAAGAAAGAGAGGTAAACGTGGAAGGGAAGGACTCACGATCGAGTTTGTCGCGTCGACCTCGATCGTCGGGACTGTCCACGCCGCACCGTCAGCTCCGCTCCGGCCGCGCCCAAGCAGAGCTCAAAGATCGAAACACACCAATGCTGCTCATAAACTTGAGGAACACGACGAGGTACTGGTCGACGCGGAGGCCCTCCGGGCCCTCGTCGTCGCCCTTTGGCTTGTCCTCGGCGGCGGCCTTGCCCGGCTTGAGCTTGGCGGCCCAGGCCTTCTTGTCCTTGCGTTCGCGCCGCTGGGCCTCGACGACGCCCGTGTCCATGCGCTCGATGACCTTCTTCATCACGCTCGAGTGCTTGCAGGGGTGCACGGACGCCATCGAGAGGGACGAGTGCGGGAAGGGCTCGATCGTCTGGTATCGTGGTGCGCGGTGTGAAAGTTGATTTGAAGTGAGATGGGAGAGGTTGGGAGGGCGCGGAGGGAGCGGAACGCGTCAGCGAGCGCCGGGGACAGACTGCGAACGAGCGACGCACGACCGTCTTCTGCGCGTGGTCGGCCGAGACGTCCTCGAGCGCCGAAGCTGGCGGAAGGGGCGACTTGTGCTGCTCAGCGGGGGGTTCGTCCGTCAGCGTTCCGGTCCTCGCACGAACACCGGGGGGGCGGTCAACGAAGGACGCACCTCGTCGTAGCCAAGCAGCCACATCCGCGGAGTCTGGTAGTACTTGTCGTACGTGATCGAGCAGTCGTACGTGCGTACCTGCACGAGCTTGTCCGACCTGCGCGCGGGGAGATCAGCTCGCGGGTCCGGATCCGGGGAGTGGCGGACGCACGCGACTGGCGCGGGCGGCTTGAGCGCCGCGTCGTCCTCCTCCTCGACGAGTCCACCCCCAGCAGCGTCCTCGTCGTCCATATCGGGGATGTCGTCCATGTCGGGCATCTCGTCCGCCGCGGCCGAGAGGGACGTCGCCGAGAGGGCGGACGAGAGCGACGCGACGGGCGCGGCGTCGAGGTCTGGGATATCGCCGATGGTTGGGGCCTGCTTCGGTGCTGCTGGGTCTGGGGGACTGGGGCGTGAGCGGACCAGCGGGAGCGCACGGGGCCGGTTGGGCGCACCTTTGGAGGTGTGCGTCGCGACCCAGTCCTCGCCGTCCGAGTCTCCCGCGGCGGCAGAGTCGAGCGCGAAGCTCATGAGCGTCTCGCTGTCCTCGTCGCCGTCGCCGCCGTACGCGAGCTGGCTCACACGTCGCAGGCAGGGCACTGGTCCGACCCCAGATCAGCTCGCGTGCCGCTCCCCAGATCCAGATCCAGAACAACAGCTCACCATTCCGACTGACGAGGTACTGCTTGTCCGCGGGCAGGAACTCGCGCTGCTTGCCCGGCTCGCCGGCCTCCCACTGCCAGGTGGGGAACTTGTACACGAGGAAGTCGCCCGCGGCGACAAACTCGTCCGGCGTGATCCGGCCCGACTCCTTGAACTTGCTGTCACGCAGCACGGGCGAGAGGTAGTCCCGCGCGGCCCAGAACCGCGTCCTGCGAGCGCCGCGAGAGGGGGGGTCAGCTCAGTGGCGCGCGGGCCGAGGGGCGTCACGCACTGCGGGTCGAAGCTTTAGCAAGGTGCGCAAGGTGGGAGACTGGGAAGACGGACCTGGATCGTGCCGAACATGTCTAGTCTAGCACAGCGGAGTCACGCGGGCGGGGCGGGGGCGGGTGAGTGTCGAGGCGAAAGGAGCGCGGTCGACGGCTGTTCGTCCCCGTCGCTCATGTTTCAAAATCCCATCGTGCGCGGACTGGTCTCCTGCGATCCAGAACTGAGCTAACGCGAGTCCGAGATCCGCCAGTCGCGCCCGCTGCTGCCGCACGCCAAGCTGTACCCTTCGCAGGCCAGCGCGCTCCTGCGCACCTGGGAGGACCTCAGCCTCGCGCAGCAGTGGACCACGCTTGCGATCGTCGACCTGCCCACGTGCGAGTGCGCCGTCTTCACGGGCACACCGAAGAACAAGGTCCGCCTGGGACCTCGCGCTCGCCGCAGGCTGCTGCTCACCGCCCGGCCGCTCGCAGACCACACGAGCGATCGTGCTCCCGATGGCGCTCGGCGTGTACACCTCGATGGCAAAGTACGTCCCCACCTACCTGCGAGCAGACGCAGAGGGCGCTGACACCCCACACGCACACGAGCAGGCTGAGCGCAATCTTCGCCGCCTTGACCGACCTCGAGCTCCTGCCGGCCGACTTGGACGCGCCTCGGACGCTGTACCTCGGCATCGTCGAGAAGGACAGCTCGGTCGTCTACTACGTGCTCAAGGGCGGCATCGTCAGTCCGTTGGAGGTACCAGAATGAGTGCAGGAGGGGTGGGTGTATGCGGTCCCTGGCGCGAGCGAAGCTGTACTTCTACCTGTAGCTAGTACCCCACTAGAACGTCTCTCTAATACCGAGCCACTGTAGCTCAGAGAAGACTGAAACGGCGATCCGAGTCAACGCCCTTCCCCGGCGCGCGCGCGCCGTGTTGTGACTCTTTTTCCTGCCGTCTCGCCCGGCCCGTCCGAGCGCCTGCCGTTGCCCCCCTTTCAGCAAAGCAACCTATCGAAAGCCTCTACGCGATGCGCCCGACGGGGCCGTCCACGTCTGCCTAACCCCCCCGCTCGCCTTAACCCCGCTCGACGCTCGTCTCCCGCGACCCGAGTCGACGAGCACGATGGCGACCGCGGTCGAGCGCTCGCTGCAGGAGGACGAGATCGAGGTACTCAAGTGTGAGCACTTCCCCTGCGCTGCCCAGAAGCTACTGGGGGGCTAGAGATGCGATAGCGCGGGCGGGTTTCAGGCCCGTGACCAGGCCAACAGCTGCACACACCGCTCGACGCGCGCCGCTCGAGCTCCCGCTGACCGTCCCCTCGGATGCAGCAATCTACGGCGACGACTTCTCCGAAGTCGAGTCGCGCACAGCCTGGAAGGCGCGTCCCCATTGCCCGCCCCGACCCCAGTCGCCCGCTGACCCGCGCGCGCTCGCAGTCCGTGAATGCCATCTTTGAGTTTGCGATCCGGGTCGGACCGATGGAGGTCGAAGCGGCGCTGCGAGACCGCGTGAGCGTCAAGCTGCACTTCAAGTGCGTCTGCTCCTCCTCGTCGTCGTTCACGTCTGACCCTCCGCCGATGCCAGATTGCCCTCCCGGTACCCCAAGGTCGCTCCTACGATCTTGCTCGAGACGCCTCAAGGACTGAGCTCGGCCCAAGTCGCGTCTCTTGTGCGTGACGGACTGAAACGAAGCGCGGCCGAGCTGATGTGGGGCTCCTTTTGACTGCCGTAGAACACGAAGCTGCGACAGACGGCGGCGGATCTGCTGGGCAGCGTGATGGTGTATGAGCTGTGCTCGACCGCGAGCGACTTCATCACCGAGTGGCACCAGGTCTCGGAGCGCGGTGGCAAGCAGACGAGCCTCGGTGAGCAGCGACGGCAGCGCGGCGAGGAAGAGTCCAAGGTGCGTTCCCGCCTCTGTCCTATCTCGGAAATTGATAAGCAACGCTGACAAGGCGATGCGACAATCCAGGCGAGCGCGATCGCATCCCGAGCAGCCGAACTCGCGCGTGCGAAGGTCGAAGCCGCCGAAGCGCGCCGGCTGTCGATGCTCATCTCCGAGGACGTGCGCAAACGCGAGGAACTCCGAATTGCGAGAGAGCGGGGCAGCGCGGAGGCGCCGATGCTCGAGGACCGCACGGTGCCCATGCGCGTGCGCGTCGACGACGCCGACGAGGCCGACGCGAGTGTCAAGCTCGGCGTCGCGACTTCTGGCGGTGAGCTCGATTCTTGCTTTTGGCTGGGAACATGGTGGATGCTGATGATGGATGGTAGACTGGCTTGGGAGAGTGATCCCCGCCGAAGTGCTGGTCGGGAACGACCCGGCGCGAGCGGCGAGTGCGCAGGTGTTTGACATCCTCGCGCCGTACTTTCTCAGCTCGCAGGGTGCGCTGTGCCCGCTTTTGGATCCGAGCTCGAAGCACTAAGAACCTGACGATCCACCAGGCAAGCGCAAGCTGTCGAAAGTGACGTCTGACCTGGACCGGGTCGTCGCGCTGCGGCACCAGCACCTGGTCCCACTGCTCGGCTCGCACCTCGCGCGGTACTCGCCCTCGTTCCTGCCCGCGCCGACCTCGACGACTCCCTCGACACGGCACACACAGGGGCACACGCTCGTCGTGCTCTCCGCGCCTTCTTCCGCCCCCGACCTGACGTCGATCCTGCTCGCGTGCGGCGAGCTGCGACCGGACCGCGCGCTCGTGATCCTCGCCCAGGTCGTCGCTGCTGTCGAGTACCTCCACTCGGTCGGACTTGTGCATCGTGCGATTGGGCCGAGAACGGTCTTGGTCGGCAAGGCGGGCGAGGTGCAGGTCAGGGACGTCGCGTGGTGGCAGCGGCTCGTCGACCTCAACAAGTCCGAACCCTGGGTCGTCCACTCGCCCGAAGATGACTTGCCGGATGCCTGGTGAGTCCTGCATGGCCCTAAAGGTTTACCGGAGCCTGATGAAGTTGTTGTGACAGGATCTGCCCCGAGGCGAGGGAGGATACGTTCGTCTACGACCGCTCGAGGGACATGTACGTTCGACTCGTCTGGGAATGTGAACTGAGAAGCTGATGATATACTACCAAGGTGGGACGTCGGAGTCCTGCTCGCGCAGGTGCGTTCTGGGCGTGCTGATCCCACCGCGCCGCCACTAACGCAATCCGCCACTGCAGATGCTCTTCGGCCTCGACGTCGCCCAGCGGTACTCGTCACCGACGGATCTCATTCGAAGCAGTATGCCTTCGTCTAATTACAACTGAACACCCCTCTGACCCGCGCGTTCCAGTCCCACGCACGTCGTCCGTTCGCAAGGTGCTGCACGACCTGCTCCTGACCGAGTCAAAGAAGCGACCCTCGGCCGCGAAGCTCTCGGCCTCGCTCCTCGAGACCTCCCAATCCGAGCCCTCGTCGAACGTCATCACGCTCTCGACCACGCCCCAAAACACGGCCCCGGGCGCGTTCATGCGGCAGCACGCGCACGCGCAGCAGCCGACCACGCCGCTCTTCTCGCCCCAGCCCGTCAGCAAGTCCGTCGAAGCCGGACCCTCGGGCTTCTTCTGGCAGCCGCGCCAGAGCGGGAGTCGGTACCGCTCCGAGTTTGAGGAGCTCGAGTTTCTGGGCCGGGGCGGCGGAGGTCAGGTCGTCAAGGCAAGGAACCGCCTCGATGGGCATCTGTACGCGGTCAAGAAGATTCGGCTGCCGAACGGAAAGGCGAACGAGGAGAAGATCTTGCGCGAGGTCACCATCTGGTTCGCGGGCGCCTCAGAGTTGGGGACCGGCGCGGACGCTGATGCTGGTGCGCCACGATTGCAGGAGTCGCATGAACCACCCCAACATCGTTCGTGAGTCTTTGACTGGATACGTTTTGGCTCAAACGACGCTGACGATCGGCCGAAGGGTACCACACATCCTGGGTCGAGACGGACGAGAACCCGCAAACGCTCGACACGGACGGCGAGTCGACCCAGCTCACCGAGACCGACACCGACCCGGCCTCTTCCGCGCGCTCGTCGTCGTCGTCCCACTCGGACTCGGACGAGCCGTCCGAGTTCGACGAGGACTCGTCCCCGGGCCACGAGCTCGACATTGACCTCGGCCTCTCCGACCTCGACGACGCCGACTTCCTCTCCGTGGGCCACTCGAAGAGCGTTTCGTACCCCTCCATTCACTTTGGGAACGACGACGACGCGAGCCTCGCGGGCAGTACGGCTGCCAACAGCCCCGTCGTGCAATCGCGCCGGAGCACTCGCGCGTCGTCGCCCGCTGGGTCCCCCGTGCCGAGATACGTGCGCACGCTGTACATTCAGGTGCGCGCTGCTGCACTTGGGGAGTGCCGAGGAAGGTGCTGAGGCGAGATGGACGCAGATGGAATACGTCGAGAAGCTCACGCTCAAGGAGGCGATCGAGGACGGCGAGTCAGAGGTCGACTCGTGGAAGCACATGGTCCGTCCAGCCCGAGCTCACCTCTCATGCTCTACCTCTGACAAGCTCCGGCTCCCTCAGTTCCAGATCCTAAGCGCCATGCTGCACTTTACCTCGCTTAAGTCCGTCGCACGCCTTGTCCCCACCTGCTCCCGCTGACCCACTCCCCCGCGCGCAGCATCATCCACCGCGACCTCAAGCCGTCCAACATTTTCCTCGACGTCAAGGGCGACGTGCGCATCGGAGACTTCGGCCTCGCCGTCAACCAGGGCCTCGCAGACCCGGCAGACCACCTCCTCAGCCTCGAGTCGTCTATCGACGACATTGACCTCACTTCTGGTCCGGAATGACGTATTTCGAATGAATGTACGACGGAGCTGATACTTGGGCTGCACAGGCGTCGGCACGTCGTTGTACATCGCCCCGGAAACGCTCTCGCGCGGTCGCAATGACCGCTCCGTCAAGTACTCGAACAAGATTGACAGTGCGTACCACTTTCTTTCACATTTTGATCATCAATCTGATCTCAAACTCTCAACAGTGTACTCACTTGGAAGTAAGCGCGCCCGACGCTTCGCTCGGAGGTCTCGCAAGCATTGACCTACCCTCCCCTTCCAGTCGTCTTCTTCGAGTTTTGGCACCCGTTCAAGACGGGTATGGAGCGCATCCAAGTCCTTCGCGAGCTCCGCAAGCCCGAGATCGTCTTCCCTTCAACCTGGGACCCGGTCAAGCTCGCGCGGCACACCAAGATCGTCCAGCGCTGCCTCGTGCACGACCCCGAGCTCCGCGCCTCGCCAAAGGACCTTCTCAACTCGGACCTGCTCCCGCCACGGGTCGGCGACGACTCGATCGAGGAGACCATTCGGCTCCTCTGTGCGTTCCTCTTCCCCAGCGAGCGAGTTACCGCGACTGATACAGGTCGCCACAGCGCACTCTGGCACGCCGCACGCGCAAACGCTCATCACCGCGCTCTTCAACCAAACGGACGAAGACCGCCTGCGCAAGGACTTCTCGTACGACTTCTACGACGGCGAGGGCGTGCGTCCCCCTCTCCCCTTCCCTACTCCGCCCCGCTGACCCCGGACGCCACAGGCCAAAGTCGACAACGACCCGTACGGCGAGATCGTGCGGGACAAGCTCTCGCGCATCTTCCGCACCAAGGGCGCGGTCTGCATGGACAGCCCGCTCCTCATGCCCCACTCGCAGATCTACGCCTCGCGCAAACCGGTCCGCTTGCTCGACGCGGATGGCACGGTTGTGTGTCTCCCGTTTCAGCTCAACATCCCCTTCTGTGCGTTGTTTCCTCCTGAAAAAAGCTGGAGGATGACTGATACATAGTGTGCAGGTCGGATGGTCGCTCGAGATACCGCGCTCACTCGCCTAAAGCGGTGGACTATCGCTCCCGTCTACCGAACCTCGACGGCTGGTGGGGTGATTGTCGTCGTTTTCTAGGGGAAGAGGAAGGTCCTGATTCACACTTCACAGCAACCACGAGCTGTTCTCAATGCTGCATTCGACATCGTCTCGGACGCCGTCACAGCCGCAAGTGAAGCCGAGTGCATCTACGTCGTCGAGGAGCTCATGGGAGCCTTCCGTGAGCCTCTGATGCATTACCTGGGCTCCTTACATATACTTAGGACACGTTCTCACCAGCGTTCACGGGCGAGACGGTGCACATCATCAATCACTCCAAAATCCTCGACGCTGTCGTGGAGAAGGTGCCCGCAAAGCGACGCGCCGAAGTGCTCGAGGTACTCGTCCAGCATGGCCGACTGCAGAAGCTGTGGAGCAAGACCGCCGCGGAGCTCATGAAGATCCATGGAGTCACTCGAGCGACCGTCGACGAGATCGGCGCGCTCGACTTCTACGGTGCGTCCCGAAATCCATTCACCTTACCGGCACACTCACAATGTGGATGCAGGTACGATCGACGAAGCCCGCTCGCGCATCTTCGCGGCAGTCCCGCGCCTGAAGCACCTCGTCCAAGAGGGCTTCGACGAGATCCAGGACATCGTCACCCTCGCGCTGCAGCTCGGCGTCAAGAACATCAAGGTCGCACCGCTCCTCGCGACCAACTGGGACTTCCACCGCGACGGCGCCCTGTTCGAGTCGCACCACGTCCGTGGCAAGGTCCGCGACGTGATTGCCGCTGGCGGAAGGTGCGTCCCTCTCTCGAGTCCTGAGGAGCCTTTCACTGACACTTGAAGGGTAAGGTTCGACGACGTTGTCTCTCGCCTCGCAGCTCCCGAAGTGCGCTACTCGGGCCGCTGCCCGCACGTCGTCGGCGTGTCCATCTCGGTCGCCAAGCTCTCGCTCGCCGCGTCCGAGTCCGAGGCGGCGACGCGCAAGAAGATGCTCACGATGAAGGAGGCGAACCGCTCGTACGGCTCGTGGGCCGTCCGAAGGTGCGACGTCTACGTCGTCTCGTTCGCGCCGAACCTCATCGAGCGGAGGCTCGACGTCGTCAAGGACCTGTGGAAAGCAGGCATCAAGGCGGATCTGGTGCGCTTTCTGCCTCGCTTGATCTCGAGGTCTCAGCTGATGGCTTCTGCTTAGATGTACGACGACGACCTCCTCACTTTGACCCCGGAGCACCTCGTCAGCGCGTGCCGACGAGAAGGGATCCTCTGGCTGGTGATGGTCAAGCCCGGCGCCGATCGAGCGATGAGCGGCCACGAGCCCGAGAAGACCCTCAAGGTCAAGAGCGTCCTACGAGGAGTTGAAGACGAAGGTGCGCTCGCATCGTGGCCCCACTCGATCCTCGCCAGTGACGAAACGCGTTCGCAGTGCCTCGCTCGGAGCTCACCGCGTTCATCGCCAAGGAGATGCGCGACCAGATCAGCGTCGACGACCGCTACTCGACCGCCGTCGGCGCCGTTGTCGAGCTGCAGGCCGACCCGGCGTCCGCGATGATCGAGCCGCCCAGGTCGACGCAGGAGTTCTATCCGATCTTGATCGACGGGAACGTCGTCAATAAGGGGAAGCATAAGCAGCGCACGATGATCATCCAGCGAGGTGCGTTTCAGACCCGAGAGCTCTTTGCGCTGAAAGCTGACCCGGTGAGATTTCGCAGCTCAAAAGAACGTCGAGGCGGCCGCCGCCGCTGCTTCTGAAGCCCCCGTCTGTTCGTGGTGCCCATCGGTCCTGATGTGACATACACTTACCTTGTAATCAACAGTTGCGGTCGACCTCGAAGGCCCCGCGTTCAAGGCGATGACGCACTCGACGGCGTGGATCTCGGACGACGACGCGTACCGGATCGTCGTTCAAAGCGCACCGCCCTCCAAGCGCGACTACCTCAACTCGATCCGGCACACGATCCGAAAACACAAGGTCCCCGGCCAGACCTTCTGGCTCTTCTCGCTTCGGGACGATCACAGCGTCCTCTTGACGTTCGACACTTTGTAGCAGTACCGATTCCCCTCCCATTCGCATCGTCGCGATCCCCCGCGCCCTATAACCCTGCAACACATACAGTTTCGTTTTGGAGGACTGAGTGTGTGTGGCTGAAATGCGGCGGCCCCAAGCCTGGTCGCTGGTCGCACCGAATCAAATCAGCAGATCGGGAGGCAACTCGCTTGCACGTGATTCTCCAATCACCGTCAACAAAACGAATCCTCTGGTAGGCTCACGGTGTGATGGCTACAAAAATACATTCCCTCTGCCCCATTCGATCAGTCGGGAGCAAGTCGCAGGCCCCACACTTCGCTGACCTACGAGGCCTGCTCAAGCTCGTAGCGGTCGGACTCTCCGCTGGCAAGTACGCTGGATTGAAACCAAGGTGGATCATCTCGGGCGCGATTCGGGACGACACGCGCGCGTTCGTGGAGATGAAGCAGCAGTGCTGGGGAAGCGGCACGGAGCGGTCGTCGAGCTTAGATGAAATGGAAGCAACTCCGGTAGGAGGAATCAATGTGCGGATCTTGTGATCGGCACGATCGCGTTACACTTTCGGCTGGAAAGCTAGTGTCTGAACTCGTGCGAACGCGAGATCCTCGTGCCAGAACGGCGCCTCCAGCCGGCGGTGGTAGCCAATATCACAGTACTGAGAGCAGGAGCTCAGCGACGTGACGCTTAGATATCCATTTGGGGACTCACGCTATACTTGACCCTCGGAAGAGCCTCGAAGAACGAGTCGAAGTCGCGGTCCAGCGCATCCGCGAGGGAGGAGACGGAGCCGTCCGGGAAGACGGAGCGCCACGGCGAGCGACATACATCCCCGACGCAGGTCTTCAAGACGAGTAGAAGCGCATCGAGGCGCGTTTGTAGGCGAGCCAGCGTCGGTGGCCGCAGGTGCCCCAGGCGCGACGGCTCGGCGAGGTTGTCCACCTGGTCAGGATCGGCCTGAAGACCTGGAATGAGTACCCAGTGAAAACAAGTACAAGTGTTCACCCACATTCAGGTCATAGATTTCGTGCTCTCCTGTGCACCATACAGCGTACGAGTAGTTGATCTCGGAGCCTTCGACGACGCGAACAGCGCGGTAGGTCTGATTCACGCGGCGCGCTGAGTTTGGAGAAATGTTATGAGAATTAGAGACTCCGATTGCGAGAGGAGCAGTGCGGGGACTCACCACCATACAGACCCTCCTCGATCCCCTCAACCCAGTACTCCGCGAGATGGTGCTGCTTGGCGCCCGTCCCCTCACTCGAGTCCCTGAGAGCAGTCGTGATCGGGACAATAGACCCGTCGTTCTCGTAGTCGGTTTGAGCTCCTGTGAGATGAAGTATCGTGGCGCCGAGATCGGCAAGCGAGTGGACCGACGTGCGGTCGACCAGACCTTTCGGCACGGACGGCCCTCGCACAACTGCGTTTAAAAGGGAGTCTGTCAGACTGCTGAGAATAATTTATATCATATCAACTGACCGAAAGGAATGTTGATATCCTCTTCGTAGGGCAACGTCTTTCCCGGGTGGCGTCGATGCCCCCCGTTCGCCTCGAACCCATTGTCGCTGCGAGATGTCGGGGTGAGATGCAGAAGAAGCGTGAGAGTACCAGATCTTACGAGGTGTAGATAATGAACGTATTGTCGAGCTCCCCAATCTCCTCCAGCTTCTTGACGATTCCCTCAACCAGCTCATCGACCGCCTGGAGCGCCCGCAGTCGTTGCCGGTAGAACTCCTCGATGTAATCGACGTGCGTACTATTGAGACGATCGAGGTCCCGAACCCACGAGACGCCGGTGGGGAAGCTTGGGTTGTGCGACGCGCGACTACGGTCGAGCGTAACGTTCTTGAACAGGTGCTGATGGCGGGGGGCGGACACAGGGAGGTCGAACAGGATTCCGCCGTTGTGTGTGACTCCGCTTATGTGGGAGTGCGGCGCGATCGGGGCGACTTTGGGCGCACTTGGAGTCAGCCGAGTTCTGCGAAGCGCGCAGAGGCGCAAGTGGACTCACTACCGACGAAGAAGGGAGTTTCGGGATTCTTGGCCGCTAGATCCAGAGCTGCGAGCCCCTTTGCTGCTACTACGTCGGTAGAATACTCGCCCTCGTGGTAGACGGCCGGGCCGGCTAGTTGAAGCGTCAGTGCAAGACCGGAGCCTCGTCAAGCTGGAAGGGTTCACCATTCTTGACAAAACTGGCGTTTAGGTAGTTGTACGTCTGGGGGTCTATCAAGAAGTCGCTGTCTGCGCTAGCTCTGTCAGCGAGGGGTCTGCCGAATTTCGCCAGCTCGAGAAGCACCTGTCCATCCCAGCGCCGGCAGGGTATCGATATTTGAGACCTTGTGATCGTTCATGAGTTTTCCCGTGTAGTATGTAGCATAGCCTGCCTCTTGTAAGAAAGATGGGAGGTAGCTGGGAGCAAAGGATCATCAGCAGCTCGCCGGCAAGACACCTCAAGAGCCGGACTCACTGTCCATTATACCCCTTTTCGTTGAAGACTTCCCACCCGCCCCATGGCGCGACTACCGAAGTGATGTTGGTGTTATGAGCCGCTTGAGCTCTCAACAGGCTCGTCCTGGAGGGACAGCAGACCGAGACTGTTGGCGCCAAAGCGTGAGCCGAATTCCGAGCATTAAACCTAAGCGAGACGTACTCGGAGCATAGAAGTGGGTAAACTGGGTCCCTTGTTTCACGAGCAGGTCCTGGACGCGCCCCATCGTCGCGATTGAATCCTGTTTCGCGTCCTGGTCGTCGACGAGGATGAGCACGATGTTCGGGCTCCGAGGCGCGGCAGCGGCCAGTGCAGTCCCGGCAAGGAGCGCAAGCAGAGGTGAAGGCAGCAGCATAGTGTAACGGTGCTCAACAAGAGAGAGAGCGAGGTTTGTCGAAGAGGCCGAAGCGGCGTGATGGCGTGCGAACGGGTCTGATCACGCAGGGTCGTCGTCGACGCGGGGCCCCGCTCTGTTTGGGACGGCCCAGGACGGGAGGGCGAATGAGAGGACCTCGCATGTAAACTGAAGCGAATGAATTCACGTCTGGTATTTTGCTGGAGCTGTCGGAACCTCAGGCTGCTCGATTTGCCTGGGTCTGCTGCGAGCGCTCAAGCTCACTTAGTACTGCAACCAACGCCGCGTCCTGGATTCGAGAGCCTCTCTTTCCACACTATACTCACTAATTCAAGCATGTAGCAAGCGTTTTCTTTCATAGACGTTGAGAGTCCTGCGTCGCCACAACACGGTCGCGACCGATGGCGGGGACCACGCTGGGCGCTTCGACTCAGACCAATGCTCACGATGCCACCGACGGCGCCGGTACCCGAGATATTAGGCGAGCGGTCTGAGACGTAAATTAATTTTTAAAAAGATTACGCATGGTCTTACTCGGCCTTCCCCGGGGAAACTCCGCGGGGGGCTTCCGCCGCAGGAAGAGCCTCTGCAGCTGGATTGGTTCGCACTCCTCTCTCTTCCTCTCACCACATCCGCGCCATCACCCGTCGCTCATTCCTTTCAGCGTGAAGGTCATTATGACCTCCCACACGCGCCTTTTGTGGCTGTTCCTCACGTTGCTCCCGTCTCTTGCACTTTCGCTCCATGCGAGGTCGACGAGCTCTGGTCCACGCGTTCACCTCACTACCGGCACGATCGAGGGTCTTTACAATGGTACCATGGAGGTGTTCCTTGGTATGCACCAATCTCAATGGGAAAGATCCAGAACTTACACCCCAGCAGGCATCCCGTACGCTGAGCCTCCGCTCGGGAGCCTGCGTTTCAGAGCTCCTCAGTCCGCCCCTGCTCACGAGGGGGTGCTCGCCGCGAAGACGTGGGCGGACGGGTGTCACCAAATCGTCCGTCGCGATCACGTACTGTTTCATCTCCTGCTCACATGCTTCACCATAGGTCCCGGACTTTGTCTTCCAGAACGCCAACTTCACCGAGGACTGTCTGTACCTCAATGGCAAGCGAGAGACAGTCACCTCGCTCATCAGCAGGGGTCGCTGATCTGTCACTTCGCTCACAGTCTTCCGCTCCGGCAAAGTGAACAGCAAGAAAATGCTTCTCCCGATTTTATTCTGGGTGCGACTTCTGTTGGCCCGAGGAGGTGTGGACTTGAGCTGAGGAACTCTTTCTAGATTCATGGCGGAGCTTTTGCGAACGGCGCGTCGTCGGAAGGGCTCTACATTCCTTATGGTGAGCTGAGCCCTTCTTCCCGATGCAAATACTAACTTACGGTACCTTCAGACCTGATCGAGTACGCGGATGAGATTGGGGAGCCGTTCGTCTACGTCTCGATCAACTACCGTCTCAACGGGTTTGGCTTCCTTGCGCACCCCGACCTGCCCGAAGCCGATAACAGCGCCGGTCTTCTTGACCGCAAGTAGAAACAATTACATTCTCAGGACCCGTACTGACTACTCCACTGTTCAGAGCTCGCGGCGCTTCGCTTTATCCACGCCAATGCCCGCGCATTCGGCGGCGACCCATCCAAGGTGAGCAAGCTCAACGAGAGAGAGTCACACAAATTCTCAGATCTCAGCCGCCGAATTTAGATCACGCTTTGGGGACAGTCTGCTGGTGCTGGGTCTGTTGCGTACCACACTCTCTTCAGCAATCCCGCCGAGGGCCTCTTCCGCTCGACCATTCTGACGTCCGGTAATCACATTGCGTATGCAGTTTTCTCCTGTGTACAGGTGCATTCCTGAATGAGTTAATTTGCAGGAACCCGGTTCAGATTCCCAAACTGGCGGTGGTCTCCGGGGGCAGTCTCCCGCCGCTCCTCGCCGCCACCAACTGCAGCTCACTCGAATGTCTTCGCGCGGCCCCCGCCAACACCCTGTGGTCCGGCATCGAGGGGTACCTCAACAACATCTCCTCGATCGGGACCCGCATCGGTTTCCCACCTGTCCTCGGTGGCTACATTGCTGAGCTCCCGAGCGTGCGCTTCGCAACGACGAGTCGGGCGGGCAGCTTGCCCACCCTGATGACCTCGGTGGTGGGTTTTCACTACCCAGAGAGCGCATTCGCAGCTGATTCAATTATTATAGACGGACGAGGGTACAATGTGAGCTTTCAGTCACCTGGTCTGTTCACGACCCTGACCCTTCGCGTCAGCTTTACCACGGGCCTGCTGGGCACTACGCCGTCGCTGTACGAGGGAGACACGTTCATTACCGATACCAGTGGGTCACCAAGTAGCTCGAAACCTTTGAATAAGAAACTCACACATCTTCAGGCTCTATCAGCGGGTATAACAACTACCACGTGAAGTCAAGCACGTACTCCGGTCTCGACGCGCTTTACACCCTCAACGACACCTCGCTTCTGAGTCCCTTCGATGCCAGCGGGAATGTCAGCCTTGCCGTTGGAGTCCCGGTGAGCCCGTACGTCATGCGGACCACGGCTATGGTTACCGACTTTATGGTCGTATCGCCGCGACGTGCGTGGCTCAAAGCCGCGCTCTCGCGTGGGAAGGAGGCGAGGCGTCAGTGGAGCTCTCGCTTCGACCAGCTGAACCCAGCGTTCCCTGCTTTCCTTGGAGGTGAGAGCATGAATTAATATGCGCTAAACGCGAGCTCACTTTTCAATCAGTCTACCATGTCAGCGATCTGTTCATGCTTAACGGTCAGAATCCGGCCTCGGGCGACGACACGCTCGACGTCGAGCTCCGAGCACTTAGCCGTAAGATGCAGAGGGCATTGATCAACTTTGTGACCAACCAGGACCCACAGCGTGAGGCATCTCAAATCAAAAGCACCTTCGCACGCTGACCTCGCCACCGTCGCAGTTGGGCACAAGAAGCAAAAGACGCTTGCCTGGCAGCCGTACCACGTTGCCGAGAAGCAGCTGGTGTTCAAGGTGGGGAACCTCTCGATGGAGGAGGACACTTTCCGCAAGCCTCAGACCGACTTCTTCGCCTCGATCGTCGACCAGCTCGGGCGCTGATCATGCATTATATTTGCCCTCAAGGCTGCCCCACCGCGTCCGCAATTCTTCCTAGCAACGCAGAGTCTTTTCGTGACAGCTCATGCAAAATGAGCTTGTGCTCAAAACGTCTGCGTATGTATGAAGATGAGCGTGGGGATGTTGTTTCTGCGCTTCAAGTTCGCACCGTCTCCCACCCCTGCGCGTCCAATCGCTTCCAGGTCAAGACTTGCATGAGTGACAAGCCCAAATGTCGATGAAAGATTATTTGGCCTGCCTGGCAGCTCTTCCGAGTCACCTCGCTCGTCACACGCTAGAGGACCGGCCGCGGAGGCTCTCTTCGCGGCGCGGACCGAAGTGAGCTTGGTGTCGGAAGCGTCAAAAGAAAGTGCTACTCAATTCAAGCGCATCTCGAACAAGGAAACAAAGCAAACCCCTCGCGACACCTACTCCTTCTTCATGAACCTCCTCTCGGCGGCAGCGGCCGCCCTCGCGCGAAGTTGAGCCGGCGTCGGCTGCTGCACGACTGGCGCCGCGGGCGGACCCGGTCCACCGAGCGCCTGTCCACCTCGAGCGGCTGGTGGGGGCGTGTACAGGCGCGGGGCGGGCGCTGGTGGCTGTCGGCGGGCGGGAGGGGCGACGGCCGGCGCGCGCTGGGCGTAGGCTCTGGGCGCGGGTCCTGCTTGAGGTAGTGGAGGGTTCGGGACGGCACCGCCACCGTACCCGCCGTATCCTCCACCAAAGAGTCCGCCGAACCCGCCGGCGCCCCACTGGCCAGCGGCGACCATGGCGTTCAGCGCGGCCTGCTGGGCCTGCTGCAGCGCGGCGAAGTGCGCGTTGTGGTCAAAGTTGCCGGGCAGGAAGCCGTGGTTGACGTGCGCGCCGCGAGGGCCTCCGGGAGGGGCGGCGGCGCGGTTGGGCTGGACGAGCTTGAGCGGGTCGACGTCGTCCGCGTCGATCGCGGGGTTCTCCTGCGCGATCTTGGCCGCGGCCGCCTTGCGAGCTTCCTCGACCTGGTGACAACGAGTTAGGAGCGCTGGGTGGGAAGGCAAGAGAAGGTGCGAACCTCGTTGAAGTTGCGCATCTCTGCGGGCAGGGACGATCAGCGCCTGCGCCTGAGTCTGGTGGAATGAATCGGCGCATACCAGTATCGTCGAACTGAGGGCACCCGCCCGTCTTCGATCCAAGAGGCGCCCAGTGGTTGTAGTCAGACCCGGTGAGCTTCCCGCAGACGTAGCACGAGTGCGCATGGCAGTTCGACTGCACGAACAAGACGGAGTCAGCTGGGCGAAGTGGCATCGTCGCGGAGAGCACAAACGCAGGTGATTCTACAAGCCGAGGTAGTATCAGATTTGAAGTGGTTCAGAAGTCAGTAAGGCTCACTTGTTACATCCGTCACTCTTGACGTAGGGCTCCTGCGAAGCGCATAGACGTCAGCGTCGCCCGACGGCGCCAGCGCAGGGAGAAGCGCACCTTGCACTTGGGACAGTGACGAATCAAAGCCTGAGTCATCGCTTCCTCGACCTGCGATTTAACCGGCGACATCAGCGAACGGTCATCCGCGGAAGCCAGTCGACGCGCACCTTGTGGATGCTGTCGATCTTCTTGTCTTTGTCCATCTTATCCTCCCACTCCTTGCACGAGAAGGGAAGGTGCTCGTTCTTTCGCGCAATTCAAGATTAGCTGAAGTCGCAAGCACAAGACGAGAAGCACACCTTCTTGCACTGCCGGCAGGAGACGACCTCGCACCCGTCACGAGCGCAGTGGAAGAGCTTCTCGTCCGGGTTGTCAATCACGTAGGCGTAAGGGCAGAATCTGGTCCGCATTGGAGCTGGTCAACACAGACTGAAGTCTCAAAAGTGAGGGATCAGACTCACGGGCACTTCGACAGGCCAAACAGCTCCGCCTCGTCGATCTCCTTCTCCTGGCGGATCTTGAGGAGCGCGGCGATGGACGACTCGGGGAGAAACTTGCGGGCTTCGGCGATCGTGAACTCTGCGGCGCAATCGTCGCCCGACATACACGGAAGTTTCTGCGCGTAGCGTAGGGGGTCAGCTCTACGATTCATGCTCGACGAGGAAGGGACGCACGTATTGACGGAGACCGATCTGGGTGTCGGCGTTGTTCGTGGCGCACTCTTTGCAGAAGAGATGACCGTCGGCGCATTGGACTGAGAAGTGCCGTCAGCAAAGGTGCGTGGTTCGGGGCGCCGGGCAGGGAGACACACCCATGACCTCTCCGATGAACTCGGTGAAGCAGCAGCCGCACTCGAGAAGGAGTCCGGCGGCGGCATCGAGCTCTTCCTGCCGTTTCTGGCGCTTCTCCGTCTTCTTGTCCTCGCGCTCCTTGACTGGGTCGACCGTTCAGCGACGTTCGACCGCGGGCGAGACGAGTGCGACGTACGGATCTTGGTCCTGAGCCAGTCCTTCTCCTTCTCGAGCTCGGCGCAGGGAAGCTCCGGCTCGCCGTCCTTGAGCTTCTTGTCGGTGCGCCTCTTGGCGATCGTCTCGGCCTCGCCCGCCTTGACCGCGGCGCGGAGGGCGAGGTAGGCCGGGCTGTAGAAGAACTGGTTGCCCTTGAGGATAGTTTTGATGAACGTGGCGGAGACGAGGTCAAAGTCATTGTAGAGCTGGTCGAGTCTGTGGGGGAACTGCATCAGTCGTTGCGAGGGTCGGGACGGGAGTGAGTGACGCACGCTTTCGCCTTGTAGTGCACGTCTGGCACTTTGCGCTTGGTGACGTCCAAATAGTCCGTGACGACGCCCTCACCGTCCTCCGAGTCAACCCTCGCGCGCTTCTTGCCCTTGCCCTTGACGTCGCTCTTCGGGTACTCGCCGCCCCAGAGCGCCTCGACGACACGATCCGCATTCCCGGCAAAGTCCTCCGAGCGCAGGAGCATAAGCACGTGCGCAGGAACCACGTCGGGCACGATGGCGAGGATGGCCGCGAGCGCCGCGTCCTCGGGGTCGAGCTTCGGCGTCGAGATCGGAAGACGTCGTGTAGGGAAAGAGTGTCCTAGGTGTG
>ERZ1463038.108-NODE-108-length-23296-cov-1893.827675_pt1 | contig 23296 bp, 30 predicted proteins | sample MGYA00564479_ERZ1463038 | MGnify/ENA primary metagenome ERZ1463038 (study PRJEB39244, sample SAMEA3635134) | Helicobacter pylori | study: EMG produced TPA metagenomics assembly of PRJEB11511 data set (Assembly of a 5300-year-old Helicobacter pylori...
TACTAGGATATTAGAATAACGGATGTATAAGAAACTGACGAGATAGAGATGATATTACTCCACCAACTAAGGCATACATCTACCTTAGAATCAACTAAGGCCTACACATTCCTTAGGTGTGATATATAATGAGACGAGAAATGTATACATAGTAAATGGCGCCAAGCAAGTGGATAGTAGTAAGGAACACTGTCTCATGGTAGATATGGTGCTCTAAAGTTACTAGGTTAGTAGTTGAAGTCCCTGTAGTTTGAATCTCAGTGTTAAGATTAGCTCCAGCTCAGAAAGTAGTAAGAATAAGTGCTTAGATCGTACAAGGGATGTTGTAAACAAGCTTGAAAGCATACTTAACAAAGTCCATGTCAATGGCGTGTCAGTATTTAGCCGAAGGCAGCATAGCAGGACCGCTTGTAACAGGGTAAGCAGCTAATGGTTTAAAAATACTAAAGCTAAATTGCTCTAAATTAGTAACCATTCGTTTTAATAATTCACTAGGATCTACGCTATCATGGTTAATATGATATACAAATAGATCGCTTGTAACAGGTCCAGCCATGGCGTAAACTCGCCATACTCAAGGACCTTGAGGTTGTGGTGCAATTTCAAACCGTAATAGGTGTGAAACATTGTTTAAGATTCCATGTATAATGAAACCCTCATCAGAATGAGTGATAACGTCCGGACCAATCCGTGTTATTAGTTTAGTGTTAGTATCAGAATCAAGTGGAAGACCTTTAGATACATGGTCTGCAATTAAATCGTTGTATAGGTATTCAGGTATTCAATGTCGTGCTGGTTTACCACCTTCCATGGTGTTAATACACACGAACTTAACTCGTTTAACTAATGATAATTTGGTGTTTTGATGTGAAATTCAATCCTTAACTTCATTAGAAATACGACCCTTTCCTTTATTGTTATAATGATGTCAGGCAAGAGGGTAGTAGTAAGGAACACTGTCTCATGGTAAGTATGATTGGTGCTCTAAAGTTACTAGACTAGTTGTTGAAGTCCCTGTATTAATAATCTCGGTATTAAGATTAGCAGTAGGGAAATCTGGAATAGCCAGCTCTGTAACAGGGTTAGTGTCACTGTTTACGTCTTCGTTCTCTAATACTTCTGTCACAGGTACTGAAGTAGATAAGAATGCAGCTCGTAGGTGTGCTGGAATAACAAATGTTGACGTACTGCTAGAAAGTAGCATTGTGTTAGTCATTTGTCTTTTTTTGGGGTGGGTTTAGTATCGAATAACTATAATTCGAGCAACAGAGACTAAAAAAAATTAGCCTGCCTCTGTTCAGAGCAAAGTTAATTTAAGAATTAGCATATTGCTCTATTAGTAGGTCGAAGGCCGTGTCAAGATATAGGGGTACTATCAAAGAATGAGACGAGATATGCATACATAGTAAAGGGGGATTAATAATTAAAGACTAGTATGGAGCAATGTCGAAAGCAACTAGAAGACTAGGCACTAACAGAATTAGAGCAATAGCTACAGGAAGAAGACCTGTTCACATTGCCTGCATTAATTGATCGTAACGTAGTCGTGGTAATGTAGCTCGGAACCATACGAAGATGAAACAGAATAGACAAGTCTTAAGTGCTAGTACGATACTTTGCACGTTAATAAATGTGTCGTTAGGGATAATCTCAGGCATTAAGTAACCACCCATGAATAGGATGGCAGAGAAGGCTGACATTAGCACAATACTACAGTACTCAGCAAGGAAGAAGAACACAAAGATCATTCCGGAGTGCTCTGTGAAGAATCCAGCTACAAGCTCAGACTCGGCCTCAGGAAGATCGAATGGTGTACGGTTAGTCTCAGCTAATACTGAGATAAAGAAGATAATGAATAGGGGTAGAAGTGGTACTAAGAACCAAACACTTTGTTGGCTCTCAATAATAGTTGAGTAGTGGAACGATCCTGTTAGTAGAATTACAGCTAGAACAGCAGAGCTAAGAACTAGCTCGTAACTGATCATTTGGGCTGTACTACGTAATGATCCCAGGAAGGCATACTTAGAGTTGGCTGATCACCCAGCAAACAGAACACCGTATACTCCGATAGATGATACTGCTAGTGAGTATAGAACACCAAGGCTAAAGTCAGATAAAGCTAAACCGCTCCCGAAAGGGATAACGGCCCAACCTAAAAGGCTAAAGACAAGGCTGATCACAGGCGCTAAGAAGAATAAACTCCGTGTAGCGTGTTGTGGCACAACCGTTTCTTTAACAACTAACTTAAGCGCATCGGCGAATGGTTGCATTACACCATAGTATCCTACTACATTAGGTCCTACACGTCGTTGCATACTGGCTAATACTTTACGCTCAATAATGGTCATAAAGGCTACAGATAGCAGAATAGGCACTAACACAATAAGTACTTCAAGAAGACTGTACAGTACGGATAGCATATTAATGTTAATATAAAATACGATTGAATACTATGCATTCAATATAATAAGGTGGTTTAAATCCTTTAGATCTCTATGTAAACATAAGGGTCGTAAAGGTATGGTTAAAAAGGGGGATTAAGAATAAGGATAATAAACTAAACTTGGCTGTTTAGCCATGTAAGGTATTTCTCAGTAGAAACAGCCTCAACAACAATAGGCATGACAATTATGTTATCGCTAGCTTCGTTTAAGACTAGCATCCTAGTATTACTACTAGGTTCAGACTATATCATCAACGCAGTATATGTTTACACCACGTTGTTGGGCGCTCGTGTAAGGATTATTGCTAGTGTAGCTCACCTCTTAGTCGTTGAACCTTCACCCTACAAATAAAACTATTCCTACCCCCTCGTCAACTCGGGAAGCTTGTATCAACACAGGCTTCCAGCTTTAGCTGGGCTAGTAAGCTTAATACACCGTAGAGTGCTTGGCTGCAAATTGACCTCATATCGTGTATAAGGTTGTCCTTGCAATTCACCCAATTAACACCAGTAGATTACTCTATACTGGGGGTCAATGCTTATATTATTAACCGTGGTATACTCCACAAATTTCACTACATTGTCCATAGAATACACCCTCACGTTGTACCATTACAGATGTCTGGTTAAGACGACCTGGAACACAATCAATTTTAACTCCTAGTGATGGAATGGCCCAATCGTGGATTACATCAGCTCCTGTAACAACAAATCGAATGTGTGTATCCACTGGGATCACAACTCGGTTGTCAACGTCAAGTAGACGTAATTGACCTAACTCTAGGTCGGCTTCAGGAATCATGTATGAATCGAACTCTACAGCCTCTAGATCATCGTTAACGAAATCTGAGTACTCGTATGATCAGTACCATTGGTGTCCAACAACTTTAACAGTCATAGTAGGTGAGATAACCTCCTTTCCCCCCCTGCCTCTGAGCGATGTCATTCTGGGGGAGCTTGGACTATATCATCATCCTTTCAATATAGGGCCTTGAAGGATGTTCCACGTGTAGTCTCTGAGGGGCCTACTCTCGTATTGGTAATACGATTTGGTTCCCTGCTGATTGTCGTCTGCTCCTTGGAGCCATAGCTGTGATTTTCACATACACTCACATTACTTGATTCTATCCGGAGGGGGATTGTATTAATAAGAGCTCAGGTTCGAGCGCCTAGTTTAAGGACCAAGGAATTGGTATGTACACAGCTGTGATAACGGTTTTCCAGCATATAGTGGAATTATTCAACTAACCTTACGATTAGAGGGGACGAGGTTCTTGGTATCGATCTAATTTATATAGCATCTGACGGTTGAAGTGGGGTTTGACTAAGCTTACAAACAGCGGGAACGAACTAGCTGTAATGTAAATAACAGGCTGGCTATCATGATTTTGAATGGTACAAACCAATCCAAATCGATAATGTAATAAGCCTGCTAGAGTATATGCCTCGTTGAAGGTGAACCCCTTAGTGTGTAAGTAGAACCCACTAGGTGTAAGACCACCATCATCCATAGCTCAATAGGCTAGGGCTACGTCATCTAGGTAGGACAGGAGTTCCCAAGATATATACTTAACTGTCACACCATCAACCTGTTTATAAAATAAATGGTATAGTGTGAGAAGCATAGGATACGCACGAGTAGAGACCTGCATGAACAGATATTTTCCTCGTGATAAAGCAATAGTGGGATAGCTCACTGTGTAGTGTGATAACTCAAGGAAAACTGACCAGATATATTCAAACCGCTTAACTGTTTGAGTGAATATGAAGGCAGGTAACACAGATGATCAGCTCATGGTTAATGCACCATCTCCTAATAAGTGTCCAACGAGTTGTGAAACAATACGATTAGGGAATGGCGAGATAGCTCGAACACGATCATTATAGTTTATTCCAATGGTTGATCCTGTACCATAAGGAGATCCAACTGGGACTAATGCAGTACAACTAGAACTCAGTCGTTTAACTGGAATCTTAGGCATTTTAGGAATAGTCGGGACATAGATAGTTGGCCCCTTAGGAAGTTTAGCTGCACCTACAGCGGCGGCGAGATGACAAATTGTATCAGATACAATACCAATAGGAGAATCCATTAAGTATAGAAGTTTGAAACTAGGGAATGCAATTGCAATTAAGATAAGTGCTGGAGTAATTGTCCAGATTAGCTCGATAAGTGTACCGTGGTTTGTGTATTTGTGTACGATTCCTACTTTGCTGCTACTAAATTTAACGATGATAGCTGCTAGCATCCAGAATACTAAGAAACTGATAACTACTAAGTAGAAGAAGATAGTATCGTGTAATTCAACGATTCCTTCGAAAGTAGGTGTACTACCGTCCTGGAAACCGATTTGCCATGGGTAGGCAGTGTCACATGATAATGGTGAGAAGATTGATAATAATGTCATATTTAAATAGGATATGCGCTCAACAGCTCTCTTTACATACGTGCACCTCTATATGAGAAAACTCGTAGGAACACGCAGGCCTAGACATTACAGCCTAATACTGACCCTGTTATAGGTTAATACCATACTGATGGACCACGCATTATAGCCTAATCGTGTCTAGTTAAAGCAACTCTAGTCTACATAGGCTCTAAGACCTTCTTATAATCCCTCGTATTACTTACCACGTCAGTTTCTTATAGCGATGTTCATAGTACATCTAATCGTCAGTCTCTTATATGACCATAAGACCTAGGATAAATATCGTCAGTCTCTTATATAAGCGTATGTCATAGTTTGGATCATCACATCCTATTATATTATACCATATTATATCATGTCATATTATCCTATTTCCTCAGTTTCTTATACTTTACTATGTTACCCATATTTATGGGGGGGGGGATTTTAAGTGTTATATTGTTCAGCAGCACCTTCCGGTACCACTCCTATATTTCAACTTCGACTGAATTGGAATATGTTCGCTCACACAGAATTACTAGCCCTGATATACCATAGAGTTACTTCTAAAGAGAAGCAACCTTTAATCTATAGCTACCCTGATTAGGTCATCCATGTTTAACGCGCATGCGCCTTTCCAGACGTGATGAGTAATTAGTACATCCCGAGTGGTATTTTCACCGTGTCGCACTACTACACGATTACTCGCAATTCCTATTTCATGTAGCCGATTGCAGGCTACAATCCGTGTGGGTTCATTTGGTGATTAGCTCAGCTTTGCAGCGTTGCATCATATTGTTGAACCCCTCGCAGCACATCGGCAGCCCTACACATAAGGGTCATGGGGACCTCTCTTAGCCCTACTCTATAGCTATATCAGCTATAAACTACTAAGTAATAATTAGTAGTAAGGATTGCGCATGTTAGCGGATCAAACCAAGCATCATAAAACACATGCTGAAGAGGGTCATGCAGCACCTGTCATCAACCATATAGATTGAGATTCAAGTGTAGGTAAGGTTATGCGCGGGTCATCGCATTAAGCGACATGCTTCACTGCGGGTTCTCGGGACCGTCTAATCATTTGGTGTTCTGTCGTGTGACTGTACTTCCCAGGCGGAGTGCTTATTGCGTTTGCTAAGTGTCTGATCAATAATAGGACCAAGCACTAGCACTCATAGTTTAGGGCGTAGACTACCAGGGTATCTAATCCTGTTTGCTCCCTACGCTTTCGTACCTCAGTGTCAATCTCTAGCTAGTAACCTGCTTTCGCCATTGGTAGTCCTTCAAGTATCAAAGCATATCAGCGCTACTCTTGAAATACTGGTTACTTCTATTGGATTCTAGCTCCTCATCACATAGTATGAGAGGCAACCTACGTACCCTTTACGCCAATTCAAAACGAAAAATGCTCGCCCCACCGGTATAACCGAAACTTCTGGCACCGGAATTGGTTGGGACTAATAGTCTAACTGGTCATTATCCTGCTAGACGATATCCCCTAAACCTAAGCTTAGATAAGATTCTGGCTTTCAGTATCAATCTTGCGATCAGTGTACATGATTCTCTACTGCTGCCCTTCTGATGAAGGTGTGGGGCTTTTCATCCTCCACTGTGGTCTTAAAGTCTTTCAACCGAGACTAAACGTCATTGTCTTGGGGAGCTATTACCTCACCAACTAACTGCTGTTAACCAAGAGCATCCATAGACGAATACGATTCTTTGGATATGGTTGATTAAACCTCCTATGGGTAGCATCCTAGCATATACTCACCCGTACGCCATGATTAAAATGTAATCATTGACTTGCATGTATCAAAAAGCCAGATAGCATTCTTTCGGGGCCATGATTAAGCCCTTAATAGTATTAATAGTCAAGTGACTACTTAGTATATCTACACCTGGAATACCAAAATCGATATCCAGTACGTGATAGTGCATGTTACTTATATCTATAACTATAAATATATGTATAAGAATGAGACGGCATTAGATAAGGAGTATGACTATTTGCCACCCTTGTATTTAGACGTGTCGTCAGTCTCTTATAGGTCTCATAAGTTATTAGTTCTAAACATAAACATAAGCATACCCTAAGTAGACGGCCTGGTTCACACTTTAAATTAGAATATAGACTAGAAGCGCAGCGTAGATGGAACTGATTAGGAGGAACGACTAACAGGCCATCGAAGCGTGGCGTAGATGTACAGTATGCATTACCCTATAAATCAGTGTGACTGACTCCTAAGTATACTTGGTATAAAATGAAGTACCAGATATAGAGTAGGATATGACACCATTACTTAAAAGAGACTGAGTCAATATAGCATATATATATATATATATATAGCATATTAATTTATCGTATTTAGGGATTAAACAGGCATGTATGTTGGGTCTATCTGAGCCACATACTTTAGTAGGGGGGGGGATTAGAGTAGTCAATTAAACTTCGATAGGTGTACGGTTAATTGAAGATCGGTGATCAGTAAACTTAAGTGCTCCTTTTCCAAATTCGTATACGAATCCGATTGTCAGAAGAATTAAGAATAGTGCTGAGATCCAGAATCCATAGCTACTAATTTGGTATAATGTAACAGCCATAGGGAATAGAACAGCAATCTCTAGATCAAAGATTAAGAATAGAATACCTACAAGGTAGTATGCAATTGAGAACGGTGCACGAACTTGTCCGTATACTGGATTGAATCCACACTCATAAGGAGTTACTTTCTCTGTGTCAGGCCGGTGAACAGCTAGTAGTACGTTAAGTGCTAATAGAATACCCACTAGGATTGGAACAAAGATTAATAGAACGATCATTGTCATTAGTAACCATAGATTGACATTGCCATTAACTGAGTGCTATTTAATATTAATGATGGTTGTAGTACAAACAGTGCGATGAATAGTGTAAGAACAGCTATTACGTAACAGTGTGAGCTAGATAATACTTCAGGTGACTGAGTTGCAGCACCAGATGCTGGATCGTCGAAGTATAGCACACGTACCACTCGTAAGTAGTAAGCGGCTGATACAACACTAGCTAAGATAGCCACGATCGAGATGAAGTAGAAACCATTGTGAATAGCAGAGTATAGAACTGCATATTTAGCGAAGAATCCCATTAGAGGAGGAACTCCAGCCATAGAGAATAGACAAACAAGCATACTAAAGGCTAGTAGAGGGTTGTGTCGGAATTGTCCACTCAGTTGTGAAATGAATTGTACATCACTATTTTGAGCTGACCCAGATGAATTTTGGCTATGGATTAAGTAACCAAATGCTAACAGGATAAAGAATGAGTTCACACTTGTTAGGCTATACTGGATAAGGTAGAATAGGAATGCGTCAATAGATTCTTGACCACTAACAGCAAGTGCTAGTAGCATGAAACCTACGTGTGAGATTGTACTGTAAGCGAACAGTCGTTTAATACGGAACTGTGCAAGTCCAACCACTGTACCAATGATTAATGATAACATTGAACAAACTAATAATAGAGCTTGCCATACGTTAACAGTTACCTCTCCTAATGAAAGTCCAATACCTTCAGTTAGTGAGTGTAGTGTTAATAGTAAGATCATGATAGAGATTTTAGGCATTACAGCAAGCCATGTTGTCACGATTGTAGGCACTCCATCGTATACGTCAGGAGCCCAGTTGTGGAATGGTGCTGCGGCTACCTTGAATAGGAAACCAATTGTCATAATAACAAGACCAAGGATTACTCCCTGTGTCACGTTATCAGATGAAGATACAGATACTAAACTACTGATAGCATCAAGGTTAGTTAGACCTGTGTATCCGTAGATTAGACTTGAACCTAGTAGAATGAAGGCTGAAGATAAGGCCCCCAGTAGGAAGTACTTAAGTCCAGCAGCCGTAGCTGTTTCGCTGTTTCGGTAAAGAGCAGCAAGAACATATACAGCAAAGCTTTGTAACTCAATAGCTAAGTACAGTGACACTAGGTCAGTACTAGATACTAAGAATGAGGCACCAATTGTAGTGAATACAACGATCATAGGATACTCAGCAATAGTTGGCCGAACAGAATCACCTGTAAGGTTAGCTAGGTTAACTGATGATGCTCATGGTAGAAGAATAAGCCCCCCAACAAGGAATATGAAGAATTCGATTGCCATTGAGACTGTGCTAACGTGGAACAGTCCACTGTAAAGACTTACCCCCGACCCAATGGTTGTAACGTAGTAAGCGTTAAACGATAGTGCCGCGGCGAAGAAGAATGTTACAGAGGTCACCCGGGTCAGCTGCACGGGAGATATATTAGATGAAGAAAGCGGTATCGCAAGTAACAGTGTTAATAGTGAAATAACTAGCATTACGTATCCGGCAGTTTAATCCAAGTATATCCTAGATCTCTAATATTCATAAATAGTGGACTAAGTTGTCAGTTTCTTATATAAGAGAAGAGATTTACAACCTATAGAAGATTATTATTGTTTTATTGGGTAGGCATGACTCGAACATGCGGTAGCAAAGCTAACTTATTTACAGTAAGTCTCCTTAACCAACGTCCCCCCCGGAGCATAGCTCCGGTAATCTTGAAGCTATCTGAGGGTTACTGGATTATCATGATTATAGACATTGATATTATTCTGTATATAGATCCTATTTATTCTTTGAGCAGGCAAGAGTCGAACTTGCGGTAGCAAAGCTAACTTATTTACAGTAAGTCTCCTTAACCAACTAGGAAAACTGCTCAGATTGTGCTTCTTAATAGTGTGTAATGACTCTACTCTACTTATACCATGCTTACCCGACGACGTAAGGAGAAGGGGGGGGTCGTAAGTCTCCTTAACCAACTAGGAAAACTACCCATTTATAATACATTCTATGTTATGCCAGAGGATGGATTCGAACCAATCACTAACGAGATCTTCAATCAAGTGCATTACCAACTATGCTACTTTGGCGACTCCCGATTAAGGGGGTGGATATGGGTCTTTCACCTGGTTAACCTCTACCACGAGGATTTTGGAGATAGTTGGAATCGAACCAACATTGTCATGATGCAAACACAGCGTAATACCACTATACTATATCCCCTATTTATGTCGTGCTTGGTTGAGGAGCAATACCTCTATACTTATACTAATACAGGTGACAAACACTATGTGACCTATATAAGAGTGAGACGTTATTACTATACTAAAGCTATGATTGAACCTATAAGAGAGGAGTTATAATCAACCTCATAGTGTCTTCAGAGCTATACGGTGAAGCGAAGAACTGTTAATTCTTAGATACTGGGTTCGATCCCCAGTGAGGACTGCACTTCTATCATTGGGAGACTTATATTTGTAACTACTTAGAGGACTTCATCTGGTTCAATTCCAGAGAGTAGTTTATCGTGGTTTATCCTACCTAGTCATATTGGCTATGGTTTATGACTCTCTGCCCCACGGCATCTTTCCTACACCTCCCTTGGAGGAAGACAGTTTTACTCAAGCGAGATATGTCTTACCCGACGTAAGGAGGGTGGTAGGTCGATAGAGTACTTCTATATAAATACTATGAATAACGTGCTACTTGATCTATTAGCTTTAGGAGCCATTCTATCTGGTATTATGGTTATCACAGCGAAGAACCCTGTTATTTCAGTTCTGTTCCTTATCTCTGTGTTCATTAACGTAGCTGGTTACTTAGTTCTATTAGGTGTTGCCTACTTAGGATTAGTTTACCTTATTGTTTACGTTGGTGCTATTGCTATCTTATTCTTATTCGTTATCATGATGCTTAACTTACGATTAGTTGAGCTAGTTGACACTGGTCAAGAGTATACTAAGAGCTTACCTATGGGTGCTTTCTTAGGATCTCTATTCTTCTTTGAGTTATTATCAATTCTACCAGTCAGCTACCACGATGGTGGGTCACTTCATGTACCATTAAGTATATTTAACTGATTAAATACTACTCTACTTGGTATTTCAAACACAGGTACAGCTTCACTTGATACAGAAGCGAATGTACACGCTGCATTTAACCCTGTGCTTTCAGACAACACTATGACTGCCTTTACTCAAATTGAGAGTATCGGTCAAGGTCTATACACATATGCATCACTATGATTAGTGCTTGCTAGTGTTATCTTCTTACTAGCTATGGTAGGTCCAATTGTACTATGTATGAGTCCAACACCTACTACTTCTAAATCATTATAATCCCCCCCTTTTAGTATCCCTCTTTTGGATTCGAACCAAAGGCAATGACTTTAGGAAAGACATACTCTACCGCTGAGTTAAGAAGGACCACACAAACGAGATAGGGCTGAGTTGGTAATATGGTATTACACACGGATTGCAAATCTGTTGATTTAGGGTTCGATCCCCTCTTAACCCTTATTGTTAACTAAAAGAGATGGTATTAAGGGGCATAGTTCAGTGGTTAGAATTGCGAACTTCAAATTCGTCAACGCATGTTCGATTCGTGCTGCCCTTGACCCTCTACGTTAAACGCAAAAGGAATATGGTGTCAATGGTAGCATGCAGATCTCCAAAGTCTCGCGGAGCTTGTTCGAGTCAAGCTATTCCTGCCTTATACTATGATGAGTCTCAACCTAAAGAGTTAAAGATGTGTTTATTATATACGAATAATGGGACTTGAACCCATACGACTAACGTCATGGTTGCTTAAGAACCACCTGTCTACCAGTTCCAGCATACTCGCTAAACATCTACTCTTAAGATACGATCCCTTAGGGCCTCCAGGATTCGAACATGGATTGAAACCATCATGAGTAGTTGGCATTACCATTATGCTAAGGCCCCTCTAGGTATTAATTTACCTGACTACCATTCTATAGGACCAGGGGGAATCGAACCTCCATAATACAATTATCGGTTGTACGCTCTACCGTTGAGCTATGATCCTACTATATTCTTATAAGGATACTATTCTCTATGCCCTATAAGAGTAGCGATATAGTAATATGGCACCTCTGGCGTAATTGGTAACGCGACTAACTTCGGATTAGTAGATCTGAGATAATATTATCCTTTAATGGCTCCCCAGTCGTGCCCTGTCCCTTAATTCTGCGCGAGTATGATATCGATCAGTTTATTCTATTTTCTTCTTATACTTGGTACTACTCTTCATCCGATATAACAGTGGGAGTACATAAGCACTGTAATATAATATAGTTGCGTATTGTAATCATTAGTTATCATGTCTAATTGCTATATAAGAAACTTACGTTCCCGGATTTATTATATAAGATCAGTAATAGTAATACAAATAGCTACGAAATACTTTATAGCTAATATGAACTAGGAGCCGTAGGCGAGGATTAGATTAGGAGGTACGACTAATAGTAATCGGAGCCGTGGGCGAGGATGTTAGTAAGCTAATAAGATTAATATCGTGCCTATAGAGTATATTTATCGGGTAATATTGGGGCACAATAAGTTACAGTTCCTGATATAATAATAAGAGGGGATACAGTGCTATCAACCTTTATATTATTTGAGGTTATCAGTTTCTTTTAGGTACGCGCCTAACTAAAAGATATAGGGAACGATAATTGATTATAGTAATATGTATATAATATAGTTAATGAAGAGCGGAGCGAGGTGGGCTCTGGTGATAACCAGAAACAGCGAGCGGTGCTCGTCAGTATGTATTACACCCTACTACCTACAGGCTAATAAGTGATAAACCTGGATGAATACCAGCAAATCTACGATCATTTAATTAGGATACAACCGGGTCTGATGTGTATAAGCACCTATATAAGAAACTTACGGTCAATAGTACCTAGTTCAAGGATAAGAAATGCATCCCGATTTATCATGCATCATATAGTGGGTTATAGTTTTAACACCTACGCTTCTAGGTGTGGTCAGAGCATTACTGACCGCCCGTAATGTCACTTTTTAATACATACCTGTTACTTGCAATACTGCTTTTTTCTTCTAATATATTATACGTGCAGCTGACCCGTGTAACCTCATTAATTAGCCTGACTGTGATGGAGCTACTGCCTTCAATGGCATTAGTCAGTTACGGGGTTGATTCGTGTGGCCGATACCACGTTAGCACGATCTCAATGGCAAAAGAATTCTTCATATTCCTTGCTGGGGGGTCTATTTTCTACCATGAGGATTATCACCCTTACTAGGGTATAGTATTAATGACTCATTCTTAAAGTTAAGCAATACATTACTACCATTGCGTTCTAGCTTTAAGGCATACTTTGCTTCGTATTGTCATATGGCATACGTTGCTGTTGGACTTAAGTACCTATTCTTAGGCTTATCTTTAACCATATTAACATTAGTCTCTATTGGATTCTACGGATACATAGGTCTTAATGATCTAGATGCTATCAGTAGCTTACTACACGAGTCTTTCTCACTATCAGCTATATGTACAATCTCTAGCCAAGCCCAGTTTTGGAAGGATGTTGCAGAGAAGGACGAAGGTCAAGTGAGTACCAACCCTCACATTTTAGCTGCCCGAATACAGGCCCGAGGAGGAACTATCACACACACTGATATTAACTCCGTGTTAGCTAATCAAAATATCGCTATAACAGCGGAAGAATTAGTAGAGCTTAAAAGTATACCATACGTTACACATGAGCTTACTGTCCTTGATTATATTAAAGGATTATTTAAACTTTCAGCTACTCACATGTGGTGTATTTATATGTTTATAAGTCCTACAAACGGATTCTATGTAGGTAGCTCCGAGAACTGATGTCTTCGACTACGGCATTACTTAAAACCACATAATACTAGAATCAAGCTACGTCTTATATTGCGTGTCATTAAGGAACAGGTTATTACTTTATTCACACTACGAGTCTACACTATTCCTGAGCATCTGCGGGAAACTCGACTTCTTATTGCACTAGAGCAATACTATATTCTGTCACTTGTTCCAGAGTACAACACTTTAATGGTAGCTAGCGGTTCACCAGGTGGTAAAGCAGTAGCTGAGCAGACAGCACGACTTCAAAGTATCCCACTATTCCTATACGTAGGAAGTACCGTGGTGTATGTGTTTAATTCTATGAACGGGAAAGTTCTAGGTAACAATGCAATCGACGGATTAGGAACCAGCACCAGTAAGTTAGCACCTCTGCTTAATGATGGTATCCTTTTTAAAGATGCATTAGGCCTATCACGTAATCCACCACTAGGTATGACACTGCAAGATGTATTAGAGTCAGGAGCTTTATTATCATTTGAGCAAATGAAAGCACTGGTTGCGTCTGCAAAGGCTGACTATAAAGTTGCATTCGTTCGAGTTAATCATCCAGATCGCCCGACAGGACCTAAACCTACTACTCCTCCACTAACAATTACACGAGTATCTGATGGTGCTGTTTTCTCATTCCGAGGAACTAACGCAGCACGTATGTGAGTACTCAAGGAAACCGGTAAAAACATCGACCACCTTACGATAGGACGGCGTATAAAAACAGGTATACCACTGAATGGTTATATATATAAACTAGCTAGTATGATCTAATCCCCCCCCAGACACAGGAAACATCTGACATTATCCCCCCTTTAGACAGCTATACGTCTCAGTTTATTTTATGTAATTATCGTTATATAAGAATACGAATAAAACAGCACCGCTAGGTTAATGGCAGACCACCATACTTCGGATATGGTTATGGGGGTTCGACTCCCTCGCGGTGTATCATTATTCCCTATAATGTTGTTTGGGTGACCAAGTATGTAAGTGCGGGGTGTAATGCTAAGGTTTGCATTTAGGCACGGATGGTCCATTAATATATGAGGCTAATCTACGCATAATACGCCTGCTGGTTTAAGTATGATAGTATACCTGTTCTCTGCACGTTCGAGTCGTGCGGGGTGTAAGGCTAACATAGAGGAATAAGGTGTAATGCTAACACGAGTGAATAGAACTGTAGTATAAGAAATGTATTGTAGCGCATGTGATGTAGTGGTAACATAGCTCACTTCCAATGAGTTCTCATCAGTTCGATCCTGATCCTGCGTATACGTTCTAGTAGCTAACACTATAACCAATAACTAATTAAATAAATAAATAAATGTCCTAGGACCTAGAGCAGATTTCCCTTATCTTTATATATAAGAGACTGACGAGACATACCCCAAGTTTAGATTATATCCATATAAGAAACTAACAGAATAGGTCGTGATGATCAGTAATCATTCTTGATCCTAGAGTCGGGCGAACTGGGATTCGAACCCAGGGATAGTAAAACTATGCGGCCGTTTAGCAAACGACTTCCCCTTGCCATGGTTGATTCGCCCATTATTGTTACAAGTGATTAGGATACTCAGGTGTTGGCAGGATCGAACTGCCGACCATTTAGTTAAAAGCTAAACGCTCTACCACTGAGCTAAACACCCCCTAGATTTGGATTACTTTGATTCGAACAAAGATCATACGCCACCAAAAAACGCCGTCATGCCATTAGACCACAATCCAATTTATGTATATATACCAAATCCGTGAATCGAACACAGGACTACTACTTACAAGGTAGTCGTTTTACCACTAAACTAATCTGGCACTATAATCACAGGAACATAAGCTAGCTTGGATTCGAACCAAAATCGATGCCATGAAGAGACATTATCCTACCATTAGATGACAAGCTCTATCTGTTTAGTATGCGGACCTAGGAATCGAACCCAGAACGGCTAGGCATGAGCTAGCGATGATACCATTTCACTAATCCACGTATTCTTATACCACCGATAATAGTAGTGTATTCACTATCTCTCTTATACCTAGAAACTCCTAGTATAGTATCATAGTATTCTAAGGGCATATATGCTCTTCAGATAAAGGTTACGCACATATTAGTTAAAAAGATTACAAGTAGAAGACCTATATTGTCAATTTCTTATACATGATAAACTTATAGGTAAAATTATATTAAACCCTTTGTCTCTTGTAATGAAATGGGCTAATAGTATATATACATATCCCAAAATACCATGGAACTAGTAACGCACGGTTCACACTCTAAAGAATGGTATAGACTAGGAGCGTAGCGACGATGGAACTGATTAGGAGGAACGACTAACAGGCCATCGGAGCGTTAGCGATGATGCTAGTATGCATTATACTTTAAAACCAGTGTGATGGGTTATAAGCATAGTTGGCATAGAATGTAATACCAAATGTATAATATAACAATGTGTTCACTCAATTCTGCCTACCCCACCCTGAAGGGTGGAAGCTATACCATAATACAGCTTCTCGACTCATTCATGAGGAGAGGGAAGCCATAGGGGGAATGGATTAGTTAAACTGTTACTTATATTTACCATGCGTGATGATATCGTTAGTCTCTTATAGTACTTAACTATAAATAATATTACATCCTCAGTTTCTTATAACCCTAAATGTGCGTATCTGCCCCACATTGATACTACTATGTTATTCTAAGTGAATATAGCAAACCTTAGCTATCAATCAAGCGTCCTTACCAAATGAGCTCCCCTCGGCCCTCCTAACGTCAGGCAAGCAAGGTTATCCTTAACCATCATAGGCATTAAAAAGGAATAAACATGTTATGAGAGATGCTCCTCATCTACTAATGATGGACATATAAATAGTAGCCGTGTTTACCCGAACCCATTTATGGGTGAGGGGCAAGGGGCAATAAGCACCCGATGTAAGTAAGTAGCGTAGTAGGATGATAACAGCCCTCATGAATCTAGTATTAATTCTACCTAAATGATTTCAGCACCGGTGCGATCTTAATACTATTCTGTATGGTGGGGTTGACTCTATACTGGCTAGTGTAAAGGATACTTCGTAGTGAAGTTCCAAGGACTAGATGTATCCAAACGATTTCGTGAACAAACATGCCCAGCTTCCAGCAAGTTAGTTTTATCATAGTCTGTATCTACCGTAGACTATTTACACTTATCGATACTCAAGAATAACACATCTCTTATAGTGATTAGAGACCTGACCTCCCCCCGATCAACTCCTGCGTCGCTGATCGGGATAACCTTGTTCTTACAACCTATTACTATCTGACCCACAGCGAAGTGGGGATTATTATTAAGATTTAGTTTTACTTACACTAGCTATGGTATTGTATAGCTGTGCTTTAGGAAACTTGTCTATGTGTTTCTGCTCAACAACACGTAGGAAGGCTCGTTTTTCTTCAAAGCTAAGTCCTGTAGGAATGTCTACTATTTCTAGTATGTATGCAATGAAGTTTTCAAGTCCATGTATTGATATTGCTTGCTGTAGTGCAGCATTAGAGTACTCTCCAGTAACAATATGATTATGAAATCGCCGCCCTGGAGTAAGTGTGCTACCAACGTATACCATATTGTCTATTCGACAGCGGAATGCATATACGATTGCATCCTTTCGATATACATATTGTAAGTTATTCATTGTTCGTAATAAGTGCAGGTTCATAAAGTGCCGTACACTGTTAGGGATGAAAGTGAATTTAGTCATATTATTTATTATTTAAAGATACAGTACATTTGACTTAGTACTACTATACCCCATTCTACTATAGGGTTACCACACCCTATACTTCTAGTTTTCTCATGACTAATATATCGTCAGTCTCTTATACATCAAGAAAGTACCGGGCAATAATAATATAGGCTCTCTGCTTTACATAAACAGGGTTATCCCGACCTTGGGAGGGGGGAGGAAAAGGGGGGATTATAAAGTATTGATACTATTCGTAAAGCAGTGTTGATACTGAGTAATGTAGATCAGTAAGAAGAATGTTAGGGAAGATACCAAATAGGAACATTGTGAACAGTAGAGGAAGTAGTACCATGAACTCTCGACGAGTTACATCAATAGCATATCCAAGGTAAGGTGATCAAGCACCGTTACATAGACGTGCGTATAACCAGATTGAGTATGCTGCAGACAGGATGATACCTGAACTCATAGCAAGACCAACCAGTGGACTACGTTGAATTGAACCCATCAGGGCCATTAGCTCTCCGGCTCAGTTAAGAGTCAGTGGTGTACCCATGTTTCCAAGGATGAATAGGAAGAAAATGGCAGAGAATACTGGCATGTATAGTGTAAGACCTCGGTAGTACCGGATCACACGTGTGTGGTAACGATCGTAAAGCACACCACCAACACACATAAACATAGCAGGTGATACTAGTCCGTGAGCGATAGATAGAAGAATTGCACCCTCAATACCTTGGATAGTATTAGAGAATAGACCGATAACAACTACTGACATGTGGGCAATAGATGAGTAAGCAACTAGTACCTTGAAATCAGTTTGTCGTAGTGTAGTTAATGAACTGTACACTAGTGTAATCACAGCAATAGTTTGTACTAGAGGTGAGAAGTAGCTAGTAGCTTCTGGAAGTAGTGGGATTAGTACACGTAAGTATCCGTATGTGGCTAACTTAAGAATTAGACCAGCCAGAATCATAGATGCGGCAACGGGAGCTTCTACGTGAGCACGGCTAAGCCAGATGTGACCAGGTAATAATGGAGTCTTAACAGCTAAGCTAAGGAAGATACCTAATCAGATTCATTTCTGGTTCTCGAAGCTGATGTCAGCTAATGAGATAACCTCTAGGTCAGTGCTACCAACGTGGTAGATGATAACTAAGAAGGCTAATAGCATAAATAGTGAACCTAATAATGTGTATAGGAACAGTAAGAATGAAGCACGTACACGGTTTGCACTAGCACCCCATACTCCGATGATAACGAATAATGGAATAAGTACAGCCTCGAAGAAGACGTAGAATAGAAGTAAATCCAGTACTACGAATAGTGCGATTAGTAGACTCTCAAGAATTAGTAATGCAATCATGAATGTTTTAATATTGTGTTTGATGTTATCTCAAGCAGATAGTAGACAGATTGGCATTGTGAAAGTTGTAAGTAGAACAAAGTAAAGAGAAAGACCATCAACTCCTATGTGCATGTGCAGATAGCTAAGTTGGTTGTACTCAGCAGTAAATTGGTAAGCACTGCTGCTACTGTCAAATTCTCCTCACATAATCATTGATAAGATGAACGTTACTACAGTTGTAAGAAGAGCAACACGTTTAACACGTGAGATCTCTGAAGGTGTTGTTTCATTCATAGGAGCTAAGATTAAAGCACCTAGTAATGGAATAAGAAGAAGTCCTGTAAGCATGTTGTAATATAATAGTTTGGCCTCTTATCCTAAGGAATCCAGTATGGACCCTAAAAGATTGTGATTAAAATCATTGTAGAAACTTGCAGACCAGCTATACATATATAGAATACGTAATCACTGCCAATCTGCAGGGTGGTCGAGTATTGCTACTGACATTGTCTATTAGACATGGATATTGGTTTATCTTCTCAGTCTCTTATATGTCTATACTAGATATACCCTTAGCCTATTAGATGTATGCACTAGATAAGAGATATATCCTCAGTCTCTTATATGTATGCACTATATCCATGTGCACCAACAACAACACATGCTTACCTTCGTAGAAGGAAACGGGGGGATTAGGGAGAGGTTTACAACCTCTCTCTTTAGAATTATAGTTTAGTGATGTACATTCGTGTAACAAACAGCTCAGCGAATACTGGAAGGATGTATGTTCCGAATACATATACCATAGTGATTAACACTAGGAATGAGAATGATAGTTGGTTAATAAAGTAGAATGGTAATAGTTGTGGCATAGTCATTAGTATTGGTTATAGCCTTATCTCAACACACGGTCTTTCGACTCAATGCATTAAAATAGTGTAGGCAGACCTGGGTATGATCATTCTGGGTAGAACAAGCATACAAAGTAGGTCTAGTGTATTAGTTGGTTATATCTAAAAAGGGGGATTAAATTAGAGTAGATCAATTAAGATTGTACTGGTAATGTGTTGTATGAGTGGAATGGAACTGGACTAGCTAGTGTTCACTCTAATGAGTGAGCGTACTGTGGACCGCTTAGGAACTCAGGTGTACTAGTGAAGAACTGTGGCACAGCTCATGGGTTGTTTGAAACCTCTTTACCGTTAACAAATTGGTCCCAAATGATGTAAATGAATAGCGCTGAGGCTACTACAGAGATCATTGAACCAATACTTGATACGTAGTTTCAAGCTGCAAAGGCATCAGGGTAGTCAGGGATACGTCGTGGCATCAATTATATTATCACCGCAGCATTTAACTGTGGCATCTCAACATTACTGCTGAGTTTAGACTATGTCATCTACCCCACCCTAAAGGCTGGAAGCTATACCATAATACAGCTTCCCGACTCATTTATGGGGAGGGGGTAGTTGGGCACTCGTGTCAGGATTATTCTTAGTGTAAGTCACCTGTTAGTCGTTGAACTTCTGTATTACTGCTAAGTTATAGCACACTGTAATACATTAAGCTGCAAATTGGCCCCCACATGGTTATATAGAGGGTGGGGGGGCTGTCCTTGCAATTCACCCAATTCTCAGGTCCTATAGACCTGGGGGCATTTAGTAATGCTAACGAGATAGATTATCATTAGCAAAGGAGAGCATACCGGCTAATCCTAAGAAGTGTTGTGGGAAGAATGTAAGGTTAACCCCAACGAATAGTACCCAGAACTGAATGTGGGCTAACTGCTCGTTGTATGATTTACCAATGATTTTAGGACTCCAGAAGTAGTACGCAGTAAACATTCCAAATACAGCTCCCATTGAAAGAACGTAGTGGAAGTGCCTTGTATTATACACTTATCCCTCACCCATGATAGTATTATAGACATCCATATTATAAATAATACTAGGATACCGTAAGATGGTGTCTTACAGCTCCCATTGGTTGGTTATGTTATACATATCAATATAGAGAAGGAAATTAGTGATCCGTGAGCATTTAACTCACAGACTATATCTCACGATATAGAGTAGACTATATCATCCTAACCTCAAATGAATAGGTTAGGCCGGGTGCTCGTGTCCAGATTATTGTTGGTGTAACTCACTGATTAGTCGTTGAACCTTATCCAATCGCTTACTGCCTATTGGCAATAACACACCGATTGTGATCTAGGCTGCAAATTGTCTAACGTTAGAGATTAGATGTCCCTGCAATTCTCCCGGTTTAAAGTAGCCCAAGGGCAAATACCATTTACTTGTCAAATGGTTTCTTTTGTAGTAGATGTCCGAAATATAGGATCTCTTTATCAATACGTCGATTGATAGTGGCCTTGTTCTCGAAATCTTTTCCAGTAAGCTCCTTTGTACATTTCTCTAGACTAACTCAAATAGTATAAACATTAGTGCTAGGATTGAATCCGTAAATACGAGTCCCGTTGGGCGCATTACGTTTTATGATTAGGGCCTTAGTAGTAAGACTAGGAAGAAGTAACTCAAGCTCTACTACAGTAAGTTCAATTACCGAGATAATAAAACTACCGTAGATTATAGCAACCTGACCAAGACCTTTAAGATATTTGTCAAGATCAGTTCCAAATCGTTTACTCTCCATAACGAATACGGAAAGTTGAGAAGCACTAGTAAAGGTACCTAGCAGTAATAGACTGCTTAAATCATAAACAAAGAAGCTGTATTCTCCTCGTGTACTACGCCAGAGAGCCTTTAATTGCTCACTGTGAGTACTACCCCAAACAGGTGAAGTGATGCCGGTTAAACCATATGAAGGGTTATTAACCCCTACATTGATTGGCCCGGTTGAAGGAGTGTAAGCAGAGGATGAAGCGATACGATTCACGTTATAAACGAGAGCATACCGATCCAGGTAGTATTGCTCTAAAACAACGAAATCTGGCAGATTTGCTGATGAGTATACTTGTCCAACTGGAGGAGTTGAACCCATTGAAAACACCGATAGGGAGAAAGCGACGTGACCGTGTTTCAGAAGAGCACGTGAGATAACACTACCTCGGAAAATCTGGGTGTTAAGATAGCTAGGCCGGAAATAATCGGCTAGACGAGAACCTAAGTCTCGTGAACTACCTATGTATTGTTTACCTGAAGCGATATGTGTTCATAAGTATATACCCCGAAGACCCCGAAATTTGTTAATAACGTCGTCTTTGCTAATCAGGGCATTGTCGTAAACCGTACTTACTGGAAGGACAAGAAATGGTATTAATGCCTGTTTTTCTAAAGCTACAACGTAGTAAGTATCGTGAAGAGCAACATCAAGTGAGGCGTTAGCTAGAACTACACCTGTCAGTCCACCTAAAGTGAATAGAGAGATGAATCCTAGAGCGAATACCATAGGCGCAGTGTATCGTAATGAACCACCGTAACATGTTGCTAACCATGAGAAGATTTTAATTCCTGTTGGAACCGCAATAATCATAGTAGCAGCTGTGAAGTAAGCACGTGTATCAACGTCAAGTCCTACAGCGAACATGTGGTGAGACCAAACAATGAATCCAAGGATTCCAATACTGAACATAGCGTATACCATACCTAAGTAACCGAATACTGGTTTACCTGAGAATGTAGACACAACGTGTGATACGATACCAAACGCTGGGATAATTAGGATGTAAACCTCTGGGTGTCCGAAGAACCAGAATAGGTGTTGGAATAGAATAGGATCTCCACCTCCGGCAGGGTCGTAGAATGAAGTGTTGAAGTTACGATCAGTTAATAGCATTGTAATACCTCCGGCTAGCACTGGAAGTGATAGTAGAAGTAAGATAGCTGTAATGAAGATAGCCCAACAGAATAATGGAAGTTTGTGCATTGACATTCCAGGGTGTCGCATGTTAAGGATTGTAGTGATAAAGTTCATTGCTCCTAACATTGAACTAATACCAGCTAAGTGTAGGCTGAAAATAGCCAGGTCAACTGAACCACCTGAGTGGCTGTTAATACCTGATAATGGAGGGTAAACCGTTCAACCTGTACCTGCTCCTTGCTCTACAAGAGCACTAGCTAATAGTAAAATTAGTGAAGGAGGTAGAAGCCAGAAACTAATGTTGTTAAGTCGAGGGAAAGCCATGTCGGGAGCACCAATTTGCACTGGCACTAAGTAGTTTCCGAATCCTCCAACAAGAGCGGGCATTACCATGAAGAAAATCATTAGTAAGGCGTGAGCTGTGATGATCACATTGTATAATTGGTAGTTACCTTCACCTGAGGCGTTGGCAAGGTACTGCACTCCAGGAGATGATAGCTCCATACGGATAATCACACTGAAGGCTGTTCCTAATAGACCACTGAATACGGCAAAGACTAGGTACAGTGTACCGATATCTTTAGCGTTAGTACTGAATAATCATCGAGTCATATTTATATTTATATTTATTTAATTTCTAGTCACCGTTTAATTATAACCTTTCAAATCACCATACGAATTTCTAGGTATGGCAATCTGTGTCCACAGTCATGGGGTTACCAAAGTAACACTTCTCAAGGAATGTGTCAGTGAACGAGGTTACGAGCTCTTCTTATATATCATCTCTATCTCGTCAGTTTCTTATACATCCGTTATTCTAATATCCTAGTA
>ERZ1463038.109-NODE-109-length-23168-cov-14.137542_pt1 | contig 23168 bp, 29 predicted proteins | sample MGYA00564479_ERZ1463038 | MGnify/ENA primary metagenome ERZ1463038 (study PRJEB39244, sample SAMEA3635134) | Helicobacter pylori | study: EMG produced TPA metagenomics assembly of PRJEB11511 data set (Assembly of a 5300-year-old Helicobacter pylori...
GCTCGTGCGAGCTCGGTGGCGTGCCCTCCGTTTCTCGGTAAACTGTCCCGCCCAGAACATCGACCAGAGCTCATCTGAGGCTCCCCGCGCTGAGCTCAAGCCGCACGCTCGCGCATGCGCGCTCGGCGCGTCAGCTACACACTCGGTCGGGCCCCGACGCTCACCCACGCGTCCCCCGACCCCAGCTTGTCCCCCGTTCCCGAGGTCCCAATCAAGCGAACCTGAGTTCGCCAGCGCTCCCCGCGCGCTCCCATCCCACAACACGCACGGGCACGCGCTCGCTCCCGCTCACACCTCGGTCGCCATCTCCAGGCAGAACGACTCACATTCCCCAACGCGATCAGCGCCCCATCGAAGAACAAGACGCATCCCAGCATCATGAAGAACGTGCCGAAGCTCGTCAGGCCCACCTATCCGTCCCCCGCAGGTCAGCTGTCGCTCAGAGTGATGGGAACACGCGTCACGCACGCCGACTTCTGCGGGGGGGCCGAGGCGCGTTAGCGAGGCCGGTGGGGAGGAGCACGACGAGCGTACTTTGACCGTCTGAGAGCCACATGATCCGGGACGCGATGAGCAGGCGTGCTGTTGAGGTGCGAGCAGCGTGGGATTTGCAGGTGGGCTGTAGGCAGAGTTGGGCGCAGGCGGCGCAGGCCCCCATCCGGAGAGTGCGCAGTTCAGGGGCGCACTGCAATGTCTTTCTATGGCTTTCGAGGGTTGAGTCAGTGTGCCATGAAGCCAAAGTTAGACTGGAGAAAGAGTCTGAGATCGTCTTCTGTCTGATTTGGGGGAAGCGAGACCCGCCGCTCAGGAGCGCTCGAGCTCGTTGCGGATCGCCATTGCACTCACTTGGCGCAGAACATTCTGAGCTGAAATGCAGGCAAAGAGAGTGGCATACATATCGAGTGGAGAGAACATTCATTGGGGGACTGGTGTTCGGAGAAATATCCCCCGGTGAAGCAACGTTGAACGAGCCGTTGTTGCCGCTCGCGGGACGCAGGTCGCCGTCACCTCTTCGCGGTCCACCTCTGAGACCCCAATTGGCAACGTATTTAGAAGCATTATGATTTGAGTAATGTCCCAGACCTGAATTGTAGATCCACCGATTCCCAAGCCCAGCCCGGAAAGACCCCTCATCTCACATAGCTCAGCTGGGAGAGCGTGCGCCTGAAGTCCTTCAGGTTACTATAGCGCAGGGTCGCTGGATCAAGCCCGGCTCGGGGCAGGAAATTTCTCTTTTTATCAAGTCGCTCGTAAGTAACTGGGCGCCGCGAGTGGGGAGGACGGAGGGAGGCGTCGCGCCGGGTGGTCCTGCGCGCTGAAGGGGACAAGCTCTCCCTACTTTTTGTGGCTGCTGGAGTGACGTATAGAACATGGCCCTGCAGTACAGTGAGATGATGCGGATGCTGCTTGGGCGACCTAATTCGAGGCAGAGCGCGAGCACGCGCGACGCTACAGTGAGCTTTCAATGTCTATGTATGTCAAGGTCAGCGGCAATCCCTCCAACAAGCGCATCACTTTGCTGTTCAAGGAAGTTTGTATGATGTGCAGGATCAACTGGGCCCGGACGCCCGCCCACAGTTGCGGTGGTTAGGAGCTCGAGAGTCGACGCCCCGCAGACACCCCAGGCGCGGAAGGCGTCGGACCACTATAAATTCCAATAGAGTAGAAACTGAAACGTGTGTCGGTTTTAAGCTCCCGAGAGGCTTGAAAGAGACGCAGGGGTATATTTGGCCTCTGGCTGAAGAGGGTGGAGTGGAAATGATGATCGGGGAAAGAAGTGGGACCACTAGAGTGCGGTTTCCAGAGGGAAAGAGATGGCTATTATATGGGTGAGAGTGCGTGAGCAAGTGGGCAAAGTGAAGACCGGGAGAGGCCGCACTGGTGACCCGCCGGCGGTTGCGCTGCGTTGCGGCGTTGACGGTTTGAATGCGCGTGCTCGTAGTTGTGTGAACAACAACGGTCGTTCCGCCGGCAGCTGCAGTTCCCGCTGGAGACAATCGTGGTAGAAAGGGAGGGATGAGGCGAAGGAGTGAGTCAGAACGAGCATGTTCCAAGTTCCAGCTTTTTGGGGACGTACAGAGGGTCTCAGTACTGGTAGTGGTGTATACGGTCTCGAAGGTGGTTGCCGTTCGCGTGGCTGGGGGTGCCCGGAGCTCGTCAGTCCTCGCCTTCGCACTTCTCCGCGGCCTCCCTCCCCTCCGCCGCACCCCAAAAAGACTCACAAGGAACATTGGTGCCAGAGACAGTGATCCGAAACGTCTCGGTCGTGGCCGCGGACGTACCCGCAACACTGACATAGCCCGTCGAGACGCTGCCCGACTCGGTCGTCACGTCGTAGCTCACGCTACCGGACGCGCTCGACGTCACCACATTCCCAATCGTCGTCTCCCCACCTCCCACCGTCGTATTCTCCGTCACCGTGCTCGTTCCCGTGCTGGCCCCCGCCGCAGCCCCCACAACCGCCTTGCTGCTCTTGCCATTGTCGCGCGTGAGCCCGACACCAAGTCCGACGCCGAGCGCTAGCGCGACGAGCAGCACAACGCAGAAGAGGATTATCCAAGTCGTGCGGAGGTACCACGGACCGTACCGCGTTCCGCCGGACGTCGTCGTCCCACCTGGACCCGAGCGGCCGGACGTGCGGGAAAGGAGAGGAGCGCTGCCGCGAGAGCCGGCAGGGGCGGCCATCGCTGCTGCTGCTGCAGAGCGGGGAGCGGCGGACTGTAGATCCGTATCGTAGCCCTGCGTTTTTAGGTAGTAGTCAGCGAAAAAATGTGGTGCGGAGGTGGAGAGGAGGCGCGCCGCACGACGGACGAGACGGGCCCGGCCATCGACGGGTCCACGACTTCGCTCATCGGGCGGGAGGCCATCGTGCTGGCGAGCGTGAGTTTGACTGTGGTATCAGTTGGGCGCGCTAGACGGAGGAGATGGTGGAAGAAGCGAGAGAGGGGCGCCTCGTGTGGGCCGGCGTCCGGTGTGCTCCGCGGACGGTCTGGTCGCCGCGCTGCTGGGCGCGTCTGGCAGGCTGGCGAAGCCGACACGGGATTAAGACTGGTGTGAGATACGTAACGTCTTGGTTACATCAACAATTGCTGGTCGAGCCGGACCACAGGGCGGTGAGGTTGTCGTCCCCGCTTGCCCCAGGAGCGCCGACTACGGCGCAGTCTTTACTTCGATGGTGAGATTGTTTACCAGGAAAGAATAAGATTCAGATTATGGGAGCTACTCTCTGATCAGGCGAGGAAGTAAGAATGGTGACCAGGAAAGCGACCCGCGTTGTCTCGTCGCCACCGACGGTCTCAAACTGAGCTGCTGCATGCTCAGGGCTCACACCAGGACCTTGCCACTTTCCAAAATTGAGATCAGACAGGTATAAGAACAAGCTCGTCCCGTTATCCTCAACACCCCTTCGCACTCTCATCCATTCGTGCTCGGGCGCATCCCAAACCCGATGCCCGCGCAGACTAGCTTCCGCTTCTCCGTTCATCTCACCCGACCAGTAAAAGACATCTGCACCATCTCAGCCCGTCGGCTGAAATAAGATTCACAATATTACACACGGCCTGCATCATCCGCACTAGTACTGTACTTCACCCGACGTCAAGCGCTCACCCGCACCAGCAGCGGCGAGGCATCTCGTACCTCCACACCGTGACAATGCTCCCCACCACTGCCCTGGCGTTTCTCCAGCTTGACACCGCATCGGAATGAATCTTTTTCAAATCTCTGTTAAAGTGCATGGTGCTCACTCGTTTAGTCGGGAGGCGTAACTACGGATCCGTCGAGATGTACGGCGTGGATTCTGATATAAGTTTTTTTCTTCTTGAGAGTTCTTTTGTTTCTCGTTCTTTCAGGTCATTTGTAAGGTGGTGAATTAGGCCTCGATCCAAGGACAGTTGTTAAGCGAGCAGAACGGCGCGGCGGTCGGGGTCGTGCGAAGCTGCTTTGCCGGAACGCGTGTCGCGGTGACGAAGGCAGTGCGTTGAGAGTTGTTTGTGCGTGTTTAAGAGTAGCTCGTTGATGTACCTGCGGGATCGGTGTGGCCGGAGAGAGCGTGCAGAGCGAGGGCTCGTCGGCCTTCGATCGAGCCGCCAGCTGCTCCGAGCTCGCTGCAGCCTATCACCTGGGGATCTTGTATTTCCAGCAAAGTTGTAACGTCGAGGGACGGTTGTTGTTGTTGTTGTTCAAGAGCAAGAAGCGAGACCACCGCCCCCGCCCAAAGCGTCATTCGGCGCGGGGCTGCCCGTCCGTGGCCCGGGGCTGGCGACGTGAGCCTGGGCCCTGCGCCGCTCGAGGGCGTGTTGAAGGACGCGACCTGCTTCTGCTCGTCTCGCACACGACCTGCACCCCCACCCTCACACGACACGAAGAGTAAACCCCACCCGGGCAGTGGCGGAACATCCAGGTCAGTCGAGCTTCGAAACGGGCGGGCGGGGTCGCGGGACGAGGACGCGCTTTGGGCACGCGGTGTTGACGTGCGCGATGAGCGGGCGCGGGTGGGCTGAGCGAGCTGGAGCCTCTCCGTCTAAGGCAGTAGCTGAAAGACGTGGGATCAGCGGGCGAGCGGGTCCGCTGAAGAGGTGCGGCGAGACGAGGCGCGGTGTGGTCATCTCTGCTCGCTCCGGGCGAGTAGAAATGGTCTTGCTGTTGTTTTATTCTCTCATGTCCGCTCTTGCGGCGCGTACACTGCCATCGCTCGCGTACAGCAGCCGTGACCGAGCTGCGCCGCTGAGCTGGCACGCCGACGACGAGGTCGAGGCTCTGGGAGAGGAAAGGTTAGCGGGCTCATCGCCAGCTGAGCTTCTCCTTCTGGTACCCGTCTCGAACGGCGTTTGCATCGACGCGTCCCGCACTCGACCGCGCTCAGGCGCACCCGCAGACCACGCTACTCGAGCCCGGACCGCCGCTGACCTACGCTCTTCTCCCGGCTGTCTCTAGATCTGGCGAGGACTGGGAACGGTGGGATAGAACATCGTGAGTACCTGCCGTTCTTCACTTAGCTGGGGACAGCTGGGGTCCCGATGGCCAGGCGCGTGCTGGTTCGACGCGAGGGGGGACCGGGCCCGGAGGCCTTACGCGTTGCGTAGTGTCTACGGAGCTGTTGTCTGTGTTGCGTCCTTGTAGTCATGCTTGGCTCAGGACGGAAAGGACTGGACGAGAAGGGCGCGCTGGCATGAACTGTACGGCCGCGAGGCGCGCGAGTGGGGTCTGCGAGCCTGTTTTACGACAGATCGAGCTGCTCTTGCCGCCGCCGTGGCCGCATGTCGTACATCGTCTCGCCTGATCAAGACCGCCCGCGCGGCTCGGCTGGTCGTGGTCGTTTTGCGTTGTTGATTCCCGATGGCAACATCGCCTCCTACCAGGCTCCGCGCAGCCCCAAATCCGTACAAGTGCCAGAAGCTGATCCAGTCCATGCTCGCACAGATGGCGCTCCGGCAGCCGTCGACCCCGCGCACGCTCCTCTCGCCCTCCTCCTCCTCCCCCGCGCTCGCGGCCCCAGGCCACACTCCCGGCCGACGCAAATCCGCCCTGCCAACCACACCGTCCACCTCAGGCGACATCGAGGCCCGTATGGCCGAGCTGCAAGCTGCCATGGCGCACACCGCACCAGCGAAATACGAGTCGCCCTCGGTCGACCCCAACTCGTTCCCACTCCCCGCGCCCGACGTCAAAACTCCCGCCCGAACGGCCCTGCGAAGACCGAGCACACTGAACCTTCGCGCGACGCTCGGCGCGAGCACGAGCACGAGTCGACCGACGACGCCCGTGTCGGTAGCTTCGTCGCTGGGCGTCAGCACGCCTCGTACGCCGAGTCATGCGAGGGCGCCATCCGCGCCGGCCAAGGACGATGGGCTCGAGATTGGGGACGAGGTCAAGATGGAGGTCGGCGGGACTGCGATGGAGGGCACGCTGCGCTTCCTGGGTGAGGTCGAGGGCAAGGATGGCAACTGGGCTGGCGTCGAGCTCGGGTCCGAGTGGGCTGGGCTGGGCAAGAACGACGGCAGCGTGCGCGGGTCGGTCGCCCTTCCTGGATTCCTGTTCCGTGAATTCTCAAGCTGACCCCCCAGGCCGCAGAACGCAATATTTTGCCTGCCCCGCCCAGTGCGGCCTCTTTCTCCCGCTCAGCAAAATCTCCCTCGCGCGGCCCCGACCGCCTGTCACGCGCACCGCGAAACTCTCAGTGGCCGCCCGGCGCCCCTTGACCGCCTCGCCCGCGTCGCCCACCAAGCCCCAGCTGCGCTCGTCCTCGTCGCCGTCCAAAGTCGTGCTCGCTCAATCCGCCCACGCGACGCCGCGCGCCAAACCCCGCCAGTCAATGGGTCTCCCCACCCCGCGGAAATCTCTCGCGGCGAGCACGTCGGCTCAGGCGACCCCGCGCGCGGTACGACCACCGTCCAGCCTCCGCGAGCACCCGCCGCTGCCATCCGCCGTGTCATCCGCTTTTGGCCGCTCGATGACGCCGAGTGGTCGCGGGACCCCGAGCACGCCCAGCGCGAGTCGACGGTTGTCCGTCGTCTCGCACTCGAGCTCTGTGCTCGACGCGTCGAGGCCTACGACGCCTTCTGTGCGCTCGTTCTCGAGGCAGAGCTTTGCGAGCGCGAGTAGTCGCAGCGCGGCGGGCAGCGCGATGGGTGGCGATGCAGACGAGTGGCGGGAGCGCGAGGCGATGGCGCGTCAGCGCGAGGCGGACGTGCGCGTCCTGCTCGTCGCGAGTGAGGCGATGGGCAGAGCGCACGAGGGCTCGTTGGCAGATCGCGAGCATGAGCTGCGAGAGCTCAGGGACAAACTCGCCGCGGTCGAGAAGAAGGCGGCCGACGAACGAAGGGAACGCGCGGACGAGCAGCAGCAGCGCGAGCGGGAACGCGAGCGCGACGCGACCGCCAGAGCCGACGCGGCGAAACTCGGCGAAGGTAACGTCGACAACGACAAGGCCGCCGCGCTCGCTGCCGCCGCGACGATCCTCGATCTCGAGCGACAGCTGCTCGACCACTCGCGGGCGGCCGACAGCGCGAAAACCGCGCTCGAGCGACGCACACGAGAAGTCGAGACAAAGAGCGCGGCCAAGGAGGGCGAGATCGAGTCGCTCCGCGAGCGCCTGGCCGACCGCGACGACGAGCTGCAGGACCAGCAGGACCAGATTGAGAAGCTGCGCGAGGCCGGCCGGGCGATCTGCGCCCAGTACGAGGAGCGAATCTCGGGCATCGAGAGCCGCCGACTAGAGGCCGAGGAGCGCCTGGTCGAGCTCGAGATGAAGGCTGAGGTCGGCCGCGACGAGCCTGCCGGCGACGAGGCCGGACTGCTCGGCGCGTCGACTAGGAGCGCGGCGGACCTCATCAACGCTGAGACAGCCCAGGCTGAGGTCGAGCACCTCAGGACCAAGGTCGGAAACCTCGAGGAACAGCTCGAGGAGACGCGCCAGCACCTGGAGGCCGAGGTCAGCGACACGCGCCGCCGGCGACAGAAGAGCGGCGACGTCGAGCTCATGCTCAAGAAAGAGGTCAAGGACATTCGTTTAGCATTAGGTCCGTTCTCCCTTTGCATCCTGATTTGGCGCAAACACTGACCTGCCGCACAGAGAAAGCCGCCAAGACCGAGACCCGCCTCGCCGCCCGGATCGAGGAGCTCGAGGACGCGCTCGCCGAGTCGCAGACCGCTCTGGAAGACTCACGCTCCGAGGTCGAAGGTTTGCGGCACGACGCCGGCACCTCGCTCGCGGACGACCTCTCGCGCGCAAACAAGCAGATCCTGTCGCTCAGCCGCGAGGCAACGCGCAACGCCGAGATTGTCGACCAACTGCGGGACGACCTTCGCGCGGCCGAGAAGGAGATCTCGGCGAGCCACCTCCGCCTGGGACGGCAGGGGTCGATCGACGAGCGACAGGCGACGACGACGCCCGTGCAGATGCCGACGCAGGACACGCCGAACCTCCACCCGAGCCCCGGCGGCAGCTCGAGACGGCGCGATTCGATCGCCTCGTCGGCTGGCAGCAGTCGCAGGAGCATCGGGCCAAAGGACGACGGCGCGGCGCTCAGGGAGCAGATCGTCGGGCTCAAGGTCATCATACGGACCCTCACTGACGACAACCAGAACCTCATGGACCGTAACAAGACGCTCATGAGCGAGTCGACCGAGCTGAGGTACCGCGTTTTCTGAGGATCCTCGACTCGCAAGTCCCCAGCTGACCCCCCACTCCGAACAGGGACGCCCAACGAGCGCTCGAGATCACCGTCGACAAGTACGCCCCCCGTCCTTCCTTCTTTTTCCAATTCCCCTCTAACCCAATCCCAAAACAGCCTCATGAACGAGATGAGCTCCGGCGCCGGTGCCACCGCCGCCGCTTCGGCCGAGCGTGCGTCGGCGCAAGCCCAGCGGCAGAGCAGCGTCCCACTCCAGCGCGAGCTCGACGCGCTCAAGCTCACGCTCAAGGAAGCCGAGAAAGTTTCTCAGCGGGAGGTCAAGGCGCTCAAGCAGGAGGTGCGTCCCCCCTTCGGACTCTCGCGTCGGGTGAGCAGGCGCTGACGCCAGCAGCAGGTCTCCGAACTCGAAAGTCTCATCGAGAGCAAGGTCTACCGCGAGGACGAGCTCGAGTTTGAACTCGAGAAGCTCAAGGGCTTAGTTGCGAATGGGCACACGAGGAATGGGTGCGCCGCGATGAGCGAGCACGACGACGCCGAGTGCGAGATGTGTGGCGAGAAGGGCCACGATCTTGATTCCTGTCCCGATTGTGAGCTGCTTCGCTTGCTGGTGAGGGAAGCAGGAGCTGATGGACCCTTGCAGTCGGCGGCGGGAGGACGTCGAGCATGGACAAGATGGCAGTTGCCACCGGCGCCGAGTTCTGCGACGATTGCGAGGTGGGTTCCTTCCTTTCCGCACCTTCTTTTCTCGGCTGACCTTTCTCTCCGCGATCAGGAGTACGGTCACTCGCTCGAGGCCTGTCCGCTCCAGAACGAGATGTTTTAGTCCCACCCTCATCACCCACACACTCCTTTCAGCACTCTTCATTCTCAATGGGTTCCGTGTCTTCGTGTAGCCTAAGTACCCCCATGTTCCTCTGTCAGTATTTGCAAAGGAGCGCGTGATTTCTCAGAAGTCGACGTCGCGAAGCTCGGCCGAGGAGGTCAGTCGAACTCGAGAGCTGCTCGCGAGGCTCTAGCTTGAAACATTCATCATGCGCGAGATTGAGTTTCAAAAGGTCAGTCTCGTGCGAGAGAGAGCGCACCGAACAGCACCGACCTCGCGGTAACCGAACTTGTGGGAGCCGGCCGAGCGCCGCCTGCGATCACGAAGGTCAGCTCCATGAATGAACAGAGACGACGGCAAAGCAGCGCAGCCTACTGAGCACTCGCGGGCGCAGGCGCTGGCGTGAAGGCCGCCGCTGCGATCGCTATGAGCGCGACCATGGCCATGGCTACCACCGCAGGCGCACGCGCCGGAAGAGATGGGGCCGAGCGCCTGGAGAACATAGCACGTCGGTCATGCAACTACGCCAGCAGTGAGAAGCACGTACCGCGTGACAGGCGCCTGCGCGACTCGTCCCCCACTTGAGCCCGACGACGAAGCAGCGCGCGCAAGTACGACATTCGCCTGGCGGCCAGCAGACAGAAGCGCGAAGCGCACGTCCTCGGGGGAGCCGCTGAGGGGAAGGGCAGGTCAGCGCTGTGCGAGCACGCTGGGAAGGAAGCAAACGCACGCCAGCGCTTGCTGAAAGGCCGCGTGCCCCAACGCATCGTCGCCTTCCGAGTCCGACGCGTCGTCGAGCGAAAACTGCTCGATTGTGTCGCTGCGGACGGGAGAAAGGGATGGAGGGGGAGACGAGGTGATCTCGAGCGAGTTGGGGCCGATTTGGTGGACGGGCATGACAGACGACAGCAATAGAATGGGGCGGGATCGCGGTGGGGAGTGGTGTGAAGGAAAAAGAGAGTCGCGTCGCATCCTCCCCATCACGCGTTGCGACGGTACTCCCTTCGCCCGGGCAGACAGGCCTGGGTGCGTCGAGTCTGAGTTGGCGGAGGGGACATGAAGAGCGACTTCCGAGTTGGAAGTCGCAGATCGTTGCGGGGAACGCCCGAGCATCATTTCACATCGACTCTGAGATACCTCCTTGTCGTGAGTGTTCGGTTGGTGGCAGAATGAACTTGAGTTGCTAATCCCCAGTTCGTGATCCTCATTACAAGTCGGCGCATTTTGAGACCGGGCTGACTCATCGTCACCTCTTGCTCTCACCCTTCGCCCCCGGACCTCACCTACTGCAGCCGCACCCGACCTCGACCCACACAGTCCCTCTCGAGCTCAGCCTCGACGTCCGCGACCGAACCCACCCGCCACTCTCAGGCCACAACGCCCGGACCCGGCTAAGCAGGCGACCAAGTCTCAAGATCAAACTGCTCGCGTACGTGTAGCTCTCCCTCTCCCGGACTCGCTGGGGACTCTGCTGGGCGAAGTCGAGCGCCGGGGGAGCTGACTCGCGGTGGCTTGACGGAGTCGTACAGTCGTGCATCGACGTCGTGTGCAGAGACCACTAGGATCAGCAGGCTCCTGGACGGCGAGTGCGTCAGCTGACAAGTTCATCTCTTTTGCAGCATCATCGGCTCCATCCGCGTCAAGTCGCTCCCTGGCACCAACAACGTAAGCTCGTCTGCTGCTACAAGTGGTGTGGGTACGCTTGTGGTGGCTGCGGTGCCTTAATTCGGAAGGACTGCCGGTAGATCCGCCTTGCACGCCTCGGTTGCGTCCCGCCTGTGCGCTGCCCGTGGCCACCGCTGGCCACGGGGGACCGACTGAGCGACTCGCGAGTTGGTGGTGTGCTGGTAGACGTGTGTGACGTGACCATCTTGGATCTCGGGGCTTGATTTGAAGGCATGTGTGCTGGTTGTTGTCGAGCGAGGCACTTGGCGACGGCAGAGGCAACCTTCCAGGCGAACAGTCTCGCTAACGCTGGCCGTTTCCTGCCGTTTCCTGCCGTTTCCTGCTCGAATCTGGAGAGATCGGAAGAACCGAAGAAGACGGAGGCTTGCTTCTGTGACCCTTCTACTCAGCGCGCACCTCTGGCGCGCACGCCGCGCGCGGCCGTCTCCGACATTCTTGATGCCCTACTCATTGCCCTTCATCAAGAGTCGTCGTTCGTGGATGGAACACCTAACTCGCACGCTTCAGACGTACACCACCTGGTATGGTCACTCGGGGCCACTTGCATTCACCGGTTGTTTACCAAGTGGTCTCCGCGCATCCACCGAGGCTCGGCTGGTCCGTCACGTGCTGGGCATGCGCTGTGCGACCCAGCCACTATTTGAGAGACTTTCTGTGAAACTGGTACACTCCTGCCTGCTTCCAGGCCCCACACTCTTTCGTCTACGTCAACCGCGAGCCCTTCGGTGGCAAGTCTTTCACGGGTTTCGACAGTCCTTAATGACCCATCAATGAAGATCTTCGTGGCAACAGCTGACATTTTGGTTACTGCGGACAGGAGGCACATGATCCACGGCGACGGCACCGCGAACTCGTCGAGCAAGTTGAGCGACGGTGAACGCGAGGCCGCCGAGGAAGTACTTGCCGAGGAGCTATACAACAAGGCGACGGTCCTCTCCAACATGTATAGGTGGCTTGTGAGCTCGGACCCGAAGCCAATGGGGGCACAGAAGTGAGTGGGTTCGCCTCCCGCGGACTGGACTGGACTGGACGGGTCTAATCATGCACACTCAGGCTTATTGACGGGTTCCAGCTCCGTCGCCCTCATGAGCAGCTCACGACACTTTTTGCGTCATACTATCGCAAAGCCTCCCCCTCCGCCAAGATGAACGACCACTTGCTCGTGATGGAGCTCGCTGGCAAGATCCAGCTCCTGAAGCGCGCGATTGACTGGCGCAGATCGGTACGCCCTGCTTGGCGAAACGCCAGGTATCCAGCTAATTCGTGTTTCCAGTGTCCGAAGCGTGGGAAGGAGCCAAATCTCCGCGTCAGTCTGCTCAAGGCCAAGTTCTCCAATTGACGTGGATCGCTGGGTCGTGGATCACTGGGTGCTTCATAAGTTTAATCACGGGTAGTGGAACAAAGCTGATTTCCTTGAGCATTGGTGCTCATAAGCTGGGGCGCACGGATGAGTGTGAGGCGACAAGTGGTGGCTGCATTCGTGACTTTATCATGTGTGCTTTGATTTTGAGCTCCTGGTGATAACTTGAAACCCTCAGAGTTTTTTGAAAGGCCACCTTTGTGAGCTCTGCGAGAGCAGCCAGGAGGGAGCCTGAGACAGGCGACTGCGCAGGGACGGCTTAAGTCGAGCCGCCTTCGCTTCATTTCAATCTCAGCATTCCCATCATCTAGCTCCTAGTATTCAGGTGCAAACAAGTGGGGTGCAGGACGATGTCGCCGAGGTCGTTGCTGTGATTCACCCGGACGAGGGCCTGCCTGCGCTCGTTGTGGGAGGCCTGAATCTCGGTTTTGCCCCCAGTAGCTCAGCAGCATGTCTCTAATTGTTTATTGAAGCCAAAAAAAAACATCCACTTTGCCACAAACCCGGTGATTTCCTGCCTGGGGCGCGCTCTGCAAGAACTCATCGTGTGATGCGCAGCGAACGCGCACCAGTTCCATCAGCTTCCATCAGCAAGGCCGGGAGAAGGGACAGGCCACTGGATCTCACCAAAGCTTCACTCTCAACTCGATACTCTCATCGGCTCACACTCCGCTGTCCAACAGCACCACGATCCATCACAGCTCTGATGTCGGTGGGCACGACGCAGACGGCTCGCCGTGCGATCTCCTTGCTCCGAAGCACTGCGTTGATCCAGAATTATCTGGAAGACTTGGATTTCCATCTTCGCAAGCGTATTGGTGACCTGTGATTAAATCTGGTTCCGTCGAGCGACACACAAGATGTATTGTCTTCGAGCCCCATGACGACACCTCGTACGTTGACGAGCAAACAAACTCACCTCCATCTGCAAATGTATCATGTTTTCTACGAGTGAGGCCGGCTTGCGTCTTCCGTCACGATTCACGTCGTCTCTCCTCCCCCGAACGACCGGTTAACGACCGCGCTCCTTCGCCTCATCCTATTCCCTGTTTTCGGTCGAGCTTCTCGAGGCTTGTGAGTGCCGCATTCAATGAGCATACCGTCAGCCAAACCCTCAAGGTATGAAATGCTCGGCGTGACATTTCAAAGCTTGATCACAAAAGTTTTTGTACCACTGAGACTCAGAGCTTGTGAAAGCATCAAAAGTGGGTTGTGGTCAGACCTCTGCCACAGTCCTGTAGACCTGGAGAGCGGAACCGGCTCAAGGAACAGCACTTTTTTTCACCGACTGTTTCCACATCCGTTTAAAGTCAACTGAGCCCATCAGTGGCAAGTCTTTCATGGGTTTCAACAGTCCTCAACAACTCCAAGTTCAATTCTGAGTCCATAAGCTGACACCCTTGTCAACATGGACTAAACAGCTGTCTGACAAAGGCTCTGGAGCTGAATCCGGAAAGTCAGGATCGACTTTCTCCGACTCTGGATCTGAAACACCCACACGCTCCTTCTGTAGGTGGGGAGATCCAGGACGCGGTAATGGCGGACGGGGAGGCAGCCCCCGAGGCCGAGGATGTGGGAATGGACGACCTGGTCGCCTACGAAGACGTCGCCGAAGACGCAGCCCAGTACGACCCGCGCGAGGCCGTCCACGACGCGCACGAGGCGCCTGTCCCCATCGCCGTCGCAGCCGACGTTCCCGAGACGCCGTCCTTCACCAGCTCGCCTGCTCATGCCGAGTATGGCTTCGAAAACATCTTTGCGACTCCATCGCCGACCTACTCGCCCGCCTTGCCCTCGTTTTCGCCGCGCTCGCCGTCACCGTCCGTTGCCGCGGACCAGCCCATCCCGGTCATCGACATCCGCACGCCCTCTCCGCAGCCTCGGCTCGCTCCAGTCGCTCCAGTCGCAGGACCTGGGCCTCAAACCCGCGCTCACCACCGCGGCCTGTCCGCCGCGCGCCAGCTGATGAACATCCGTGGATTTACCGAGGAGTCGGGCTTCCGGGCGCGCTATGAGCGCGATACCTGAAGTATTGTCGACGAGAACAACGTCACGCACCTCATGTGTACGTACGACGACGAGATCATCGAGTTCCTGCGGGCGAACGCGGAGGAGTGAGCGCGCGCGAGTGGCGTCGTCGTCAACGTCAGATGACGTTGTCTCAGGTTTGTGGCTGTGCGATGCTTAGGCAGCAGGGCTGCTCTGTTTGGAAATGGGCTGAGTCACCACGGGGTGCTCAGTCAGCGAAGTGTTTCATCTTGGGTTGAAATGGCCGGGCGCCTCTCTTCCCTCTTGGCTCTGCAATACCCCCCTCCCCGCTCTGAAAGCACATAACTTGGTCCCAAATCGTTTCAAACCCTCTCCCAATCGACCTAAAAAGGTCTACTGCCCTCGGAAACCTCCAACGTCACCTGGATCCTCGGTGGCAAAAGCAGCGTCGCCAATCGACCTAAAAAGGTCTACTGCCCTCGGAAACCTCCAACGCCACCTGGATCCTCGGTGGCAAAAGCAGCGTCGCGCTTCGCAGCGCGCCGTTCGGGGAGTACTCGCACCCCAAGTGGCCTACCTTCGGGTATCCCCCACTACACTTCCAGCATCCCTTCATCCTTAATGCGTTCCGTGTCTTCGTGGAGCTTAAGTACCCCATGTTCCTCTGTCAGTATTTGCAAAGGAGCGCGTGATTTCTTAGACGTCGACGTCGCGAAACCTCGGCCAAAGTGATCAGTCCGACTCGACGCGAGGGCTCTAGCTTCAAACATTCATATGCGCGAAGATTGAGTTTCAGAAGGCTAGTCTCGTGCGAGACCTGAATCAGACAGACGGAAAGACGAGTCAAGGACAGGACCGCCGCGCGCGGGTGTACGGCGGACGTACTGGTCCGTCGATCACTTCACCGCCTGGCGCGTGCTCATCCTTTTCGTTCCAACCACCCTCCTTCGTTCCCATCTCGAAGCAATCCTCACAGAGCATGTCGGTCGCAGAACTCCGCCGCAAGCTCACCATCGTCGGCGACGGCTCCGTGAGTCCCCCCAACGCCGCGCAGTCGAGTCACGGGCCCGCGCTCAAGCTCACTCCACCTCGGACAGTGCGGAAAGACGTGTCTTCTCGTCGTTTTCAAGTACGCCAAGTTTCCGAGCGTGAGTCCGAGCCTCCTGTCACCGTCCTCGCGCCAAGACCAGCAGGCTGATCCCCTCTCGCTCGTACTACCTATAGGATTACACGCCCACCGTCTTTGAGAACTAGTGCGGCCCCAACAGCAAAGTCCCGCGAGAGCACAAGCTGACCCGAGCGAGTTTGCAGCGTCAAGGACATCCAAATCGACGACCGGCTCGTCGAGCTCGCGCTCTGGGACACGGCCGGGCAGGAGGACTACGACCGCCTGCGCCCACTCTCGTACCCCGACACGGACGTGATCGTAATCTGCTTCTCGGTCGACAATCCCGACTCGCTCGACAACGTCTGCGTGCGTCGTGCCAGTTGCGTTTCCCCCTGACTTTGACTGACGGCCCGGTCCCCGCGAGCAGGAGAAGTGGATCTCGGAAGTGAGGCACCACTGCCGAAACGTGCCGGTCGTACTCGTGGGATGCAAGACGGACTTGAGGAATGACCCGCGAGTCGTCGAGAGTCTGCGTCAGAACAGCAAGCGACCGATCACGGCTGCCGAGGTGCGTTCTCTGGCAGGCGACGAGCGCGCAGCTGACCTTTTCGTGAATGGAAATGCAGGGAGAAACAGTGCGACAGCAGATCGGTGCGAATCGATACATGGAGTGCTCGGCGTTGACGGGCGAGGGCGTGCATGCGATCTTTGACGCCGCGACGAGGCTCGCGCTCGGGAAGAGGCCGCCCAAGAAAGCGCCAAGGTGCAGAATCATGTGAGGGGAAGTTTGAGAGATCCGGGTGGTTAATGGTTGCTTGCGCTCGACGATGTGTAATGTGCGTGGCCTGTGAAGTGGTGGCGTGCTCGAGTCTCGCCATCTCCCCCCTTCCTTGCAGGCACCGCTCCAACACAGCTATGGGTGCAGATCGATTATCAAACGTAGAGTATTCAATTAGGTACCACACGTCGCTTCACGCCTCCAGCTTTTTCCAGAACGACATCCGCCGCATGAGCGTTACCCTCGTCGACCTCGTCTGCGCCGGCAGCTTTCGAGCTTGATCCTTGCTCGCCGACAAGGGAGCAGACACCCTCTGCTCACCCGTCCAGTCTTCATCAAAAAACTTGAGGATGACTTTGGTATTGGAGGGGAAGCCGGTGACGAGCCATTGGGTGACACCGCGGTAGGACTCCTGGCGGAGCGAGGTTGTGCGCGTGACGCAGGTCGCCGAATACATGACACCTGCATACTATCTATAAGTGATGTATCAAGCATTGAGTACGACTACTAACCGTGATGCTTAAATCCGAAAGTGCTCGAGACCTTCGTGGGTCCGCGCGAACCCGACTTCGCGGACACCAGCCCGCTTCCGCTCTCCCACCAGCTCGAGCCCGGCGCTCCAGGTATCCGAGGAAGGACAGAACTTTTGAAGATCGGACCTTTAACTTCCACCACCCAAGTGCTGCCGGTCCGGGCTGGGGCCGAGATGATCGGACGCCCTTCGACGTCTGCGAGGTCCCGTGAGCGGGGCTTCTGCGGAAGGGCGAGCCGGCGGTTCTTCTCGTAGCGCTTTGACATGCTGTGCACGATGCCTCGAATTTCGTTCGTTTCTTGAGGTGGGTCTTGAACGATGATGCGCTCTTGGAGCTCCGCGAGGTCCCGCAAAGCTTTGAGAAGGTTGGCGCCTAGACGACGTCTGTGTGAGTATGGAATAGCACGGCAAAGTCACGAACAGCCGCTCACGATCGAGTTTTGAAATTTCTGCCTCGCCCCGGTACGGTGATGAACCATCGGCCGTCACCTCGTCGACGCTGCTGCGAGTGGCGTCCATGTGACGGAGGTGTGCTGCGCGGAGTGCTCGCGCGGTGCCAGCAAACCGGTTGGGATACGAGGAGGTGTAACAGGCAGAGATTCCTGAAGACGGGGTGAGGTGAAAGAGAAAGAGAATGCCCGGAAGGCGAGGCGGAGGAGCGGAGGGCGTCACCGGGAGTCTAGTGACCGCCGTGGCTCCTATTCGACAGGGTACCGCCTCGTTAGTGCCGTTTCGCCAGGTCAGGCGACCTGGTATGACCAAGTGATCACATGCTTCAAACACAAAGGATTATCCGACCACGTCGCCAAAGTAATGGCCAGAAAGTACGCGAGGCAACGCCCGCCAGTACAGTGGACTTCGTATTCCAAAGACCCCTCGGCGGCACCCCCGCATTTCCTACCACAGAAAACTGAAATTGGTTTCCTTCAAAGTTTTTGGGCGCCAAAGAACACGACGAGGACAGCCGCAATAGTGGCCGTTGCTGTTCAAGTTGAGGACCGCGAACGCGTCAGATTTGAAACGCGCCCTCGTCAAGGCGTCTCACCAATGAAGACTTCATGAAGATCTGGAGGAACACGGCTTAGCTCGTGAATATAAGGTAGAACGGACATCATTACCCATTCCGCTCAGTGCGAAGCCGCATCCGTACAGCGCGATGAAGATCGCGAGCACAACGAACTGAAACTTGCGCCCGAGGAAGAGCATGATGCTGCATAGAGCAAAAATCGTGAGAGACGCTCAAGATCGTTGATGAGTCGCGTACATCATTGGGAGGATGAAGAGCAACCCGATGGCGATGGCCAGAATCCCGCGAGGCAAGTAGCTGTCGAACAGCTTTATGTACTGGTTGTGCACTCGGTACCACTCAGTCTGAACGCCTTGATCCCCGTGGTTACTGAAATCGAAAGCCTTGGGAACACTGTGCGATAATTCGCTGAGTGTTAGAAGCAGCGGAGAGTCGCAATACGAAGGTCGGTGGCCTGCCTCGAGTCCCTCGCGCAAAGGTGTCGCCACGCTTCAGACCGCGTAACGTTCCGCTGCACGTAGCCACGTCGGAGTGATTCTTTGAGTGATGCGAGTGCTTCTGGAATGCCGAGCCCCTTTAAGAGTATGTCGAAGTTGGTGCCGGAGCCTTTGATGTCCGTCGGCGTTGACATCGAGTAATTGAACAGCGTCTCCTTGTCCGGACTGGCCGTGACCCTCTCGGCGATGGAGACTTAAAAAATTCGATTTAATACCTTGATTAGTGGCCTGAAATTTCAAGCTTGCCGTATCGCTCGAAGCGATCCATCGCGTGCTGATCCTCAGCGTTGCGACGCTGGATCTCGGCAGCTCCACCGACCGTCTGTTCATTGAACTCACTGCCCATGTGAGCCAGTGTGAGGCTTCTGCTTCTCTCGAGCCTGTGGAAGAAAATTACGGGCTCGATCAGGGAGGGGGTGGAGGAGCTTACTCGAATAATGCTCGCCGGAGCAAGGTTCCGTTCAGCTTTGAAGTGTAGGGCAGAACTTCTGGATCCCCCTTATACGGATCCCATAAAAACTTGACGTGTCCTGATCTTGGTTGTTGGAGCTCCAGAACTGCCGGACTAGTGTGGTCGATTGGGTCAAGGTCAACGAGGTCTGAGGTCAAGTGAAGTGCAGCAGTGTCACAGATCAGCCATGCGAAACAAGTATCATGTTACTGACCATTCCAGGAGCAAACTCCCCAGATGTCTGAGCTATCCCGTACGATCTTGCCCCACAGGGGAATGTTGGCCCTCGACTGTAGCTGTTTCAGTGGGTAGGGAAGCGCTAGGAAAGTTGCTTGGCAATCGAGCCAGGATTGAAGATTTGGCAGAAGCACGAAATCGCCTTCAAGGTGTGTGTTTCAGTCAGTATCGTGCTCCGATACGTAAGAATGTTGCGCACCTTTACGAAGCTGAAGGCGGACCTCCCGGTCGGATGCGAAAGAGTCGGTGGTGTACACCACTTTCTTAATAAGGTTTATCGAATACTGATTCACACTTTGAGCTACTTTACGTCTGTACTTCGGCGGCCGATGCGTACCTCAGGGAGATCAGGTGCTTGAGTGACCGACAGCGCCTGCCGCAGCTCCGCGAGTGAAGTCAGAGGTACCTATTGCGCGAAGTGAGTGATTAAGAGATATCTAGTACAGTCGTGCGTCTCACACTTGCCGGTGGAGCCGTGACGGCGGCTGGTGCTCCCTGTTGGATGTTGGCGTTCGCACCTAAGCTGGCTTCGGATGTAGAGGTCGAGCGCAGGTGAGATCCGGTCGTCATACTGGAAAGCGAGAGTGGGAAAGACAGAGTTATCTGCTGCGCCGAGGTGGGGAGTAGTCACGGTCCAAATGTCTGAGCTCGGAGCCGCATCACCACGATCGCCCGGAGAAGCGCGTCTTTGTTCCCACGGACGCCCAATCTCAGTCTGAACCCCAGGGTTCTCGGCGATGTAGCTCCCTACCTTCGACTTGTACCACACCGAAACGAAAGCCCACATTTGGACACCGTCGACAGCATGGCCACAGGGTGGACGCCGCCACAATCGGGGCCCGTGCAATACGAACCGCAGGGGGCATTCATGTCGGCTCCATACACTCACACACCTCTAAAGACAACTCCCCGGTCAACTCCCCGGGGACATCGGCTTGGTGACTGGATCAAGCGGACGTGGGCACGCTTGAACCCGTGCGCCGGAAAAACGATGCCGCCCCAGAGGTCTATGGATTCCGGCACATTGTTTTTAGAGCAAGCTGATCTAAGTACCATCATCATCAAGTGGGAGCACAGGAGCAGCTCGACATTCTTAAAGGCGCAAAATTTCTTCCCCAGCCTCGAGATCTCCCCGGTAGGCGCAACAGATTCAATTGAGCTGCCCAAGTAAGTTCACACTACGGGGGTCTTCCTTCTAGAATCAACAGGTCTCGCGTTATGGAGGCAGAGTATCGGAAGGGCGCGAAATCTCGCACTATACAGTGGGTAACCGCACGACAAGCATCCCATCAAGACATAACCGCCGAGGGTAGGAGTTGCAATCCCACCGATCCGAGAATCACCGCATTTCCGTCGTCGTCGTCTCGTCTGAGCATGCCGAGCACATCACGTTGTGGCCGCGGTTCTTACATAGTACGATGTCCGCCGATGTACGGCCGGCCGTGCTGCCCACGTCTTTTCGTCCCGCCTTGTACTTCACATCTTGCCGCACGCCTCCAACGATGCATCCATTTGGAAACCTGGCGCCTCAGCCCGGAATGTCGCCACCCGACCCTGGCCTTCTCACGGCAGTCGCATTCGTGCCCCACGGCCCTTTCATGTCGCCACCGCAAGCCATGTACACTTCGAAGAGAGCACGGGTCTCAATACCAGCTGGGTCCAACCAAGGTACCACGACTCCAATGTCGTGGCGGGAGCGGCTGGTCGCCTTCGCAAGGCTGACCTGGGAGAGATGGTTGCCGGAACCGAAGAAGACCAGAAGGGAAGCTGAACGGGTGAAAGGGGTTCAATGTGGTCCTGATTTATCTTTGATAGCACTGCGAACCCTGTGTCGTTCGACGACTTCGCACATTCACCCGTAAAGCAGAGGGTCGACTCGGGTGACCACGTCTTGCGAATCCACCCGCCCTACCGTTCAAAGGTGACGAGATTTCTCAGGTTTCCGTTGTCATCTTAACTGCAGACTGATTACATCGAAACCTTGCCAGACTGATCGGAAAGTGCAGGCGTGGATCACGCACCTGTTCCCCCTCCACCTTGCCGCCCACCAAGCCGCCGCAATAAGCCATCTCCAGGCTCTCATTCTGCCACCGTTGAGCCAAGGATCATTCGACACGATTCTTTTAGAACACACCGTTCTTCTCGCCCTGTCCCGCCAGCTTAACTCGGAGCAGATCGCCGTCTTGAAGGGCGCGTTGGCTACATTCGCAAAAGGTCCTTGCATCTCTCGCCCACGAAGCCATGCTCGACTGAATTCCGATATTGAACGCAGGCCCCGAGGGAAATTCGGTGACAGAGCTGTCCTCCTCAAATGTAGAGAGCCGTCAAGGCGCGCTCGGTAGCCAGCAGTTTGCCGCGATCCTGGAGGATTTCACGAACGAGCCAGCCAACTTCGAGCGTCTGGTGAGATAATTTGGGGTGGGATCTACTCCGAAATAGCATTTATACGGAACATCATCTTGGCAAGAAAGGTTGACTCAATACTCAGCGGCTGGCCGCGTGGGCGCCAGTCTCGGCACGCTCCCGAGAGCTGACGTCTACGGTCTTCAAGGTCGACGAGGAGTCGATTCGGTTCTCCGATTCTGATCCCTCGTCAAGATGAAATGCTGCGGTCATGTCGGTGCCGAGTGGTTGGTTCGAAGTCGAGAGGTAAACCAAAGCGCAGCTGCTGTTGGCTTCATCCACCTCGCCAACTTTGTCCCGTTCGCCCGTCCACCTCGCCTCGATCAGAACTTGTTCCACCCGCTTGCCCGTCCACACCTCTCCTGTCGCACACCTCTCCAGGCAGGCCAGCGGGGCCGGCAGAGCTCGGTCCTTCCGGACGAGGGGGCGGGGGGGCCTGGAGCTACAGCAGAGGTCTACGTGGTCCCGGCCTCGTGCTATCGCGCTGGGGGGACGCTGGACGAGGACCTCGTCGAGCAGTGGGGGTTCTACGAGAAGAGCGTCAAGGGGCGCTACCACTTTGTCGCGCTCGAGCTCGAGTTTGAGACGATGAGAGCCAAGGAACGGAAGGACGTGCGTTTGTATCGAGTGGGTGAGCAGTGGAGATGCAAGGCGGGCGAGATGGCGGTCGTGGACGCACTGGGCTGGAAGGCCGTCGGCGTCGAGGGCAAGGTGTTTGACGAATTCCGAATAGAGGCCGAGGGCTGCCGGTAGATTTGCACTCATCATTGAATCACGTATGCCAAGCACAGCTCGGAGCAACATCATCATCTGCGTTTCCTGGGTCCGGCGCTGGGCCACGCCAATCTTCTCTGTACGTGCTGCTGGGACACACCTGCACCTCGCAAGGATGACCGCGCTCCTTCTTTAATGTTCTTTCGCTATTGGATACTGAATGCAACTGTTACACGTACAACATCGTTGATGCCCCACACCGCCTGCGCTCGAAGGGCTGCGCTCCCGCCTGCGCTCTAGCTGTATGCCACGCAGTCGCGGTGGGTACCCAGATTGTTTTCTGGCTTTCAAGGTGGATTTACGGGTGGCCAGCAACTCGAGCCGGTCTCGAACTCGCGTAAGCGCGAACGCGCGGACCGTGGCGTCGACGGGCTGCCGCTCCCGGCGCGGCCAATCGCCGGTTGGAGCCCCGATGCCACTCCCGCCCAGTGCACAATCGCTGGGGCCCCGCTTGTTGCGAGGCTTGCCTCTGTAAACTCGACTCAACCTTCAACCTTCACGCGCCACCTCTCGCCTGAAAAGCTAAAGTTTAAAACTAGACACTCGTGCGCTTCGGTGCAACCTCATTCGGCGAGCAAACACGCCACAAGGCAATCTACCTCGACATCCCTGGCTGGCACAGAGTCGCGATGAGCCGAACTCCGACTGTCAAAATCAGCCCAGCCCCACGATCTTGATAGATGAAGACCCTCCTTGTACGGTATTGGATCGAACAGCTGGAACCGCCAACCTCCGACGGTGGACGCTCTTGGCACAATGTGGGTGCAGCTGCATTTCCAGACGCGTGGGGATGTGATTTGTTTCCTGACTAAAGCGCCTGGAGGTACGGTCGAGCCGGGGTAAGAAGGACCTCGAATCTGTCGTGATCTGCGCTGCGCTGCCGGCTGCCGGCCCGCGGAGTCTCTTGGGGTTCTGCACGTCTCGCACTCGAGTCTCGACCTCGACCAACAGATTTGAGCCTGGAGAATGATCCTTGAGCTTTCTTGATCACTCCCATTACCCCCCTCACGGCACACACTTTGTTTGTAGTGCCGCGTTGCTGCTGAGGATGAACCTCCTCGCCTCGTCTACGTCCCACTCGGAGACCGCGCGAACAAGGGTTCACCCTCTGCAGCTCAGTAATACCCCACGTGAATTTGAGTCCCCGCAACTATGAAGGTGATGAGCATGAGCAACGGTCTGGTTTCGAGCCTCCAACCTCTTTCTCCTGCACTCACTTCTCTCCTTGAGACCCGGAGCCACTCTGTCATGTGTGAGTCTTTTGGTCAGATTCTGTACCACTTAGTTTCTGATCTTGATCACATCAGTACTCACCACCGCTGTCGTTTCCACGGCAGCCGCAACTGGGATTGTGAGCACGGAAGACCG
>ERZ1463038.110-NODE-110-length-23116-cov-12.541694_pt1 | contig 23116 bp, 26 predicted proteins | sample MGYA00564479_ERZ1463038 | MGnify/ENA primary metagenome ERZ1463038 (study PRJEB39244, sample SAMEA3635134) | Helicobacter pylori | study: EMG produced TPA metagenomics assembly of PRJEB11511 data set (Assembly of a 5300-year-old Helicobacter pylori...
GGTGCGCCCACCGGCCTTGATCTCCTCTTCGTCGCCATTGAGCCACAGGCGGTCGCCGCCGGAGCCGGCGACGACGCGGGCGGACGTGAGCGAGCGCAGGTGGTCCTGCGAGAGCGTGACCGAGAGCGACGAGTTGGTCGGCAGGATCAGTCCCGTGTCCCGCTTGCCCCAGCTGCAGGTGCGCGGGGTCAGTGCTGCTCTCGTTCGACGCGTTGGGGCCCGCGCGCGCAGGCGAGGACGCACTACTTGACGACGGCGATGTTGACCTGGGCGCGGGCTCGGTCAGGGTCGACTCCAGAGCGAACGACAGGTCACCAGGAGACGTACGGGAGCGGTGCAGGTTGCCTCAGCCATGGTCGCGTCTTGAGCTCGTTCGAAGATGGGAGAAGGGATCGTCGACGGGTGTGTAAGTGTAAGCCTGAGCGAGTCGAGTCCGTTTGCAAGGCAACAGAAAGTTAAAAGGTGAGTCAGAAACAGCCGGGTGAGTTGGACGAAGCGAAACCCGCGCGTCGGCCGGGCGCGCTGCTTCTCTTCACGCCGCTGCATGCTCTTGCGCCCGTTCCGCTCTCCCCACCGCCTCGCCTCCCGCGTCTTTTCCGCCACAGCAGCGACAAGTATGGCGTCCAAGGAAGAGCTCGCCGCGCAGCTCAAGGTCCAGTCCAAGCTCGTCAAGGAGTCGCAGGCAGACCCGAACGCGGACCCCAAGGACGTCCAGTCGCTCACCGCCCGCCTCGCCGAGCTCAAGATGCAGATTGCCGCGCTGCAGAACACCAAGGCGCCGAAGAAGGAGGTCAAGATCACGCTCAAGACGGCCAAGGTCCGTCGCGCGCGCTTGGGCAGCTCGGAGACGACGCAGAGCTGACTTTCGGCCCATCCGCGACGTAGGGCACCAAGGACTGGCACCCGTCCGAGATGCTCATCCGCCAGAGCATCTTCCGCAAGATCACCGACGTCTTTGAGCTCCACGGCGGCGTCACGATCGACACGCCCGTGTTCGAGCTCAAGGAGATCCTCGCCGGCAAGTACGGCGAGGATAGCAAACTCATCTACGACCTCCAGGACCAGGGCGGCGAGATTTGCTCCCTCCGCTACGACCTCACCGTGCGGTCCGTTTCCCCTCGGCAGCTGCGCCGTTTGACTCATGCCCCCCCGTCTCGCGCAGGTCCCGTTCGCCCGCTTCCTCGCCATGAATGGCTCGCAGTACCCGTCCATCAAGCGCTACCACATCGCCAAGGTTTACCGCCGCGACCAGCCCGTCATGTCCAAGGGCCGCATGCGCGAGTTCTACCAATGCGTGCGTCCCAGCTCCGCGGACAGTGGCGTTCTCGGGGCCCTAGGCTGACCGCCTTGCTACTGGGCGCAGGACTTTGACATCGCGGGAGTGTACGACGCGATGCTGCCCGACGCCGAGATCCTCGCTGTCGCGTGCGAAACGCTCGACTCGCTCGGGATCGACAAGTACACCATCAAGGTGCGCCCTTTTGATCTGATGATGGAGCTTCTGGTGCTGACGAAACTTAGAACGCAGGTCAACCACCGCAAGATCCTCGACGGCATCTTCGCCGTCTGCGGCGTGCCGCTCGACAAGACGCGCGCAATCTCGTCCGCCGTGGACAAGCTTGACAAGGTGCGAGCTCAGTATTTGGCCCCGCTCGCTACTTCTGCTCCAAGCTCACCTTCTGCTACTGTACAGATGGACTGGGCGGGCGTGAAGAAGGAGATGGTGCAGGACAAGGGCCTCGACGCGGACGTCGCGGACCGGATTGGCACCTACGTCAAGCTGAAGGGTGCGTCGTGTGCTTGGATCTTGCGCTTCCGAGTGAATCTGACACACCCCGCTCCCCAGGTGCGCAAGACCTTGTCGCGCAGCTCGAGAAGGATGCGACGCTGTGCGCGAGCAAGACGGCCGTCGAGGGACTCGCCGACATGGCGCTCCTGTTCAAGTACCTCGACATCTACGGCGTCACTGACCGGGTACGAATCTTACATCCCAGTATCAACTTCAGCTGACCATCCGACCCACCCTCAGATATCCTTCGACCTCTCCCTCGCTCGCGGGCTTGACTACTACACCGGCATCATCTACGAAGCCGTCACCGAGGGCTCTGCACCTCCCATCCCTTCCTCCTCTACCGCCGCCCCGCCAAAACCCAAGGGCAAGAAGCCCGCCGGCGAGGACGACGTAGACGAGTCGGCTGTCGGCGTCGGGTCCATCGCCGCCGGTGGCCGATACGACGAGCTCGTGGGCATGTTCAGTCCGTCCGGCAGCAAGATTCCCTGCGTCGGCATCTCGTTCGGTGTCGAGCGCATCTTCTCCCTCATGCTCCTCAAGGCCAAGGCGGCCGGCGACGAGGCCGCGAGGGGCAAGATGACTGAGGTGTTCGTCATGAGCGTCGGCGACGGCCTGCTCGAGGAGCGCATGAAGATTTGCGCGGAGCTGTGGAAGGCCGGGATCAAGGTGTGTTGATCGTCTTTCTGTGAGCAGTGGGGCGGCGCTGACGAGATCGCAGGCCGAGTTCGCGTACAAGGTCAAGCCGAAGCTCCCCGCCCAGTGGGTCGCGGTCGACAAGGATCGGATCCCGTACGCAGTCATCATCGGCACGACGGAGCTTGCGCAGGGGAACGTCAACGTCAAGCAGCAGGTCGGCAAGGACGAAGCCCAGGGGAACGGCGAGCCCGTCCCGCGCGCGGAGCTCGTCAGCTGGCTCAAGCAGAAGCTCGGCAGGCCGTAGGCTGGAACCTGAAACTCCCCATTACAGTTTAGACCGGCGTTCGAATTCACGACTCATAATCTGCTCTCTTTTAAACCCCCGGGTCCACGTCCGCCGTCGGGGAGTCGAGCTGCACCCCGCGCATGCACATCTCGATCGGCTTGCTAAATCCGGCGGAAGCGGGCACGTATGCGGTGAGGTTGTAGCTGGGCTCGAATGATGATCAGCTGGATCTCAAATGTCGTTGAAGCAAGGAACCGCACCGGATCGACGCCTCACAGCTCAGCAACGTACGGACTTCGGCGAGGCCGACATCAAGGTGGCCCTCACTCCGATAGACGGTCCTTCCGTCGCTTGCGACAAGCTTTCCGCTCCGGCCCTGTATCTTCGACGCGACGACGATTTCCGGAGGGTTCGTGTAGAGCTCCTTGCGGCCAGTGACGTCCTCGCGGTCCTTGCGCGTCCATCGGTAGAATGTGATCTTGCGAGAGATCGACACTCGGAGGGCACGAGTGGCCTCGGCGAGGGCGGTCTGATTCAGGTACGTCTGATTCTCTACAGAGATGCGCCCGAAGTCGAGGGACAGGCGAAAGCGAACTCGTACGGTGGTGCGCCCGACGGCGTAGGGGAAGTGGAGGACCTGGAAAGCGAACTGAGGGTCCAGGCCAGCGTCAGCGCCTCAACAGGGCTCCAAAAGCTCGAGCACCTACAGAAACGACCCGAAATTGGTACAGCTGATCGACAGCCTCGATGTCGTCCACGTTGGATCGGTTCAGATACCGCCAAGCGCGATCGGACCCCAAGATGGTGGACCGCGCAGGCGGACCAAAGTTGGGGGTCTCGGAAAACGGTTCATCGACGTAAAATGGGAACGGTGCGCTGGAAGTGGATGCCCAATGAGATTTGGTACGAGTGAAGTGTCGATGCACTCACCGCGTAGTGCCAAACGCCAGTCGACTCTTGCGCTTGACGAATACCTGGAGCCGGTATCGACAGATGAAATGTCCCTGGCTCTGAGATGCTGGGATCGGAAGGGAAAATCCGCCGCAGTCACACGTTTGTTGGTAGGGAAGTGTCATCGACCAGGAAAATGATCGTGGCTCGGGGCCCTTGATCACGAGTGCTGACGGAGGGTGGATACTTGTGCATACGTTGACGAATACGTGCGAGCGGATGGGCTCCTGAAACTGGGTCAGTTATTCTAACCAGTGTTGGCTCTATGGTGCCCACGGACCTGGCGAATCTCGGTCTCTCCGACGAGCGCCACTTCGATGCGCTCGAGGGCCCAGACAGCGATACCGGGATTGAGCTGTAGTCTGAGCTGAAAAATCTGAAAAGATCTAAAAGGTCCCGACTCGAGTGGAGGAGAGCAGCGAAGGGTGAAGAGCTTGTGCTCAAAGTACGACTCGAACTGGGGCTCCAGCACGTCGTGCGGCAAGGACGTGTTTGATGCCTGCAGGGGTATCGTTGACCTCAGCAAGTGAGGAAAGTTCATATGAAGCTCAGGTATACTCGCAATGGACTCGTCGCCGTCCTTGTGAGATGCGAGTTCGAGTATCTCGTCACCAGGTGTTGTCGCCGACGCTTGCGAGGGGGCTCCGACCTCACTTTCTGCGGCCGCGTAAATGCCCCCCGTCACAAAGTCGAATTTGCTATCGCTCTTCATGTGTGCATCAGTGAAAGCTCGTGAGGCTCGTACTGGCTATTAAGACGCACCGACATGATTGGCATGGGAAGCAACGGAGCCCCGGTAGGCGAGAGCATCGACAGCTGATCGGCAAGTCGCTGTTCCTCATCCTGTAAAACAGAATTGGCGTATATTTCCACGGCCGGTCAAGAAGCTCACCTCTGCGAGATGGGGTGCCGGCGCGACACGAGCTGAGCTCGAGGCTCGTAACGGACGAGACTGAAATTGGGCTGCTGTGATGTCTGGATGTAAGCAGATGTGCGTAACCTGAGTCAATTTCGTACAAGTAGAGTGCACTGGATGAGATACGCCTTCGTCTATGGAGGGGCGGATAGTCGGCTGCGAGCCCGCGTCATCCTGGGCAGTGTGGTTCGGCCGACCGAGTGCTGGGGTGCAGCTGTCAATTGAGGATCGTTTGGCTGAGTATTATACTCACGCCCGCCGATTTAACAATATTCCGTCGATGCGGATCGCAATGCCCTCAGCGGTCAGCCGATGTGCTCGCTCTCCCCAGCAAACTTCGATCAAGGCCCAGAGGCTGTCGCTCGTGAGCGTCGCTGGGCGTTTAGGTCTTTCCCCGAGGGTCACTACGAGAGTAAATATCGTGCTCTCGATTGAGAACCCATAGGGCATTGATTCTGCGAACATCTTGAGGAAGAAGGGTGTGAGGCACTCGTGGCAATGCTGGCGATGTGGGAAACCGTACCTGCCAGGCGGTTATACCGAGCGAGTAGACATCATCCGGTCGGTCCAAGACACTATCTCGAAGACGCTCGGGGGAAGACCATCGAGTGCTTCCGAATGGCATGTTGGCCGTCGAAGACGTGCCCCGACGAGAGGTGAACCATGTCTTGAGCCTCTCCAGGCCAAAGTCACAGAGTACGGCCACTCCACCCTCGTTCACGAGCACGTTATCCTGGTGATAATTTCAGCAGCTTCGATAGAACTATGAAGGCTCTTGGCTCACGGCTTTAAGGTCTCCGTGTATGATGCTCCTCGAGTGGAGATACTGAAGGCCCGCCGCAACGTCTCGGAGCTGGCAAGTGTTTGTTCTGAGCTTCAGGACGTTCCACAGAGTAGGTAGAATCACCCACAAGCTTGTAACGATCCGCTTGAGGTTTCTCCTTCAAGTATTGCAGCACATCTCGATTGCGAAACCAGGGCATCACCAAGAGTGCCGGCGACTCGTACACCGACGCTCCATACATCTCTAAAACCGGGAAGTGGGTGAGTAGGCATACAGTACATTGACCAGACACAAACCAATAATGTTCCTGTGACGCAGGTCAAACCAGACGTCGGCAAGTTCTTGACCAATGGTCTGTATGGGAAGTAGCCATTGGTCAGGTCACGCTTTTTCATACGTCACGGGATGCCCACCTCGCCGGGAAGATCGGCATCAAACTTCTTGACAGCGACCAAAGTACCTCCCCAGTTGGCTTTGTACATCTGGGTGAACCCCCCGTGGCCGATTGCCTCCAAGAGGTCGACATCGCGCGAGGTGATGACAGGCCACTTGACGTCCCGCGGGGCTCTTCCGGCGACAATCTGGAGGCGATTGAGGCTATTGAAGAGGAAATCTCTCTCGACCGACCCTTCATTCGTGCGACGAAGGCTCTATGATAACGCTCGTCAACAACGACTGCTTTCTCGAGACGGTGTGCTGTTGGTGTGCGGGTCGACTTACTGATTGTATCGAGGCCATGACGGACATCAAGCTCTCCTGCGTCAAATGCATCTCGGACCTCAGAAAGTTGAAGTCGGTTGACATCTCCTGGAGAGTGTCCTCCAGCGCGACCTGATCGCGGCGAGTGGACTCCCGGAGACCAGCGACGTCCGAGGCCGCATTGAGGATGGCGCTGATCTGACGACCCACGCGAAAAAGAATCCGTGAGTCATAATGTGAGGCGAATCCTCCGGTGCGAGATACCTGGAACGTGCCGCTGATGTGAACAATGTCCGTGTGGAAGCGCTTGACCGTCTCCGCAACCTCCGCGTGTTGCAAGAGGCGCCGAAGAAATGGAGCGCTGTTCTGTGCTCGAATAAAGCCGTGGATCTTGAACCAACACCTAAGCGACAGCCAGGAATGGTCAGCGAGGCTCTCGGCCTTTCCGCGGATCCGCCGACACGCACTGCACGAGCTGGAATCGAGCTGACTCGTTCGCCAGCACTACCTCCCGATGCTGAGGCTGGATGAGGACAACGAGGTGATCGTTGATAGTCAATTTGAGATGCTCGAGCTGGTGCTTGTTGTCCTTGCACTATGGGGGGAGGTCCAGATGAGCTTATCTCGGAGCGGGTGCCAACTTGCCACCGACCTGTTGCACGGCGTCGTAGACCTTCTTGGCCACCTTCAACGCTGTTTCGAGCCCACTGGCAGAAGCGAGACCCATCACAGCCTGAGCAGCGTCGTACGTCTGGACAGCGAGCTCCTCGGCGGACGACATGGTGGTCGGGATCCAAGTGACTCGGCGGGGCGGGGCGGGCTCGGAATCTCAAAGCGCGAGGCGCAGTCTGCGCGGCTGATTCGAAACGTTTCGCGCGATGTACGAAGGAGAAGCACTCGAGTGACAAAAAGACATTAGAATTCCGTCATATGGTACACATTGCGAGGGAAGGCGTGATGGCGGGCTGCCTCTACATGATCAAACAGCTCAGTTCCGACGCGCCGTCCAGGTGGAACGGTGTGGTGTCCACGACCTACAACAATGAGGAGTTAGACGGTGACCTCAGCCCTGTGTTGTTCTCTCGATTCCCATCAAGAAACGTACGATGTCCGACTGTGCCAGCTTGGAGTCCATGATTTTGACGATGCCGATGCAATTGACGCGACGCTCCTCGGCGTCATGCTTGTGCGCCGAGACGGGCACGGCGATGATGTCGTACGTGAGCGCGACGGCGGACCTCGCCATCGTTCTGTGCAGCGATCCAAAAAACGTGAGCACGCCAGCTCGCCGCAGGTCCGCGGAGCGGGACGGTGGGGTGCCTCACGCTGTCCCGTCCTGGTCCATCAGGTTCGACCTTTTCGGTAGACCGATGAGCGTTCAATCTTGGGGAGGATGACCCACGTAGAAGCTTACTTGAAACGGACGCGCACCGTCTTGAACCGACTCCGGAAGAGCCTGACGACCGCCATCAGCCCGTCGAGGCCCACCTCCCGCGTGTTCACGCGGTGCTGGTACGCCTCGTGGTACAGCTGAGGTAGTAACTCGTTCCGAAGCTCCTCGCACGATGGCCCGGGCGTAGTGAGGAGCGTCTGCAGGGCCAGCTCGGCGAGCGCGATCGGGGTGGTGGGGATAGGAAGCGTGTGGTGCGCGTGCTTCTTGTGCTTGCCGTGCTTGTGCGGGAGCACCGCGTGGGCAATTGACGAGAACGAGGAGCGAGACGAAGTGGACGACACGGACGACACGGTGTCGGTCTGCGTGAGCGTGAGCGAAGGGGGGAGCAGCGGCGACTCGAGCGGCGACGGCGGCGTCGAGTCGGCGTGCGCGTGCGAGTGCGAGTGCGGCATCGGGGACTCGGTGACGAAGGGAGAGAGCTGGAACCGAGTCGTGACCGAGGCCAAGTCCGTGGCGCCGAAAGCCTTTCGCCGTGTGCCGACCAGCGCTCAGTTGTTCGCCGAGCTCACTACTGCTGGTGCTAAGGGAAAGATCTGGAGATCAAGGCAAGTCACGCAGGGCGAGTGTTGGGAGCAGAGAAAGCTGCGCGCCGCGATGAAAGTGGTCGGCAGCAGCAGCGACGATCCCTGCCGCTCTCCCTCCGCCCGCCATCACCCATGTCGTCGGTTCCGCGTTGCCTCGCCTGCGTCCGGGCCCTCGCTCGCCCATCAACCCGACCGGCCATCCGCACCCCGTGCCCGTCGTTCCGCCCACTTCACGCGTTCGCGCCGAGCCCGTCTCGTGAGCTTTTCCGCGGGCGAGCTCCAGGCGCGATCCGCTGACGGCAGCTGCAGTGTCGAAGAAGAAGGCCGGGCGGGCGCTCGAGGAGGCTGAGTTCGAGGAGGATGTGATCGAGGACGACTTTGACGAGCCCACGGTCGTCGGCTCGCGGTTCGACCCGTCGCTGTCTGGATCGACGTCGCAGCAGGCGGCACTCACGCCTGCGGAGCGCAAGGCGCGCAAGTTCGAGAACAACCACGCCGAACTCGCCCGGGCGCTGTCTGTGTCCGCGTTCGCGCTGCGCTCCGACACGCCACGGGCGGCGCCCCTGCACGCGCTGCTCTCCGAAGCGCCGCTCGCAGACCTCCCGCGCGCGATCGAGATGCTCGCGCTCTGGCACTCCAAGGCGGTCCCACTCCCTAACGCCCCTCACCTGACTGAGGCGCTCGTGACGCTGTGCGCCAAGCTCGCCACGCCGTCGACCGCGGTCGCCGTCCTCGCCGACCGCAAGACGTACGGTCTCGACCTCGCGTCGACCCCACCGCCCAAGATCGCGCTCCTGTTCGCCTCCCTCCGCATAAACGGCGCCAAGCTCCCGATCGAGCAGATCGCCCGCGACGCTGCGATGGCGCTCGCGCTCGTCGAGCTCGCAAAGCCCACCGACGGGCCCTCGATCCGCATCGCCCAGATGTCGACCCTGGCCATCCTTGTCGACGCCGCCGCGAAGGTCGGCGAGCAGTCGCAAGTCGACTTTGCGAAGAAGGCGCAGGAGCTCCTCGCCAGCGTGCGCAAGGCCGGCGTGCGGACGCTCATCGAGGACGGCACGGCCATGGCCTCTAGGCCAAGAGGCAGGCTCGCCAACACGCTCGAGTACCTCGTCGCGGCGTTTCAGACGCAGGGCTTGGCGGACGACGCGAAGCTCTTCCAGGATGTGCTGGCCAGCGTGAGGTATTAGGGGAGTGAATGAAAAGAAACTCTTGGTCCGCAGACAGATCCGATGGGTGCCAGAGCTACAACTAGGCCGGGAAGGGAAGCTGGGCCCGAAAACCTGCTGCCAGTGCCGGTGCCGTCCACCAGACGGTCGCGGCAGGCCACCCAGCGTCAAAGCGACTTGGAAACCACGGGCCGTCGAACGTTGAAAGCAGTGAGATCAGGCTTGCAGCATCCCCGCCTCACGCCTTCCGCTTCTTGTCCGCTCGCGACGCCGCGGCGGTCTCGGCGTCGGGTGCTTGGTCGACCGCGTCCGCGACCCGCTTCGCGCCTGCGACAGCACGCGCATCTCCTTCGACTGGCGCCGCTGTCCCTTCGACTTCCGAGGTGAAGGTGGTGAGAGTTGGGTTGGAGAGAACGCCGCGGTAGGTCTGTCGCAGGGATACTGCACAGCATGTCGGCGTCAGTCTTGCGCGTGGGCGAGCAACGCAGTCAGGGCTCACATCCTCGAAGGATCGCTCGTTGCGGGTTGATCGTCAACGCGTCCTTCGCCTGGCTCGCGGACAACCCGACCAGCGCGCACCTGCGTCCGCAACGTCAGCACCGGCCCTCACACCAGACCAGAGGCACGCACAAGTTGACCAAGTCCTCCCCGGCTCTCATCTCGCCCGCCTTGACCGCACCCGTCGACACAATCACATTCCGCCCGCCTGTCGCTCTGACAATTTCCCGCGCGCCCGCAATCCAGTTCCTGCGCCGCGAGCCGGCGCCCTGCTCGTCCTGCTGGAGCACTCCCCTGAGAGAAATCTCGAAAAAGACGCCGGCCCGGAGAAGGGTGTTGACGAGGCCACGCTTCAGCGGGAAGTGCAGCTTGGGCTTCTCGGACGGGTCGAAGCTGATCATACTCGGTGCGAAGGCCGAGGGTGGCGAGAGCGACAGCGCGGCGTGCGAGAAGACGTTCAGCGACAGTGGCGGGAGCGAAAGCAGAGTCGTGGAGGGTGGGAACAGTGGCGCGGTCGAGTTAGACTGCCGCGACCGTGAGCGGGTGCGAGACGGGTCAGAGGGAGCCACGCACGAGGCCGTAGTTGCCCTTGAGCGAAGTGCTCTTGATCGTTTCGTCCGTGTAGTCGACAATCTCAATCCGCCACAGCTGCAGCACCAGCCCCTCCGTGCCCGCCTTGGCCGTGCGCGGGTCAATCTGCGGGAACAGCGGCGTCGGGAACACGAGCGAGGCCGGGTTCGTGTGCGGCGGGATCGAAAGCTTGAGCAGCACGGTCGAGAACCCCACTGTTGTCACCAGTCAGCCGAGCTGTGTGCGCCGCGCCCCCACCGGCAGACTTCGGAAGGACGCACAGAGGGAAGCCATGGCGACTTTGCGCTCGACGTCGTCCCGCTCGTGCGCTGTCCAACTCGCGACCACGTCGTACGGGGTCGCTTTGCCAGCCCCCGGGTCCTGCGCCTTGCCCTTCCCCTTTGCGCTCTTGGCGGGCGCTGAGGCGGACGGCAGGTGCATCGGCACCGGGAACGAGTCGATGTAGCCGTGCACTGTCGAGGCAGCGGTCAGCCTTCGTCTCCTGGTGAGGCTCGAGGTACACACTGCTTCGGTAGGCGTGCGGCGCAAAGGAGAGCGCGCGCCGGAAAATGTGGTCGGCGATCAAGAGTGGCGCACTGAGACTGCGACGTTGACCTCGAACTGCCACCCACCTCGGCTCCAGCCAGCCAGACCACCCAGCTGCAACACAACAAAGCCGTCTTTCCTGGCTTTCCGAGCTAGCAAACAAGATTTGCACATTGCAGTGCGATCCGATCGAGATGGACCATCTCCAAACCAACCAACCTTCACTGGCAGCACACCTACGACCATCGGACAGTCGCAACCACAGCCTTTGACCGGCCCGTCGATACTCATCCTCTTGCCCTCAGGTTCCGAGCCAATGCCACAACAGTCCACGCTTCCGCCCGGCCTGGGGAGCGTAGGTCGAAGGAAAGACAGCGGCGCGCTGGCTGAGCTGGCTGAGGGACTCGATGAATGGTGGGGGGTAGAGACGAGCCTTGGAGTTCAAAGTGCTTCGACATCGAGATGCGGGAGGAGCGGTACGCCCCGCGCACTCGCAATCGCAGCGGCCGCCGTCCAGAGGCCCGAGTTGCTCAAGACGGCAAATGAGGCGGGAAGACGCCCTCCAGCGTCTGTTTGCATCCTTTCACCGACCCTCGCTCCTACTCCCGCCGGTTCTTGTGCACGCGCTTCTTGCGCGACCAAATGCCGACCTTGTCGTCCGTGAGGAAGCGCCACAGAACACCCGGCCAGCTCGAGTGGCTCGGGATCGTGTCTTAGAATTCGGGTGCAAGCGCCTTGAGTGCTGGAAGTCGCGTCCAGGGGACTGCTGGAAAGTCGTGGTGCTCTGCAGCATGCAGCGGTGGGAGTCAGCACCGCGGCGTGGAGTGGCGGTGGGATTATGAGGTGCACCATTGTGGTATCCAGTCTGTGGGTTCGTCTTTTGAGCAAATTCTGGCCCTCGTTGGGCAACCTTGATCCTGGGAGCGAGAACTGACTTACGTTGTAGATGAGGACGTTGAGCGGGCCGTAGTAGCTCCAGGTCTCCTGGTCATAGCCATCGAACAAGTAGTGCTCAGCGATCTAGGCAAAAGGTTTGAAAGACAATCAGCTGCCTCTTCTCCCCCATGCAACCCCAGCTCTCTAGAAATCTCACAAAATGCCCTGCCAACGGGTGCAGGCTGCCCGCGAAGAAGCTGGAGAGCAGGAAATACACCAGCGCGTTCCATCCCCATATGTTCACAACGACGCAGTCAAAAGTGATCTGTGCGACGATGTTGAACATGATCCAGCCCGTGAACGGGATCTGGCGGACGATCGTCGGTCGCAAGGCGTAGAAGAAGATCTGGAAGGTCCTGTTGCACCCAACAGTCAGCCAGGTGCTTCAAATGTTGGATTACCAATAGGATTTTTACAGGAAGAACAGCTTTCCGGGAGTCGAATTGAGCAGCTTGAGCTCCAGCGCGGTGGGCAGGTCTGTGTCGAGCCCGTCCTCGCCGAAGAACTTCGCGCGGAGCGTCAGAGCTTTCCTTCATTCTCCACAATAGAAACCTCAGAGCTGACCCTGTGGTGTTCATCGTGGTATCTCTTGAACATCATCGCGAACGGGAGCCCGATCGGCAGGTTGGCCCAGATTGCCAGCAGTCGGTTTGCCTTGCCCGACTTGAAGACGAGGTTGTGCGTGATGTCGTGGATCGAGAGAAAGGTGTTTTGGTTGAACGTTCCTCCTATGGCGTACGCGGTAAGGAGGAATAGGGGGGAGATGATCGGTGTTTTGCGGAGGGAGTATGCGAGGTAGATCTGAGTGCACGAGACAAAGAGGACGAGCGGAACGGTCCATAGCTCGCGACCCTGCAGCGACTTGACCTGATTGACACTTTGAGCCAAACAACCAGCCACGTGTGAGTGGTCTGCGCGTACCTCGGGGTGCGCCTTGAGGATGGCCTTGCGTCGCGCCTTGTGCAGCTCCTCTTTGTCGGTCCACAGAAAGTCGCGCCTCCAACCGTCCACCTTCGCAGGAGCCAGGGCAGCGCTGACGGCCATGGTTGATTCTCGCATCGGTGACTCGAGCAGAGGAGAGAGATCGGACGAGGAAAACCGAAGCGAGCTCCAGAAGAAGACGGAAGCTCGAGACCATCTTCCCCCAGGACCAGATCATAATGCGCTTGCAACCCTGGCGCCTACGTCTGAGTGTTTCGAAGCTGTAGGTAACCTATATCCATCCTTTTGCTCAACACGTCGCCAACGCCAAGAGGCCGCGGACGAGCACCATCGAAGCTCGCGGGCCTCCACTGCCAACAGAGAGCGTCCCAGCTTTGACACGAGTATCTTCGGGCAATCTCCGCTAGCCGAACCGTCCGGTGCATAGCTTTGCAGCTTGGGGCCCCGCGGTCTCGAGCCGGCTCCAAGGAGACACAACGGGCGGCGGCGATACGAGGACGAGGTGCGAGGTCAAATGACACACGGCTGGCTGAACTTTGAGGGGTTCCCCACATATTGCTGTATCAACCAGACCGGGCCGGCGAAATAAGCGATGCGATCGGGGTGAGTCCGGCAGAGCATCACGCGTTCAGACGTCGCTGTGACCCGGAGCCTGTCGGAGAGAACGAGGCGCTGGGTACGGAGCCTGTATTCACGAAGAGCACGAATTGACCTGCTCCCATCTCCTGTTCACTTGCTGCCCTCAGTGAGTGGACACGCTGCGACATTCTACCTTCCTGATGTTGTTTCGTTTCGCAGTGTCGTCGACGAACCCTTTCGTCCCCCTCCTGGCGGAACTGGATGAGCAACTGTTTCCGTACCACCCAAATTCCTTGAACAACAGTCTCTGGACAATCAGCGGCATCGTTGGTCTCTCCTTTGTGCTGGCGTCCGCAACACTCGCCGTGCGATGGGCTCGCGGCACTCTGTGGCTCTACCGCCTCCGCGCCACCTCGACGGGAATGTCCGTAACACCAAACCCGGTAGCATGCTGGCTCCTTGGAAGCGTACTCTGCTCTGCTGGTGAGCGCATCTCCGATGGCCACCCCTAGTTTCACCGGACCCCGAACCTGTCGAGTGAGAGTTGACTGTCGGCTTGGCTACAGTGGCGGAGGTCTTCGTGTACTACTCTTATAATTCAGTCAGATCCGCATGCAAACTCTACGAACGCGATGTTTTGGAGGAGCATCATGTGGTGAGTCGTGACGCTCGTCTCCGAGACCGAGCGAACCTCCACCGCGCTGCCAAAGTTTTACGAGCTGTCGCTGACACTTAAATGGGACGCAGGCTATTCCTCGTTTTTGGTGGTATAAGTGTGACATGGGCGACACTCCTCACGCCCAGCATCATTCAAGAGTCGACACCATCGGGCCTTCCCCGCACCATTGCGGACCAGCGCCCACTACTTACCTCCATCGTCTTTATCGCCTCTCACCTTACTTCAGTCGGAGTCATTCTTGCCTTCTCAATCACTTCCAATGCCGCGTACAACCGGACATTGGAGCTCGGCGGCAAGCTGCGAAATCTCCTCGCCGCCGCCGTCGATGCGATCGACAGCGGCGAGTCGTCGAAGGCCATCACGCTGGGTATTCAAGTCGAGTTCTTCGCTTCGAAGCTCAACTCCGCCCTTGACGAGATGGTCAAGTGGTGGACAAGCCTGTGGATTGCGTACGCAGTGATCGATGCAATCTTCCTCGTCGTGAGTCTGTGTCGCAATGACCGTCGTTCAGATTTGACCCCAGGGAATACAGTGCTTTGCCTACGCTGCGCAAAGACAGTATACAGCCCTAAGATCGGCCATGCAAACCCTCAAAAGCATCCACGGCAATTCCGGAGGGGAGGCGTCATCATCATCAAGGGTGAAGAGCCTGGTAATGGGGTTCCGCGTCCTACTGTTTACCACGCTGGCGCTGGTGATCATCACTTTCTCGTATGAGATTATGTCTAGTTTTTCCTTCCATATTCTATCTGATTGGCACGCTTCTGAGGCAGCGCTGCAAGTCTTTGTTGCCACCCAAGTCCGAGGCATCGTCACCAGTCAACCAGTCAGCGAGGCCACGACACTACTTGCACTGTGAATCCACTCATTTTGCAATTTTCAAGCTCAGCTGAATCACCACGTCCACAGCTACATCTACGCCGTCTTTGGCACGGGCTGCAACGCGGCCATGTTCGTCCACGCCGCCTTCTACCACGCGCCACGGGCGCCGTCACGCTCAAAACCGCAAATTTCGGGCGAGTTTTCGAATCGAAGAATAACCTCGAGCATGGAGTCGCAATTTCATCAGCAGAGATGGGGGAACGCGCCCATTGGTGTCTTGTTCGAGCTTTCGGAGAACGTCTGCGGGCCGGAACCGCTGCAAAGGGAGCCCACACTAGAGATCAGGGAGGATTTAATTCCATTTATTCTTCCAATAAGTCTTTCACCATAGTTCCTAGCCTCAAGGTGCTTTGGTTTTCCGTCTCAAACGGTGCGCCGCTTGCAAGATCCCTTGGTCTCAGGGGGCGACTTCGTATTGACGTTGGAGTACCCCCTCTCGGCGATGAGGGCATCGGTAACGTCTACGCCGCCCCCATAGCAGGTGGCTGTGAACTGGTCTAGAGAACAGATATGCTCATCAGTATGCAGACGTCCTGCTCCAAACGCCAAACTGACCGAAAGGCGCCGCTTCGCACCACGCGGTCGTCGCGAAGCCTCGCTTCGCGCCATAGCTGCACATTGTAGCAATACAGCTGCTTAAACTGGTCACTGGAATGAAGGAGCAGACTTACGCCGCGCAGTCCTGGCCCCATAGCCCAGAGTTCGGGCTTCCCGAACTGGGGCAGTATAGCGCGCTTGTGGGGATCTAAGGAGGAATTAGGGTAGCATACGTATCTTCCGTATCTGAAGTATCGAAGAACCGACATCAAAGTATGCCCATGTCGCGTTGGCGACGGAGAAGCTTGCGACAAGCGCGAGGAAGGGGTTGAAGGCGAGCATTGCGTCGTGGAACGCTTAAGGAGACCGTCGGGGTGCGTGGACGGAGAGATGGGAAGAGAGAGGGAGTGTCCTTCCTCCTTTTCGCGGTTAAGGTCCGACCCAACGCTCGGAGTGTGCGCCGAGAAGTGGGGGCTCCAGACCCACTCGGCAGGTTCCATGCCAGCAGCACAATGGGTCTTCTACTGTCACACGGATAAAAGGCCTGCACTGCCAACTTGCTTGACACCGCACATGTGAGACGGAACGCGGTGGGCGTGGAGCCGACCCGTCCGACGACTTCGCACGCGGCCTCCTAGCGCTCACGCACGCCACGAGGGCACCAATCGCAGCAGGGTTTCGTGCAAAGCCATGATTGGCGTAGAGAAACTTGAAGGACTGTATCATTGCCTACGTCAGAGGTCTCGATTGGAGCCGCGGAGTATAGATTGCGAAGCGCATGGCCGTCGCAAGCTCGTCTTCTCCAGCGGTGAAGAAAGTTGAACGGGCATACCTAAACGCACGATCGGATCACGGACCCGAGTCTGAAAGGTACAGCGTCCGCCGGCGTCGCCCTCACTCTGTCCGCGCACGGTCCGCCCGGCAGCTCCGTTGACTCAAGCGCGCCGCACTCGTCGTTGCTCCCCGCTTGCTACCAACAACCTCGGCCGCAACCCACACCATGAGTTCCGTAACGCTCAGCGTGGTCGCCAAGGCGTCGCCGGCGCCCTACGCGGCCCTCGCGATCGCGTATGACCTCGACTCGCGCCCCAACTCGAACATCAAGGTCGACTTCGTGCACGCCCTCCCCAACGCCGCTTCCGCCCAGCTCGTTGTCGATGGGTACGCTCGCCGACTCGTGCTGCTCTGAGAGCGGAGCTGACCTTGCACGCGCACCTCGGCCCCCTCTCCCTTTTTTACGATCGCTGGTCGACCTGAACGAGCAGCGCCGAGACGGTCGGGCTTGACCAGGTCGTCAAGAAGCTTGGAGATCTGTTTGCACCGGATGGCATCTGTGGGAAGGACCAGGTCCAGTCGACTCAGGTGAGTTCGGCTTGCGGTTGAGCGGGTCGTGCAGGCAAGATGCGGCTGCGGTGGGCTCGGCAGAAGAGGTGAGAGCTGATTGGGTCCGAGCTTGACGGTTTTGGCTGGCCCGAGGAGGTTTCGGAATGCCTGGGTGCGTGTGCAGGGGGGTCTTCGAGTCGGACATCGATTGCCTGGTGGGGCGGCGGTCCTAATCGGCCGTTGACCTTACCGGCGTGCAAGTCGGTCTGATTCGTTGACACCGGAGCTCTTGCCAGGCTTGGGTGGAATGATTGCCGGAGTTGCGTGACCTGGCTCGCTTGGCCCGGTCTGCCCTCGCGGTTGTTCGAGCACCCAGGCCCACAGCTCCCACGCGTTGGTGGGGCGGCGGTCTAGCTTTCACAGCAAGTGCGAGGGCTGAGCGGAGGGGCCAAACCTTGCAAGGCAGTGGTCGAGGACCCCGCGGCCGCGTGAGGGGAGTGGATGCGGACCTCGATGCGCCTGGGCCTGGCGAAGGGTAATCAGGCTGCTGGCGAGACTTGTAGATGTTCCACCTCGCGTCTCTGCTACGTCGTTGGGCGATGCAAAGACGGAACTGGGACCACGGCCAACGCAGCGGTCCGTCGGTACGGCGGCGACGGCGAAGCGCCACCTTGCAACTTGGACGAGTCGATTGTTCTGAACAGATCCTCGCACGACTTCCGGGCTTTCGCGACGTCTTGATCTGTTCTGGATCCTCGAAAGCAGATTGTGATGGGCCTGGTGATACGACCGACTAGTCGAGTGCCATGCTGACCCGAGCTCGCCCCTCGGACAGATTGCGGCGCTCCTGCTGCTCCCTCCCGCGCACCCGGCCTCGTTCCCTGCGACAACGGCGTTCCTCGCGCTCCTCGAGCAGCAGCTCACGCTGCGGACGTTCCTCGTCGGGCACTCGCTCTCGCTCGCCGACTGGGCCATTTGGGGCTCCGTGCGCGCCAACTCGATCGCGCGAGCGCAGCTCGGACAGTTTGTCCACGTCTCGCGATGGTGCGCCCATTCCTACCTTCTGATCAAGGTCCAAAGCGCTTGCTGACACGCTCGTCGTCGCTCAGGTTCAAGCACATCTCGCAGATGGAGCCCGCGGTGCGCGCGGACGAAGACATCTCGGTGCAGAGCAAGATCAAGCCGGTCAAGGAGAAGAAGGAGAAGACGGACGAGCTCAAGGGCAACGCAACGTTCGACCTAGGACTCCCGAACGCGGAGAAGGGCAAGGTCGTCACCCGGTTTCCGCCTGAGCCGTCCGGCTACCTCCACATCGGCCACGCCAAGGTCAGCCCCGCCGCGCCTGCCCGACCGCATAACAGCACTGACTCGAGTGCATGCCCAGGCCGCGATTCTGAACCAGTACTTCGCCAAGCTCTACGAGGGCCGGTTCCTGATCCGGTTCGACGACACGAACCCGTCCAAGGAGAAGGCCGAGTTTGAGGAGTCGATCATCGAGGACCTCGCCATGCTCGGCGTCAAGGGCGAGAAGATAACCTACACGTCGGACTACTTCGACCAGCTGCACCAGTACTGCATCCGCATGATCAAGGAGGGCAACGCCTACGCCGACGACACCGTGCAGGAGGTCGTACGTACCCCTTCTATCTCGATAGGAGCGCGATGACCGCGAAACTGACTGCCTGGCCAAAAGATGAGGAAGGAGCGCTGGGACGGCATCGCGTCCGCCCGTCGCGAGTCTGCGCCCGAGGAGTCGCTCGCTCGCTTTGCCGAGATGGCGACCGGCGGCGAGGCTGGGCTCAAGTGGTGCATCCGCGCCAAGATCTCGGCCACGGACCCGAACAAGGCGATGCGGGACCCCGTCATCTACCGCGGAAACCCGCTTCCCCACCACCGCACTGGGTGAGTGTGGCTGCCTGAGAAGGCGCTGTAGAGGGAGAGCTGACACCGTGTTGCCACCAGCGACAAGTTCAAGGTATACCCGACGTACGACTTCGCGTGCCCGATCGTCGACTGCCTCGAGGGCGTCACGCACGCGCTCCGGACGAACGAGTACCGCGACCGGAACCCCCAGTACCAGTGGATGCTCACCGCGCTCAACCTCCGCAAGGTCGAGATCTGGGACTACGGGTGCGCTCGTCCCCTGCCGCCCCTGGAAGCTCCCGACTGACCCCAGTCCGCAGACGCATCAACTTTGTCTACACCCTGCTCTCCAAGCGCAAGCTGAAGTGGTTCGTCGACGAGGGCTACGTTCGTGGATGGGAAGACCCGCGTTTCGCCACCGTTCGGGGTAAGCTCCCCCTTCTGTGCGCGTTGGACGGCCGGCTGACCCGATGCCCGAAGGAATCCGCCGCCGCGGCATGACCATCGAGGCGCTCACGCAGTACATGCTCCTACAAGGCCCTTCGCAGGCCGTCACGAACCTCGAGTGGGACGTCATCTGGAACATCAACAAGAAGGTCATCGACCCCGTCGCGGCTCGCTACGTCGCCCTCGAGAAGAACAACCTGTGCATGCCCTTACCTGTACTTCCGCTACTCAAAACTCACTCGCCCTGCCCTCCAGCGTCAAGGTCATCGTCACCGGCCCCGGAACGCCCGCCGCGCCCGAGAGTCGGTCGATGCCGAAGCACAAGAAGAACCCCGAGGTCGGCACGAAGCAGACGACGTTCTCCAGCATCATCTACATCGACCAGAAGGACGCCAAGAACTTTGCGCAGGACGAGGAGGTCACCTTCATGGACTGGGGCAACGCCTTCATCCGCAAGATCACCGGCTCGCCCGTCATCGAGACGATCGAGGTCGAGCTCAACCTCGAGGGCGACTTCAAGAAGACGAAGCAAAAGATCACCTGGCTCGGCGAGTCGGCCTCGGCGCCGTTCGTGCCGGTCAAGCTGCTCGACTACGACTACCTGATCACGAAGAAGAAGGTTGAGGAGGACGACGAGCTCAAGGACCTGCTCACCAAGACGACCGAGTTCCACATTGACGCCGTCGCGGACGCGAACGTCAAGCTGCTCAAGAAGGGCGACATCATCCAGTTCGAGCGCATCGGCTACTTCATCGTCGACAAGGCATTCGGCGAGCCCGCCCACGACGCCGGCCGCGAGGAGGTCCTCGACCGCGTCGACCTCATCCTCATTCCCGACGGCAAGGCCGCGAGCGTCGCGTCAAAGGCTCCCGTCGCGGCGCCCAAGGCCGCCGCGAAGGCTGCTAAGGCTCCGGCGACCGTGGTCAAGATCGCGGAGCCGGCACCGACCGAGGCGGTCGAGACCATCCTCCTTTCCGAGGGCTCCAAGGGCTTCCCGCAACCGGTCACGACCAAGATGTTCAAGGTCGACTCCTTGTGTGCGCTCTGCTTCTTCTCCGTCGATCTGGTCAATGGCTGACTTAGACTTTTTTCACAGACGGCGACGTTGATCCACAGGCAAAGACTGAGATGTTCAAGGTCAAGTCGCTGTACGAGCTTTGAGCTGCAACGTCGCGCTGCTCTTTGACCTCCTCGGAGCGTCGTACACTGTCGTCGTGGGACTCGACCTCCTGTGCGCAAGAACGGTAAGGGTATAGCGGAGCCAGCATCAAAGGAGCTCGCTCAGGCTGCCACCACTCCTCGCCGGCAAAGGACAGGAGAATGCTACGTAGGCGTACAGGGGCGCAAGGCCCACCTTCACATTTCGTCCCACTTAGCTTTCTCCCGAACCGCTCAGTACGCTCCCGGAATCACCACTACGCCAGCCATGTACCGACTCTACCCAGTCCCATTCCCACTCCGCGCCGCCCGCGCACACTCGGTGCACTGCACGCGCTGGCGCGGGGCAACGCTGCACCCAGCTACGCTCGGCCAGACGGATTGACGAGCTACGTCCAGAGTCACCTCAAAGATCCTTCCTACTCCCTTCCACCGAGCTCGCTTTCCCAGACCTTCACCGTACATCACCCGATCGACTTCGGCGTCCTTGCGGCCCAGCTCCGCCAGCGCGACGTGCAGACGTACTTCAAGCAGATCAGCGTGGGTGCGAGCTGGCAGTGCAGCTACAATCTCCGCCATAATGGTGGCTGGGCGTGGGATGGCGCGAGCGAAAGGTGGGAGGAGGCGAAGGCACTCGCGGAGGAGGCGGGTGTTCGGTTGAGCCTCGATCTGGGAGCGTGTGAGTGTTTCGGAATCATCCCAGGGATTTACTGTACTGACAGGGTGGGTAACTGTAAGATCCAAAGCAAGACGAGGAGGAAACGTGGCGCGTTGAAAGGGTCACAATTCTCCCCTCGGCATCCGCGAAGCTCGGCACGATCTGAACACCCCCGACAGATCCAACAACATACCGAATTTCAGTTTGGGTGGAAAGAGTACCAGCGCGATATAAATCCCAGTCTCTGCAAATACGTTAGGCCCCAGTGGCGGACCGTCTTTTACTTCACTCAGTCCCTCCTCGCGAGGGAACCCGCCGGAACCATCAAGTAAGACGTCTCCGGAGTCCAGAGACCGGCAGCCATCGTCCAATAGCCGCAGCACGCGGTGATGATTCCGAAGCTGAGATGAAAGTGGTCAGCTTTCAGAGCAGCCTGCTTTTTTCGAGCTGGCTTACACTCCGCCGAGCGTGTGTAGGATGGGCTTGGATGGAACGAACTCGCCGGCAATCAAGAAGCTGAATGCCCCTATCAACTTATGCTGGTCAACTTCGCCGTCTCGATCGTTGCGGCCAAGCGTACACATTAGCCAGAAGACGGTGGCGGCGAGGGAGAGCGACGACCTCATGCAGGCGACGAAGACGATCGTCGTGAACATGAGCCAGACCAAGAGGAAGAATCCAATGGCTGTGGTTTATCGTGTCAGCGCAAGTGCCAGCTCTCGGCAAAGTGGAATGCGTACCGCGACCAAGCTCGGCCGGGTCCTCGTCTGCAGCCAGCGGAAGTCAGCGTAGCTCATAGGTTGGGTGGGAGAATTGCAGCATACAGGCAGCCGCGATACCAGACCAAGGAGAAAGAATCATCGCGAACTGCACGGATTGCATTCAGCGAGTGGTGGCGGCGATGGGACTCTGGAGCTCACTGAGATCCAGAATGCACCGTCTTTTTGAGTAAGTCAGGTGGTCAGCATCACCGAAAGCAAATAGGTGGCCTGTCAACGAACAAGAGGTGAAGACCGTCTGACATCGTGACCTGAAGCAGTCAGTGTTTGAGCGTAGCGAGCCGGCTAGGAGATACGCACGGCGCCGAATGTGTTTCCTACGACGAACTCCCACTGTCCAGCAATCATTTGCACGAAACCTCCATAAAATAGCTGCAATAACAGGTCAGGACTAGACGCGCGCGTCGCTGAGGTTACACACTGCGAGGCCAACGATAACGTTCGGAGTCGAGACGCCAGCGCCACCGACGTTGTAGATCGACTGTTTTCTCAAAGTCTCAGTGGCCACCGACACAAGATCAAAGCACACGCACAAGAAGCATCGTGGTCGTGGAGAACGCGGCCAGGCCCAATGGCCCTGCAAAGGGGCCGACCTGGTCAGCGCACCTCCCTCAGTCCCGTTTAATGGTCCAGCTTACCAGGGTTGGCGATGCGCCTGTGGTATTGCGGGAATGCGGGCTGGCTCTGGTCGAGCGGGTGTCTGGAAAAGCGACTTGGGGTCAGCAAACGGCGCGGGGCGAGGCGAGCGGGCTAATTCACCCTCCGGGCGTGACAACCTCTGCCGAGCGTTCCGTTCGTCAGCTCGGCGACTCAAGACATGCAGGATGCATGAGTGACAACGAGACGTACGACGAAGCGTCGCCCCTCCTTGGTCGCCATGCAGCCCCTTCTCGGCGTGCGAGAGCGAGTGGTCTGAGTGGTTTTGGGACATCGTGGACGTAGGGAGCAGGTAGTTGGAAGAGGCCGTTGATATGGGGGGGGTGTTTGGCGAAAGCTGACGGTGATGGGAAGGAGGCAGGAATGTCGAAGCGCGATCCGAAGAACAGCCCCGAACGGAGAACCTGTTGGGCCCCGGGGGACAAGACTGCGCACCTTTAGCCCCGCATGACGCTAACGGGCACCCGGGATGACCCCGAGTTAGTCTGCTTCGCTGAATCTGAGCGCGACCGAGCGGAACCCAGAGGCCGAGTCTGCATGTGCTCGCTGGAGATCGACGTGAAGTGGTGCGAGCCAAGCCCAAGTCGGCCCGATTTGGCGTCGTGGTGGTCACGACTGGGATTGATTTTCCGCAGTCAGATTCCTAAACAACTCGCCTCGGTTACAAGTCAGCGTTGAGCGCCGGTTACTGCTTGAACCCACGTGCACAGCGGACGTCGCCAGCGGGTGCAGCTGCGCTCCAACGCGTTCGCGTTCCAGCAGGAGTCTGTCGTGCACGCCCAGGCCTGGCCCTGCTTGCCTACTAATTGAAGATCTTGCAAGTAGCCGTACCCGCCAGTCCCGCGACGTCTT
>ERZ1463038.111-NODE-111-length-23079-cov-33.668085_pt1 | contig 23079 bp, 20 predicted proteins | sample MGYA00564479_ERZ1463038 | MGnify/ENA primary metagenome ERZ1463038 (study PRJEB39244, sample SAMEA3635134) | Helicobacter pylori | study: EMG produced TPA metagenomics assembly of PRJEB11511 data set (Assembly of a 5300-year-old Helicobacter pylori...
CGTGATGATAGGCGTCGATCACCGGTTGGTCGTTCATCGCCGAGTGGATGGTGGTGATGGAAATGTATTCCAGGCCGATGGCCTGATCGAGCAAACGCAACAGCGGCACACTGCAATTAGTGGTGCAGGAAGCATTGGACACCAGCAATTCGGTGCCCGTCAGTTTGTCCTGATTGATGCCATACACGATGGTGGCATCAACATCCGCTTCGCTGGCCATCGGTTGCGAGAACAACACGCGGGGGGCGCCTGCGTCGAGAAAGCGCTGGCCATCTTCCCGTGTGTTGTAAGCACCCGAGCATTCAAGCACCAGATCGACGCCTAGCCCAGCCCAATCGATCCCTTCAGGGGTTGCGCTGCGCAGCACCTTGATGCCGTGCTCGTTGATGTACAAGTAGTCGTCTTCGACCCGCACTTCGCCAGGAAAGCGACCGTGGGTTGAGTCAAAGCGCGTGAGGTATTCGAGACTGGCTATGTCTGCCAGATCGTTCAATGCAACCACTTCAAACCCGGCTTTCGCCCCTCGCTCACACAGCGCGCGCAAGACGCAACGACCGATACGGCCGTAGCCGTTGAGAGCAACTTTATACAGGCGTGGCTGAGGCATGGGGTTCTCGCTGGCAGGTGTTAAAACCTGTAGGAGCGCGCTTGCCCGCGATAAGGCCGGAACGGCCTTCCGATGCAAGACAACATCGTGTGACTGCTGCGCAGCCAATCGCGGGCAAGCGCGCTCCTACAAGGGGAACGCATTACTACTTAGTCTTCAAGCAGCTCTTCAGCCGTACCCAGGATGTTTTCCAGGGTGAAACCGAACTCTTCGAACAAGGCCGGCGCAGGTGCCGACTCGCCGAAGGTGGTCATGCCGATGACCCGACCTTCCAGACCAACGTATTTGTACCAGTAGTCCGCGTGAGCGGCTTCGATGGCGATACGCGCGCTGACTTGCAACGGCAGAACCGTTTGCTTGTACATCGCATCCTGGGCATCGAAGACGCTGGTGCACGGCATGGAAACCACGCGCACGTTACGGCCTTGTGCAGTCAGTTTCTCGTAAGCCAGTACCGCCAGGCCCACTTCGGAACCGGTGGAGATCAGGATCAGCTCAGGCTCACCCACACAGTCGCGCAGCACGTAACCGCCACGGGCGATTTCCGCCACTTGAATGGCATTGCGGGATTGGTGAGTCAGGTTCTGACGAGAGAACACCAGGGCCGATGGACCGTCGTTACGCTCAATCGCGTATTTCCAGGCCACTGCCGACTCCACGGCATCTGCCGGGCGCCAGGTATCGAGGTTCGGCGTGCCACGCAGGCTGGCCAGTTGCTCGATCGGCTGGTGCGTCGGACCGTCTTCGCCCAGACCGATGGAGTCGTGGGTGTAGACGAACAGCACGCGTTTTTTCATCAGCGAAGCCATGCGCACTGCGTTGCGCGCGTATTCCATGAAAATCAGGAAGGTCGCGCCGTACGGTACGAAACCGCCATGCAGGGCGATACCGTTCATGATCGCGCTCATGCCGAATTCGCGAACGCCGTAATGCAGGTAGTTACCGCTGAAATCTTCAGCCGTGAGGCTCTTGCAGCCTTTCCAGATAGTCAGGTTGGAGCCTGCCAGGTCAGCCGAACCGCCAAGGAACTCAGGCAGCAGTGGACCGAAGGCATTCAATGCGTTCTGGCTGGCTTTACGGCTGGCGATGGTTTCGCCCTTGGCATCGACTTCGGCGATGTAGGCATCGGCCTTTTCGGCAAAATCAGCCGGCAGCTCGCCACTCATGCGACGGATCAATTCGTTGGCCAGTTCCGGGTGTTCGGCGGAGTAGGCAGCAAAACGTTGATCCCACTCGGCTTCTACAGCAAGACCCGCTTCCTTGGCGTCCCACTCGGCGTAGATATCCGCCGGAATTTCAAAAGGGCCGTAATTCCATTTCAGCGCGGCACGGGTCAGCGCAATTTCCGCGTCGCCCAGTGGAGCGCCGTGGCAGTCTTCCTTGCCTTGCTTGTTTGGCGAGCCGAAACCAATGGTGGTCTTGCAGCAGATCAGCGTGGGTTGCGCGCTTTTACGTGCTGTCTCGATGGCGATCTTGATTTCTTCGGCATCGTGGCCGTCGACATTACGGATCACTTGCCAGTTGTAGGCTTCGAAACGCTTCGGCGTATCGTCGGTGAACCAGCCTTCGACTTCGCCATCGATGGAAATGCCGTTGTCATCGTAGAACGCGATCAGTTTGCCCAGACCCAAGGTACCGGCCAGCGAGCCGACTTCGTGGGAAATGCCTTCCATCATGCAGCCATCACCCAGGAACACGTAGGTGTGGTGATCGACGATATTGTGGCCCGGACGGTTGAACTGCTCGGCCAGCACTTTTTCAGCGATGGCAAAACCGACGGCATTGGCCAAGCCCTGCCCCAAAGGACCGGTGGTTGTCTCGACGCCAGGGGTGTAGCCATATTCAGGGTGACCCGGCGTACGGCTGTGCAACTGACGGAAATTTTTCAGGTCGTCGATGGACAGGTCGTAACCGGTCAGGTGCAGCAGCGAGTAAACCAGCATCGAGCCGTGGCCGTTGGACATGATGAAGCGGTCACGGTCGGCGAACGATGGATTGCTCGGGTTGTGTTTGAGGTAATCACGCCAAAGCACCTCGGCGATATCCGCCATGCCCATAGGGGCACCGGGATGGCCGCTGTTGGCTTTTTGCACGGCATCCATGCTGAGGGCACGAATGGCGTTGGCACGCTCACGACGGCTGGGCATCGCTGATCTCCTGGAACTGAAAGGATGGGATCGGAAAAAAGGTGAGCATTTTCCCTCAGGCATTGCTTCGGGGCAATGACAGATAGTCGTTGGAAGGCCTTTTTCCTGCGCTGTCCTCGTTATTACACGGCCAAACCGGATATTCCTCAGACACAAACCTGTCTGGCGCGTTCACTCGGTGCCGAATGCGCATGACGGACACCACCCATCGACCAATATCAAAACTTTTTGATATTGGTCTTGCGAGACGAACAATCGCTCTCTAGACTGCCAGCCTTATGAACCTTCGCGTGCCTGCAATCCGCCATGATGACAGCGACGATCTGGCTGCCTTGTGCAAAGCCGGAGGCGATCCGCTGCGACTCAATGTGCTGCGCGCGCTGGCCAACGATTCGTTCGGGGTCCTGGAACTGGCGCAGATTTTCGCCATCGGTCAATCCGGCATGAGCCACCATTTAAAGGTGCTGTCTCAGGCCGAGCTGGTAGCGACGCGCCGCGAAGGCAATGCGATTTTTTACCGTCGCGCCCTGCCCCATACCGAACAACCGGGCGGCAGGCTGCACGCGGCACTGCTCGACGAAGTCGATAACCTGGCCTTGCCCGGCGATGTCCAGGCGCGCATTGGTCTGGTGCACCGGCAACGGGCGACCGCCAGTCAGGACTTCTTCGCGCGGGTCGCGGAAAAATTTCGTGCCCAGCAGGACTTGATCGCCGGTCTGGCGCAATATCGCGAGAGCCTGCTATCACTTCTGGACACGCTGAGTTTCAGCCACGACGCCACTGCGGTGGAAGTCGGCCCGGGCGATGGTGGTTTTCTACCGGAACTGGCGCGGCGCTTTTGCCACGTCACCGCGCTCGACAACAGCCCAGCGATGCTGGAACTGGCCCGCCAGGTCTGCGAGCGCGAAGCGCTGGGCAATGTCGAGCTGCAACTGGCCGACGCCTTGAACAACGTCACGGTGCGCGCCGACTGCGTTGTATTGAATATGGTGCTTCACCATTTTGCTGCACCGGCCGAAGCACTTAAACAGCTGGCCCACCTGGTGCAACCAGGCGGTAGTCTGTTGGTGACAGAGTTGTGTAGCCACGACCAGAGCTGGGCCAAGGAGGCCTGCGGCGATCTCTGGTTGGGTTTTGAACAGGATGATCTGGCCCGTTGGGCCACTGCTGCGGGACTCGTTCCCGGGGAAAGCCTCTATATAGGGCTACGTAATGGTTTCCAGATCCAGGTTCGCCACTTTCAGCGACCGGCTGGCAACACTCACCATCGGTAAATTCAGGAAACCCGTCGATATGAGCGAATACTCACTTTTCACCTCCGAATCCGTGTCCGAAGGACATCCGGACAAAATCGCCGACCAGATTTCCGATGCGGTTCTGGACGCCATTATTGCCGAAGACAAGTTTGCCCGCGTCGCCTGCGAAACGCTGGTCAAAACCGGCGTAGCGATCATCGCGGGTGAAGTGACCACGTCGGCCTGGGTCGACCTGGAAGACATCGTCCGTAACGTTATTCTAGATATCGGCTACAACAGCTCCGACGTCGGCTTTGACGGCGCGACGTGCGGCGTGATGAACATCATCGGCAAGCAGTCGGTGGACATCGCCCAAGGCGTTGACCGCAGCAAGCCTGAAGATCAGGGCGCTGGCGATCAGGGCCTGATGTTCGGCTACGCCAGCAACGAAACCGACGTGCTGATGCCTGCGCCGATCACCTTCTCCCACGCACTGGTAAAGCGTCAGGCCGAAGCCCGCAAATCCGGCCTGCTGCCATGGCTGCGCCCGGATGCCAAATCCCAGGTTACTTGCCGTTATGAACACGGCAAGGTCGTGGGCATCGACGCGATCGTGCTCTCCACCCAGCACAATCCTGAAGTGTCCTACAAAGACCTGCGCGAAGGCGTGATGGAGCTGATCGTCAAACACGTGCTACCAGCCGAGCTGCTGCACAAAGACACTCAGTTCCACATCAACCCTACCGGCAACTTCATTATCGGTGGCCCCGTGGGCGACTGCGGCCTGACCGGTCGCAAGATCATCGTCGACACCTACGGCGGCATGGCCCGTCACGGCGGTGGCGCGTTCTCCGGCAAGGATCCATCTAAGGTTGACCGTTCCGCAGCGTACGCGGGTCGTTATGTGGCGAAGAACATCGTCGCCGCAGGCTTGGCTGAGCGTTGCGAGATTCAGGTGTCCTACGCCATCGGCGTTGCACAACCGACCTCGATTTCGTTGAACACGTTCGGCACCGGCAAGTTGCCAGACTCGAAGATTATCGCCCTGGTGCGTGAACACTTCGACCTGCGCCCTTACGCAATCACCACCATGCTCGACCTGCTGCACCCGATGTACCAGGCCACTGCTGCCTACGGCCACTTCGGTCGTACGCCAGTAGAAATGACTGTTGGCGATGACACCTTCACCGCCTTCACCTGGGAGCGCACCGACCGCGCCGACGCCCTGCGCATCGCTGCCGGTTTGTAATAGCACCAGCGTTTCAGGTTAGAAAAAGCCCCCGTCGACGTTGGTCGGCGGGGGCTTTTTTGTGTCCGCTGGAAATCCCTCCGCCATCGCGGGCACTGCAAAATCCTGTAACCAGTCAATGCTCTTCCCCCCCAACCTAGCAACTAGCCTCATAAGCAAACCCCAAGCAAGGATGCTTCGATGCTGTCCGTTCTGCGTGTATTGACCAGTGCTGTTTTCGCGCTCGCCTCGTTAACCGTCAACGCCGACACCTGCCCCGACTGGCCGCCCGCCAAGGTCCGCACCGAAATAGTTGCTCTGCAACAACACATTGCCCAATGGGATGACAGCTATCACCGCCAGGGAGTTTCTCTGATCGCGGATGAGCTTTATGACCAGTCTCGCGCACGCCTGTCGCTGTGGCGTGGGTGCTTTGCTCAGAAGGCGCCTGACGACAATCCGCTGAAAACAGCGGCCGGTCCGCTCGTTCATCCCATACCCCATACCGGGCTGAGCAAACTGCGCAACGAACGCGCAGTCCAAGCCTGGCTCAAGGACCGTGAGGACGTGTGGATTCAGCCCAAGGTCGACGGAGTCGCGGTCACGCTGGTGTATGAAAGCGGCCAGTTGAAGCAGGTCATTAGCCGAGGCGATGGGCTCACAGGACAGGACTGGACCCACAACGCACGCCAGTTACCCGCCATCGCGCAGCACCTGCCCTGGCGGGAAAGTCTGGTGCTGCAAGGCGAGTTGTACTGGCGGCTGGCAGACCACGTGCAAGCCGACGGCGGCAGCCTGAACGCGCGCAGCAAGGTCGCCGGGTTGCTGGCACGCAAGACCATTACCCCGGACGAGGCGGCAAATGTAGGCCTGTTCGTCTGGGACTGGCCAAGCGGGCCGGAGCACCTGACCGAACGCCTCGACGGATTGAGTGCCATGGGGTTCACCGACAGTGCGCTCTATAGCAAGCCCCTGCAAAACTTCGCTCAAGCGCAGCAATGGCGCGAGCACTGGTACCGCAATGCGCTGCCCTTCGCCACCGATGGAGTGGTCATGCGCCAGAGCCAGCGACCCTCTGCACAACGTTGGCAAGCCAAGGCGCCCTACTGGATCGCAGCCTGGAAATACCCCTACGCCCAAGTGATCGCGAACGTGCGCAAGGTCAACTTCAACATCGGGCGCAGCGGCCGAATCACGCCGGTTCTGGACGTGGACCCGGTGCGTCTGGATGATCGGAACGTCAAGCGGATCAATGTCGGGTCCCTGGTACGCTGGCAAAAAATGGACATCCGCCCCGGCGACCAGATCGCAATCAGTCTGGCAGGATTGACCATCCCACGCCTGGACAGCGTGGTGTCACGCAGCGTTGAACGGGCTGAGTTCAACGTGCCGCAGGCGAGCGACTACCACGCCCTCAGTTGCTGGCAGCCGAGCCCGGGATGCGAAAGCCAGTTTCAGGCGCGCCTGGTTTGGCTCGGCGGCAAGCAAGGGCTGGCAATGCCCGGAGTGGGACCTGGCACGTGGGATGCGTTGCTCAGGGCCGGAAAGATTAACGGCCTGCTCGATTGGATGACCCTTGATGCCGTGCAGCTTGCTAACATTGCCGGCCTCGCCGAGCGCAGCAGCGCTAAACTGCTTGGCAGTTTTCAACAGGCTCGACAGCAACCGTTTCATCGCTGGGTGAAAGCGCTCGGGTTACCGCCGACCGCTGGCGTTGACCTCGGTAGCCAGTGGAGTGAACTGGCGGCCAAGAGTGTCGAACAGTGGATAAGCGAGCCGGGAATCGGTCCAGGAAGGGCCGCACAGCTCAATGCGTTTTTTCAAAATCCGCAGGTACAGGCATTGAGTGAGCAATTGCGGGTGCAAGGGATAGAAGGTTTTTAGGTCAATATCATTTTTCAGGGACAGGCGAGTCTTCGTTCGCTTATCGCGTCACTATTTTCAAGGGAGCCCCCATGAAGTGCTTGTCACCGCTGACCCTGTTCACGGCATGCAGCCTGCTGGCAGCACCGCTGTTCGCCGCCGAGGAAGCCCCCCAACTGACGGGCTGCGCGGCCAAGCGCCAGGACATCAGCGCCCGGATCGAACTCGCCAAGGCCAACGGCAACAGCGACCAGCAAGCCGGGCTGGAAAATGCCTTGAGTGAGGTATCGACCACCTGCGCCGACGCCTCCTTGCTCAAGCAACTTGAACAGAAAGTGCTGGAGGCCAAACGCGACGTCAGCCGGCGCCAGTCAGACCTGACCAAAGCGATGAGCAAAGGCGACCCGGACAAGATCAACACGCGCAAAGACAAACTCGCCGAGTCGCGTAAAGAACTGCATGACGCTCAAGTGGAGCTGGAGAAGGTCGAGCCGAACTATGATTGATACACCGCAAAGCAGTGTGTCAATCACTGCACATCAATGATCGCGAAACTCTTTATGGCATGCCTCGCACGCATCTTCGACCTTCTGCACCGCAGGGCTCAGGGTGCTGGCCTTGAAGGGCTTGGCATTGGTGGCGAGCACCAGTTCCCCGGTGGCCGATTCGAGTGACCGGGCCAGTTCCTGGAAATGTGCCTGTTTTTGCCAGACATCATCCTTGGCGCTGGTATGGTCGGCTTCCTTGACCACGGGGAAATGCTTCCACGGCTCGTGGGCCAGGCTGTCGAGCTTGATCGCGCCGTCGGTGAAGCGCTGGCCGTCGAACGTCACGCGGCCACGCAGCATGCCGCCCAAGTCTTCGCTGGTTTTGAGCATCTCTTTGAAGATCGCCTTGCGCTGACCCAAAGGCGAGTTTGGATCAACGCCGCCACAGGCACTCAGGGTCAGGCAGGCCAGCAATACCACGGAAAGTCTTTTCAAGGTCATGATCACTACAGGCTGGTGGAAACGGCGGCCAGTATCCTCGGCTCATCGCAAAAGACCAAGCGTACCGTTGCCGCAGCAGGAACTTCTCTTAGGCGGAAACGATGAACAACGTCACGATAACCCCCATGCCAATTGCCCAGGCCAGGGAGCGCAAAACTGCCAGGTCCGCCAGGTAAAAAATGATGTACAGCAGACGACTGGTGATAAACAGCACCGCCAGCACATCAATGGTGACCGCTTGGGCGTTACCGACGATGTCGGCAATGATCACTGCGGCGGCAAACGCTGGCGTCACCTCAAAGCTATTGAGTTGCGCTGCATGCGCACGCTTGGCAAACCCTTCAAGATTGTCGAGAAAGGTGCGCGGGTCATGGTTCTCCCGCAGGCCGAACTTGCCGCCACTGAACTTGGCCACGCCGATACATAGGTAAGGCAGGCATATCGCGATCAATATGCACCAGAAAGCAGGAGTCATAAGCAAATCCTTATAGTTTCAGCTTCATTAGAAGCATGCCGAGCAACACTAGCCCACACGCTAAGAGCCTGGGCCGACCAAAAGGTTCTTTCAGGTAGCGCATGCCGAACAACACCACCAGCACCACACTGATTTCGCGCAAGGCCGCAGCCTCTGCCACCGACCCCAGCTGCATGGCCCATAGCACCAGAGCGTAGCTGAACAACACACACAACCCGACGCCTAGCCCAAGGCGCCACTGCTCGCACCAAAACAGGGTAAACGCCTGACGCTTGTTGCATATCGCCAACAATGGAAACGGCCAGGCACTGATCAGCGTCAGCCATACCAGATAGTCCAGTGGCTGCGCGCCGATCCTGAGTGCCTGGCCGTCGATCCACGTGTAGCAGCCGATGCATAGGCCGATCAACCCAACCACCGGCAGCATCGACCAAGGCAAACGCTCGCCGCCACCACCCTGCCACAACAGGCAGACCATGCCGCACGGGATCAATAAAATGCCGAGAATTTGTTGTGTGCTCAATTGTTCGCCAGCAAACATCAGCGTCAACCCCAACACCACCAGGGGTGAAAGCCCGCGCATCAACGGATAGACCAGGCCCAGATCGCCCACTCGGTACGCCCTGATCAGCAGGCCACGATAAACCAGTTCGAAAGCGGCCGAGGCCAGCATCCACGGCCAGACTTCAGCAGGCGGCGGTGTCACGAAAGTAAGCGCCAATACGGCGAAAACCAGAGCGACCCCATCCATGCTGGCGATGACCAATAGCCGTTCGCCACTGAATTTGATCAGGGTATTCCAGGTCGCATGCAGGAGGGCTGCAATCAACACCAAAGCCGTCGCCAGCACTGGCCGCTTCCTTGTTCAAAAGGGTCGTTATCCGGGAAGTTACCGCCGGGAGCAATTGATTCGCCATCTACCAGCAGCTGGATATACTGACACCGATTACGTCACACCCCCGTTGCGCACCCTAACTATTCCAATAATTTTGCTTCTACGGACTCAGCCTTTACCGGATCGAGTTCAGTCGCTCGCCTGCGCACGCCTGATCGGGACGTCAAGACTATCGACATATCCCTTAAGACGGAGCCTCTACACATGCCACTCGCTTTGCTTGCACTCGCCGTTGCCGCTTTCGGTATCGGCACCACCGAATTCGTGATCATGGGCTTGCTGCCCGAGGTCGCCAATGATCTGAGCGTCAGCATTCCTGACGCCGGCCTGCTGATCACCGGCTACGCGTTGGGCGTGGTGTTTGGCGCGCCGATCCTCGCCATTGCTACCGCGAACATGCCGCGCAAAGCCACATTGCTGGGCATGACACTGATGTTCATCCTCGGCAATGTCCTCTGCGCGCTGGCGCCGACCTATGCCACGCTGATGGCCGCACGGGTGATTACCGCCCTGTGCCACGGTGCGTTCTTTGGCATTGGCTCCGTGGTGGCGGCAGGGTTGGTCGCGCCGAACAAACGCGCGCAGGCCATCGCGCTGATGTTCACCGGATTGACCCTGGCGAATGTATTGGGCGTGCCGCTGGGCACCGCGCTCGGGCAATACGCAGGCTGGCGTTCAACCTTCTGGGCAGTGGCCGTAATTGGTGTGATCGCGGTGATTGCGCAAATGGTCTGGCTGCCCAAGGAGATCCCTATGGAAAAGGGCAATCTGGTCACCGAATTCCGCGTATTGGGCAAACCCAATGTATTACTGGCGCTGGCGATGAGCGTCCTGGCGTCGACCAGTCTGTTCAGCGTATTCACCTACATCGCCCCGATTCTGCGCGACGTTACCGGTGTCACCCCGCACGGCGTGACCTTCATGCTGCTGTTGTTCGGCCTGGGCCTGACCGGCGGCAGCATGCTCGGAGGCCGACTGGCCGACAGTCGTTTGCTGCCTGCGCTGCTAGGAATGTCGATTGCCGTCGTACTGATCGTGGCCTTGTTCAGCCAGACCAGCCATTCGGTCATTCCCGCTGCCATTACCCTGCTGCTGTGGGGCGTGGTGGCGTTCGCGTTGTGCCCGATTCTGCAGTTGCTGATCATCGACCAAGCCAGCGATGCGCCGAATCTGGGTTCAACCCTCAATCAAAGCGCTTTCAACCTCGGCAACGCGGCCGGTGCCTGGATCGGCGGCCTGGTGGTTGCCAGCGGCGCCGACCTTGCCGACCTGCCGTGGACGGGCGCAGCCGTCGGGGTATTGACCGTACTGACTGCGCTGTTCTACCTCTATTTGCAGCGGCGTCAGGCGCAAATGGTCAACGTCTGATACTCAGCCGGGTCTACGACATCCTCAATGAGTGTCGCTGTCCTTGAACTGGTCCTTCACGTAGGTGATTTCGGTCTTGCCGTGCGGGGCTGGCAGGCCGTCTTCACCGAGGTTGACGAAGACCAGCTTTTCCACTGTAAGGATGCTTTTGCGCGTAATTTTGTTGCGCACCTGACAGGTCAGGGTAATCGAGGTCCGACCAAATTCGGTCGCGGTGATGCCCAGCTCAATGATGTCGCCCTGCCGCGAGGCGCTGACGAAGTTGATCTCGGAAATGTACTTGGTGACCACCCGTTGATTGCCCAGCTGGACGATGGCGTAGATCGCGGCTTCTTCGTCGATCCAGCGCAACAGACTGCCACCAAACAGCGTGCCGTTGGGGTTGAGGTCTTCGGGTTTAACCCACTTGCGGGTGTGGAAATTCATGCTCACTCCTGACCGTATTGCCAATTGATGGCGCTAATAATGGCAGACCCGGCGCGTTACCTCTATCGGGCATCGGCTTACGTAGCGATTAGTTTTTTGCAGGGTTATGCGATGGAAAGGTCTTGGGCTACGCCTCGAGCACGGCTATAATCGCCGAGCTTCAAAAACGGTCACCGTCGGCTCGATTGTCTAAACAGCCCATGACCGTTCCCGCCACCTGTCCGAGGGGCGCTGCAGCAGGCTTGTCCTGTCAGGCTCGGATGGGGCGTTGCTTGATCGGCTGATCTTACTGAATCAGTCCGGACGGGCCTTAAACGCACAACGGCGCCCATTCGCACACTACGAATGGAGACTCTAAATGAGTGCTGTAATCACGCCTGCAGATTTTAACGACTACAAAGTCGCCGACATGTCCCTGGCTGCCTGGGGCCGTCGCGAAACCATCATCGCCGAATCCGAAATGCCTGCCCTGATGGGTCTGCGCCGCAAATATGCTGGCGAGCAACCGCTCAAGGGCGCGAAGATTCTCGGTTGCATCCACATGACCATCCAGACGGCCGTGCTGATCGAAACCCTGGTTGCTCTGGGTGCCGAAGTACGCTGGTCGTCCTGCAACATTTTCTCGACTCAAGACCAGGCTGCTGCTGCTATCGCGGCTGCCGGCATCGCGGTTTACGCCTGGAAAGGCGAGACCGAAGAAGAGTACGAGTGGTGCATCGAGCAAACCATCCTTAAAGATGGCCAGCCTTGGGACGCCAACATGATCCTCGACGACGGCGGCGACCTGACCGAGATCATCCACAAGAAATACCCGGCGATGCTGAACAAGATCCACGGCGTTACCGAAGAAACCACCACCGGCGTACACCGCCTGCTGGACATGCTGGCCAAGGGCGAGCTGAAAATCCCGGCCATCAACGTCAATGACTCGGTGACCAAGAGCAAGAACGACAACAAGTACGGCTGCCGTCATAGCCTGAACGATGCGATCAAGCGCGGTACCGACCACCTGCTGTCCGGCAAGCAAGCGCTGGTCATTGGCTACGGCGACGTGGGCAAGGGCTCTTCGCAGTCGCTGCGCCAGGAAGGCATGATCGTCAAGGTTTCCGAAGTTGACCCAATCTGCGCGATGCAAGCGTGCATGGACGGTTTCGAACTGGTTTCGCCGTTCATCGACGGGATCAACGACGGCACTGCCGCCAGCATCGACACTGCACTGCTGGGCAAGATCGACCTGATCGTGACCACCACAGGTAACGTCAATGTCTGCGACTCGAACATGCTCAAGGCCCTGAAGAAACGCGCGGTCGTGTGCAACATCGGTCACTTCGACAATGAAATCGACACCGCTTTCATGCGCAAGCACTGGGCATGGGAAGAAGTGAAGCCACAGGTGCACAAGGTTCACCGCACCGGCGCTGGCACCTTCGATCCGCACAACGATGACTACCTGATCCTGCTGGCCGAAGGCCGTCTGGTAAACCTGGGTAACGCTACCGGTCACCCGAGCCGGATCATGGACGGTTCGTTCGCTAACCAGGTACTGGCGCAGATCTTCCTGTTCGACCAGAAGTACGCCAACCTGGCACCGGCACAGAAAGCCGAGCGTTTGACGGTTGAAGTACTGCCGAAAAAACTCGACGAAGAAGTGGCGCTGGAAATGGTCCGTGGTTTCGGTGGCGTGGTCACTCAGTTGACCAAGCAACAAGCCGACTACATCGGCGTGACCGTTGAAGGTCCGTTCAAGCCGCACGCCTACCGCTACTGATTGATCAGGTAGCCCGCTCCCCATAGGAGCGGGCTTGGTCTGGGCCGCATCCGGATGATCGGCCGCGTAGCGGTCGTCGCGATCAGACACGCGAACCGATGTGGTTTCAGCATTTTGAAGGTCGTTCCGACCTTATCGCGGGCTTGCCCGCTCCTACAATGAGATCGGCGTCCATGTCTAACGACCGTCGCTTCAGCTTCGAATTCTTCCCGACGAAGACCGATGCAGGGCATGAAAAACTGCTCACCACGGCCCGTCACCTGGCCAGCTACAACCCTGATTTTTTCTCCTGCACCTACGGTGCCGGTGGCTCGACCCGCGACCGCACGATCAGCACCGTGCTGCAGCTGGAAAGCGAAGTCAAAGTCCCTGCGGCCCCGCATTTGTCCTGCGTGGGCGACAGCAAGGCTGACCTGCGCGCACTGCTAACGCAGTACAAAGACGCCGGGATCAAACGCATCGTCGCCCTGCGCGGTGACCTGCCCTCAGGCATGGGCATGGCCAGCGGTGAGCTGCGCCACGCCAACGATCTGGTGAGCTTCATTCGTGAAGAGACCGGCAGTCACTTCCATATCGAGGTCGCCGCCTACCCGGAGATGCATCCGCAGGCACGCAACTTCGAAGACGATCTGCAAAACTTCGTGCGCAAGGCCAAGGCCGGTGCCGACAGCGCTATCACCCAATACTTCTTCAACGCCGACAGCTACTTCTACTTCGTCGAGCGTGTGCGGAGGATGGGCGTGAACATTCCTATCGTGCCGGGCATCATGCCGATCACTAACTACAGCAAGCTCGCGCGCTTCTCTGACGCCTGCGGTGCAGAAATCCCGCGCTGGGTCCGCAAGCAGCTGGAAGCTTACGGCGATGACGTGCAAAGCATCCAGGCGTTCGGCGAACAGGTCATCACACAAATGTGCGAGCGCCTGTTGCAAGGTGGCGCACCAGGGCTGCATTTCTATACCCTTAACCAGGCAGAACCCAGCCTGGCGATCTGGAATAACCTCAAGCTTCCACGTTAAAAACCAATCTAACGTGATCATCTTGCGCGTGTAACATCCAGCACGTTGAATCAGCCGGATCTCGCCTCATCGAGACTCGGCTGACACCTTGGACTACGTGACTACTTCCAGCGATGCTTCGCATGGCTGCTGTTGGCAAGATGATGCAACGCCGACATGAACAGAAGTGATCCATTAGCCGCAGAGGTCCGATCCGGCGCTTCTATTTAGGCAACGTCCGTCGTAATCTCAGGCGATGTCTCACATTGTCCGACTCCTGACTGCCCTGGTCCTCACTTGTCTTAGCTTCACTGCTTTAGGCGAAAAACTGCGCATCGTCACCGAACCCTGGGCACCTTACGTGTACATGGAGGATGGTCAGGCACGCGGGCTGGACTACGAAACAACGTCGATCATCTTCCAGCGCCTGGGCATCGAAGTGGAGTGGCATTTCCTGCCCTGGAAGCGTTGCCTGGCGATGCTTGAACAGGGCCAGGCCGACGGCGCACTGGATATTTTCCAGAACGCCGAGCGCACTGATTCATTGCTGTACCCCAGCGAACCTCTGTCCGATGTCGAGTTCGTGCTGTTCTACGCCAACGCCCGTCCCCACCCGTTTCAAAGCCTGGAAGACCTGCGCGGCCTGACCGTAGGGGTTTCGCCGGGCTATCTTTACAGCCCGGAATTTAGGGATTCACCGCTGTTCGCCCGTGAAGAAGCGCCCACCCATGAAGCCAATTTCGGCAAGCTTCTGCGCGGGCGGATCGATCTGGTGATTACCGACCGCCGTGTCGGCCAGTATCTGCTTGATGAATTGAAGGTTCGCGAGCAAATCAGCCAGTTGCCAACCGTCATCAGCCGTGAGCCGCAATACCTTGCTCTGCGCAAAAATGTGGGCATGGACCTGCTGGTGCAGCGCTTTGGTGCCGAGCTCAAACGCTTCAAACGCGAACCGGCGTACGCCGAGTTGAGTGCCCGCTATGCTGGCGAGGCGACGCCAACGGCTACCACGTTGCTCACCACGCCACTGCAGCCGGCGTCTGCGCCTGAAAAAACCGTTGAGCAGCAGGAAAGCAGCGCGTTGTGATTGCTCTGTTATACTCCGGCATTCCCGCCAGGCTTACGCCCGGACGCTCGGCCTTGCATAAGGCATCTCGATCACGTCAGTCGCGACTTTTCTTTCCCGCGCCGATATGCCGAGACGCACGTCAAGACCCAGCAGGACCGGACGGGATTGCGTCCTCTAAACGCCATTCACGCCAGGCAAGACCTTCTCAATGGGCCCAGCCCTAACTAAAACAGGATTACTCATGTCCTTTGCTTCCCTCGGTCTCTCCGAGGCTTTAGTCCGCGCCATCGAGGCAGCGGGCTATACCGAGCCTACTCCGGTGCAACAGCGGGCCATTCCCGCCGTGTTGCAAGGTCGCGACCTTATGGTTGCGGCGCAGACAGGTACTGGTAAAACCGGCGGCTTCGCCCTTCCGATTCTGGAACGGTTGTTCCCCAACGGTCATCCGGACAAATCCCAGCGTCACGGCCCGCGCCAACCGCGCGTTTTGGTCCTGACCCCAACCCGCGAGCTCGCGGCGCAAGTACACGATAGCTTCAAGGTGTATGCCCGGGATCTGAAGTTCGTCAGCGCCGTTATTTTTGGCGGTGTCGGCACGAACCCGCAAGTCCAGGCCATGGCTAGAGGCGTTGACGTGTTGGTGGCCTGCCCAGGCCGTCTACTCGATCTGGCCGGTCAAGGCAGCGTCGATTTGTCCCGCGTTGAAATTCTGGTGCTCGATGAAGCCGACCGGATGCTCGACATGGGCTTCGTGCATGATGTGAAGAAAGTCTTGGCTCGCCTGCCAGCCAAGCGCCAGAACCTGCTGTTCTCGGCGACCTTCTCCAACGACATCACGGCCTTGGCAGGCAAGCTGCTGCACAACCCGGAACGCATCGAAGTCACGCCGCCGAACACCACGGTCGAGCGTATCGAACAGCGCGTATTCCGTCTGTCTTCGAGCCATAAACGCTCGTTGCTGGCGCATTTGATTACCGCAGGTGCCTGGGAACAGGTGCTGGTTTTCACCCGGACCAAGCACGGTGCAAACCGTCTGGCTGAGTACCTGGACAAGCACGGCCTCACGGCGGTGGCGATCCACGGTAACAAGAGCCAGAACGCCCGAACCAAAGCACTGGCTGACTTCAAGGCTGGCCAGGTGCGGATCATGGTCGCCACCGATATCGCCGCGCGCGGTCTCGATATCGACCAGCTGCCCCACGTCGTCAACTTCGAACTGCCGAACGTCGACGAAGACTACGTGCACCGTATCGGCCGTACAGGCCGTGCGGGCCGTAGCGGCGAAGCGATTTCGCTGGTCGCGCCGGACGAAGAGAAGCTGCTCAAAAGCATTGAGCGCATGACCAAACAGAAAATCGCCGATGGCGACCTGATGGGCTTCGATATCACAACGGTTGAAGCAGAGAAGCCAGAAGTACGTGAGCGTCCGGATGTGCGTAACCCACGCGCACCCCGTGGCCCTCGCGGCGATGGCCCGACCGGCAGTGGCGGTGGTGGCGGCCGTAAGGATAAAGGCAAGGACAAGGGTCAGGAAAAGCCGGCAGCCGCCGCACGTCCTGAGCGTCCAGCTCAGAAGCCGCGCGAGGGCACACCTGCCCGCGAGCAGCGTCAGGCAACCCCGCGTGCCGACCGTGCCCCGGACGAGTTCCTGGACGACGAAGTGGATAACTTCGGCAACCGCGCTGACTACGTGAGCCCGTACCCGAATAAAGGCCAGAGTCGTGGTCGTCGTCCGGGCGCTCCGGCACCTGCGGCTACCGCAGGCGGTACAGCACCTGCTGCTCGCGCGCCAAGCTCGGGTCGCCCAAGCGGTCCTCGCACCGGCGCTGGCTCGACCACGGGTACACCGCCTGCCGCCCGTTCTGGTCCACGTAACGGCGCGCCACGCGATGGCCAGGCCCGTCGTGACGACGCGCCACGCAATCGTCGCCCTGCCGCCGCTCGCGATGATCAGCCCGCACGTCAGGAACCTGTGGTCAAAGGTCCTCGCGAAGGTGCACCGCAGCCGAAGATCGTGCACAAAGAGTCAAAAAGCGATCGCTTCCCGTCGGCTGATCAACTCGACCAACTGCCAAGCCGTCCACGTGGCGAGAAACCCGCATTGCTGACCCGCAACCGCGAAGGTTAAAGCCAGACACGCTGCATAAAAAAACGCCCCGACCGGGGCGTTTTTTTTGGTCTGGATATCATGCGACTCCAGACATAAAAACGCCGACCCAAAGGTCGGCGTTTTTATGTTGCGAGCAAACCTTACTTGGCTTGAACGCCTTCAAACGAGAAGATCAGCTCAAGTTCCTGGGTTTTAGGGCCCAGATCTTTCTGAATCGCGAAGTCCTTCAGCTTGATAGTGGTGGTGCCTTCAAAGGCTGCACGGTAGCCGCCCCATGGATCTTTGCCTTCGCCCAGGAAATGCGCAGCGATCACGACTGGCTTGGTCACGCCGTGCAGTGTCAGGTTACCGGTCACGTCAGCCGTGTCGGTGCCAGTCGACTTGACCGAAGTCGATACGAATTTGGCTTCCGGGAATTTTGCTACGTCCAGGAAATCAGGGGTGCGGATGTGCTTGTCACGTTCAGCATGGTTAGTGTCGACGCTGGCAGTTTTCAGCGTGACATTAATCTTGCTGGCTTCCGGGTTCTTCGCGTCGAAGCTGAAGGTGCCGTCCCAGTCCTTGAACGTGCCGTAGATGTAGCTGAAGCCCAAATGGCTGATCTTGAAGTTAACGAAGGCGTGCTGGCCTTCCTTATCGACTTTGTAATCAGCGGCCATCACTTGCCCGGCGGACAACAGAGCAGTACCCAGAGCCAGAGCGGCGAGCGTCTTCTTCAACATGCGTTTATTTCCGTTTAGGTTGAACATTAGTCGCGACCCAACATGCGCGTAAGGGTCGCATCGCGATCAATAAAGTGGTGTTTCAATGCGGCCAGGGCGTGAAATCCAGCGAAAATCACCAATGCCCAGGCCAGGTACTCATGAACAGCGCCCGCGACGTCTGCCTGATCGGGGATGCTGGAAATCAACGCCGGCACCTCGAACAGATCAAACACCGGAATCCCCACACCGTCGGCGGTGGAAATGAGGTAACCGGCAAACATCACGGCAAACAAACCGACATAAAGAAACAGATGTCCGAACTTAGCCCCCCATTGGACGAGCCGACTCTGAGCGGACAGTGCAGGAGGTGGCGGGCTGATGAAGCGCCAGACCACCCTGACCACCATCACAGCGAACAAGGTAAGACCGATGCTCTTGTGCAGGTCAGGAGCCGCTTTGCGCCAGGTATCGTAGTAGTCGAGGTCGACCATCCACAGACCCAGTGCGAACAAACCAAAGACAACAAGCGCCACACCCCAGTGCAGCAAGATGCTGACCAGACCGTAACGAGAGGAGGAGTTGCGTAGCTGCATCACAGTTACCTTCAAAAGTGGGTCTCAGACTAACTTTTTATCTATCGAATGAAAGCGCAAAATTTCGCTTTGAAATATCGAAAAATACGATCATAGGCTGACTCCTTTCAGCCGGATGCCAGCATCCCGTTAATGCCCGACCGACAATACTGCACCGTGACAATCGGACATTCGATCCCGATGAGTGGCACCACATTGTCATTCTGCGTCACAAGAGGTTGTTCCGCAGCCACGCATTGCATAGGCTTGCGCGATTGTTTGCCCTCGCGCCATGCGAGTTGCCACCCGGAGATTGCCAATGGGCCTGAATAACCAGTGGATGCAACGCGACCTTGCGGTGCTGTGGCATCCGTGCACCCAGATGAAAGACCACGAAAGCCTGCCGCTGATCCCGATCAAGAGCGGCAAAGGCGTCTGGCTAGAAGATTTTGAAGGCAAGCGTTACCTGGATGCCGTGAGCTCCTGGTGGGTCAACGTGTTCGGTCACTCGAACCCGCGCATCAATCAACGGATCAAAGATCAGGTCGACCAGCTGGAGCACGTGATTCTTGCCGGTTTCAGCCACCAACCGGTGATCGAACTGTCCGAGCGTCTGATCAAGATGACGCCCGAGGGCCTGACCCGCTGCTTCTACGCAGATAATGGTTCGTCCTGCATCGAAGTCGCGCTGAAAATGAGCTTTCACTACTGGCTCAACCGCGGCCAGCCGAATAAAAAGCGCTTCGTCACTCTGACCAACAGCTACCACGGCGAAACCATGGCGGCGATGTCGGTGGGCGACGTGCCGCTGTTTACCGAGACGTACAAAGCGCTGCTGCTCGACACCATCAAGGTGCCGAGCCCGGACTGCTACCACCGGCCTGAAGGCATGGGCTGGGAAGAACACTCGCGCAACATGTTCGCCGCCATGGAGCAGACCCTGGCTGAGAACCACGACACTGTCGCGGCGGTGATTGTCGAGCCGTTGATTCAGGGCGCGGGCGGCATGCGCATGTATCACCCGGTGTACCTCAAGCTGTTGCGCGAGGCCTGTGATCGGTATGGCGTGCATTTGATTCACGACGAAATCGCCGTCGGCTTCGGGCGCACCGGAACGATGTTCGCGTGCGAACAGGCTGGCATCCGTCCGGACTTCCTCTGCCTGTCCAAAGCCCTGACCGGTGGTTATCTGCCCTTGGCGGCGTGCATCACCACCGATGACGTGTACAACGCGTTCTACGATGACTACTCGACCCTGCGCGCCTTCCTCCATTCGCACAGCTACACTGGCAATCCGCTGGCGTGTGCGGCGGCACTGGCGACGCTGGACATCTTCGAGCAAGACAACGTCATCGAGAACAACAAGGCCCTGGCGCAACGCATGGCCAGCGCCACCGCGCATCTGGTCGATCACCCCCATGTCGCCGAAGTCCGTCAAACCGGCATGGCGCTGGCCATCGAGATGGTGCAGGACAAAGCCACTAAAGCCGCTTACCCCTGGCAAGAACGACGCGGTTTGAAGGTGTACCAGCATGCCCTCGAACGGGGTGCCCTGCTGCGGCCGCTCGGCAGCGTGGTGTATTTCCTGCCGCCATATGTCATCACCCCGGAAGAAATCGACTTTCTTGCCGAAGTGGCCACCGAAGGCATCGACATCGCGACCCGCACCAGCATCAGCGTTGCGGTGCATGAAAACTTTCATCCAGACTTTCGAGATCCAGGCTGATCCCTTGTGGAAGCGCACTTGCCCGCTCCTACAAGGACCTAAACACTTTCAGAGAACGAACATGAAACTGTCCCGCTTTTTTATCGATGCGCCCTTGAGCCTCGGCGAGCACGAGCTGCCAGAAGCCCAGGCGCACTACATCGGTCGCGTATTACGCATGGCCGAAGGTGACGCGCTGCAAGTATTCGACGGCTCGGGCAGCGAGTTTCGCGGCACATTGCTCGAAGTGGGCAAGAAGCGCGTGCGGGTGCAGCTGAATGAACAGTTTGCCGGGCAAATCGAATCGCCGTTGCGGATTCATTTGGGGCAGGGGCTGTCACGCGGCGAGCGTATGGACTGGGCGATTCAGAAGGCGACCGAACTGGGCGTCAGCGAAATCACGCCCATCGTCAGTGAGCGTTGTGAAGTTCGCCTCAAAGATGAGCGTGCAGAAAAGCGCCAGGCCCACTGGCAACAGATTGCAATCAGCGCGTGCGAGCAATGCGGGCGCTCTGTGGTGCCGGTGATTCATGCGCCCATGGTGCTGGCTGACTGGATCAAGAAGACCGAAGCCGACCTGAAGCTGGTATTGCACCCGGTCGCAGAACCGCTGACCAGCCACAACAAACCCGGCACCCTGGCCTTTTTGATCGGCCCGGAAGGCGGGCTTAATGATGCCGAAGTCGATCAGGCCCAGGATGCGGGCTTCCACGCCGCCCGCCTCGGCCCGCGCGTACTGCGCACAGAAACCGCACCCGTGGTCGCATTGAGCGTGGCGCAGCAATTGTGGGGTGATTTCTAAACTGTCGTACCACACCATCCGTAGGAGCTGACTTGTCTGCAATCCAGTGCGGAGCGCTGGCCAAGATGGTGAGTTCACCACCGCTGGAAGGTCCTTCGGGTCGAGCGCGACCCAGGCTTATCGCAGACAAGGGGGACCAAGCGCCTACGGGTTATGTGTCAAAGCACATAAAACATGATTGCCACAAAGTGCAGCAAACTGCCGGCGATCACGAACAAGTGCCAGATACCGTGCCAATGCCGGAAGCGGCTATCGAAAGCAAAAAAGATAATCCCCACGGTATAAAACACCCCGCCGGCCGCCAGCCAAGTGAAGCCCGCCGTTCCCAGCGCAGCCATCAGTGGCTTGACTGCCACCAGCACGATCCAGCCCATCACCGCGTAGATCACGAGGGACATCACGCGCGCCTCGGAGCGTGGCTTGATCTCCTGCAACATGCCGATCACCGCCAGTCCCCAGACAACCCCGAACAGTGTCCAGCCCCATGGCCCACGCAACGTCACCAGGCAGAACGGGGTGTAGCTGCCCGCGATCAGCAGATAGATCGACAGATGATCAACCTTTTGCATGATCACCTTCGCCCGTCCCCGGACGCTGTGATACACGGTCGATACGCTATACAGCAGCAACAAGGTCACGCCGTAGATCGCCGTGCTGACGATCTTCCATACATCGCCGTCCATGCTTGCCAGCACCAGCATCCAGACCGCACCGACAAAAGCCAGCACCGCGCCGACCAGATGCGTCCAGGCGTTGAAGCGTTCTCCGTGATACATGTTCGCAAACCTCCAAAAACACCGACTGCGCAAGGCTCAGGGTTCTACGCGAAAAGTGCAATGCCCCACGCGGGCCCACGCGATATTTTTAAAGCCCTAAATGCTGAAATCGCTTGCAGCCAGCACGCGCTGAGTTAGGCACAATCCACCTGCTCACATTATTGAAGAGCTACGAATAAGAGTCCCTGCCATGCTGATCGACGAAGAACTGACCCTCAAGAAGCTGGAGATCTTCCTGGCTTTTATGCGCACCGGCAATCTGGCGCGGGCCGCAGTGGAGTTGCAGACCAGCAATGTCAGCGTGCATCGGGCTATCCATTCACTGGAGAGCGCCCTGCGCTGCCCACTGTTCAAGCACGAAGGTCGCAACCTGACGCCGCTCGAAAGCGCTTACGTGCTGGAAGAGCGCGCGCAGAAATTGATTCAGGACGTGGTCGCCACAGTGGAGTTGACCCGTCAGGCCGCCGGCTTTTCAGCCGCACGGTTCAAGTTGGGCTCGCTGTACTCGTTGACCATCAAGACAGTGCCGCAGCTGATCATGGGCCTGAAACTGCGTCGCAGTGAGCTGAACATCGATTTGATCATGGGCTCCAACATCGACCTGTTCTACAAACTGAAGAACATGGAAGTGGACGCGATTCTGGTATCGCTCAATGAAAGCGTCAACGATCCGGACTGCGAACACCTGCCGCTGTTTTCCGATGATATTTTCCTCGCCGCGCCCGCAGAGTCACCGTTTTCACAGCAAAGCGAAGTGGATTTGAGCGATCTGCGCGAAGCGACATTCATTACCCTGGCACAGGGTTTCGCGACGCATCAGGACGGGGTTCGAGTGTTCCAGCAGGCGGGCTTCGAGCCAAAGGTGGCGATGCAGGTCAACGACATTTTCACCCTGCTGAGCATGGTCAGCTCCGGGGTCGGTTATGCGTTGCTGCCAGGACGAGTGGCCGCCGTTTATGAGAATAGGGTGCGCTTGATTCCGTTGCAGGCACGCTATCGGATGCAGCAGCATATTGGTGTCGTGTTCCTCAAATCGAAGGAACGCGACCCAAACCTGCTGGCGTTTGTGGCCGAATGCCGGATGTACGCCAACCGGCATTCGCAGCCTGAGACTTGAAAAGCTTCGTAGCGGGACGCGTAGGTATAAGTGACTATGCGTCCCGCTGCGAATGGCGTTGTTACGCCCCCATAATCCCGCGCACGATGAAGTACAACACCGACGGCCCCAACAGGCAGCCCAACCCGGTGTGGAAGGTCGCGGTCAGGGCGCCGTAAGGCACCAGCCGACGGTCCGTCGCCGCCAGGCAGATCGGAAGAGCACACGTCTGAACTCCAGTCACCC
>ERZ1463038.112-NODE-112-length-22999-cov-13.011114_pt1 | contig 22999 bp, 29 predicted proteins | sample MGYA00564479_ERZ1463038 | MGnify/ENA primary metagenome ERZ1463038 (study PRJEB39244, sample SAMEA3635134) | Helicobacter pylori | study: EMG produced TPA metagenomics assembly of PRJEB11511 data set (Assembly of a 5300-year-old Helicobacter pylori...
ATTGCGACCCCACGGGTGCGGAGGGGGCCTCGGAGGGGGTATCCTAAGTACACTGCTCCCTCCCCAGATCGCGCAGCCGCCTCCAACTTTTGTTACCCTCGCCTGCCAGCCTCGGGGAGTTTGATTTTTCCATCTGATTCAGCGACGCTCGGCATCTGAGCCAGTGGAGACCGAGCGGCGGTACACGGTCACAAACCGACGCCAATAAAACCTCGCTTCCTTCCCTCCCTCCTTCACTTCCTCTTCCCCACTTCTCACCCGTATTCGAGCTTCACGTTTAAATGTTCATCCTGTCTTCGAACATGACCACCCAGATCCCCACTCAGTTCACCGGATACGGCGTCAAGGACGAGGCGAGCGGCAAGAGGCTCGACTTGGACGTCCTCACCTGTTCGTCGCACCTTTCCGCATCCTTCGTCGGTGTAATCTGACCCTTTTGTATTACTCTTCAGATACTCCCAAGACCTGGGAGGAGATTGACGTCGACATCAAGATCTGTCAGTCTGTCCTGGGTCCTCGTGTGACTGCCACTGGCAGTGGCTGACCAGTAACGTCCGCACAGCTCACTGCGGCATTTGTGGAAGCGACCTCCACACCCTTATGAACGGATGGGCAGGAGTTCAGCCGACTTCCTACGCTTGCATTGCGGGCCACGAAAGTGAGTCGCGTCGCCGGCAGCGCGCCTCTACACACTAACGCTAATGTCTTAACAGTTGTGAGACTGAATTTATCGATCTGGACAATCCGGGTGATCTCACTCCGCCTGATAGGTCGGAACCGTCGTTCGCGCCGGAGCCAAGTCCGGGCACGTCGTGGGAACGCGCGTTGGAGTCGGGGCCCAGAGCGGCAGTTGCCAGGACTGCGACCTCTGCCGTAACAACCAGGAGCAGTTCTGCAAGAGCATGGTCATGACGGTGAGCTCAGTTCTTTGATACTACAAAGAATGGGCGCCGGACCGCTGACGCCGCTGGCGAAACAGTACCAGGGAAAGTGGAAGGATGGATCGGTGTCCCAGGGAGGATATGCCGATTTTATTCGCTGTAAGACCAACCCTACAGACTGAAGGAGAGATGTTGACACCAACGCCACCGCCCCCAGGCCAAGGCCGCTTCGCAGTCGAAATCCCCAAGACGATCGCGTCCGCGGATGCCGCTCCCCTCATGTGTGCGGGTGTCACTACTTTCTGGTAAGCACTTTTATCGTTCACGCTCTATCAACGCTAAAAACGGCACTACTCAGCCCTTTAAAGCGCTTTGGCTGTGGCCCCGGCAAGAAGGTGCGCGGCAACAGCCAGAGCAGCTGGGGTGCAGGGTCTGACCTCACCTCCCCTACAGGTCGGTGTCGTCGGCATCGGTGGTCTTGGTCACCTTGCTCTCCAGTGGGCTGCCGCTATGGGGGCGGAGACCTTCGCCCTTTCGCACAGTTCCGCGAAGGCTGCTGACGCGGAGAGGCTTGGCGTCAAGCCCGAGAACTTCATCATTACCAAGGATGATGCGGTGATCTTATTTTGCTTCACACGACCGCAGACTTTGGCTGATTGTCTGAGAACGAGCAGGCCACCGTTGCCAAGTACTCCGCCACCTTCGACATCATCCTTTGCACCAGCTCGGCGCTGGTGCCCATCGAGTCTCTGTACTTGCAGGTGAGCAATCTTGATGCATACACGTGCGCCATATCTTGACTTGTCGATCGCGCAGCTCCTCCGACCGATGGGAGCCGTGGTCCTCCTCGGAGCGCCCGACGACAAGCTCCCGGCTTTCTACGGCCAGGCGCTCCTCATCAAGAACCTCATCCTCGCTGGAACCTTCATCGGAAGTCCGGAGGACATCAGGTAACATCTTGACTCGCGACTCTCGGGGGCTCGCTTCTCGTTTGTTGACACTCAAATCGCGCTGCAGGGAAATGTTCGCCCTTGCCGCACTCAACCCTAACATTCGTCCTTGGAACACTGTCCGCCCGATGTCGGAGGCTTCGCAGGCGGCAAAGGACACCGAGAGCGGTCTAGCTCGTTGTAAGTCATATTTACTCGCGGACCTGGCGCCTCAATGCCGCCTCATCATGCTCACGTCGCTTGATCCGCAAGACCGGTTCGTTCTCGAGGTATGAGAACATGGCAGTCAGTCACAATAGAGCATCCGGTCCTAGAATGAAATCAGTCCCGCGTTATGACTACGTTACTCCGTTTCTGAACCCGGCCTCTCGCTCCATGGAGTCATGGACGCGAAGGGCAGCACACCTGATCGTGACAGTTGGGTCTCTATGAATTCCGAACAGCTTCGCAGCTATACTGGTACAGAGTTGATTTCCGCTCGAGGGTGTTGTGGAGGGTCTTATATGCCAAGCGCGCGCGCGACAACTTCGAATCACAGTCATGGCGGGACAGCGGTTAAGTAGCGGGCCGCCACTGTACGGCGTTCTCGTCAGGACTGACTCCGATTTTCGTTTCACAGCTTAGGGCAACTTCATTCGACAAATCTGATGGACTATCTACGCATTATTGATGCTTGGTTTCCATACCTCACCTGCGGTATCAGGCTTTCCGTTCTTTTTCGTGCACAGACAACAAGGAGGACGCCTTGCTTTATGCCACTTCAACTATGGTTGATTGGACTGACCTCGGCGATGCTGGCGACTTGCGAAGCACCCTCCGTCGACGTCAGTGCTCAGCGCTCAGCGCTCAGCCCAGCCCATGTGCGATGCTGGCTCTTCGATGTGATCAAAGGGGGTCCCAGCATGAGCTCTCAGTAACTGTTACGCGGCGTGATTCAGTCCGAACTCCAGGTCCGAACTCCAGGGAGCTCCTCCGCATGGTCGATCACCATCACCGCTCGATGCTTCAAACGAGCAGCCCGATTGTTGGCAGTCTGGAAAGCTCACTATACTTCATTACGAGTCCTGCCAGTCCAGCGAAGACAACAGCAGCGTTTTCCGCGGCAGCCTGCCTGGTACTAGTAGCGGTGAGAGGATCGTGACCCTCTTCTTGATGCTGTCAATCGCCGAGCTGCAGGATGAGAGAGCCCGTAAGTGTATGGTATGTAAGATAGCACGCAGAGCGTACACGTAGACGAAACCGAGGACGGGACTGGCGACGATGGCCTCCTCGCCGGCGTCGTCGTCCGCCTGTGGGATCGCGAGGATTCGATTGAGTAGCTCCGAGGGTGTTCGCGGAAGAAGCAGGTCGACGGGGAGGAGACCCGTATCGGCGACCGTGCGGGAAGCGCCGATGGGCAATGCGGAGGACGGCGCTTGCAGTTCGGCGGCTGGCAGCGCGGGAGAGCATCAGCAAGACCCAATCGGGGCAGCGACAATGGCGGCGCACATTCTCCGACGCGGAAGATGCGCAAGTCCTCGAACTTGACGATGATGGAGAAGGGGGACAGAACGCCGGAGGTGAGCGCTGGCCCACCGTAAAAGTATGACCGGATCTGGGCGTCCTTGACTCGTGTCTGGTACGCGAGGTCTGGCTCAGAGGCCTGAAATCATCCGAAAGTCAGTCAAGTGCACCTAAAGGCGAGTAAAAGGACGAACACCGTCGCTTTTCGGCACCCGGACCACGGTCACGGTCTTGTTTGTTGCCATGAGCTTGCACATCTCGACGTAGAGCCTCTCGTTTCCGACCACGAGCAGAATGTTCACTAAGGTAAAAACGGTCAGTTCAGCTCACGGCAGGGCATAATGGATGGCATTGCCGCACCTTCGAGCTCTCGCACCGCCTTCGAGACGACGGCCATGCCCCGCTTCTCGGCCCACTCGCCCGGCGTGTCGACGATGCAGCCCGCCTTCCAGGCCTCGATGCCTCCCATCTCCAGCTTTCGGCGCAAGCTTTTCCCGACCCGCTTGAGAAGATGCTCGAACAGGGCCGGGTTGACGTTCGGGCTCGTGTGACCATGCCAGAACACGAGCGGGTTGACGGGCGGTGCGTACGCGTCAATCGACGGATTCGGCTTCCACTCTGCGCTGGGCCCACTCGCAAGGGGGAACGGGACCGGCGGGCCGGACGAGATGGCCGTTCCGAGCGGTGAGGTCGGGGTCGTCGTGGGCAGGAGCGCATGCATGCTGACGAGCGAGAGCGTTCCGGGCATGGTCCAGCCGCCCTCGCCGACGTCGAGATTCACGACAACGACCGCTGCGTTGGCTGGCTTGCCAGACCCGGTCATCTCGCGCACGCGCCAGTTGACAAGCGTCTTGATGAGACTCGTCTTGCCCGCGCCGCGCTCGCCGACGACCATGATGCGTGGGCTCGGTACCTCGTCGTCGGGTAGAGAAAGCGAGCGGTCCGGGTTTGATGGTCGGGAAAGAAGGCGAAGGCGGGCGAGAGAGAGATGGAGGGAGAGGTACGACGGTAGCGGAGATTCCGTCGCGACGTAGTTCGTCTCGGCATGTCCTGTGATGTAGATATCGCAAGCAGACGTCAGCTACAGTTCCGTCGCGAGAGATGCTGCTGCCGTTCCAGCGTTGGCCAGCATGCTCCCAGCCCTCATCAACAGACTCAGCACGCGCGCCGGCCGCCGCCGCGCCGGCCGCATAGCCTAGAGGGCACGTGTGCGGCGAGCTACCACCTCCCACATACCGACCCCACCCTCATCGACCAACAGAAGGAGGAACGCGACTCATCTCGAGCTCTGCACCGTTTGGTGTCCACACGGCTGCGCGCACCTCGTCCCCGAACGGGTGCGGCTGGCCCGGCACAAGCTCAAAGCCAAAAACCTCGGCCGAGCCTTGCAGAAGCGTCACAGCGAGGCTCTCCCCCGGCTCGAGCTCGAAGCGGAACTCCTGCAGCGGGAGCAGGCTGATCTGGCGGCGCGGCGGGTTGTTTGACATCGCAGCCGGCCCTGATCGGCTACTCGTCGGGTAGCGTTGTAGGCCGGGTGGTACGTGAGTCGAAAGTCGAGGTGTGGCGAGCAGTGGTTGGTGTTAAGGGCCATGCGAGTCGGCGAGGTCGACTTTCGAACTCAGTGAGCGATTGTTCCCCCGCGCGCTACCTACTCGACGTTACGCCTGACTGTGGCATCTTCCGATCTGCTTCGCCCGCTCCCGCTGACAGCAGGTGGTCCTAGGCGCGCGTACCACGTCAGCCGCGCCACAGCTTCCGAGTCCTTTCGCTCGCTCGAAGCCCCGCTCGTCCTTCGTTCCCCAGGCGGCCTTTGACCCCCCAGCAGACGGAGCAGACTGGGAACATCAAGAGCCGTACGGCTTCCCCACCACCCTGCTTGATGCTTTCATCTTGAAAGGTACATCACTCGAAGTCCGCGGTCGAGTCGCTGGCAGGTCGGACCTCGAGCTTGAGAGACAACGGTCTCGAGGGACTTTTCAAAAGCTTTCAACCTCACACTATGCTCAAGACCCAACAGTCCGAATCCTTACAACCTGGAACAACTCTGGACGCCGCCCAAATACCTACCTGCCGCCCCCAACTTGAACCCGCTCACCCCGACAGCACGAGCTGCACTCCAAGCGTCCGGCATTGCTGTGCGAGCGGCTGGAGAGTGGGGCCATCCCGAATGCTGACAGGCCCATATCCGGTGAGCGTGATCGTGTCGAACTTGCGGTAGTCCCGAAGGGCGTCGACGATCCTGCTCCGAGTCGCGACGCTGTGGTCCATCATCTTCAGCTCGCGCGGGAGGAGCATGACGTCGATGAGAGGGAGGTTGAGGCTCTTGAGCTCTGAGTTGAAGCCGCCGAAGGCCTCTTCGCCTCGGATGCGCTCTTAGAAGCTAAGAAGTCATCCCGTCAATGCGATGAGTGGGTTGAACGTGAAGCGGTATGCGCGCGCGAGGTGTATTCTCATTTGCTTTACTGGTAGACATCTTGCTGCCACGGGACGTCCGTGGACGAGTACTATAGAAGTAAACGAAGTAAGTGAAGCGCTCGAGCTCAGCTTTAGTGTCGAGAGGACGACGCACCTTGACCAACGGCCGGCGGAACGAGGCCAACGCGGTCGCCTGCCTCTCGACGTCCTCCATCGAGTCGCCGCGGATCGGGATGATCACTCCGAGCTCGTAGTTGGGAATGAGGATGCCGGGGCCGCTGCTTGGGCCGTACTGAAGCGTGCCCCAGGCGGACGGGGTGCTGCGACGAGTACCCAGGTTGGTCATAATCTGGACACGACATCAAGGGGGGTAAAACAGAACGCACAAGTTATGCGAGCCGACGTAAATCCAGCCCTCGGGCTTGTAGTCGGCAGGGGGGTTCTTTCCGGGGCGGTGGAGCGCGATGATGGTCTTCGTGTGGGCGACGACTCCTTGCCTCTTGCTCTGACCGCGGTGGAGGAGGTGCTTGGGGAAAGAGTCGTTCCATTGCTTCGCGGGGAAGAAGAGCGTGCCGCCGCCCTGTACAAGGTTCCAGCATCAGCTGGGCTGCAGAGCGCGACGGGAGATTGACGCTCACAGGTCGACCACCGCGCGACGCGTCGACCTCGGCGAGCGTGGGGAACACGATCTTGATCGGGAGCTCCTTGCCCTTGCCAAGCTTTGGGTGCACCTTGACCTTCGATGTGAAGTACGTCTTCGGGTGGATCCCCGAGCAGGCGGCCATGAAGTTCGAGAGCCAGTTGTCCGAGTCTGCGGTGCAAGTTTGTGAGGTCAGATCCGATCTCGATGCGAGGAAGAGTCGCGGGAGAATACATTTTCCGATAGACGAGCCCTGTGAGCCATGCGTCAGCGTCGGGGCGTCGAAGCTTCAGGCTTCAAGTTAAGCCGAGAGGACGCACGGTAGCCTCGATCTCCCAGTGGCCGCCCTTCGAAAAGTTGAGCGCATTGACGGCGTTCGCAATCGATACGAGTCCTCCTGCGGCGTCCATCTCGTCCCAGTCATAGTGGCGTGATCCTGTTGGGAACGCTCAGCTGAGGCGCGAGGGCCCGCGAGCGACGCACGTACCCTGGTTGGACCAGACGAGCTTGACCTCGTCGGTCTTGGAAAAGTCGAAGTCACGGAAGGGCGTGAGGAACTTGATCGGGACACTGAGCTTCCGCAGGGCAGCGAGGAGGTCGCGGGAGAAGGTCGTGTGCGACGAATTGTCGTCCGGGCGCCCTTTGTCGGCAGAAGCGAGGCGAGGGAAGTCCTGGATGAAGAGCACCTGAGATTCGAGGAAGATTCGTGAGCTACTGACACCGAGGCTTCGGCCTCCGCTGCTCACGTTGTCGATGCGATCCCAATCAAAGTCGATCATGTTTGCACTGGGGATGACGACGCGACAAAAGTCCTTGAAGGCGAGCTGGAGCAGAGAGCTCGGGTCAGTGTCACTCGTGCGAGAAATAAGAAACAGGTAGCGCACGATGATCGCTTTGGAGTGCATCACACCACTCCAGCCGCCTGGCTGGTCGTACTCGACCGGCGCAACTTTGAACGTGTTTGTGCGACCGCCACCAGTCAGGACTTCCGGATGGCCCTTACCCTTGCCCTCGCCCTTCGACTGCGGCTTGACGAGGACGAGCGGGACGTCGTCCGGGAAGTGGGTGAGGACCCAGTCGGTGTCGAGCACGTACGACGACACGATGGCCAGCTCGAGCTTGTCCGTCGGGCCGAGGACTTGGGCGAACGTGAACGAGTCCGAGTCGGGGACGTACTTGTTCGAGACTCGCTTGATGCTCCCGGCCCAGAAGCGCGCGCTCGGCGGAGGTCCGGACGCGCTCGAGGTGCTCGAGAAGGCGTGGACGTTTGACGACGACGACGACGCGACGGCGGACGTGGACGCGGACGACGATGCTCCTTCGGTGAGGTCCGAGAGCGTCGCGACCTTGGGCCTCGTCGCAGCCTGCCCGACCTTGTACGCCGGGGTGGCGGTCGTTCCAGACGCCAGGCGTGCTTGCTGACGCGCGAGACGCTCGCGCTCCATGTCTTCCCTTGAAGGTGCTGCGAGCTGACGACCGTTCATGCCGACCGACCCAGACTTGGTGGCTGCGAGGGCGAGGGTCAGCAGCGGCCCCACGCGCCGGCCTGGCCGGACCACCCCAGAGACCGCCACACCCACCTTGGCTCGTCGACTGACTCGTGCTCGCGCCTGATCCCGCGGCACTCGATCCCGCCAGCGAGAGCGCCATCGCTGCCCTGGTGTCGTCTTCGAACGTGTCGTTGGTCGCTTTGGGCGCCTTGGCCTTGGTCTTCGGGCGCACGGGAGTCTCGTCTTCCGAGTCCGAGAGCGTGATCGTCTCGATCTTGCGCTTGGGAGCCATCTCGATTGAGCTCGGTGCGCGAAATTGTGGTCCGAAGGGAAGGCGAGCCTCTCTGTGCGAGCTCGAGACTCCGCGCGGGAGGCACGTGACCAGTCGCGGCAACTCGTCTCACCAGACCGCATGCAGATGGATTTTCACGACACAGTTCCAAAACTTCTACGCACGCCTCCCTCGCCCTGGAGGAGCGGGAGCGGCTTCACTTTCGCCCTGGAGCTTCGCCTCGACCTCCGCGCCCCGGAGCTGACGCTCTTCCAAAGAAATTGACGGGGCGGTCGACGAGTAGCCTAGGCCTACGAAGTAACACCGCGTCAGTCTCAACCTACTGCGCTGTGACATGTCCCGCTTTTCGAGTTACCGAGCGAGGTGTACTGGCTGGGAACTTCTTTCAGCACCTCGGTGAGGACGTCGAGGTTTAGTGGGATGGGTGGGCCGAGCCAAGCACTCCGCTGGGAGTGATCAATTCTCTGTGGATAGCATCCAGGCGTCAGTCGTGCTGCCCCGGCTACAAGCATCTCGCGGGCTGGACTTTGCACATCCGCAATGTCCAGCACTTGCAACAGGACGACCCACCTCCTGTCTCGTCAGAGGATGCACAAGGATACTGGTACATGTTTCGGGGGATTGGATCAGTCGTTGGTCCAGACTTTCGACTTCCCATGAGCTACTTCCTCCCCGCACCCCGCCGTGCGAGGCGCGAGCTCAGCGCTCACCGCCCGATTGCCCTCCAGCGCGCTCCCAGGTCGACTCGTGCACTCACCTGAGCTCCCCCCGGTTCAAAGCCAGGTACCCAAAGACGTCCGCAAAGGACTCTTTCGGCACCCACACCTCGTAACTTCCGACGACGTGCGGGCCCATCGGACCTTGGTTGACGCTGTGCAGAGGCACCGCAACAAACACCCCGTCCCTTCGGAGGCGCAGGATCGAATCCCTGAGAGCGAGCGCCGCTGCTGACTGCACAGGACCTGTGCAAGGGTCAGGCTGAGCGGGCCATGTGGAGAGGCGCCGGCCCGGGCAGACCGCGCGGGTCGGGAGGCGCGAGGGAAAGCGGACGCACTGGCTTGGAAGAAGTAGATGTGGAAATGGAACTCCTTGATGTCCTCTGACAGCACGGTGGTGGGGTCACGGGGCGGTGGTGGGGCGTACATCGAGCAGCGCGGGACTCGGCCGAGCCAAGGACGCCGTTGGATGGATGTGAGCGGTGCAAAGGGCGAAGCGGGTTCCGCTTTCAGTGAGAAAGTCACGTCAGGTTGCGACAGGAGGAGGTCAAGAGGAACAGCTGGGTGGGTTCGTCCTCGCGCTCGGAGCGGATTCGCCCCTATTCAGGCGCGGTATATGTTATGTGCTCAAGATGAACCATTCAATATCAAGTGACCCCGTCAATCTCGATGGAACTTGCAGACTCGAAGCGGCGCCGGAAGCGAGGAAGGCGCGCCGAGTCGGAGTGAGCAGGCGACGCTGACAAGGTCGTCGAGACGCGTCAGAGGGATTCGAGAGGTTTCGGGTGCACGGTTTATCTCAAATGATTGAGCTCGTCGACTTGGGAGTTGTGAGCGCTGGACGTGGACCGGCAGCGCCAAAAACGAAGCGCTCTGTCGGTACCTCTCGTTCTGAATAGTGGACACTGAACACAGATGGTTTGCATGCGAGGAAGAGGTAAAAAGAAAGAGGAGCCAACGAGTGGATGAGAAGGTGGCGAATGGGTTGGGGTCGACAACGACGATGCTGAGAGGGTTTGTACGTCCGGAGGGGCGAGGAGTTGATTAAGAAGGCTGTAATGCCGGGAGTGTCTGTCTGATTCGAGTGTCCGATGGAGAGGGTGGTACCCTGGTGGTGGTTTGGTGACGAGCTCAGCGCCGTGGGCTGATGCCGATGGTCGAGGCAGGCGCGCGACGCTGGAGGCCCTGTGGCGCGGGCTGGTACGGCGAGAAGCCGATCGCGGACCCGGCGTACGTCGGCTGTTGCTGCTGTTGCTGGAAGAATTGGCGGCTGGCGGCCATCGACGGCGCGAACGGCGGGAGGTGCGAGTTGGGCATCGGCGGCATCGGGCCGTACCCGTAGCCGGGCGGCATCATGGGCATTCCCATCGGCATGCCCATGCCTATGCCAGGGAACCCGAGCATTGGCGAGCCAAACGACATGTGCGCCGCCCGGTTCGCGGGCGGCTCCTGCCCGCCGACCATCGAGGACGCGCCGCCGCCGACCTGGCTGCCCGAGTCCCACCCGCCGGTGCTCTCGGCTTTGGCCTGGTACGCGGCCTGGGCCATCATCTGCATCATTTGCTGCGAGCGCTGATGCAGGCTCATCTTCTGGTCGGGCGGGAGCGAGGCGTAGAGGTACTGCGAGCGGGAAGAGCATGGTCAGAGAGGTGCGAATGAACGTTTGACGCCAGGAGACGCACGGGGTCGACGCCGGGTGGGGCCGAGGCGAGTTGCGAGTACCCTCCGAGCGAGGACGGGGGCGGGTAGAAGTTCTGCTGCTGAGCCTGAGGCGAGTACCCGCCGTACGCCGAGCCGGCCTGGGAGCCACTGCGACCGTGAAGGTTCGTGAGCGGAACGTCGTCGTCGTCGTCGTCGTCGCTGTCGTGCACGCGGCCGGACGGGCCGTTGAGGTCCCTGCCAATCTGCTCCGCCTGGCGAGTATCGGCCTTGTGGCGGGCCTTCATGCGGTCAAAGACGTCGTCGGTGCTCTTGGTCGGGGACGGGAGCGTCGGCGCCGAGCTCTGGCGGGGCTGCTGCTGCTGCTGGAACGACGAGGGGCGGTTCTGCCGCGAGTCGGCCGCAAACGCCGACTGAAGGCTCGTCGACGACGCGAGGCCGATCGCCGAGGCTGAGCGGCCGGGTGCGGCGAGGCCAGCGGGGCGCGGCGGTCCTCCGGGACCCTGGACTGACAGCCGGCTCTTCCACTTGCGGTCGGCGGCGTTGTCGAGGCTCGAGACGTCGAACTTGACGCTGCGGTCGCCCTGCTTGCCGTTGAGGATGCTCTGGTGCGGCGAGCTGTCGCGCGGGGTCGTCGGCGCGCTCGAACCAGACCCGCTCGAGGACGACGAAAAGTTCTGTGGCGGCGAGGCGGTCGAGGCGGTCGAGCTGCGCTGGGCGGACGGGAGCAGCGGGAGGTCCGTCGCGGAGAACGAGGGGCGGTACACGTTCGGGTCTGGCGTCGGCGGGTTCGAGTAGGTGCGGTTCCCAATCGTCGGAGGCTGGCTCATGCCCGCCGAGACGGGCGGAACGCTCGAGTGCGTCGTTGCGAGCGTGAAGGCCGACATGGACCTGCGCTGCGACCCGCGACCCTCGCCGGGCTTCGGCCGCTCGAGCAGGCCGCCCGAGAGAACCTCGACCTCGCTGCTCCGGCGGCGGCCCTTGCCGATGCCCGCCTGGGTGCCCATCGAGTGCAGCGAGAGCTGGCTCATGCTCGCGCGCGCCTGCGGGAGGCGCGCGAGCGGGACGTCGTCCTCGTCGTCCGAGCTCGACTCGTCGCTGCTGTCGTTCCACGCGCTCGGCTTCTTGCTGCCCTTGCGGATCGGGCTCACGGGCGACGTCGGCGCCTTCTTGGCTGAGGTGGGGGAGAGCGTCGGGCGCGTGGCGGACGTCGTTGGCGTGCTCGACGCGTTCGAGCCGGTCGGGGTCGGCGGCACGAACGCGAGCGACGGTGCGCGCATGCGGGATGGCAGGGCCGTCTTCTCCCGCACAGGGGATGGTGGTCCACCCGTCTCTGCGCCATACATGGCGATCAGCTTGAGGTCGTCGTCCCAGCCTGCGATCTCGGGTTGCAGCTGGGGGCCCTCGTGTGCGGTTGTGTACGAGTTAACCGACGCGAGCGAGTCGGACGTCGGCAGGCGATCCTGCGAGCGGCGGTCGGACGTCGTCGAGCCGTTCGAGCTCTGGCGGGAGCGCTGCGGGCGCGAGTCGGCGAACATCGGTCGCGGCGGTGCGAGTGGCGACTCGAACGTCTCCGGGCCAGCCGAGCTTCGCCGTGCGCGGGTCGGCTCGAATCGTGGCCGCTCGTGCTGCGGCTCACCGACGGCCGAGCTGCCGATCGAGACGAGCGAGGTCGTCGAGCGGGAGCGCGCCGAGGCCATGCGGAACTGCTCGGCGCTGATCGTTGGCGAGGCAGAGCGGTCGCCGCCCGACGCTGGGCGCACGTTAAGCGGTGGTCGCGGATTGTACGGCGCGGGCGAAGCAGAGAGGTACGGCTCCTGTCGCGGTGCGGGCGACGCGAGCGGGATCGGGGGCAGCGGCGGCGAAGTCGGCAGTGGGAGCGACTCATACGGCCCCGGCGAGATGGGGTCCTCCTGCACGCGCGTCACCTGCCGGAACGAGCGAACGACGAAGCCACCCGCCCCCGTGTCGTCGTGCGGCCGCGCGCCATGATCATCGTTCCAACTCGCGACGCTGCTCGTGCGCGTCTTGGGCCCGCGCCCGAGCGTCCAGCGTCCCTTCTTTGGCTGTGCGTCCACCTCGGGCGTCTCGTCCCGCAGGGAAGGCAAGCTGACCGATGACTGGTTGTTCTTCGCCGTGCGACCAAAAAGTTTTGAGCGGTCTGGCGGCGAGAGGTTGCGCGGGGATGCGGGCGAGGTGGGGCTCGAGCCGGGCAGTGGTACACCGAGGTCGTCCCACGACCCGTTCGCGTCGCGTCGCCGGCCCGTATCGATGCTGAGCTTGTCTCTCGACTGGCCGTGCGCCTGCCGTGGAGGATTGAACGACGAGGTGACGCTCGCGGGCGAGAGTGGCGGGGCCGAGCGCACGTCGATCGTCGAGAAGGACGACGCCCGGAACGGGTTCAGCGACGAGGTGGCCGACTTGCCTGCTCGCAGATGGCTCGACGACGCGTTCGACGGTGTCGGTGACGGCGCGGGCGGGCTGAGCGTGCTCTGGCTCGTGGGCGAGTGGGCGCTCGGGGATGCCGGGGGATCGGCGGTCTTGTCCCTGCGCTTGAAGAGTTTGAAGCCCATCTCAAAGTGATCCAGCGAGCCGTGGAGCTGGCTGTACCGACGCGAACGCTGCAGGGACAGACGGACAGGGTCAGCAAACTCGCCTCGATGGGCGTGCCCCTACGCGCGCGCGCCGAGCGGTGCTCCTCGTGCGATGCCCTGCCCTGCCTCGACTCACCTCGCTCGCTCGCTACTGCTGCGCTCCCACTCGTGTAGAGGTCGGTCCACGGCTCGTCTAACGCTCGTGTGGTGTGCGCGGAGGTGCGGATGTCTGTTGTGGTCGAGGAATGAGCTACGGTCTCGAAAATGACGCCCCTCGCGAGTTGGCTGGACGGGGGCGGGGGCGGGCTTACCGCACTTGACTAGTGAGGCGCACTGGTCGATCCTCGTTGATGTCGAGAGGGCTGGTCCACGCCAAACAAACACTACAAAGCACACGCAGGAAGGGAGGAGAGGAGCCGGGAGCCGAGGCGCCGCGACTGGGGCGCTGCGGTGATCTGCGCTCACATCGAAATTTGAATCGCGCGAGGGCCCCATCTTGGGCTTGTCTTGCTTTACCTGTCTCCTAAGTAGCCTTCGTATTGCACCCTTGTTCTGAGGTGAAGCTCTCAAGCACGTCCAACCGCCGTTTTTACGTGCGCATTTGTGATCGTAGGTGGTGCGACGCGCAAAGGGATCGCCGCGCACGCGCTCTAGCTCGCTTTCGCTTTCTCACCGCTCACGATCCGACCCAGCTCGCGGCCGGGGGCACCTCTCACCGCATGGAGCCGCTCTCGCTGTCGTCGAGCTCGAGGACCGCGTCGCTCTCGCCGACGCTCTCGTCGTCGATCCGCGACCGCGCGCAGGCATTCGTCCAGCCCGCCGCGTCCAACACGCTCAACCTCGGACTCGGACTCGGCCTCCCCAGCGGGCCCTCCGCACCAGCCGGCCGCCCAACACAGCTAGGCCAGCCAGGCGAGCTCGACGACGTGCGCATCACCTCGCCGCAGGAGCTCACCCAGTTCGTGCGTCGCTCAACTCGCGCCTGCGCGAGCTCCTGCTGACCGGCCACACGCCACAGGTGGACAGCCTTCTGACAGACCTCGAGTCGCGGTTCGACGCCATGTCCACTGACGTGCTCTCGCGCCGTGCGTGCTGCTTTGACCCGCCCGCACCTACATGCTCCTGACCTCGCGCGCTGCCCCAGTGTCGTCTCTCTCGACCCGTGTCGACTCGCTCGAGGCGTCCATCGGCGACCTCATGAGCGGTACCGCAGGCGGGCCGGTACCCGGCGACGCAGATGGCCCACCGCTCGAAGACGCGCTTCCGCTCAAGACCAGCGGAGGCTCGGCCAGCAGCGGCGCGAGCAAGGCTTGAGCGCGTGGCTTGCCACCTTGCGACTCCTGCGTTTAAGCACGAGCTGGGCTGGGCAGGGCAAGCTCGGCGGAGCTGGGGAGTGGAGGGAGCGACGCTGTTGGCGGGCGTGCTGTTCGTGTCGGATGTACCATCGCTGCATTTGTGAGCCGTCTTTCGTACTTCTTCTACGGTAGGAGGATTGGTGGATAGCTGGAGCATGATGGCTCGGGGCCGCTTCGCGCGCGGCACGCTCTGCAGCAGCCTGTCGTCCTTCAAGCCGGCCCAGTCGCTCAACCGTCGTCGTTCCTCGCATCAGCTGAGCACATCAACCTCAAACCTCTACGTCTCCGGACATGCGGCTCTCCCCTGCAAACCCTCTTCGAGCCTGGACCAACGGCCCGCTTCGTGAGTCCTTTCCCACTCCGTCCTCGCCGCCTTCGAATCCAGACCCCTGACTCCACCACGCGCCCACCCAGTTTCCCGATCTGCACCCAGCTCCCGATACAGCCTGGGAACAATAACGGACACGCTCGACTCTCCACCACGAGGCTCGTCCGCGACTCCCCCGCCCACCACTCCACGATCCCTCGCCCAGCCAGCCGACCGACGCACATCAGTCGCAGGATCGCCCGCGTTTTGCTTCAGTCCTCCTGGCGCCGCAATGCCTTATGCCTCTGCTCCGCATCCAGAAGCTTAAGCTGACGCATGCAGTGTTGCGGCGGGAGATCGCCAGGCGGAGATCCCTCCCGACTGGACCTCGCGAAGTCCAGCTTGTGAACTCTTGTGGGACCAGCGGTATAGGGGACATGCAGATGCACATACTTGAAGAAAAACTTCGTCAGTACCCAAGTAATGCCTGTCTTGGCCAACTCATCCCGCTAAACCTTGATCATCCACACTGACAAGCTCCGAGCCTCCCTTCTCATCCACTCCTTGAACCCGTCCCTTTGACCTTCCTTGCGTGAAAAGCTTCTTACCTCTGATTGCAGGACGAGCGCATGCGAAGGCCTGCCAACCGCTTGGACTTTGGCGCAGCCCGGCATCCAGCGCCCGAAACGCCCATTCGCGACTCACTCCTGAGCACCGGTCGCAAACCCTTCCAAGACACCTCTGACACACTGGCCAATTTTCGGCAGGCAATATCCCCTATTGAAGACGGCAAGTCGTATCAGCGGACCGTTGTCATGTACAGCAGAGCGGGATCGCACCCCTCCAGGAGGAAGATAGTTGGTACACCGATGCCCCGAATGAGCTCCCCCATCTTGGGATATGCCTCAAGGGTGATCTTGAAGTCGGTCAAAGGGTCGTCGACGTACGTGTCGACGCCGAGCCTGGCTCGTGCCCGCGTCAGTGTCGTGCGAAGCATCGGCAGGGCGCGGGGCTCACGAGACGACGAGGAATTGCGGGACCCAGTCTCGAATTGCCTGTGCGGCGATACCGAGTGTCTCCAAGTATGCTTCGTTGCCTGTGCCAAGCGGGAGTGGGTAGTTCATGTTGGTCCCGACTCCGGGTCCGCTGCCTCGCTCGGTCACTGCTCCAGTGAAGTCTTTGTGTCGGTGGTCCAACAAACGCTTAGTGTTGCTCGCAAAATCGACAAAATCTCGCGTACACGGGTAGTCGGGAGAGCCGTGGAGGGAGACATAAAGCACAGTGGGGTCCGCGTAGAAAGCCTTGGACGTCCCTGCGAGCGACATAGCGGAGGTCGTCAGCGGCGAGTCCTGTCTCGTGTTTTAAAATAGATGTGCTCCCTACCGTTTCCGTGGTGATAGTCGATGTCCAATATTGCCACCTTTGGCGGCACAGTGGCAACCGAATCCACCTGGAGATACCTCGCCGCCACGGCCGCGTTGTTTAGAAAGCAGTAGCCCCCGCAAAGGGAGGGGGTCGAATGATGACCGGGAGGCCGACTGTGACGTGGATCTGATGGGTGAAGATCCATTGTTGTAGGAACTGTGCGGACCATAGCGCGAAGACAGGATTATGCGGAGAGCTGAGCAAGCGCCGAGACGCCTCCAGCGCCACCCTCGCAGAAGCGATGGAAGCAACCCAGGTCTCTGCACTGAAAAACGTCAGACATAGAAATGTCGGCACAAAGGTGGAATGCTTTCGACCTGCAGTGATAGGGCACGACAAGTCGAACGAGAAGCGACCTTGAGCGATGCGGACGTGAAGGTGAGCTGAGCGCAGGTGGTGGTCCAGTCCGTCACAAACGACCCACCCGCTTTTTCGATTGCACCAGATCCGTCGTCAAGTCCTCGGTCCGGTTCAAGCAGCAAGTCTTGGCGCAAGAACGTTTCGGGGAGCACGCAGGTCTGGGACGGACGGAGTGCGATGTGAGTTACTCTTCAGGAGAAAGCGACAAGCAGCACACACCTTTGAGCCACCCTCTCCAATCCATTCCGAATATATTTTCTCGAGAAAGTCGAGGTACTCATCCGTGTGGACGCGTCGCAGCGCCTCGACAAGCCATGGCTGGAGCACGTCGTCGCGCGCCCACTCGAGCGCAACCTCCTCAAAGAGCCAAGGCGGCGTCACTCCAGGTTCCTGGATTCCAGAAACATCAATATGCGGAAAGAGAGCGGCAAGGATGCGGTGGTAGCGGTCCGGCGATTCGACGTAGGTCTGCAGCGCGCCTGGTCGAGCCGATCAGAACCGGATCAGCCGAGCAGTTTCAAGTGTGCATTCGGGGAAGCTGTGTGGTTACCCGACAGGATCTCGTACGGCGGGTCATGGAGCAGAGAGAGCGGGGAGTGAAAGACGGCGATGCGCATCGGGTGCGGCATGGCGCTGGTCTTGGGACAACGAGTCGAAGCGGTTGCCTTGCCACCGCGAACGCGTAAAAGTGGGTTGTATCGGACGTAGGAAAGAGTTGAACGGGTCCCGCACTCCCGCACGGCGGATAGCGGGGACGCGAGAGTTCCCACGCTCACCAAAAAGGGTCCGTGCGCGACCTGCTGCTCCCACTTCGTTCGCCGGCGCTCCAGCGTGCTCGGTCTGCCATCTCGTCGACACATTCCGCGACTCGAAGCAGCACCGTCACGCCCCCGACGCACGGTCGATCGCCCCACCTCGAGCGCCCTCGGTTGCACTCGCCAGGCGATCTCCCTCGCAGTCGAACCCATCTTCAGCCACGCATCAGACTTCGACAAGGCAGGCCATGGACATTCGTACGCATGGCGGGCTTGGGCCCTCGCCCACGCCGAGCTCGGAAATGTACGTCGCATCGTCTCGCTCAACCTCGCCGGCGCGACTGACCCGCCTTGTCTTGTCCTGTCCACCTTCTCGCCCCGTCTTTCGTCCCGCGCCGACCGCTCCTTGCTGCTCACGACACCTCCTGCGTGTCCGTCTGCAGCATTCACCTCGTCTCTACGTTCGGTGCGTCGCGGGAGGGCCGCTTCGACGAGGCATCGCAGCTGACGCCACATCCGCAGCCGACACCCTCGATGCCCTGCCGCCGTCGCTTACGCGGAGCTTGAGCGACCTCAAGGAGCTCGATGCCGTGCTCAGTGGTACGTGTCCCGCTCTGCTCTGCCGCCTCGGACCCCGCGAACAAGGTTCAGGTAGAAAACGCCGGTCGGGCACGGGGAGCTGACCCGCGTGCACCTCTCGTCGCAGGCTCGCTGCAGACGATCACGGACAAGCTCCAGCTGCTGCTCACGATGATGAACTCGCCCCGTCCGGGCTCAGCCGGGGACGCCGACGCGCCGGCGTTCACCCCGCTGCAGCGGCTCCAGCTTTTGCGCGAGGTCACGGAGGAGGCGCGCGTCTTCCGGCTCGGCGGCGAGGACAAGATCCGGGTCGCCACGGGCACCTGCGAGACGGTGCGTCCTGATTTTCTGTACTGGCTGTCGTTTTTCGCACCACGCACCGAGCGCACGCGGCTGATGCCGTGTTGATCGTCCGGCGCCAGATCGCGACGCATACGTCCCACCTCTCGACGCTCTCCTCCCTGCTCCTCTCGTTCCTGCCCGCGCACCTCCTACCGCAGCTACCACCCCCGAGTGCTCCGCACGGCTACCCGTCGTCCTCGACCCCGGCCTCGGCGCTCGCCCGCCGCCAGAACTTTGACTACCCACCGTCAAACTACCCGGGCGCGGGCTCGACGGCCCGGATGAACGCCGCGATGGGCATGGTCCGCGAGCACTGGGACCTCACCCGCGGCGGAGGCATGCCGCCGCGCATGCCCAAGCGCAAGCCGCAGCCGACGAGCCTGCACCAGATGGGCACCGACGGCGACATGGGACTCGGCGGCGGTGGAGGCCGCGGACTCGTGCGTCGACGCCCGTCCGCGCCACTCTGGATGAGCGGCACGCTGACCAGTCTTTACCTGCGCAGTACACGAAGAAGAAGCAGCACCACGCGACGAGCGCGTCAGCTGTCGCGATGGGAGCCAGCGGGAGCTCCGCCGGCGCGCACCATAGCAACGGCAACGGCCACAGCCACGCGAACGGGAATGGCCACGGCCACTCGCACGCAAACGGGAACGGGAACGGCTCGACCTTGAACGGCCGCGTCTCGGACCACCCGATGGGCACCACCGCTGTTGACTCGGTCAAGGCCAAGCGCGGCGCGGAGCCAGCGCCCGCCGCCGCAAACGGCACCGCGAGCCGAGCCAATAGCGGAGGCAGTGGTGCATCAGCACTGTACCCTGGGATGGCTTCGGCCGACGAGTACAATGCGGCCACCGCCGGCGGGAGTCGGTCGCAGAAGCGCAAGGTCGAGGAATCGGCCGCCGTCAGCAAGAGGCGGAAGAAGGGGTGCGTCTCCCTTCGCAGCCATTCTTCGCGTAGAGGCACTGATAAACTCTGTGCGCTACAGTCCCGAGGCCTCTCCGGACGTGGCTGCCCGCGTGGTTCCCGCCGCGCCCGTCGCTGGCATCAAGCCCCCGCGTCGCGCCGCAACCAAGGTCGAGGAGCCCGTCCCGGCTCCCGTCTACGACGACGAGGACACAATGGATGCTGGCGACGCCGAGGACGATGGCGACGGCCACACCTACTGCATCTGCAATCAGGTCAGCTTCGGCGAGATGATCGGATGCGACGGCAACGACTGCGACCGCGAGTGGGTGCGTCTCCTCCTCCCTCCTGCCTTCGAACCGCCTGAGCTTGGACTGATCGACATCCATCCAGTTCCACCTCAGCTGTGTCGGTCTCCAGGCGATCCCGAAAGGACGCTGGTTCTGCGACGACTGCAGGGTACGCGCCACGACCTGCTCCTCAAGCCCGAGCCGTCGCTGACCTCTGTCTTCCCTACCCAGCGCCAGAACGAAAAAGCCCCGAAGAAGCGTCGCTGAGCGTCGCCCGAGCCGGCACCCTCTGCGGAGCCGCTGGAATCTTTGCTAGTACTAACGGACTCGGGCAGTCGCCTGACCTCGTATCCGTCATCTTCCCACGTTGCAACTCTTATTCGATCCCACGCGCCCCTCGTTCCGTTGAAGAGGCCGTCACGGTGCGCAATTGCACGTGATGGAAAGTGGGGCTCCGAGTCACGACCTCGGCAGCCCCTCGAACGCTGCTTGCCCTCCACCTCCCAACACATCAACGTCAGTATCGCACTTGGCTTTCATGCCGCTCGGACCCGGCGTGTCCGTCGAAAGCGTTCTCACGCCATGGAGGCTCGATGGACCGATCGTAAGCAGACTCCCTCGCCCGCTTCTGTGCACGCGCTCAACTCCCCCAACCCTGCCCAGAACCGCTACTACTCGAACTTTAATCCCGAGGATCTGAGCAAGATCCACGAGCTTGAGTCAATCGCCCCGGGTCACCAGCATTTCACTATCCTTGAGCGAGAGCGGCTCGTGCTGCTTTACCCAAACGAGCCAAAGCTGCGGGCCAAGCTCGCCTCCATCCTCTTTCTTCTCAAGGACTATCACGGGGCGTATGAGCAAGGCGAAAAGGTCGAACGTCTTCTTGCCGCGTCGCCGTTGTTGCCTGAGACCGATCAACGGTTCGAGGAGTGGCTGGAGCATGTGAGGCAGGAGTGTATGCGCCGGGAACAGGAAGCAGGTAAACATTTCTCTCGTGATGACGTTGATGAATGGACAAGCATCCAAACGAGGTGGCGCTGACGTTCGGCTTTTCCGTCGCAGTCCTGGACTTCGAACTCCAGCGGGACGACACCTACTCAGTGGCCGTGCTACCGATGCATCAGTACGTCTTCTCGCAACCCATCGTCGACTGGTATAAAATTAGGCCCGCCTGGGTGCAGGCGATGCTGTCACTCGGGGCGGAGCGAGATGCACGCATGGCTCGGATGGTCTGCATCAGCACGAACGAGCTCGAGAACGTCTTCCTCCTGTCTCCCGGATCCCTTGAGGATTTAGTCCGCACGGGTTTTGATGAGACGCTCGTCCGGCACGAGGCCTCGAGCGACATCCAGAACCCATTACGGACGGTGAAGCTTCTTGGAGAAACGCTGGACGTAAGTCATCTTCCATCCCGACAATGTGCCGTCGGTCGTGGTCCAGATCTGGTGTGTATCTTCATGCTCATTGTCTGTTTTTCTACAGGCACTCGGGTACATTGGGCGCTACACGAACAGACTGGGGCAATGGGTGCGGACTCTTCTTACTCCACACTGAAAAGCCACCCTGACATGTGTTTTTAGTGCCGCCAACAAGCTTTACTACAACCTCCCCATCCTCGCGGTCTGGATGTTGCTGGGCCAAGTCGGCGTCCTGCTGTGTTTGCGACGGCAGGCTTGCGCACCCGGACCCGGCTCCCGCTCGATGAGCTTCCACTTCGTCGACAGACACCCGAGTTTAGATTATCCTCATAATTTAGATGTCGACCCTTCCTTTAAACCCTAATCCCGCGCTGTTGCTGTAAATCAAGACTGTTAATCGAGCAGCTGGCGCAGGAGGTGCCCACTGCAGAGTTCGAGAACACTTCCTTCCTTGACTGAGCAACACATTTCAGTCGAGATGCATTGGGGCCACGAAGCAGAAATATACATGCCGCATGCAGTGGGTAGTTGAGCTTTTCAAAGAGCGTGGGACAGGCTCAGCAGGGGGTCATGAAAGGCAGTCGGGATGTTGCAGGTGGGAGCTGGAAACGATCAGTGATCTGGAGCAACACCCCGGGCGGAGAGCACACCCATGAGTTTCCAAAGGAGGAGCTCGACAGCGCCTCGAAGCTCGAGCGTGACAAGATCGCGAAGATGGTCGCCGCTGGAGGGACCGTCGCCCCGGACGTCGACGAGCCAACGCCGGAGGACGCTCCTGCTCCACCTGTGCCGACCAGTAAGTATATTCCCATTCTTCTTCTGAGCCAGCCAAGCGCACCCCAACTGTTTCATCCGGATCTTTGAGACGACGAGAGGGGCGAAACTGGTAAAGGGCGAGGTCTTGCGCGAAACCAACGAAATTCGTTCACCACCCACGGCATTGGAACCATCGACGCATCACCAACCGGCGACGGCAGCGACTCTCCCGTGTTCGTGTCGACTAACAGAGGTGCGTTAACTGCCCTGTGTGCTTGCGAACGGGCTCCGGACGAACGGGACGCTGACGCTTTGATTCCCCACCCGCTCCTACAACCGCGCCGCCCGCGCTCGAAAAACCCGACCACTCGACACTCCCTCGTCCCACGCCGCCCGCGCTCGTTCTACCCACCGCTCCCATCGGCCCTTCGCACCCGCCCAGGCCGAAAATGAGCAACCTTTCGAGCCAGAAGCGCCTTGCGGCTTCGGTGCGTCCACTCGCCTGCGCGCGGGGACGGCGGCGCCCGCGCGCATCGAACCAGCGCACGGGGCTGACGGTCGTCTTCGTGCTCGCAGGTCCTCGGTGTCGGAAAGAGGAAGATCTACCTCGACCCGTCCCACCTGTCCGAGATCGCCAACGCGAACTCGCGCCAGAAGTGAGCCTCGTTTGCCCGATTGGACGGCGTGTGCCAACGCTAGGGCGCAAATCTGCTGGGAGGGCATGCACGCGGCCACGCACGCACTGGGGACGGCGCCCGGAGGCGCTCGGCGCGAAGTCGGGTCGTGGGGACTCGACTGGGGTCGTCGGCAGCGCTGGACGCATTTTCTGGGTCGGGCGCGGGGAACCTACGCTCGCACAACGTACGCCTGCCTCTGGATCGAGCGCTGACCCCTCTGCTCGCCCTTCTTAGCATCCGTCGCCTCAAGGAGGATGGTTACATCATCATCAAGCCCGAGGTCATCCACTCGCGTGCCCGCGTGAGAGACCACGACGCCGCCAAGGCCAAGGGACGTCACACCGGACCCGGAAAGAGGAAGGGAACCGCTGAGGCCCGTATGCCCACCAAGTGAGCCTTCGCGCCGGGCCGGTCCCCCAGGTCGTCGCTCGAGGATCGTCTGCTGACGGCGCGATTATGTCAGGGTCCTCTGGATGCGCCGGCAGCGCGTTCTCCGCCGCATGCTTCGCAAGTACCGCGAGGACGGCAAGATCAACCGCCACCTGTTTGTCCTGCCTGCTGCTCGTTCGTCCGACTTGGTGCTGACCGCCGCTATGACCGTGCAGTTACCACGAGCTCTACATGAAGGCCAAGGGAAACGTCTTCAAGAACAAGCGCGTTCTCAGATCGGAAGAGCACACGTCTGAACT